>Ga0206963_10040_pt1 | contig 46428 bp, 42 predicted proteins | sample Alteio_BWOrgHeat_28_FD_152958 | JGI IMG/M metagenome (GOLD analysis project Ga0206963, IMG submission 152958) | Enriched cells from forest soil in Barre Woods Harvard Forest LTER site, Petersham, Massachusetts, United States -... | ecosystem: Environmental > Terrestrial > Soil > Temperate forest >... | reverse complement strand
ATGAAAAGCAACAGGCACAAAGATGCGCTTGATGAAGCTTATCGTTTTTTACAGGAAGCCGAAACGCAGGAAGACACGCTCAGCCAGATTTACAGCAAATTAATTATCGGCAATGTTTATAGAAATATGGAACAAACAGAAATTGCATTGCAATGGTTTTATAAAGCAGACCATACTGCCTCAAGCAATATTTATGAAGAGAAAAAAAATGAATTCGGCATTTACTTTTTAATAGGCATGATGTATAATTGGAAAGCTGATGCAGACGTATCTGCAAAGGATCGTGCATTCGATTCATTAATGTGCGTTAACTATCTTGACAAGTCAATTGCCTATAGTAGGAAATATGAAAACATGGCGGTACTTGCACGCGCACTTTGCATTAAAGCAGATGGAATTGAAGATCCAAAACAACTAGCTGCTGCGGGAGAATATCTTAACGAAGCGATTCATATTTATAACCAGATGCATGATACGGTGAGCATATTAAACAGCCTCACTTCCATGAGCAATTATTATATGAGCACCGGCCATCCTGAAAAAGGAATTGCCGCCTGCAGGCAAGGGCTTGAAATTATAAAGAGAGGCAACGAATATCCTATCATTGATTTTTATACAACGCTTAGCCAATGTTATAAAGCTGCAGGAAAATATGAACAATATGCAGCAGTGCTTGATACAATTATTCATTTAAAAGATACAACGTACAAAAGAAATTCATCACACGATTTGGCGGAGCTGAATGCAAAATATGAAGATCAGAAAAAAGAAAATACCATCATTCAGCAGAAGCTCGATATCTCTTCCAAAAAAAATACGATGTATGTAATTTCTATGTTAACTGTGTTATTAATAATTGGCATTTTGTTTTTGGTAAGGTATAATTACAGGAAACAAAAAGAGCAAAAACAAAACGAAATCATAGCCATTGCATCCGCCGAAGAAGCAGAGCGGAAAAGGATTTCAGCGGATTTGCATGATAATATCGGCGCGTATGCCGCAGCTGCTGCGTCAACAATTGCAACCATTAATCCCGTTGATATGCAAAGCAGGAATACATTAATTCAATTGAAAGATAACGTGCAGGATATGATTACTCAACTCAATGATTCTATCTGGGCGCTCAATAAAAAAGCAGTGCGTTTAACCGGCATCAGTGACCGTTTTAAATTATTTATACAAAAACTGGAGCACGCATATCCATCAATTACCATTCTTGTTAATGAAGAAATTGAAAGCGATCAGTTGCTTTCACCATTTCAGGCTTTGCATCTTTTTCGCATTATGCAGGAAGCATTGAACAATGCATTAAGGCATAGCAAATGCGATGAAGTAATTATAAATATTTTTAGTGATGAAAAATTATTACAGATAAGTATTGTTGATAACGGTATTGGAATGTATGCTGCAAATTTTAATGGCAACGGTATTAATAACCTTAAAATGCGCGCGAAAGAATCTGGCTGGAATGCAGCGTGGGCAAGCAACACAGGCGCTGGCACAAGTGTAATTATTTCTAACCAAACTATTAATCCTACTACAAATTAGGCATATAATAAATTGCTGGTTTTTACAAACTTTACATTATGCAGGAAAAAGAATTGATAAGAATTTCATTGGTAGAAGATAACACTATAAGCAAAAAAAGTTTTTTGCAAAAAGTGCAAATGATACCGGAATGGACAATTGTTTTTACTGCAGCAAACAGCAATGAATGCATGGAAAACCTTGCTTCGTTAAAAGAAAATAAATTGCCGCAGGTTGTGTTTATGGATATAGAAATGCCAGGCGTTAATGGCAGCCAAACGATAGTAATGGCAAAGTCCATCTATCCGCAAATTTTTTTTATAGCGCTTACTGTTTTTGATGATGATGATAAAATTTTTGAAGTGATACGTGCCGGCGCTTGTGGATATTTATTGAAACACGAGGGCCATGCTGTACTTAAAGAAGCCGTGATTAATGTGCTTGAATATGGCGGTTCGCCAATGAGCCCGGCGATTGCGCGAAAGGCTTTGCAATTATTAAGTAAATCTCCCGGCATTGCAAAAGAGGAATCACCGATTATCCCAAACAGCATTACTTCGCGCGAAAAAGAAATTTTACAATACACCGTTAATGGCTGGGATGCGAAACGCATTGCTATGAAACTTTCTATAAGTGTGCTTACTGTAAGAAAACATATTGCGCATATTTATGACAAGCTTCATGTAAATTCGAAAGCTGAGATTATTAATATGGCGCATAAAAATAATTGGCTTAAATAAATTTCAATTGCTTCAATATCAATTTTCATTTCAATAATAATTTTCTGCACTAATATCTTTTCAATTTTTTTATTATAAAAGATGAGGAATTTTCTCTCTAACAATGTGAATTGTTGTAAATAAAATTCCCCATAAATAAAAGCGCAACAATATTTTAGTTCTGGCGCTCAATTATTTTATAGGCACAATAACTTTAAATCTTTTTTTTTCATTCGATTATATATTTTTTTCAATCCGGATTTAAATTTGGATAACCTTTTATTTAACCCTTAAAAAAATTATAATGAAAAATTTTCTGTCAATTCTTTTTTTGCTATGCCTCACTTTTTCTTTCAGCAGTTGCGCTGCAATTGCAGGCATTTTTAAAGCTGGAGTTTGGGTTGGTGTATTAATAGTTGTTGCAATTATTGCGTTGATTATATTTCTTGTTTCGCGCGGATCAAATAAAAGCTGATTTATAATGGAGAATATCTCGGAAAGGATTTCTGATTTTAATGCTAATCGCATTGCGGATATGGTTGAATTGAAATGCGAAGCAATGGCGGAAAACCTGTTCCGTTTTTTTCGTGGCACCAATCATATTTTTTATGAAGATTTAAAAAATGCCGGAAAGATGCCACCATCGCCAGTTTCATGGATTTGCGGTGATTTGCATTTAGAAAATTTCGGCAGTTTTAAAAGTGATAACCGGTTAGTTTATTTTGATTTGAATGATTTTGATGAAGCCATTCTTGCGCCTGCAATTTGGGAAATTGTACGGCTTACAACAAGCATTTTTATTGCGTTTGAATCTTTGCAGATTGACCAAAAAAGAGCGCTTAATATGGCAAGGCTTTTCATTAAATCTTATGCGGCCAAATTGGTTGGAGGCAAACCTGATTACATTGAACCAAGAACTGCAAAAGGAATTGTGCGTGATTTTTTAACTGATGTAAGTAAAAGAAAACAGAAAGATATTCTTGCAAAAAGAACTGTTATTAATAAAAATAAACTTGAAATGTTGCTTGATGATCCAAGGCATTTTGAGCTGGATAAAAAATTGAAAAAAGATCTTTTTGAACACATCACACACTGGTTAAAAAATGATGGTGACAGCCCATATAATTATAAAGTTACCGATGCAGTTTTTCGTTTGGCAGGCACAGGAAGTGTTGGCGTAAAACGTTATGCATTTCTTTTAAAATCGCTAAACGAAGAAGGTGAAAAATATTTGCTGATTGATATGAAGCAGGCTGTTCCTTCTTCATTAAATCAATATTCAGATATTACTCAACCGAGCTGGAACTCAGAAGCAGAAAGGGTTGTAGCCGTGCAGCGAAGAATGCAAAACAGGCCGCCGGCATTATTAAGCACAACTTCTTTTCGTAATGAATCATTTGTTATACAGGAAATGCAACCTGCAAAAGACAGTATCAATTTTAAATTAATAAAAAAAGAATACCGCAATATGTACCGCGTAATTGATGATATGGCGATGCTAACTGCATCATCGCAATTGCGCAGCAGCGGCAGGCAAGGTTCTGCAATTGCGGATGATTTAATTGTTTTTGGAAGTGATGAAAGCTGGCAGGAACAAGTGTTGAATTATGCGATTGAATATGCTCACCAGGTTAAAAAAGATTACTTGCTTTATTTAAAAGATTTTAAAGCTGGCGCGTTTAAAAAAAAGAAAAAAGCAATTGAATTGGTTATAGAAAACAATCAATTTCCCGCAGTGGCATCTGTGTGAAAAAATTTTTCAGCATAAAATATTTTTTATGAAAAATAATAATGGAGACAAAAAAGGCGGAGGTTTTTTTGAACGTTTTGCAATAACAGTTACTAAGGCAACAGGCAGCACAATAGCGTTTATTATTGCATTTTTATTAGTAATAATCTGGGGCGCAACAGGCCCGATTTTTCATTATTCTGAAGGCTGGCAAATGGTTATTAATACGGGCACAACTATTATAACTTTCTTGATGGTTTTTTTAATACAAAAGGCGCAGAACAAAGATTCGCTTGCCATACAATTGAAATTAAATGAACTGGTTGCCGCGCATGAGTTTGCAAGCAACAGGCTTGTTAATGTAGAAAATATGTCGGAAGAGGAATTAAAAGTTATTCAAAAATATTATTCGAAACTAAGCCAGATAAGTAAAGATGAAAAAAACCTGCAACAATCGCATTCGATAGATGATGCAAGGCAAATGAGTGAATTGAAAATTGAAATTGAAGAAGATATTAAAAGCGAGATGATGAATAATAAATAATTTTTATTTTCTTTTTAATCTGATTATTTATTTTTTTTCTAGAATAATAATAAGTTCACGTAAAAAATTTTTTTGTGCATCATTTATTTTTTCAAGTGCATCTTTTATAGCGAACCATTCGCCGCGGTCAACTTCAGGAAATGTTAGTTTTTTATTTGTTTTTGGTGGCCATTCAATCGTAACTGTATTGCTTATTATTTTCGATGCATCTAAATTTCCTTCGCATGCCCACGCATGAACGAGCTTTCCTGACTTTTGTTTTACAGCAGTTAAAGGAATGAATTTTCCTTCTGGCGCAAATCCTGTTTCTTCTTCAAACTCTCTGCGGGCGGCGCTTAATGGCTGTTCATCATCTGCAAATTCACCTTTTGGTATCGTCCAGCTGCCTTTATCTTTATTTTTCCAAAACGGGCCGCCGGGATGTACGAGAAAAAATTCTATTGCATCATTTATTAACCGGTACATTAATATTCCTGCGCTTTGTTTTTTATTCATTTTGAAAAAGTGTTGATTTTTTTACACACCATAGTGTTATTATTTCTCAATATTATTGTTTTGATTATATAAATTTTGCGTTTTAAACATAATCTTCTCTTGGCTTATAATTTGAAACTATTTGATTGGATTTTTCAAGGATATTGGATTCACAAAACGGGCTGGATTTCTATCCGGGCCTTTCTTTTTTTAAGAACTAATATTTTGATTATCATTTGCACACTCTCATTAATCGAGGTGATTATAACTACTTCAATAAAATTTCTCCTTCTTCAAATTCATTCATCAACCTCACTTGTTTTTATTTTTATTAAAGCTTTAAAATAATTATTTTAATAATTTCAATTTTACCACTGCAATTTATTTTTTTCCCGGCATGATCTTTACAATTTATAAATAGGATAAAAATTGTTTGTATAGAAATAGTTTTTAAATTCTTTCACCTAATTTTTTTTAAATGAAAAAAATATTTATCAGCACATTAATAATAATAACAGCAGGATTATTATTTACAAGTTGCGTTCCAACAAGAAAATTTAAGGATTCACAAGCACAGCTACAAGTTGTAAGAGCAGACAGCGCGCGGCTTGCAGGCAAAGTTGATGAGCTGCAAAATTCAGTTGCACAAATGAAACAACAAATTGATGGGCTTAATAATAAAGTGGCTGATTTAAATAATAAAACTGGCCAGCTGTCAACAGATGCTGCAAATAAACAATCGCAGCTAAGTATGAGCCAGCAACAATTGGCTGCACAACAAAAACGATTGGAACAATTGCAGGCATTAATGGATCAGCAAAAAAAAGCAACGAGTGAAATACGAAAAAAAATGGCTGATGCATTAACAGGTTTTAATTCAAATGAATTAACGGTTTCTATAAAAAATGGTAAAGTGTATGTAAGCTTGCAGGAAAATTTATTGTTCCCTTCAGGAAGTGCAGTTGTGAACCCAAAAGGTAAAGAAGCATTGGGCAAACTTGCTGAAGTACTCAATATTAATCCTGATATCACAGTGAATATTGAAGGCCATACAGATTCCATTCCGATACGTGGAAAATATAAAGACAACTGGGATTTAAGCACTGCCCGCGCGGGTTCCATCGTTCGCATACTTACGGATGATTATAAAGTTGACCCTGTAAGAGTGATTGCATCAGGCCATAGCCAATATGATCCGGTACAATCAAACAGTACTGCAGATGGGCGCGCATTAAACAGGAGAACGGAAATTATTCTTTCACCAAAACTGGATGAGTTGTATAAATTATTAGAGACGAGCGATAATTAAAAATGTTTGATAAGATATTTTATGAGAAGATAATTATCACAGTTATGTGTAATTATTAATAGAAAAATAAATTCCCGCAGTTGAATATTATTAATAAAATAATTCAGCTTCGGGAATTTTTTTTGAGTAGATATTTATTAATAAACTTTTATTTTTTACAAACCTTCCATTTTTTTTCTGTTGGAATGCTATTAATAAATGCCTTGCGAAAATCTGCTGAGCTTTTAAATTGTATCAATTTTATAACTCTGTATTCATAATAAATTTCAAATTCATTTTCTTCAAAAGGCCATGGTTCCACAACAATGGTTTCTTCATTTTTTTTATGAACTTGATGCACAGTTTTATCTGGCCCGCAACTGATGTCAACCAATCTGTTTTCCGGTGGAAAATCGTCCTGGCAAATGATTAATGAAAATGCGTCGCACCATTCTACCAATGAATAAATTTTGTTTGCCTGCGATTTATTAATACCTGTTCTTTTTCTTAATGAAGTTTGCAGCTTGTTTTGGCTGCTTAAAAATTTTGCAGCTTCTTTGTTTGTATTCGCTTCTTTGCCATATAAAAAATCCATGTGCATAGAGGTGAGCAAAGCGATATAGGAAGATTTTGTAACTGTAAGACACGATAATTTATTACAATGATTGTAATCAAATTTTTTCATTGAAAAATTTAGCGGGCCGCCGGTTGATGTAAGTAAATTTTCACCATCAAGTTCTGTTTCTGCATCATCATGTTCAGCAATGGCAAGCACAGTTTCAACCCATCTTTTTGGGCGATCTTTTATTTTCCATTGCATGGCCAATTGCGCTGCCAAAATTCCGTGAGCGCGCTGTGTGATTACTTTCCAGCCTTCGTCGGTGTAAGTTACAATCATAAGAAACTTATAAGTTTAAGGTTAATACTTCATGTTTGATGATTGATAATTCTTACAAAGAAGATATAAAAACTGTTTTTTTATAAACCATCAACCATCGGCTCATTTAAAAATTGCATGCCACTGGATTAATAATGAAAAAAAAGCCATGGTTATATTATTTTTTTATTAACGGGTATAACAATTGATATTATAAATCAGGATTGATTAATCCTTAGAAGATTGGAACTAAATATGGAAAAACACATTGCAATTATCGGCGCAGGCCCAAGCGGCCTTTTTATGTATAAAAAACTTATTGAAAGCGGAAGGACGGATTTTACCATTGATATTTTTGAAGCAAAAAATTATTCTGGCGCGGGCATGCCTTACAGTAATGACGGCGCCAGCACTGAACACATTACAAATGTTTCAGGAAATGAAATTCCGAAGCTTGTTATTCCTATTGTTGATTGGATAAAAACTTTGCATCCTGACGCATTGAAAAAATATAATCTTAATCCCGAAACTGTTCATGAATTTATGGTGCTGCCAAGGTTGTTGTTTGGTGAATATTTGGAAGCGCAATTTAATATGCTGCAGGCAAACGCAGCGCAGGCGGGCATTTCAACGCAAATTCATTTTAATTGCAGGGTAAATGATATTGCTGACGAACCATTAATAAATAAAATAAAAATAAAAGTAGCAAATGCTGGCTGGTTAACTTTTAATACAGTAATTATTTGCAGCGGCCACAATTGGCCCGTTACTTATGAAGGCAATGTTGATGGTTATTATGATTCGCCATATCCGCCGGCAAAATTAAAAAAACGTTTTAATCATTCCATTGCAATCCGCGGGAGTTCGCTTACAGCTATTGATGCTGTGCGCACTTTGGCACGGGCAAATGGAACTTTTGTGCAAGAGCAGCCGCATAAATTTTCTTATCATACTAATAATGGTTCACCAGATTTTAAAATTTTTATGCACTCTCGGCATGGCTTGTTGCCTGCAATCCGCTTTCATCTTGATGATTCGCATCTTTCAAATAAATCTTTATTAACCAAGGAAGACATTAATAATCATAGAAAAAATAATGATGGTTTTCTTTCACTTGATTTTATTTTTGAAAAAGATTTTAAAGAACCATTTAAGGAAAAAGATCTTGCTTTCTATCAGCAGATAAAAGATAAAACCATTGAAGAGTTTGTTGATTTTATAATGACGTTCCGCGAAAGTATTGATCCGTTTCTTTTATTTAAAGGTGAATATGCAGAAGCGCAAAAATCTATTGATAGAAAAAAATCAATCTACTGGAAAGAGATGCTTGGCGTATTAAGTTTTGCAATGAATTATCCTGCAAAACATTTTTCGGCAGAAGATATGCAACGCTTGCAACGTGTGCTTATGCCATTAATATCCGTCGTTATTGCTTATGTTCCGCAAAGCTCTTGTGAAGAATTAATTGCATTGCATGATGCAGGAAAATTAGAACTTATTGATGTTGGATACGACAATGAAATTGTAGTTAATAATAATGGTGAAATTATTATTCATTATAAAGATGTCGATGGCAACAAGCAAGAAAAAAAGTATCAAACTTTTATTGATTGCATCGGGCAAAAACATTTATCAATTGAAGATTTTCCTTTTAAAAGCCTTGTGACAAAAGGCTCTGTAACCCCTGCCAGGCTGCGTTTCAGGGATATTAATAAAATAAATAAAAATGATAATTACGAAAAAGACAATAATGTTTTTTATTTAAAAGTTCCGGGCATTGCGATTAATGATAACTTCAGCGCGGTAGATAAAAACGGAAATGAAAATCCGCGGCTTTATATAATGGCTGTGCCTTACATTGGTGGTTTTAATCCTGATTATTCAGGCTTGGATTTTTGCGAAGCAGCTTCAAAAATCATTGCAGAAAATATATTTATTAATGAAAAAGAATTGGTAAAATAAAACAGTTGCAATTTTATTAATAGCGAAAAAAAATAAAAAAATCATTCTATAATAAAAGATGAAAGTATTTGTGATGGGCGATATTCATGGAGCTTACCGCGCGCTGGTTCAGTGTTTGGAAAGATGTGAATTTGATTATGAAAATGATAAGCTAATACAACTTGGTGATATTACAGACAGTTTTCCTGAAGTTTATGAATGTGTTGAAACGTTACTCAAAATAAAAAATTTAGTCGCGCTCAAAGGCAATCATGATGATTGGTTTATTGAATTTATTAATACCGGTTTTCATCCTGCAAACTGGCTGCATGGCGGATCTGCCACTGCAAAATCTTATCTAAAATTATCTGGCAGGGAAAATTTAATTATAAAAACTGCCACAGGTTATAAAACTGCGTTGAATAATAACGATGTGCCATTAACGCACAGAAATTTTTTTAATGCACAGCAATTGTATTATAAAGATGAAAACAATAATTGCTTTGTGCATGCAGGTTTCAATAGGAATTTGCCTTTCGATTCACAAAGTACAACAGCATTTTATTGGGATAGGGATTTGTGGCGATCTGCAGTAAATGATGCTGAAAATTTTTATAACGTAAATGTTTTTAATGAAATCTATATCGGCCACACACCAACGCAGCATTGGTTTACAGACAAACCTATGCGTGCACAAAATATTACAAATCTTGACACCGGCGCGGGGCACAAAGGCCGCTTAACAATTATGGATTTGCATTCAAAACAATATTGGCAATCAGATTTGGTGAGTGAATTATATAGTGAGAATGCAAGGAGTTAATATGATGAATTGAACATCATCAATTATTTTTTAATTTTCAATTTGTATCGCAGGATAACATCTTTATTATACATCAGGTGAAGCCATTCTATATCAGTAGAATTTACTGTAAAAACATAAGTGATTTTATTTCCGGAAATAACAGGTTGCAAAAAAGCAACGGAAGAATATTTTAATAACATACTTGAATCAAGCGAAGCTGTATCAATTGCTTTTTTCTTATCCGCTTCAATGTCTGATGTTTGTAATTCAAGATTAATACTGTCGCCAATATTTACATTAATAAAACCGGTTTTCGGATAAACAGATTCGATATTGTATTTGGTAAAAGATCGTTGTTTAAAGGGAGAATTAATAAATTCTTCCGGCGCAGTTGGTACAGCTAATAATGTCCATTCCAAATCATCCGGAAAATGATCGCGGATAAATAAATCAGGCGGCGTAAAAAAATATTGATCATCAAAATATTTAATAAACTCATTTCCGTGAAATGTAAAATAGCCGCTCGCCCAGGTTACATCAACAAGGTGCCAGGCGCTGTCTGCATACACTGCATTCCAATAATGGTTAGAAAAAAACTGTGTACCAATTATATTTAAATTGCTGCGCGCATAGCCGGTTACAAGGGCGGATTTAATGCCCGCGTAATCGCACAGTGTTTTAAACAACCTTGCATAACCTTCACAAACGCCAGATTTATTTTTTAATACAGATTCAGCAACATATTCATTGGCAGAATAATTTGCCGCAAAATCAAATGATTTTATTAATGAAATATTTTCGGGCAATACAAAATTTTTAGTAATGGTATATTTTGTTTTGTATTCAATGTGTTGAGCAATCCAGCTAAAAATTGCACGCACTTTTTTTGTTTCGTTATTGTAAGGCGCAGTTAATATAAGCGCCAAATCAGCCGCAGTAGCAGGTTCTATCGATTGAACACGGTTATCAATTTCATTAAAGCCATAATTTTTCTGCGCAAAACCTGCACAAAATGATAAAGAAAGAATTAAGAAAAGATAAATTTTCATAAACAAAATCTCTCTGTAGATATTTATTTTAATAAACAGTTATAGCAACAAAATTGTTTATTAAGAAATCAGGCAAAGCAATTATTTTATAAAGTTATTTATCTAAAATCTACTAGAAATATTAAAATGGATTTATTAATGAAATAAAAACAACGCTTCATTGTGTATGTATTTTTATATAAAATAATAATGGCATGGTTTTATATTAATGTGCATCTGTAAAAACATAACCCCTTAAACTGACTATTTATGAATGGCACTATGATCCAATTTTTTCATTGGTACACGCCGAACGACGGCAGCTTTTGGAAACACACTGCAGACAACGCAGAATATTTATCGAAACTTGGTATTAATGCGGCATGGCTTCCGCCGGCAACAAAGGGAAAAGATGGTGCAAATACAAATGGCTATGATGTGTATGATATTTTTGACCTTGGAGAATTTGATCAAAAAGGATCGGTGAGAACAAAATACGGAACCAAAGAAGAATACATTAATGCTATTCAAACTTTGCAAAAAAATGGCGTGCAGGTTTATGCTGATATCGTTTTAAACCACAAAGCCGGCGGTGATGAAATTGAAAGGGTAAAAGTAATGCGCGTTGATCCTGAAGACAGAACTAAATTTATCAGCGAACCGTTTGACATTGACAGTTTCACAAAATTTACTTTTCCCGGCCGCAATAAAAAATACTCTGAATTTATTTGGGATCACACTTGTTTTTCAGGAATCGATTATGCAGTTGATTTAAAAGAATCAGCAATTTTTAGCATCATTAATGAATGGGGAAATGATTGGGAAGAAGTGATTAGTGATGAAAAAGGCAACTACGATTATTTGATGTTTAATGATATTGAATTCCGCAACCCTGCTGTGCGTGATGAATTAAAGTATTGGGGAAAATGGTATTTAGAACAAGTTGGTTTTAATGGTGTGCGCCTTGATGCAGTTAAACATATGTCGCCAAAATTTTATAATGAATGGATAGATTTTATGCGTAGTATAAAACCAGATCTATTTGTTGTTGGCGAATATTGGGCGCCCGGCGAACTTCCATTAATTCTTACATACATCGAAGCGACCAACAGCCGCATGAGTTTGTTTGATGCAGCATTGCATAATAATTTACATCTTGCATCAACGCAAGGAAAGGAATTTAATTTACATACCATTTTTGATAACAGCCTTGTTGCAACACGCCCGGAGCTTGCTGTAACAGTTGTTGATAATCACGACACGCAACCTTTGCAATCGCTGGAAGCGCCTGTGGAAGCGTGGTTCAAGCCATTGGCTTATGCATTAATTTTATTAAGAGAAGCTGGTTACCCTTGTGTTTTTTATGCAGATTTATTTGGCGCACATTATAAGGATAAAGATAAAGAAGGCAATGAACAGGAAATTTTTTTAGACAAAGTTGATGGCATTGAAAAATTATTAATGGCAAGAAACTTATATGCTTATGGCACGCAAAATGATTATATAGATCATCCAAGTTGTATTGGCTGGACGCGATTGGGCGATGATGAAAACCAGGAAAATTGTTGCGCTGTATTATTATCAAATGGTGATGAAGGATTTAAAAATATGAACGTTGGCGAAAAACAACGCGGAAAAATTTTTATAGATTTACTGGAAAAATATCCTGGCGAAGTGGTGATTAATGAAGAAGGCTGGGGAGAATTTCATGTTTCACCAGGCTCAGTTTCGGTTTGGATTTTGAAAAAATAGTAAATTAAATTTATTAAAATGCCGCAACCATTTTCTGAAATTTTTGAAAATACAGAAATCAACATCAGCAATATTAACGTTGATAAAATTGATGAATTAAATACAGAAGCGGATCAGCCATTTTCACCAACATCGGTATTTCATAAGTTGACAACGGTAAGTTTACCTGAGTACAAAGAAATTGTTGGCACTGTAAAAATTATTTTCAGAAGTAAATCAGATGAATCTAACGCTGCGATATTTACCGAAGGAATTTTTTCTGTAAAAACAAAACCCGAAGCAGAAAATGCGGAATCGTTTCTTTCATTAATCCGTTTTATTTTTAATTACACTTCAAAAATTGTTGCAGAAAAACAATTGGCAGATAAAACAGGAAAACTTTTTACCGTTCCTGAATGCACATATTCGAAAGATGATTTTAAAGATTTGATTATAGAATAAATTTTGAAAACGTGTATTAATAAATTGCATTTATACATCACCGTTATTTAAAAATATTTTATGCCTGAAATACCGGATATAGAAGTATTTAGCAGCAATCTTAAAAAAATGCTGGCAGGTAAAGAAGTAACTGCCGTAAAAGTTATTAATGGCAAAAGGCTTGCTGACACTGCGTCTGCGCTTAATAAAGCACTTAAAGATAAAAAAGTAAAAGACGTTTACCGTTCAGGAAAAGAAATGCGTTTTTTATTTTCTGACGATGTGTTGTTAGGGCTTCACCTGATGCTTACCGGTGATATTTTTTTATTCGATAATAAGAACGAACATCATTCAACCATTGTTGAAATACATTTTAAAGATGGGAGCGGGCTTGCATTAACAGACAGAATGGGCAATGCAAATATCCGATTGAACCCAGTTGATAAAGATGGCGTGGATGCGCTTGACGAAAAATTAAATTTCGAATACCTGAAAAAATTATTTCAAAAAAAAGCGCAGGTAAAAAATATTTTGTTGAACCAAAATTTGATTCGCGGCATTGGTAATTCTTATTCAGACGAGATTTTATGGGAGACAAAAATTTCGCCTTTTTCCATAGCTAACGCAATACCAGATGAAAAAATTAAAGAGCTCGTAAAGAATATAAAAAAAATTTTGAAAGAAGAAATTGTGCGCATTAATAAAACACATCCGGGATTAATACAAGGAGAAATAAAAGAATTTTTAAAAATTCATTCTCCAAAAAAAGAACGCAGTCCTGATGGCGCGATTATAAAAACCGAAAAAAGAGGCATGCTAAAAACGTATTATACAGATGAACAGGTTTTATATAAATAAATAATTCGCTTTCGTTTTCTTATTAAATCTTCATTGCACACTTTATATTTTCAAAACTTCCTCCATTTTTTATTAATAATTTTCCCTTCTAACATTTATTTATTAATGAGTATTCATATACTCAAAAGGGAATATCCTCTACAAAATTTCATTTAATACATTAATAATAGCAGGGAACATTTTTTGAAAATGATTTTTAATCTGGTTTAAATAAACGTTGATCATTTTATCAACCCGATTCAAAAATTTAAAAAATATATTATGGAAAACGATATCGCAACAAATGAAATTTCGCGTAGAAAAATGATTTCAACACTTGGATTAATAAGTGGCAGCGCATTGATAACTCCCGCTGTGGCAATGGCTGGCAACACAACTAACAATAATAATGACGGAATAAAAAAGTTAGACGACCCGACATCAAAATATCCAAAGCCTCCGTTCAATAGTCAAACGCAGCCATGGCCGGGACTTGCAAGTAAAATGGATCCGCGCCCTGACCATGGTGAGCAAAGTTATAAAGGCTCTGGCCGTTTGGCTGGGAGAAAAGCATTAATAACCGGCGGCGATTCAGGAATGGGCCGTGCAGCAGCTATTGCATATGGACGCGAGGGGGCAGATGTTGCTATAAATTATTTGCCGGAAGAAGAAGCTGATGCCCGCGAAGTAATCGATTTAATAAAAAAAGAAGGCCGCAAAGCCATCGCCATTCCCGGAGATATACGGCAGGAAGCGTTTTGCCAGCAATTGGTTCAAAAGGCAGTTGATGGACTTGGCGGGTTGGATATTGTTGTAAGCAATGCAGGAAGGCAACAAACGCATGCATCAATTCTCGACATAACAACCGAACAATTTGACTGGACGATGAAGACAAATATTTATGCCCCCTTCTGGATTATAAAAGCTGCGCTGCCCCATTTGCAACCGGGGTCAGCGATAATTGGAACAACATCTGAGCAAGCTTATGATCCTTCACCGGATTTATATGACTACGCGCAAACCAAGGCTGCGACTATGAATTACGTGAAATCGCTTGCGAAACAACTTGGCCCAAAAGGCATCCGTGTAAACGGTGTTGCCCCCGGCCCGATTTGGACTGCATTACAAGTGAGCGGGGGGGCAACCCAGGAAAAAGTAATAAAATTTGGGGGGCAAACTCCACTTGGAAGACCAGGACAACCAGCGGAACTTGCATCCATTTATGTGCAGCTCGCAGCAGCCGATGCGAGTTATGCAACAGGACAAGTGTATGGTTCATCTGGTGGAGCTGGACAGCCTTAATAAATTTACAATCGTTATATAAACAAGAAGGAAATGATATTTAGTTTGTCATTTTCTTTTTTATTTTATAGAGTAAATTAGAACATTAAATAACTCACTTTTGTCAGCGAATAATTAATTGGAAATTAAATCTGCTGAAAACAATATTGCATTTAATAGACAATGCTGTGTAAAAAATCCACAACTTTTCTCAAACCTATTTTTCAAAATATTCATTATTAAATAATTTTTCTTTGTTCAAGCTGGCAAATAATTTGATGTTATTTCTTATAACACTAACGATATGACCCAGACAGCTTTTAACCACTTGCCATATGCCGAAAAATTACGCATTATAACATTTGAAGCTGTGGATTTGGAGACCAAAGAAAAAAAATTTCATCATGTAAGGTTGATGCAATTTGAGAATATTTACATTGAAGTTTTTTTTGATAAACGCACTGCAGAAATTGCAAACATCCGCAGCTTTACAAACACTATCGAGTTGTGGGATTACCTCGAAAAAATTGATATTTCTTGTTTGTTTTCTTGAAAAATTTTCAGCAATTTTTATTTCGGCATTATTAATAATTCAACCATTAATATTTTGCATGGTTGAAAAAATATAAGCAAACATTTTTTTTGCGCCATTAATAACGGCAGCATTATTTTCTTCAGGTTGTTCATTAATAACTGCACAGAATTTTTGCCAATTACTAATCAAATTTTCCCCGTATAAATTATAATAATGAAACGCAGGTTTCGGTTCAGGAAAATTTAAATTTTTTTTGAGCTTCGATAATATCACTTTTCCGCCAAGTGTGGCGCCTTCCAAAACATACATCGCGCCGAGAATTTCCGCATCATTTTTTTCGAAAATAATATTTGCATTTTTTGGTTGCGATGGTTCTTCTAGTTTTAAATCTTTTACATCTTTTTTTAATGCAGGTAATTTTAAACGGTTTTGCAAATCGAGTTTATCTGCAACTGGTTTACTTAAATTCTTTGTAAGAAATTCTTCAAAGGCTTTGTGTACAATATAATTTGCGGTAATAATTTTTTTATATTTATCGATTGACAATGTATTATCCATTATTTCATTTACAAACATTGCCTTTTCCAATTCTGTATGATCGTTTGTGGTAGCTTGTTTCAGTAAATCGCGAAGCATTTGTGTATTTAATTTTCATTATGTAATGAAGTGTGGCCAGACTTTGAATTGATTTCAACCAATATGTTTTCAATGGTTGAATATAAAGATTCGAGTTCAAAAGGCTTTGGTAGAAATCCGCTGGCATTAATATTTTCAGCAAGTTTTGCTATATCATCATGCGCAGAAAAAAGTATTAATGGAACGTCTTTAATGGCTTCATGCTGGCGTATTTCTGTAACAATTTCCTGGGCGAGTTTGTTGCCGATATAGTTATCAAGCAAAATAATATTTGGCAAAAAATCTTCTATAACTCCAATTAAATTTTTTGTATCGTTGCGTACTTTAATAATATATTTTTCTGCAAGCGCCATTTCAACTATAAAAGTAATATCCTCATCATCGTCTATCACCAATATTTTTTTCATTGATAATTTTTGAATGACATACTAAATGTTGTTCCTTCACCAACCACACTTTCCAATGATATTGTTGCGTTGTGTTTTTCTATAATACGCTTAACAATCGCAAGGCCAATGCCCGTACCTTCAAAATCCATTGCATTGTCCATGCGCCTGAACAATTCAAAAACCTGCGCCTGATCTTTTGGTTCAATACCAATTCCATTATCTATTATGCTGTAAATTACTTTGTCTTCATTTATTTTTCCTTCTACTTTTACTATTGATGGATTAGAGCGCGAAGAATATTTTACTGCGTTATTAATAAGGTTCATAAATACCTGGCGAATCATCACATGATCACCACTGATATCGGGCGTTTCACCAATAATAAATTGAAGGTTTTCTTTTTGCAAACCTTCTGTAATTTCTTTTTTAATTTCATTAATCAGCGGCTGCATATTTATTTGCTGCAGTTCAATTCCGGCTCTTCCGATTTTTGAATAATTAAAAATTTCTTTTATTAATAACGCCATTTTATCTGTAGAAACCTGGATTCTTTCCAGGATATTTTTTGCATTAGCATCAAGGCTGTTGTTGTTTTTCAACAACAATTCTGAATAAGCTTTTATAGATGATAAAGGCGTTTTTAAATCATGTGAAATGGTAAAGTTAAAAGTATCCTGCTGCTCATAAATAATTTTGAGGCGCTCATTCAACAAACGTATTTCATTTTCCTTCCTGTTTTTTGCATAGATAATATGTTCTCTGATGGTAACTGCTGCGGCAATTTCAGAACGGCTCCATTTTTCAGAAGTCTCTTTTACAATTTGTTTCCAGCTTGCAAAAGATTCTCTTGGCGAAATGATTAACATGCCGAATTCATTTTTTTCACTTGGCTTTTCCGGGTTGCCTGCCCAGTTTAATTCTGCAACTTGTTCTGGTTTAAACCAGATAATAAATTCGGATTGTTTCGAAATCATACAAACTAAAATGCCACTTGCAATAGCACTGTATTTTTTTGCAGGCAAATAAACTTCAGGAAAACGGTTGGTATAATAAACCGGTTCATCCATATTTATTTTAAGCCATTTAATAATTTCTGCAACATCTGCTTTGCCCGGCGTTGTGCCCACACTTGTAATGATGTTATCAAAAACTATAATTGTTCCGCTTGCTTTTGTTACATTATTAATGGTTGTATTGTTAGCAGTTAATGCGTTTACAATATAATTTTCGCGCTCAATATATTTAACCAGCTTATTAACTGATAAGTTGAGCAAATTAAATTGTTCCGCATCTTCTTCACCAAGCCTGTATTCCAATGCAGATGAAAGTATTTGCCCGATCAATTTCGATGCTTCTCTTATTTTATAATTAATAAATTTTGGTGTGTAATTATGGCAAGCAACCAAACCCCACAATTCTCCTTTTGATATTAATGAGATACTGAAACTTGATGCAACGCCCATGTTTTTTAAATACTGAATATGTATCGGAGAAACTGCGCGAAGGCTTGCATTGGTTAAATCAAGATCTACTGTATTTATTTTTTTTGTAATGATGGGAACGCTTGCAACATGTACATCGGCAATGATGCGCGTTAAATTTATTTTATACAAATCCCTTGCTTGTTTGGGAATATCAGTTGCCGGGTAATGCAGGCCCATAAAGGGTTGCAGCGTTTCGTTTTTTGCTTCTGCAATTACTTCGCCGTGGCCATCATCATTAAAACGGTAAATCATTACGCGATCGTAATTGATAAGATTTTTAATTTCGGCGGCTGCATTTTCAAACAACGATTGTAAATTTTTTCCGGAAAGAATGCCGGAAATAGAACGGCCAATTGTTTGCTGAATGGTAAATTCAACATTGCTGTCTGATGGTTCAAGTTCAAGCACCAGTTCTTTACCTGAAATGGAAATAATTAAATTATAGGCCGTATTATTTATCTCAATATAAAACGGGTTTAAAAAATTTGCAGATTCACCATTATTAAATGCCTGGATAATTTGCGCAAATTTAAAATTAGTGAAGGCGCCTGTTAACTGTAATTTTTCTTCAACCAGTGTGAGGTTTTTGCCGAGCAAACTTGTAGCGCTTTGGCCGGTTAATTCAGAAAAATTTTCGCTGATAAAATTTACCTCGAACGTTTTATTATTAACAGCTATCAAAAACCCCTGGCCTTGTATTTTGCCGGGAATATGTATTGCTTCGGTCTCACAATTACTAAGTGTAACTTTTGGATCAATCATTTTTTATTTGGTATGAATAGACAACGTAGAATTTAAAAAATGAGTTATAAAAAACCCATATTATAGGCCGAAAGATAACAAATATAAAATAAGCAAATTAAATAAAAACACTTAACTGCTTTTTATTTATTTGGATTGATTGGCTTTTAAGATTATAGAATTTTTTCATTGTTTATTAATATACTAATCAAAAAATAATAACTCACATCACCGGAATTTGAATAATAAATGTTGTTCCTTCGCCTTGTTTTGTTTCTGCTTTTATTTCACCGCCATGCGCTTTAATAATATCGTAGCTTAAGCTCAAACCCAGGCCAGTCCCTTGTCCTGTAGGTTTTGTGGTGAAGAAAGGTTGAAAAATTTTATTAATAATTGTTGATGGAATTCCATTTCCGTTATCGGTCACTTTTATTTCAACAATATTATTTATCTTTTTTGTTTGAACAGAAACAGTCGGCGAATAATCCGCTTCACCTTTTTTGTTTTCTGCTTTCAGCTTTTCATTTACCGCGTAAAATGCATTGCTGAAAAGATTGAGCAACACTCTTGAAATATCCTGTGGAATAATATTGATCGCATTAATGCTTTTATCAAAATCAGTTTTAATAGTTGCGTTGAATGAATTTTCTTTCGCACGCAAACCATGATATGCAAGCCGCAAATATTCATCAGCGAGCTCATTAATGTCCGTCAATTCCTTAATGCTGGAACTTGATCGCGAATGTTGCAACATGCCTTTAACTATAGCATCTGCACGCTTGCCATGATGATTTATCTTTTCGGAATTCTCTTTAATATCAAGTAATAATTCATTTTCCAAATCTTCATTTCTTGTGCCTTGGGCTTTGTTTCTTTCTTGAATAATTTCTTCAATCATTTCTTTATTTACTTCACTAAAATTATTTACAAAGTTTAATGGGTTTTGAATTTCATGTGCAATGCCCGCAGTCAATTCACCAAGACTTGCCATTTTTTCCGCCTGCACCAATTGCGCCTGCGTGTTTTTTAATTCCGATAAAGTGACTTCTACTTTTTCTTTTTCCTGTTGTAATAATATGTTTGATTTACGTTTGTTTCTAAACCCATTAAAAGCAACTGCACCTAAAATAATCGTAAGAATCAAACCAATAATTAATCCTGTTTGCCTTGCTTTTGCCAAGTCATTTTTTTTCTGTTGTTCATCTTTTTCTATCTGTTGTTTTTTTGCAAATTCATAATTCAATGTTAGCTCTGTAGATTTTTTTATGTTTTCTTTTCCGCTTATTGAATCAGAAATTTTTTTAGAAATTTTATAAGCCGTCAAAGCTTTTTCAAAGTTTCCTATCTTCTCATAACTCTCGGAAAGGTCTGCATAAGATTTTCCAACTTCAGCATCGTAAATATCTGATTTCGATATTGCCTGAAACGCTTTTTCAAAATAAGGAATCGTGCGCTTATAATCTTTTTGTATGTAAACAATTTCCGCCATGCCGGAATAGGTTTGATAAATATTATAAGGCTGTTTGGAAGAATCTGCAATGGCAATAGATTGCAGGTTTAATTTTTCTGCTTCGCTAAAATTATTCTGGTTGGCGAGGCTCATCGCAGCTCTTGATAAACTGCTTGCCTCTATGCCCATATCGCCGGTTTCTTTAGCTAACACAACTGCTTTCATCGCTGCATCATACTCTTTTTTATAATCTTTCAAATCGTTATACAAAGAAGCCAAATTGGAATAGCTGTATGTAATTACATTTTTAAGATCCCTTTTTTTTGCGATATCAATAGCTTTCAAATAAGCATATTCAGCGCGCTTTTTTTCATCAAGGCTCGAGTAAGTGATGGCAATATTTAAATAAATATATGCCTCGCCTTCTTCATCTTTTATTTGCTCTGCAGCATTTAATGCTTGCTGATAACAAGATAAAGCCTGCGCATAATCCGACTCCTGCTGAAATGCAATGGCGTTATTTTGCAGCGCCGTACTCAATGCTGCTCTATCATTAATAAGTTTTGCAATTTCTATTGATGTATTAAAAAACGGGTGCGCACTGTCAAACTTATTTTGCATGGAATAGGTCATGCCATAAGTGTTATACATTTTTGCAAGCGTTGTAGAATCATTAATGTGAGAAAAAATGTCTTTTGAGATATCAAGATTTGTTTTTGCATCGGCAAACTTCCCGGTAAAGCAATAATCGCCGGCGAGTTTTATTCTTGCTTTTGCTTCGCCGGGTTTATAATTAATTTTTTTAGCTTCCTCAATTAAATTCTTACCAAAAATAATTGCTGAATCGAGATTGCCATTGCTGAGTATATTAAATTTTGAAGCTTTTAAATTTATGCTTTGCGTGTCGGAAGTTGCTTTGGTGATAAGCTTATTAATACTATCAAGTGCTTTGTTTTGCGCAAATATATTTGTTGCACCAAACAAAATAATCGTGCTTAATATTAAATATCTCATGGAAATTTTGATTTTAATATCCGGGTTATTAATAAAATGATTGCAGCGTTTTTATTAATAAAACATTTCGCAGGAGAAGGTTTCAATCGCGTTTGAAGATAATTATTTTACGCATCAATAATTTAAAAAGATAGTAATGCAACAGCGATTTTTTATTAAGAAAGCCCGTCTTTTTTCTCAATCAAATATGCATTTCTTCCAGGTGAATTACGCGAAATTAATTCTGCAACAAAGCCTGTTAAAAATAACTGGCTGCCGATTATCATTGCTGTTAATGCAATATAAAATGGCGGGCGGTTGCTTAAACTAAATTCGGGATTTGCAATTTTTGAAAAAATTAAATAAAGGCTAACGCCAAAACCGATGAGAAAAAATATTGTTCCCCAAGTGCCAAATAAATGCATCGGGCGCTTTCCATATTTGCTAACAAAAGTTATAGAAGCAAGATCTAAAAAGCCATTAATAAAACGGCTGAAACCGCCGAATTTTGTAACGCCATATTTTCTTGCGCGGTGTATCACCACTTTTTCACCAATTTTTCTGAAGCCGGCCCACTTTGCAATTACAGGAATGTAGCGGTGCATTTCGCCATATACTTCAATACTTTTTACCACTTTTAAACGATATGCTTTTAAGCCGCAATTAAAATCGTGCAACTTAACTTTAGAAACTTTTGATGTAACCCAGTTAAAAAATTTTGAAGGAATTGTTTTTGAAATTGGATCATGCCGAAGCTTTTTCCAACCGCTAACCAAATCATATCCGTCTTCATTAATCATCCGGCAGAGTTCGGGAATTTCATCAGGGCTGTCCTGCATATCAGCATCCATCGTTACTACAACGTTTCCTTTTGCTGCTTTAAAACCTTCATTAAGCGCGGCAGATTTTCCGTAGTTGCGTTGGAATTTTATTCCTTTTACATTATTATCTGTTTCGCGCAACGTTTCAATTTCGCACCAAGAATTGTCGGAACTTCCATCATCAACAAAAATAATTTCGTAAGAAAGACTATTTTCTTTCGCGACACGTTGAATCCACGAACATAATTCTTTCAGCGATTCATCTTCATTAAAAACAGGAACTACAATTGATACGTCCATTATTAATTCAATAACGTTATGGTTGATTTTCAAATGGTGATTGGGGATTTTTTTTTGCAACCGCTGCGCCGATTAATGATGCAATAGCTCCAAAAAAAAGATATAAGAATATTACTCCCAGTATTAAGAAAATTATAAAAGATTTTTTGGCAAAGGCAATACCATTTTCGATTTGTTCTGCCGACAACTGGTTTTTTTCTTCCATTTGTTTGCGTGCCGTATCCATTGCTTGCTCCTTAATGTCGGGAAATATGGAAAGAAAAATAATAGAAAATACAAGCACGATACAAGTAACTGCCGCCGTGGTTTTGAAACCAAATGCAAATATGTTTCCGAAGGTTACATTTCCGTTTAATTGATTTGCGTAATTGGTGCATGCATAAATAATGCCTACAAAAAATATAAGGACAGATATCCATTTGAACCATGTTTGCTGATCCAACTTAGTGATATATCCTATAATCGAAAGAACGATAATTACAAGCGATATAACAACGCCTGTTATTAAAGATGTGGTAACTTTCTTTTCCATGATAATAATAGTTTTGGTTGCAAGAGTTATTTATTCAAAAATACTTTCTTTCCATTAATAATTCCAACTACTTTTCCGGTGAAGGTTTTATTAATGAACGCTGTATTTTTTGATTTGGAAAGAATATTTTTTTCAGCCAAAGTCCACTGGGTTGATGGATTGTATAAAGTGATGGAAGATTTTTCTCCTACATTTATTAATGACTGGTTTAACCCAAAAATCTTTCTTGCATTTCCGCTGAAAAGTGCTGCAAGCTTGTCTTTGGAGAGTTCGGGAAAAATAGTATTAATAATTGCATAAGCAGTTTCCAAACCAATCATTCCATATTTTGCATATTCAAATTCTACAATTTTACTATCGTATTCATGCGGCATATGATGGGTTGCGATGCAATCAATTGTTCCATCAAGCACGGCGTTTTTTAAATGATTGATATCATTTTTTGTACGCAATGGCGGATACACTTTTAAGTTCGTATCATAATCCAGCAAATCTTCATCACTAAAAAATAAATGATAAGGCGTTACAGAACAAGTAACATTCAAGCCTGAATCTTTTGCACGTTTTATATAGTCAATTGATTTTGGAGAAGTAATTCCTGTAAAATGAATTTTTGATTCTGCATAGCGCGCCAATTTTATATCGCGTGCAATTATTAATTCTTCCGCCATCATTGGTTTGCCAGGCAAACCCAATCGCGTTGAAATAATTCCTTCGTTTATTAATCCATTTGCACCAACACTTTTATCATCCGGCACTTGTATTATTACGCCATCAAATGCTTTTACATATTGAAGTGCTTTTAATAATAACCCTGCAGATTGAACAGGGTGCGTTCCATCACTAAATGCGATTGCGCCGCTGCTGTGCATGTCGTACATTTCTGCCAAATCTTTTCCGTCGGTATTTTTTGTAACCGCGCCAATTGGTAAAATATTAACCGGAAGTGATTTTGATTTTTGGCTGATGTATTCAACCTGCGCTTTAATATCAACCGCGGGTTTTGTATTTGGGATTACAAACACATCTGTGTAACCGCCCGCTGCTGCTGCGTTTGCGCCGGTTTCCAACGTTTCTTTATATTCATAACCAGGGTCTGCAAAGTTGGAAAAAATATCAACCCAGCCGGAAGATGCATGCAAATTTTGCTGGTTAATAACGGTGTCTGCAGCTTCATTAATGTTGTCAGCAATGTTTGTAATAATTCCATCATCAATTAAAATATCCTTAATAGTTCCGTGATGAGGAGAATGCGAGTCCGCAATAAATGCCTGTTGAATGAGGGTCTTCATTAAGAAAGAAATTGCGCGAAGATAAGGTTTGTAAGCGATTTTTTACATAGAAATTTCAAGTTCGTTTTGCGTGTAAATAAAATCAAGTTTTATCAACCAAATCATTAATAAAAAATAGTTGAGAAATTTTTTAAAACACAGAAAGTATAATGGATTTTTTATTAATAGAAAAACAAGAACAGCGATTTTATTAATAAAATATTTGTAAGAAAATAAAATGGCGCATTGATAAATCCTAAACCAATTGCGTTCAACATTTATGTATATTGTCTTGCAATAATTTTATTATACAGAAATAACCGCAACAGCAAAAAAGCAAATGCACTATTGCAAAATCAAACAACAAACAGAATTACAAAAAGAAAAAGTAGAAAAATTAAAGACAGAAAACATTTTTCAATCTCTAATAAAAAATAAAATGAAACATTTAAAATTGCTTGTTCTTTTTTTTACGATTCTTTTTTGCTTTGCTGCAAAATCTTCTTTTGCGCAACCTTCACGTTTTAGTATGGAAAAATACATTAATGGCAAAGATACTTTATTGTACCGCCAACTTTATCCTGATGCAGATACCATGAGAAAATATCCGCTTGTAATATTTTTACATGGTTCCGGCGAGCGCGGCCATGATAATGATGCACAGTTAAAATGGGGCGTAATGAATTTTGCAACAGATGAAAACATGATGCGCCATCCGGCATTTGTTATTGCACCACAATGTCCCGAAAAAATTGGCTGGTCAAATTTTTCGAGAAAAGATATGATGTTGCAAACCACACCAAGCAAACCAATGGAACTGCTGATAGAACTCATTCATAAAATAATAAAAACAATGCCGGTTGATAGTAACCGCATTTATATTACCGGCTTGTCAATGGGCGGTTTTGGAACGTATGACGCTATCGAAAGGTATCCGGATTTGTTTGCTGCGGCCGTGCCTGTTTGTGGTGCGGGAGACACAACAAAAGTGGCATTAATAAAACATATTCCTATGTGGATTTTTCATGGTGCGGAAGATCCTGCTGTTAATCCAAAATATTCTTTAGAAATGTTTGGCGCATTAACGAGAGCTGGCGCCCATCCGGGTTTCACGCAATTACCGGAGACTGGCCACTTTTCGTGGATAGCTGCATACAGCGATGCATTAATGATGGAATGGTTATTCCGCCAGCATAAATAATGGAGATTGAAAAAATATTTTTCGTTATTTTATTAATGTTTTTTTTAAGAATTTTCTATTCAAAAAATATCAGTAAATAAAAATTGTTGATGATTTTTTTACTTTTATGATTTAGAAATATCAATGTTTTGAAAACATTCTTCATACAAATTATTAATACCTGAAAAATTATTCAGGTATTTTTATTTCTTTTAATATTGATAAAATTATTGCCGTGACATTTGCAGATCAAGCCATTCAATTTAATGAGCAGTTGTGTTATACCGGAAAAAAATTACCGCACGGAATAAGGGTTATGAACCCTTTCAAAGAGTTTGAAAACGTGTTGCAAATTTCTGAAATTTTCTATCGCAAATATTATAATGATGATAATCCGCGGCACCTTATTTTAGGCATTAATCCCGGAAGGCTTGGTGGTGGTTTAACGGGCATTCCTTTTACTGATCCTAAAAGATTAATGAATGAATGCGGCATTAATTACAATGGTAAAATTGCACATGAGCCATCGTCTGCTTTTATTTATGAAATGATTAATGCATACGGCGGCGCCGATAATTTTTATAAAAAGTTTTATATCAATTCTGCGTGCCCGCTTGGTTTTACGGCTGTTGACAAAAATGGAAAAGAGAAAAATTATAATTATTACGATAGCAAAGAATTGGCTGAAACTGTAAAAAATTTTATTATAGAAAATATAAAAAAATTATTAACGCTTAATATTTATAAAGATGTTTGTTTCTGTTTTGGCACAGGGAAAAATGAAAAATTTTTAAAAAACCTCAACGGCGAATTTCATTTTTTTAATAAAATTATTGCATTGGAACATCCGCGTTTTATCATGCAATATAAAAGTGCAACCAAACAATTTTATATTGAAAAATATATTTCAGCCTTTAAAACAGCAGAAGAAAAATCGCATTAATAAATTCCATTTTTATTAATGATAGAAAATTTTACAGATGATTTTTATTTATAAAAATGACCATAACCTTATTAATAATTTTTATAAATAAGATTATGAAAAAATTATACAACAACAATTTTCTTTTCCTGGAAATATCGGTAAATATCACCTTTTACTTCTGCTGCGGTTTGCGTTAATTTATTAAAATCATTAACCCAGAAATAAATTTTTAGTGTAATAGATTTTGAATTGACCGTATCACTGATTATTTCCGGTTCATGTGCAGTGGAAACATTTTCATTTTTTTTCACCAACTCTTTAATGTGATCTGTTTCAAGTGTTTTTGGATCGGTAACACCATCAAGTGTAAACGTAAGCAACTGGCGAACCTGGTTATCACTTCTTGTCCAGTTCACAATTTTATTCGATAATACATCTCCGTTTGGAATAATTACTTCGGCGCCTTCTTCAGTAAGCAACGTGCTTGATCGGATTCCAATTTCTTTAACGCGGCCTCTTTTATCGCCAATATCAACGGTGTCGCCAATGCGTAACGGACGATCAAAAATCAATATCACACCAGAAACAAAATTGTTTACGATGTTCTGAAGCCCAAGCCCAACGCCAACTCCAAGCGCACCGATGATAACTGTAATTCTATCAACAGGCAAACCTGACGCTGCAACAGCCAATAAAAATCCGGCAATCAAAACGATTAACCGCGTCACCATTAATCTCGTGCGTTGGCCTTTATCATCAAAAGCTGCATCATCGCCAGTGTCGCCAAAAAAGTATGCAATATATTTTTGTAAAAAATTAGCCAGCCAAAGAATACCGAAAAATAGAATGGCGCCGCCAATGGTAAATGTAAAACTTCCAACCTGCCTTGTGCTTGTAAAAAAATTCATAAACAATGCATACAGTTCATTAAACAAATTCATGTTAGCAGCAAAAACGATGAGCCATAATGCTGCTGCAAACACCGATGCAAATTTTGTAACGGAGCGGCATATTTTTGAAAAATCAAATTCTTCCGGGTAACCTTTTCGCAAGCGGCTGGTGTGCATTTGCAATAAAAAAGATTCCTGTATTATCTCTACAAATATCGCAAGGCTTACTGTTTGTGCAACTGCATAAACTGCAGTATCTGCAAACAATTGCGAGAAGGTTACTCTTCCAAAAATATTAAAAACAACTGCAAGAAAATTAAAAATAGCATAAAGCCCGATTGATAAAACCACCCATTTGTTCATCGTTTTTCTATGATGCAAAAGCATATAACCAGCAAAAGAAAAAGAAACAATATCTGTAAAAAAATTAACCCATCTTATTAATTGCACGGGCAAACCAAGCATGCGCGTAACCGGTAATATCAAAAACAATAAAAGATATAAACACCACGCGCGAAAAAGTGGAGCAGCAAGTTTTTCGCGCAGCAAAATTGTCATTACAACCATTAATAAAATTTGCGTGAATTCTATATAAATAACCGGCGCATGTATATCAAAAAGAGGAGCGAGGGTGAGCATAAATATTAATGCTGCTGCCAGGGGAAATGGCGAAATATATTTCAATGCAAAACGCGACGTGCTTTCTTGCTTGTTCATTTTTTTTAACGTCCGGAAATTCCACCAAATCCATATAAAAAATATAATGCCGGATATAAAAAGCCACATCCTGTTGCTGCGTGTATTCGAAAAATAAAAACCTGCTAAATGAAATTCGCTGCTTAAAGAATTTTTAAAAGAATTTGCATTATAATTTGTGCCATAATTTGGTTTCTCCCACAGATAATTTCTTTCCTTTCCAAAGTCGCGCGAACCAGTCGCTTTCAGCTCGCCATTAACTGTGGATAACAATTCTCCAATGATAATATTATGCGCAACTGTTTGTGATTTAAGCGTATTAATTTCCCTGTCATTTTCATTAATAAGGCTATCTGCAGTGCGCCATTCTGTTTTTAATAAAAGTAGTTGTGGTTCAAACTGGTTTTTTAAAGTTGTGTCGCGAAATATATCCAGCATCAGCGAATCTTTTCTTAAGCTGGCAACTTGCTTTTGTAATTTATCAAGCGCAGTATCATAAGCATTTAAAAAAAGAGAATTGGTATTAATATTTGCCTGCAAAGTTTCTAATAAAGTAATAAACATTTGCAGGTTGCGCACGTTCAGCGTTCGTTGTTTTTCCTGCATTCTTTCGCGCACTGCATCAAGCACGGTATCGCCTTTGTCCATGTATGCATGGATGTCTTTCAGCCGTAAAAAAGAACTCGTTATTACCGGCACTTTGCTCAGCAATTGATAAACCCTTCCGAGATCTTCTGCATAATCGCCTGTTGATGGCATTTCTTTTTTTGTAAATAATGTGGAGTCAAATTTTTTGCGTTCGCGATGAATGGTGTCGCGGAAATATTCAATCTTTCTGATTGGTTTTTTTATTTCCTTTTCGGCTGTTTCTTTTTTTGCGCGATGAATTACCGAATCTTTTTGCTGCGCAGATAACAATGCCGTTTGCAATAATAAGAGAATGATTAAAATATTTTTCATGTTATTTTTTCGGATATTTTCTATAATATTTTTTGTCTTATTAATATTAACGGTTCTACAATTTTTGGTAAAAACATCACTCAACTTTTTGAGACAGGCAATTCTTAGAAAAAATTATTAATAAAAAATGTTTCTTAAAATCAACACCACAAAAATTATTTCCCCGTTTTGATGTAATCAAATATATGGTTATCGTCACAACAATTATTCAGCCACAGTTTTATTAATAAAGAAGATTGTGTTTGTGGTTTCTAACAATTAAATTGTTGCAGGTGATGGTCAGCATGTTTATATACAAGATGGCCGGTGTCTTGTTTATTCATTGTGCCAAAAAAGGGATGGATAAAACCTTCGTTTGAAAAATTTGCATAGCCATCAAGCAGGCTTATCCATTTTTCTTTTTCTTTTTTAAAATCAACATCGCCTTTTATTTTAAAAGAAGGAACAGTAGGCATGTTTTTTTTCACGGGTTCATCTTTCATCATATCTTTTAATGCCATTTTACCAAACAACTTTCCGATAAATGATTGTTTGTATTTTGTTTTACCAAGTGCCATTTCATCCCACTGTGCACAATGCTTTACCATTTGCGCAACATTCATTTTGCCCCATTTTGCATTACTGTTTTCACTTAATGCATTAATCCTGTTTTTTAATTCATCTCTTGTTGCTTTATCAAATATTGATTTCATATTAATTGTTGTCAATGTTAGATTAATAAAAATTTCTTGCGAACATTAACTATAATGATTAATAGTTCGTGAGATTTTTAAACAAATATTACGTGATAAAATGCTTATTAAAAATACAAAAATTAAATATTAAATTCTACAGAAACATCACCGTTTGTTTATGTTTTTCACTAGGAGAAATCATACGTTTAGGTTACATCACTATGCATAATATTTATCAAAATATTTTTCACTAAAAAAATGAGCGTATAAAAATGTTGATACATTTCTATACGCTCATTAATAAATAAAAATCCAGTTTTTATATCGTTTATAAACAGGAGATTATTATAACTGGCAACTCAAATATTCTTCATCGGTAACCGGCGATAGCCAATTTACTGCACCTTCAGGACTGTTGTTCGTTATAACAATATGCGTAAAGCTGCTGTCTTTCGCAGCGCCATGCCAGTGTTCAATATTTGAAGGAATTACAACTACGTCTCCTTTAATAAGTTTTCTTGCAGCTTTATTTTTTTCCTGGTAATAACCAATGCCATCAATGACAAGTAAAATTTGTCCTGCTGCATGCGTATGCCAGTTATTTCTGCTGCCTGGTTCAAAAACTACATTGCCAACTACATATGTTCCGGTTTCATCTTTAGGAACTAAAATTTTTATCCATGCATTGCCTGTAAAATAATCGGACGAAGCTTTATCACCTTTTGGAAAAATTTCATTTTTATTTTCTGTTGTATTCATCATACTCTAATATTTTATAATCCAGTTGTTTTTTCAAATTCTTCTGTATACCTGTTGCCAGTTACTTTTATTTTTTCTAATGAATCAGCAATTTCTTTTAATTCTTCTTTGGTTAATGCTATACTTGCCGAACCAATATTTTCTTTCAACCGGTTTAATTTTGTTGTGCCTGGTATCGGGACAATCCATGGCTTTTGAGCAAGCAACCATGCGAGTGCAATTTGTGCAGGCGTGCCATTTTTATTTGCCGCAATCTTGCTTATCAAATCTATTAATGTTTGGTTTGCTTTTAACGCATCAGGCGTGTATCGTGGAAGAATGCTGCGAAAATCATTGCTTGCAAATTTTGTATCTGCATCCATTTTACCAGTTAAAAAACCTTTACCCAACGGACTGAATGGAACAAAACCAATTCCCAATTCTTCAAGCAAGGGAATAATTTCTTCTTCCGGTTTTCTTGTCCATAAAGAATATTCACTTTGTAATGCTGCAAGCGGTTGCACGGCATGCGCACGGCGAATTGTTTTTGCGCCAGCTTCACTCATGCCAAAATGTTTTACTTTTCCTTCTTTAATTAAATCTTTCACAGTACCTGCAACATCTTCAATCGGGATTTTTGGATCAACGCGGTGCTGGTAAAATAAATCTATAACATCAGTCTTTAATCTTGTTAATGATTCTTCTGCAACTTTGCGGATGTTATCTGGATGGCTATTAACGCCGGCCATTTTTCCATCAACAATATTAAAACCAAACTTGGTTGCAATCACAACTTCATTGCGAATTGGCGCGAGCGCTTCGCCCAATAATTCTTCATTAATATAAGGGCCATACATTTCTGCAGTGTCAAAAAAAGTAATCCCATTATCATGTGCTGCACGCAAGAGATCTATCATCTCTTTCTTTTCAGGAAAAGGTGGAAATGCAAAACTCATTCCCATACAACCCAAGCCTATTGCGGAAACTTCAAGCCCGCTGTTTCCTAATTTTCTTTTTTGCATAAAATTTATTTTTAAAACTTATTAATAAAATTATTTTTTGTTGGTTATATTTTATTTCAAAATATCAGTTCATTAACCTGTATTCATTTGGTGATTGGCCAACGCGTTGTTTAAATAACCGCGTAAAATGTTGCGGATATTTAAAGCCCATTTCAAAAGCTATTTCACTGATTGATTTTGTGATGTCAAAAACTTTTTCTTTGGCGAGGCTTATTATTTTTTCGTGGATATAATCGTGTGCAGATTTGCCGGTTTCTTTTTTAATTAAATCGCCAAAATAATTTGCTGATAAATTTAATTGCGCTGCACAATATGCAACAGAAGGCAAACCCAAAGTTTTTGGTTTTTCATATTGAAAATAATTGCTCAGTAAATCTTCAAAACGTACCAATATATCTTTATGAATATTATCTCGCGTAATAAATTGCCTGTCGTAAAAACGAACGCAATAATTGAGAAACAATTCAATATTATTTACAATTAAATTTTTGCTGTGTTTATCAACTGGATGTTCTAGTTCATATAAAATTTTATGAAAGCTTTCAATTACAACCTGCCGTTCTCTTTCAGAAACATGCAATGCTTCGTTGGCATCGTAAGAAAAAAAATTATAGTCATTAATGTTTTTTCCAAGAGAAGTTCCATGAATTAAATCCGGATGAAACGCAATTACCCAACCTGCAGGTTGTATTGGTTTCTTGCTGTCATCCGTTCCGTAAACTTGCCCGGGCGCTATAAAAACCAATGTGCCTTCTTCATAATCGTAATTGCTGCGGCCATATTTTAATTCGCCACATTTTAATTCTTTTAAAAAAATAATATAAAGCCCGGAGGTAAAACGTGCAGGAATAACAGGTTTGGATTTTGACTGATCCAAAACAGTTACCAAAGGATGCAACGTTTCCTGGCCTCTCAGCAAATTAAATTTTGAAATACTATCAAGCTGTATAATTTTTTCCATAACAATCAAATTCAGATTCAAAAGTAAAGGAAGAAATTAATCTGTTTCGTATTAACAACCTTAATCAGTAATAATGGTAAGTAATTCCGTAATCTGTATAATAATTTGAATGAAAAGCAGCGGAAATTTTATGCGAAGAATAAAATATTAATGAAGAAATTTTTAAAGAACTTGAATGCATTTAATCGTGAATAGCCAATGGCCAATCATGAATAATTTTTCACGATCGACCATTCACCATTAACCTTTCACCAGCGTAAATTTAAGCTGCTACTGCTTCCTGTGCCACCTGCACGTTCGCAATCAGTTTAATGTCTTCGCCAAGCGCGAGCCCGCCTGTTTCTGTTAATCCATTAAAACTAACGCCAAATTCTTTGCGGTTAATTGTGCCGGTAACTTCAAAACCAAATTTAATATTACCGTAATTGTCTTTTGCAGAGCCACCAAATTCCACCTTTAATTCTACAGGTTTTGTAACGCCTCTCATTGTTAAATTGCCTGCCAGTTTATAATCATCTCCACTTATTTTTTTGAAAGAAGTAGATGTAAAACTTATTTCCGGAAATTTATCAGCTTCAAAAAAATCACTATTTTTTAAATGAGCGTCACGTTGAGGCTGGTTGGTATCAACACTGTTTACATCAATTTTAAAATTGATAACCGCATTTTCAAAATCGCCGGTTTCTGATGTTACTTCTCCGCTAAAAGTTTTAAAAGTTCCCGTAACTGTTGAAATTACAAGGTGTTTTACTCTAAACTGAATTTCTGAATGCAAAGGATCTATTACCCATTTTGTTGTTGCCATAATATAGTTTTTGTTTTTTTAATTTCTCAAAGATATGTATATTCGCTATATAAAATATAGCACTATCCTAAAGTATAGCACTATACAAAAAGATAGCTAAAAAATAAAACTATGGAAGCACCGGTTAAAATAAAAACACACGCAGAATGTACGAAAGCCATCATACCAGTAAGAGATGCGCTGGATATTTTAAGTGGCAAATGGAAATTGCCGATATTAATAGCCTTAATGTTTGGCAACAAACGTTTTTCTCAAATGGCAAAACAAATTCCAGGCATTACGGATAGAATGTTATCAAAAGAATTGCGCGAACTGGAAATGAACCAACTTGTAAAACGAACTGTTTACGATGCCGTGCCCGTTGTAGTTGAATATTCAATGACGCCTTATGGAAAAACGCTGGAGAAACTGATTGATGAATTACAACAATGGGGCGCCAAACACAGAAAGCGCATTATTGCAAAAGATAAATGAGCTATTAATGTTTGTTGATTGATAATGGCCGACAATGTATCTTAGAAATTGTAGATGATTTAATGATTCCGCATATCTTTAATTTTATCATTACAATTTTTGTTATGAAAAATAACCTGTTATTAGTATTATTTGCTGCATTAATATATTGCTTTATCACTCCGCCAAAAGTCAATGCACAAGCTGTAACTGAAGTCAGCAATTCTGCAAAATCAAAAGGGATTTTTGAAACAGACAGTGTTCTGGAACTCAGGATCAGCGGGCCTGTCCGCGATTTGTTGAGCGACAGGGAATCTGCATCTCCATATCATAATTTCAATATTTCATATCATGATGCAAGCGGCAAAGAAATTATGGTTGCAGCAGAAATAAAAACAAGAGGGCACTTTCGCAAAATGAAAGAGAACTGTGCGTACCCGCCATTGTTATTGCATTTTCCAAACAATGATAATTCAAGCGATATGCTGTTTAAAAAAAATTCCAAATTAAAATTGGGCATGCCGTGCAGGGGAGATGAATACATTATTAAAGAATGGCTTGCTTATAAATTATACAATCTGATAACGCCGAAAAGTTTTCGCGCGCGGTTGGTGAAAGTTATTTTGGATGATGAAAGAAGAAAAAAAACTATTGCTCCTTTTTATGGTTTATTAATAGAAGACATTCAAGAAGTTGCTGCGCGCAATAATGTTGTTTCTGTAAATAAAAAATTAAGGCCGGAACAAACAGATACGAAATCATTTTTAACAATGGCCGTGTTTGAATATTTGATTGGAAATACAGATTGGTCTGTTCAATACCTGCAAAATATTAAGTTGCTTGCTTCGGATTCAAACGCAGTGCCCATAACGGTTCCATACGATTTTGATATGTCTGCTATTGTTGGAACGCCGTATGCAAAACCTGCGGAAGAATTAAATCTCAATTCAGTTTATGAAAGGCGTTACCGCGGATATTGCATTTCAGACATGAAAAAATATGAAGAGGTTATTGAGTTGTATAATTCATTGAAAAAACAAATGTATGATCTGTATATCAATTGCCCTTTGCTGCAAGAAGCTTATATAAAATCAACTATAAAATTTCTTGATCAGTTTTATGCAACGATTAATAATGCTGACGCATTAAAAAAGAAATTTGGTTATCCGTGCGATCCAAAAGGTACAGGCAATATTGTTATTAAAGGTTTGCGGGAAGATTAATCATCGATTCGATATAAAATATTTCTTTTCGATTAGCTTGTTCATGAATATCGAATTATCATTAATAAAATTATCTACCGATAAAATATTCATTGTGTTTTTGTGTGATCGAATTTAATCTTGCTCGATATTTACAAATGCTTACGAACAAAACTGATTCTGCAATACTGCAAACAAAACAACATTTTGAAATTCTTGATGGCTTAAGAGGCGTTGCTGCACTGGCTGTTGTAACGTTTCATTTTATGGAATGGGTTTATGCGCCTGCTGATAATTTTATCGGCCATGGTTTTTTAGCGGTGGATTTTTTCTTTTGCCTTTCAGGATTTGTTATCGGGTATGCTTATGATGATCGCATTGCAAAAATGGGCGTGCTCGAATTTTTTAAATCAAGATTTATACGCCTTCATCCACTCGTTATTGCAGGTTCAGTTTTAGGTTTGTTTGCTTTTTTATTTGATCCATTTGGCGGCCATCCGGAATTGTACAGCACGGGTAAAATTATCTTGACTTTTATTTGTTCCATATTTCTTGTTCCATTTCCTGTAATTGCAGATCGAAGTTTAAATTTATTCAGCTTTAATGCGCCAGCATGGTCGCTGTTTTGGGAATACATAGCAAACATTGCTTACGCTTTTTTACTTTATCGTATTGCGCGCCGCTACCTGCTTTTATTAACTATACTAGCTGCGTTGAATATTTGTTATGTAAGTTACCAAGCGGGTAATTTATTAGGCGGATGGAGCGGCCCAACTTTTTGGGATGGCAGCGCAAGAATATCATATTCATTTTTAGCAGGCTTACTTATTTACCGATCAAATTTGATAATTAAAAACAAACTTGGTTTTATCGGCGTTGCTATATTATTATTAATGGCTTTTATTTCTCCATCTTCAAAATGGAACTGGTTGGTTGAACCATTAATTGTGTTATTTTATTTCCCGCTAATAATTATGTTGGGCGCGGGTTCTGTATTATCAAACGGCTTAAAGAAGATTTGCATATTCGCAGGAAAAATTTCTTACCCATTATACATGACGCATTATGCCGTTTTATGGATGTATGGAAATTATTACCTCAGTCATAAGCCAGGCACTTTGCAACTTGCTTTGATAATTATTCCATCGATAATTTTTCTTGTCGCATTCGCATATTTAATAATGATAATTTACGATTTGCCAGTAAGAAAATATCTTAATAACAAACGCCGTCAAAAACTTTTGCAGTAATAAGTTTATTAATAATTATACTTCAATCTTTAAATAAACATTTCAATTTTGTTTTGATTGTTTGTGATAATAATTGGCTTTGTTATTTCAAAAAAAAAATTTTTCAATTTATTGTTTATGTGAAAAACGATTGCAATTATTTTTTTAAAAGTTGTTTTACAGCAGCAACTGTTGCCAGCATTACTAATGGAACCAATACAGCCGGCAGCAACACAAAAGGAAAATATCCAAGTGCAATATTGGATTGTTCAAAACCAAATTGTAAAAATCTTGAAGGCAAAGAAAGTATTGCGGACGAAGCAACATTTATTAATAACGCAAGGCAAATTAAATTCCACGCAATAATAATTGCTTTGCTTAATTGCTTTTTTATAAAACCAAAATAATAAATAAACGGAGCCGAAATACCGGAAAAAATATCAAAGTTTCTCCCGTGAAAAGTCATTGCTTCAGGAACTGCATGATTAATAAACAACAAGAATAAAACAAACTCCACGGGAATTCTGATGATATGAAAAATCGTAAGCATTTTCAAATTCATTCCATCCAAAAATGCTCTTCCGTTTTTATTAATAAAACGGGATATCAAATAAAGAAATGGTGGCAAAATTAAAAGCGGAAAACGTGCCGTCATATTAATTGGATTGTTGTAAAAACCGGAAATAGAAAGCGCCGACTGAATAATTATCCATGCAGAAAGTCCAATTAAAAAAGGTTTGGAATGGTTAGTGGCCTTGTAAAAAATCCAGATGGAAAAAATTACCGTTGCAAAAAAAGTTAAGTAAACGTAAGCTGATAAATGTAGCATTGTATTGTTTTATTTCAATACAAAACTCATTGAAATTATGCTAAACCTGCTTGCCATTTGACATGAAACGAATTGTCAAATGACAAGAAATAAAAAACTATTTTTTTGCAAACTCTTTTCTTATACGGCTTAGCGAAGTATCTGTAATGCCGAGGTAAGATGCAATATGTTTCAGTTGTGCATATTTAAAAATTTCATTGCTGTCGCCAACAAGATTTGCATAACGTTCTTCTGCACTTTTATTAATCATCGATAACGTGCGTTGCTTGTAAGCCACAAATTCTTTCACCAGCATCGCACGCGCAAACTCCCTGAATTCCGGAACGGAATGAAAAAGCAAATTTAGTTTTTCAAAACTTGTTGCATACACTTTGCAATCAGTAATTGCTTGTAAATATTCTGTTGAAGGCTGGTGAAGAAAAAAAGAAGATGCTTCAAAAGCAACCCGTTCTTTCGGATAAAAAAATGTGGTGATTTCGTCGCCATTAATATCAAAAGTAAAAGCCCTTACAAAACCTTCTGCGATGTAATAGTAGCCGCTGATTTTTCCCTGCTTTAAAAGATATTCGTTTTTCTTAAATTCTAATTCTTCAAAATGTGATGCAATAGTATCAAGCCCATTTTGTGTTACGCTTATGTTTGGGATATTTTTTTTAATAAAATTTATAAGCTGTTCTTTTTCCATCTGCACAATATAAATGGAAATTTTTATTGTATAACTTATTGGCCCGGGGATTCCGTGTGTAAAATAGATAACCATTTATTTTGTTGCAGCGCGAAAACAGTGGAACAATATATTGTACCTGAAATATCTTTTTCTTTGAGCTTACCTTTTACAATCATTTTATAAGTCATAATTGCAATATCGTTTGTAGGAAAACTAACTTTTTCATCAGCAACATTAATGTCATTTAAATCAAGCTTAAGCATTCCTTCAACTTCATCATCAGCAGTTTTTATTCCATCACTTGCAACGCCAATATATTTTTCAGAAAAATTTTTGGTGAACAAATCTTTTCTTTTTTCTTTAAAGGCCATTACAGTTTCCCTTTCCTGATTAATGATTGTTTGTTCTTGCGAAGTTGTATTATTCGTATTCATTTTTTATTATTTTATTAATAAAAAAACTTTCAAAAATCTTGCCGTTGAATTTTTACTTCTTATTATAAAAAACATTTTTATAATAAGAAGTAAAACTCATTAGCGATAATATTAAAACTTGCCGGTGATAAATTCTATAAGTTTTTCATCACTCATTTTATTGGATGTGGATTCAGTTGTTTTACTGTTTTTAAATTGCGGCGTAGCAGCCAGGTAATGTATAAATTGTTCCTGCGCCTGGCCAGTTCCTGTTATATGAACATTGGTTGCATTAATAAGATGCGAGGATATTTCTTTAAAAAATTTTGCATGCAACATTTTCTCAGCGTTGTTAGAATTTTTTTCGCTGGAATTTGGGGAAGTTATTTCCCCTTTAACATGTGCCAGTATTTTAAATTCCGTGCCATCTGAATTGTCATTTCCTACTATAGTTGCCTGATGGTTATCCATCCAAACTCCAAATTGTTTTTGATTGTTCATGATTTTATTTTTATGTAACATCATAAAGCCAATAACCATACCGTAGCTGGAGATGTTGCATTAATGGGACTTCAATTAAAACAAATTGGATGTTGAGAAGAAGAAGTTTTTGAATTTACAAAACTTTTTTCATTAAAGTTTATGAAAGCATTTTTATAAAAATCTTATAAGTTAATTTCAAAATTTAGCATCAATTTTAGTCTGAAAATATTTTGTAAAAGAAATTGGTTTGCAAATGCATTAATAAAATTCCGGCTTCAACTAAGTATAATTTTTTGTTCGGAAAATTGGCTTACACTTTTTCTTGACAACAAATTTATTCGCATAAAATAAGGAAGCATAAATGGAACAGCCGGAATGGAAACAATAAAATTTAAAGTAGAAAATGGTTCTGGTAAAGACGGCGGCAATAAGTCAAGCACAAGAAACAACGCACTGATGCAAATATAAATATTACATGTTGTAGATTTTAGTAAACTGGTTTTTTTGAGCGACATTGAAAAATTAATTACAGCCAGGTAAATCAATGCACTTGCAAATACATTTATATAATAAAACATGGTTCGCATAGGAAAAATCCATTCAGGTAATGTTGTTGTATTTAGCTTGACCATTTGCTGGTATAACCTGGGTAAATAAAAACCCCAAAAACTCATGTTAATAATAAAAACAGGCGCTGCAATTTGAATGGCAACCATACCAATTGCTGAATATAAATCTTCACCAGCTTTTTTTAATTGCTGGCAAAGTACAGAAAACCCGAAAGTAATTATAAGCCCTGCGGCAAGTAAAATATAATATCTTGCTCTTTGTTCAGCGAGTGTTTTTATCCATAGTTCCGGGCTTTCATATGGAGGCGCGCCTAAACCGAAAAACATGGAAGTAAGCATTGTAGGTATAAGAAATAAAATTGCACTTATCACAATATTTTTATACCAAATACCTTCTCTTTTTATTGCTGAATTAGAAAGCCACCATATAGCTACTGACATAAAAAAAACATTGAGCAACCATATTGGTAAATAAATTTTGTAACCAATATATCCAACACCCAATCCGAATACAATTGTCAAAAGCGGAACAAGCGCAAGATAGATTTGGCTCAACAAATTTTTAATTTTGGATTGCGTCATGTGATAGCTTTTGGTTTTGGAAGATATGCTAAATGCATATGTTCTTTGGATAATTAATTTGCATTAATATCAACTGTTTTATTTGCTTACAGTTTTTTATTCTTCTCATAATATTTTTTAAGATTATTAATGATGCGTTTCTGTTGCGAATAAAATTTTCTCTCCAAATAGATGATTGAAAATTTTAGAAGACGATGATGCAGAAATCAATTGTTTGCGAAGCAAATTGCAAATGCCTTAAAATAAAAAAGGTTTCAAATTAATGAAACCTTTTGCCTGTAAGTGTGACCGCGTTAGGATTCAAACCTAAAACCTTCTGATCCGTAGTCAGATGCTCTATTCAATTGAGCTACGCAGCCATTTTTGAACGGGGTGCAAATATAACATAAAATCTAAAACAGAAAAATGTGTATTTGAAATCTCTATTGATAAATTTTCATGGCTGTTTTTTCTACCAATCCTTTTGGTAATAGCCAAACCATAAATGCACCCAACTTATTAATAACGCCGGTTATTACTTCTGCCTCGCCGGCAAACATACTTTTTAATGCAATTTTTGCAACGCTGGCCGGCGTCATATTTACTTTTTCAGCAGCCTTCAATCCTTTTTCACCAATCTGCGCGCGGTTGGCAAAATCCGTGTCTGTAGCGCCCGGGCAAACGCAGGTAACAGAAACATTTGTGCCAGCCAATTCCTGCCGCAAACCGCGGCTAAAGCTTAATACAAACGATTTTGTTGCAGCATACAAACTTAAGTTAGGAACAGCCTGATAAGCAGCCGAACTCGCAATATTTAAAATGTAAGATTTTGGCTGAAGTTTTAAATCAGGTAAAAATAATTGGCACAACTGAACCGGCGTAACCATGTTCAGCAACATCATATTCAAATTTTCGGCATAAGAATATTTTTCAAACGGGCCGCTTAAGCCGTAGCCGGCATTATTGATTAAAATTTCTATGGTATAATTTTTTTGTTTGCACCAATTGTAAATATTTTCTGCTGCATTATTTAAAGAAAGATCAAGTGCGAGATAATTTGCTTCTACTTTATATTTTTCAGCAATTTCATTTGCGGTTTTTTTTAATGCATCTTCAGAACGTGCTATTAACAAAACGTTGAATTTTTTTGCAGCCAATTGTTCCGCAATTGCTTTTCCGATTCCTTTACTGGCGCCGGTTATTAATGCATAAGCCATAATGAAAAATATTATTAATAATAAAAAAAGAGGCCAACAAAATGCTGGCCTTCTTCAAAGATAAATAATGAATTATTTTAAAAACGTTTTTATCAGTTTTGAACTTTAGATGCAAAGCGATGATAAAAAGGTGTTTTGCTTTTATCATGTTTCGGCATATATTTTCCGGTAATAATCGGAAGGTATAAAACGCGCCTGCGGCTCTTTTCTCCAAAATGCGGTGACTGTTGCGCGCGGTGCCAAAGGCGCCCGTCATGAACGGTTAAATCGCCCGCATTCACATCAAATCCTATTTCACGATCATCAGGGTTATTATCAATAAAATATTTTTTACCGAATAATAATTTCAAAATATTTTGTTTGTGTGTGCCTGGCAAAACACGCAAGCCGCCGTTTTCCATCGGGCAATCATCCAGGTGAATACCAACGTTAAGCATCGGCATAATTTTTTGCCCGAGAAATAAATCACGCGGGCTGTCTGTGTGCCATCCCATTTGTGTAAACGCACTGTTTGGCAGGCGCACATAATGGTTTAATATCAAACCATCTTTTTCATTTTCGGCAATGCGCCCTTCGTAAGGATATAAAAAGTTTATTAATGCAAGTATGCGCGGATCCTGCAACATTTGGTGCAGCGGTTCGCTTGATAAAGAAAGAAAACAAAGGCGCTGAATAATTTTGTTGCCGTTTTCATCTTTACCAAATTTTAACGGCACGCCATTTATTTTTTCTTTGCCTTCATCAAGCAACTGTTTTTCTATTCTTTCTGTTTCACTGATAAAAAGCTTAACAGTTTCCTTCGGAATAAAATTGCGGAAAATGATAACACCGTTGGTGTCAAAAAAATCCAATTGTTCTTGTGTAAGTTTATCACCTAAAATAAAATCCGGGCAATCTATTTTTTTCATGATGTTAGCATTTAGCCTTAAGAACGAAATAACCTCCCGTTCATTGAATCAGGGCCTTTAATTAATTGATTGAATTTTACTTTTAACAAATTATGATCTTTATATGAATCCGCAAAAGTAATAAAATTAAAATTTACATCTTAAATTGTCTTCTTTTATTATAAAATAATTAATGTTATTATTCTAACATTGCCGTGCGTTTGAAAAATAAATCACACCTGCTAACTTTATTAATGGCTGTTTTATTGTTCTCCCAGCTTAAAACAATTGGGCAGAAGGATAGTTCGTTAAAAACACATCACGAGCTGATATTGCCGCTGGTAGCGCGTTCTATCGAAACAAGCTGGTCGTTTGGCGTTGTAAGTGCATTAACTTTTCATGTCAAATCAGAAAAAGCGCCGGTGCGAACTTCTAACATGCAAGCGCTCGTTTTGTATACGTTGCGCCACCAGTTTGTTGCTGCTATTAATGGTTCAATTTATTTTCCGGGAGAAAAATTTATTCTCAACCAGCAACTATCCTACAGTTATTTTCCTGATGAATTTTGGGGTCTTGGCAAAACAGAACCGTTTAGTAATAAAGAACATTACAGTTACAAACAATATTATATTTATCTGCACCCGCAATATTCAGTTGGCAATAATATGTTTGTTGGTTTGCTATATGAGTACCAGCGTTTGTTTGATGTAAATTATATTGCCGGCGGTTTATTCGATCAGCAAAATATTGTTGGCAGAGATGGTTATCATGTTTCCGGGTTAGGATTAAGTTTTACGTATGATACGCGCAACAATGCTTTTGCGCCCGACAAAGGTTCATTAATGCAATTTTATTTTGATCATTTTGCGCCCATTTTTGGTTCGAGTTATGAGTACACAAATTATGTGCTCGACATGCGCAAATTTATAAGGGTTTATAAAAAACAAATACTCGCTTTGCAGGCCTATGGTTTTTTTAATGTGGGCGAAGTTCCTTTAAGAAGTTTGGCTTCTATCGGTGGCGCAACGAGTATGCGTGGTTATTATGATGGGCGCTACCGCGATAAAAACAAAGTTGTTTTCCAGGCAGAATACCGCGTGCCTTTATTCTGGAGATTTGGCGCCGTTGCGTTTGGAGATTTTGGAAATGTTGGTGGAGAATTAAGCGATATTAATTTTCAATATTTGAAATATACATATGGTGGCGGGCTTCGCTTTGCATTAAACCAGGCTGAGAAATTAAACCTTCGTATTGACTATGGAATCGGCAGTGGATCTTCCCACGGATTTTATTTGCAATTGGCAGAAGCTTTCTGATTTTTATTTGTTAGAAATTTTATTTTGAAAATTTTTTTTCGCGAAGCTGTATATTAAATATGTAAATACCGGCGCGGCCAACACGTCAATTGTATAATGAACATGTTGTATTAATAATAAACATGCAACCGTAATTGTTGCGGCAAGCATAATTATTTTATCCTTCATTTTTACCAAGCATAAAAAATCAAGAAATAGGGTAGAAGTGTGGCCGGAAAAAAATAAATCTTTTGTTACCACGCGCATCCCATAAAAAGTATTGCTGATTGGATCTTTCAATTCGAGCAAGCCAACAGGCGGATTAAGCGGTACAGCACTTATAACTAGCAGCCTTGAAATAGACAACATAATATATGCCCATAAATAAACTACAAAAATATCAGGGTTTTGAAATACGCGTATAAAAATAAAAGCTGTTGCAGACCACATTATAATAAAGATGGCAACAGATACATTGTAGGCAGGTAAATAATTAAGTAACCAATCGTTTATTACTGGCCCGTTGCGTTCATCTATTGTTTGAAAAAAAAATGGAAATGTTGCAAGCGTAAGAAATAATAAAATTAAACCGATGAATATTTTATTGCGAAATTTTTTTGACCTCCATGCTGCCTGCCATTTTTCCGACGTTGATTGTTCCATGCGATCTTCTATAAGCGAATTAGAAAGGGCGCAAAGTTATGTGTTTATAATAAATAAAAATACCTGCAACAAAAGCTGCAGGTATTAATAAAATGTATAATAATATTAATAATGCCAGCGCACAAATGCTTCCATCGCTGCATATTTTGTTAAGCCAAGTTGTGCATACAAATTTGCAGTGTTTGCATTTCTGTCTTCTGCACGTTGCCAAAATTCACGCGCATCAGTTCCCTGGAATGGTATCATATCTTTTTGCGATTGGTGAATGAAAATTCCAAAACGTTTTTTCATTACTTGGTCCGGGCTCATTGGAATTGCCATTTCAATCTCACTCATATCCCATTCCTGCCACGCACCTTTATATAACCAAACCCAACAATCTTTAATCCATTCTTCACCATCAGCTTTTAATCTCCGTAATGATTCAAAAATAATATCCAGGCAAACTTTATGTGTTCCGTGCGGATCTGCTAAATCGCCTGCGCAATAAACCTGGTGTGGTTTTATTTTTCTTAATAACGCCATTGTAATCTGAACATCTTCTTCACCCATTGGTTTTTTTTCAATGGTTCCTGTTTCATAAAATGGCAGGTTCATAAAATGAATATTTTCATCTTTAATGCCAACATAATGACAGGTTGCTTTTGCTTCGCACCTTCTTATTAATCCTTTTATCTGGCGTATTTCTTCAGTATCAATATCACTGTTCTTTTTATCTTTTAAAAACGCTGTTGCTTCATCTAAAATCTGCGAAGATTTTTTATTATCAATGCCTGCAAGTTGTTCAAACCCTACGGCAAAATCTAAAAAGCGAGTTACGAATTCATCAGTCACAGCAATGTTTCCAGAGGTTTGATAACCGACATGAACATCATGCCCCTGATCATGCAAACGCATAAACGTTCCGCCCATAGAAATAATATCATCATCAGGATGCGGCGAAAAAATCAAACATGTTTTCGGATAAGGCTGCATCCTTTCCGGCGGGTTTGGAAGCTGTTCATTTTTTCCGCCAGGCCAACCGGTAATACTATCACGCACCATATAAAACACCTGCATATTTATTTCGTAAGCATCGCCTTTTTCTACCAATAAATCACTTAAACCATTATCATTATAATCGCTGTTTGTTAAGCTTAAAATTGGCTTATCAACTTTCAACGCAGTATTAACAACCGCCTTTCTTATTAATTGCGGCGTCCAATCGATATCACCTGCAAGCCATGGAGATTTAAAACGTGTAAGTTCTGCAGCAGCAGGTTCATCCGTTACAAAAATGCAATCATTATGCTGCTGTAATAATGATGCAGGAATTTGTTCTGTAACATGCCCTTCAACTGCTTTTTGAATTACTGGCGCTTTCGTTTGTCCCCACGCCATTAATAAAATTTTCTTTGCTTTTAAAATGGTGCTGATGCCCATTGTAATTGCAAGGCGCGGCACTTTAGAAATATTTTGAAACTCATGCGAATTTGCAAGCCGTGTAGAATTATCAAGCGGCACCAATCTTGTTTTAGAAAACAAACTTGCGCCAGGCTCATTAAAACCAATATGGCCATTATTACCAATGCCTAAAATTTGTAAATCAATGCCACCAACTTCTTCAATCAGTTCTTCATATTTTATACAATATTTTTTGATGTCTTCTTTTTTCCATTCGCCATTTGGTATGTGGCAATCGCGCTGGTTAATATCAATTTTATCAAACAATTGTTTTTTCATAAAACGATTATAACTCTGCAATGCATCATTATCAATCGGGTAATATTCATCTAAATTAAAAGCGATAACATTTTTAAAACTCAGCCCTTCTTCTTTATGCATGCGCACCAGTTCTGCATACAAAGTTTTTGGCGAAGAACCGGTTGCAAGCCCGAGCACACATTTTTCTCCTTTTGATTCTTTATCGCGGATAAGCGCAGCAATTTCCTGTGCAATAAAATAGGAACCTTCTTTTAATGAACTAAAAATTTTTACCGGAATTTTTTCAAATGAATCTACCATACTCATAAGCGATTATTATTAATAGAATAAAATGATTACTGATTTTTTTATTTGGTTTTTATTGACAACAAAATTGATTCACTATAAACTTTCAACAAAATATAATTAAGCAAACGATTGATATTATTAATAAGATTGTAAAACTATTTTAATAAAATTTTACTGCTGTTTCATTAATAAAAAATAGCAGTTTATTAATAATGCGTTTTTATTTTTTAAAAGATAAAATCAAAAAAATTAAATCAATCCGAGTATTTTATCTCTTACTAAAAGACAGCAACCAGCTAGTCCGGCACGTTGATTTATTTCTGATAATACAACTCTTGTATCGCTATTAACAATGTTTAATGAATGTTGCATAATAGAAGTTTTTACCGGGAGCAAAAGCAATTCGCCCAAGCCAGAAAGCATTCCACCCAAAACAATTAATTCAGGGTTTAAAAGATTAATGGCAACGGCCAAACCTTTACCAAGATTATGTGCAATTTCTGTTGCGCCTTCAATCGCCAGATTATCTCCATGCTGCACAGCTTCTAAAATATCTTCCAATTCTAAAAAACCCTTTTTTGCAATGGTTTGCTGCAAGCGGCTGCTGCTGCCTTCTTTCATTTTTGTGGTTATATAATCTATTAATGCAAGCCCGGAAGCTTCGGTTTCAAGACAACCTTTTTTTCCGCAGAAACAAATTTTTTCATTATTAAACATAGGAATATGTCCGATTTCACCAGCAT
>Ga0206963_10039_pt1 | contig 46435 bp, 35 predicted proteins | sample Alteio_BWOrgHeat_28_FD_152958 | JGI IMG/M metagenome (GOLD analysis project Ga0206963, IMG submission 152958) | Enriched cells from forest soil in Barre Woods Harvard Forest LTER site, Petersham, Massachusetts, United States -... | ecosystem: Environmental > Terrestrial > Soil > Temperate forest >... | reverse complement strand
TTGGTTTTGCACCGGTGGCCCTGGAGGGGGATACGGCGCTGATCGATCTCACTCCTTTTATCGTGCGGGACGTAATGCATATCGGCGAGACCATCGGATCGGGAAGGGGGAATCCGGGGAGCGCCATTGCTGCCGCCGCGGCTAACCGGGGGGGTGCTGCTGCGGGTGGTGGCTATCGGCTGGATGACAGCCGCTCGGCCGTCTTCATCGACAACACAAAAAACTTTCCAAAAAATTCGGAATTCGAGGCACTGGTGACATTTACCGGGAGCGGCGGCGGTGGTGGTTTCCGCCGGGGAGGTGAAGTGGCGCCTGATCCGGGCGCGGTCACCGTGAGGATGCACCAGGCTTTTGTACAGCTGCCCGACGGCGGCTATACGCCGCGGAAATATGATATCCGGTCGGGCTTTATCCCTTTCAGCTATTATGATTTTTCCAGCCCGATGAGTGAACCGCTGGTAAAGCGGTTTATCATCCGCCACCGGCTGGTAAAAAAAGACCCTAAAGCGGCGGTCTCCGAGCCGGTGGAACCAATCGTATATTATATCGACCGCGGTGCGCCGCCCATTATCCGGAAGGCGTTGATCGAGGGCGGATCGTGGTGGAACCAGGCTTTTGAGGCGGCGGGTTTTAAAAATGCCTTCCAGGTAAGGGAACTGCCGGAAGGCGCCGATCCCATGGATATCCGTTATAATATGGTGAACTGGCTGGACCGCAGCGGCAGCCCGCAGCGTGCCTTTTCGTATGGCTCGGGTTATACCGATCCGCGGACGGGCGAGATCATCAAAGGAGTGGTGACGCTGGGGTCCGACCGGCATCGGGAGGACTATCTCATCGCAGAAGGCCTGTTGCAGCCGTATTTAGATGGCAAGGCGGTGGATCCGCGGATGCAGGAGGTGGCGCTGGCGCGCATCCGGCAGCTCTCTGCTCACGAGATCGGGCATACGCTGGGGCTGATGCATAATTTTGAAGCCAGCGTGAAGGACAGGGCTTCGGTGATGGATTATCCATTCCCACGCTTCATGCTGAAAGAGGATGGCAGTATCGATCTTAGTGAAGTCTATGCCCACGGCATCGGCGGCTGGGACAAGCGGACGATCATCTGGGGCTATTCCGATTTTCCGGCGGGCACCGATGAAGACGCGGCCCTTGACAAGATCATGAAAGAGACCTTGAAGGAAGGGTATAAATATATTCCGGATGTGGGTGGTATGGCACACCCGTTGTCGAACCAATGGGATGATGGGGTCAATCCTATCGATCAGCTGAATAAGCTGATGAGCGTCCGGCGTCATCTTCTCGACAATTTCTCGGAGAAGGCGATCCCGGAGGGGGCGCCGATGGCCACGCTGGAAGAGGTGCTGGTGCCGATTTACCTGCTGCACCGCTACCAGGTGGAGGCGGCCGCCAAGTCTGTCGGCGGGCTGTATTTCACCCATGCGGTGAAGAATGACGGTCAGGAACCGACGAAGATGGTGGACCCTGCCGAACAATGGCGGGCGTTCGATGCGTTGGTAAATACCATCACTCCCGCTGCGCTGTCCTTGCCGGACGCGCTGATCTCGAAGATACCGCCGCGCCCGACGGGTTATCCTTCGACGATCGAGATCTTCCGCGGTCATACGGGTCCGACCTTCGATCCTATTGCTGCGGCAGAGGCTGCCGCGGACAATACCCTTTCTTACTTGCTGGATGCGGAGCGTGCGGCACGATTGATCGAATACCAGGCCCGGGACGAGCGTCAGCCGGGACTGCTGGCGGTGCTGGACAGCCTGCTCGACAAGACCTGGAAGGTTTCGCTGCAGCCCGGTTATGCGGGAGAGTTGCAGCTGGTGGTGGACAATCTGACGTTGAAGCATTTGCTGTCGCTGGCGGCCGACCCCCGGCATGCGGATAATGTAAGGGGTGAGGCTTTGCTGACGGTGAACAACCTCAAGTACTGGATGCAGGCCCAGCTGGGCGGTGCTAAAGGGAAATGGGCGGGGGCGCTGGCCTTTGGCCTGGCGCAGATAGAAGCCTTTTCAAAGGACCCGGATAAGTTTGTCGTGGAGCCGGCGCTCGAGATGCCGCCGGGCGCGCCGATCGGGATGCCGGATATGTATTAGGGATTTCTGATAATATATCCTATTTTGGGGCGGTTTTAGAGGACTCTGATTATGGCTTTATCCAGACTAATAGTGAACGCCGATGACTTCGGGTATAGTGAGGCGGTGAATCGGGCTATTGTATGCGGCTTCGAATCCTCCCTGCTGACCAGTACTTCCCTGATGGCCAATATGCCGGGGTTCGATCATGCGATCGGGCTCATCCGGCAGCATCCTTTTCTACAACATAATGTGGGGCTGCACCTAAACCTCACCGAGGGCTACCCGTTGTCGCGGGCGTTGCCGGCCTGTCCGATATTTTGCGGTAAAGGCGGGCGTCTTATCTACGATCGGGAACGTCCCTTGTTCCGGCTGGGCCGGCGGGAACGGATGGCTGTGTATGAAGAAATGGAGGCGCAGCTGGAGCGGGTGCTGGCTGCCGGCATCCGGCCCACGCACCTGGATTCCCATCATCATATGCATACGGAATGGGCGATCGCTCCGCTGGTTTGCCGGCTGGCGCGTGCCCATGGTATCGGGCGGGTCCGTCTTACCCGGAATATGGGGTCGGTGCCGAGCCGGGTCAAAAGGGGGTATAAAACGGTCTTCAACTATTGGTTTCTTGGCCGGCGCAGCGGCTTTGACAACACGGATTATTTCGGGGATATCGGGGATATGAATTATTTTTTGAAAAAGAACGGGGGGAAGCGGCGCGAAGACTTGTCGGTTGAGATCATGGTTCATCCGTTGTTGGATGAGCATGGGGGGCTTGTAGATTATGACGGGAAGGACTTGCGACAGGGGCTGTTGCCGATCTTGCAGCGGGTTACGAATTTTGCATTTACATCTATTGATCTGTGATGAATATTAAGAAACTGGCAGTTGTTACAACACATCCTATCCAGTATCACGTTCCTTGGTTAGTCCGGCTGGCGGAAAAGAATATTAAGATCAAGGTCTTTTATACCTGGGAGCAATCGGCGCTGGGAAGCGTCTATGATCCCGGTTTCGGCCAGCATATCCGTTGGGATATCCCTTTGCTGGAGGGCTATGATTACGAGTTTGTGGAGAATATAGCCAGCCGGCCGGGGATTGACCATTTCCGGGGTGTTGTCAATCCCGCACTGATTGGAAAGATAGAAACGTGGGCGCCGGACGGCCTGCTGGTCATCGGCTGGAACTATCACAGTCATCTGCAATGCCTGCGCTATTTTCATGGCCGGATCCCGGTATATTTTCGCGGGGATTCGGTGCTGCTGCATGAAAAGACGGGCTGGCGGAAACTTTTCCGGCGGGTGTTCCTGACCTGGGTATACCAGCATGTCGACTATGCCCTGTATGTGGGTATTAACAGTAAATCCTATTTTCTCCGGCATGGGCTTAGGCCTTCGCAGCTGGTGTTCTCACCGCAGGCGATCGATATCGACCGCTTCGCCGAGCCGAATGTACGATATACCGTTCAGGCGCAGGAGCGAAAGGACATGCTGGGTATCCCGGCCCATCATCTGACGGTGTTGTATGCCGGGAAAATGACCCGGGTAAAAAATCCTGCGTTTATTTTGGACCTGGCGGAGGCCTGTGAGGGCATGCCGGTCAGCTTTGTGATGGTTGGTGACGGACATTTAAAAGAGGGGCTGATGGAAAGAGCGACGGGTAAGTCCAATGTCCATTTTATGTCTTTTCAGAACCAGACGATCATGCCGGCTGTCTACCGGATGGGAGATATCTTTATTATGCCCAGCCTGAGCGAGACCTGGGGCATGGGGATCAATGAGGCGATGGCTTGCGGAAAGCCGGTGATCGCCTCCGAAATGGTAGGCTGTGCGGCAGATCTGGTATTGGAGAATAAGACAGGTATTGTTTTTCAATTAGGTGACCTGGATAAATGTGTACAATATCTCCGGCTGGTCAACGGGAACCGCCACCTGCTGGTAGAGATGGGCGCTAATGCCCGTGCCCGCGTTCAATTCTTTTCCTTCTCTCATATTGTCGACAGCGTAGCTCAGGTAATGGGGTTTTTTTTAGTAATTTACCTTCTTATGAGGGCGGCCATCGGGAGACAATGGATCAATGGCGTTATAATAACGATTGTCAGCGTGCTGGCGATCGTTGTGCTGTCCATCCGGCAATACCGGCGTATGCAGGACACGGGGGCCTGGGTCAGCCATACCAACCAGGTATTGTATCAAACGAGTGTGGTATCGAACACGGCGATGCAATACGAGCTCAACGTAAAAAACTTTTTGTTGACGGGCGACAGCAGTTTCCTCGTTGCAGCCGACGATTCGGCGACGGGGTTGCCGGCGAAGATCCAGGCGCTGAAGATATTGACCGCTGATAATCCGGGTCAGCAGTTGAGGGTCGATTCCCTCGCCCTTTATATCGATCGGAACCGGCGGTTGACGGAGCGGGCCATCGGGCTGCGCGGGATGGGGGATGTGCGGCGGGCGGGGGAATTCCGGGAGGACGTGGTGGGCGCATCCGCGCCGGTGAGTGCGGTGATCGCCGGGATAGTGGCGGAGGAGCTGAGGCTGCTGGAGTTGCGGAGGCATGTCAACGAGGTCAAGACATCCGAATTGCAATGGGAATTATGGGCCCTTATCGGGGCGGTGACCATTCTCACGGTGCTGATCTTTCGGAGGATCCGGTCTGACCTGATCCGGCAACAAACAGCCTCGGAAGAAAAATACAAGACTCTGTTTAATAATAGCCCATTGCCGAAGTGGATCTATGACGAGACCACCCTGCAATTCCTGGAGGTCAACGAGACCGCTATCCGCAATTACGGGTATAGTCGTGAAGATTTCCGGGCGATGACGATCCTCGATATCCGTCCCGTGGAGGAAAGGCAGCGGCTGATCGAGGATGTCGAGTCGGTCCGGCGTAATCCGGGCGCCTACCGCGAAAGCCAGTGGCGGCATCTCAAAAAGAGCGGGGAGATCATCGATGTCGACATCACTGCCCATCCGATAGAGTTTGAAGGCCGGAAGGCGCGGATGGTGGTAGTGAACGATATCACCGGGCGCAAGCTGTATGAGCGGCAGCTGCAACAGCTGAATACCGATCTGGCCAATCGGGCGGCGGAGCTGTCGGTCTCGAATGCCGAACTGGAACGCTTTGCCTATATTGCATCCCATGATCTGCAGGAGCCGCTGCGAATGATCACCAGCTTCCTCCAGCTGTTGCAAAAGAAATACGGGGGGCAGATTGACGCCAAGGGGGATCAGTACATCCATTATGCGGTCGATGGGGCTGAACGGATGAAAGCCCTGATCCTGGACCTGCTGGAATATTCGCGGGTCGGCAAGGGCAAGGAGGGTTTTGGCTGGGTGGACAGCGCGGAAGTAATGGCGGAGGTGGGAGAGGTGTTCCGGGAGCGGATCGTCGCCGCCCGGGCGGAGGTGGAGATCGGTCCGCTGCCGCGGGTATGGGGTGACAAGGTGCAGCTGACGCAGCTGTTGCAAAACCTGGTGAGCAATGCGCTGAAGTATACGGGCGATCAGCCACCGCTGATCCGGATCGGTGCGCGGGAGGAAGCGGAGCATTGGCGGTTTTTCGTGGAAGACAATGGTATCGGTATCGATCCGCTGTTCTTCGACAAGATCTTTATCATCTTCCAGCGATTGCACAACAAGAACGATTATTCGGGGACGGGCATCGGTCTGGCGATCTGCAAAAAGATCGTCGAGCGGCATGGCGGGAAGATCTGGGTAGAGTCGGGCCGGCAGCAGGGGAGCACGTTCTTTTTCACTATCAATAAAAAAGCTTAACCTCGTATGCAACCAATTCACATCTTACTTGTCGACGACAATGAAGGAGATATTCTTCTGACGCGGGAGGCGCTGGAAGAGGCGAGTATCATCAACAGGATCTCTATTGCTTATGACGGGATGGAGGCGATCAACTTTCTGAAGAAGCGGCCGCCCTTTGGCAACAATCCCCTGCCCGATCTGATCCTGCTGGATATCAACCTGCCGAAGATGGATGGCAAGGAAGTGCTGAGCATCATCAAAAGCGATCCCGACCTGAAGCGTATCCCGGTAATCATGCTGACCACTTCTTCTTCGGAGAAAGATATTCTCGCTTCCTATGACAATTACGCCAATTGTTATATCACCAAACCGGTGGACCTGGATCGCTTTATAGACGTGGTGAGGACGATCGAAGATTTTTGGATCAGCATTGTCAAATTACCAAAAACCCACGCCTGAATGTCCGGTGACAACAAGCCCCTGCATATCCTGGTCGTAGAAGATAACCCCGGGGATCTTTTCCTGTTACAGGAATTTCTCCGGTCTACGGACCTGGAGATCGCGAAGATCACTCCCGTGAGCCATTTGGCGGAGGCGAAACAGGTGCTGAACAGCCAGTCCGTAGACCTGGTCTTTCTGGATTTGTCGCTACCCGATAGCTTCGGCCTGGAATCGTATATTGGTCTGCAATCCTATGCTCAGCGGGTGCCTGTCATTTTGCTGACGGGTTTGACGGATACGAAGATTGCGCCGCAGGCGCTGGTGATGGGTGCGCAGGATTATCTGATCAAGGGGGATTTCGATGAGAAGCTGTTGGCCCGGGCGATCCGCTATAGCCTGGAACGGATGCGCAACCTGCAATACCTGCGCGAAAGCGAGGAGCGTTACCGCGAGTTGTTCAACAACAACCCCATGCCGATGTGGGTTTTTGATTCCGTTACCTATCGCTTCCTCGAAGCCAATAGCGCAGCGATCCATCATTATGGATATACGCATGAAGAATTCCTCACCAAAACGCTGGCGGATCTCCGGTTTGGCGGCGACAAGAGCGAACTGGAGCGTGAAGTGGAATCCATCAAAGGAAATACCGAGGGGATCAGGAAGGGTATCCGGCGGCATGTGAAAAAGACGGGCGAGATCATCTTTGTGGATATCGCATGGCATAATATCAACTATAAGGATCGTCCTGCCGTCCTGGTGCTGGCGAGCGATGTGACCGAGCGGATCCTGCTGGAGGAAGAGCTGAACGAGCAGCGGCTCTCGCGGCAGAAGCAGATCACCGAAGCTGTGATCCTGGCGCAGGAGAAGGAGAGAACCGAGATCGGCAAAGAGCTGCACGACAATGTCAACCAGATCCTGGGGGCAAGCAATCTGTATATCAATACGGCGATGACGGATGACGAGATGCGGCAGGAATTGCTGGAGCGCGGCACGGAGCTGGTGAGCAGTGCCATCAACGAGATCCGTAAGATCTCCAAGTCACTGATCACGCCCGGATTGCGGGAGATAGGGCTGATCGAATCGATCGAAGTTATCATCGATGATTTCAAGGTAGCGGGAAATAAGTTTGCCATCGACCTCGATCTGCAGAATATTTCGGAGGAACAGATACAGGACCGTCAGAAGTTGACGTTGTTCCGGATCGTGCAGGAGCAGCTGAACAATATCGTAAAGCATGCGCAGGCCACGCGGGTGTTGATCCGGTTGTCGGGGGAAGGCGGTCATATCGTGCTGACGGTGGCAGACAATGGGGTTGGGTTTGAGGTTAGCCGGCATCGCAAGGGGGTTGGGATAACGAATATTATCAGCCGGGCGGACCTTTTCAACGGGAAGGTGGACATTCAGTCGACGCCGGGCGAGGGGTGCACGCTGAGTGTGAGTTTGGAGATGTAGGACGGCCGCGGAGCGGCCGTCGCGACGCGCGGAGGTAACCGAGCGGAGCAGATATGGGCCCCGGTTAGCCGGCGCGCAGCGCCGGCGCAGCGGAGCGGAGAATACTTGGGCGGTAGCCACGGCGGTATATGTCTTTTTTTATTTCCTGGAGGTTGTATATACAACTTCGACCGCCTTAAAAACAGCCATCTCCAAACCCGCGCCCCATCTGCATTCTGCTATGGCGTCCCGACTGGACCTGTGAACAGATTTCCATAATTTCCTCTAACCATTGATATTCAACTCTTAGTAAAAATCGAGGTTGTATATACAACTTCGAAAATTTTAAAAAGCGACATGGCAGCTCCGGCGAAGGTCAGCGGCAGATATTTTCCTATATTTAATCAAACTCTCACCATGACTGCTAACCTTTTCGCACGGGTATTCCGTCTTTGGCTGCTGCCGGCGTTGCTGATCGCCGGATTCGGATGCACCACCACCATTACCCGGCAGAAGGAGCCGGTATATGCCGAATCGACGGACAGTCTGCAAGCGCAGTTGATTCAATTGGTCTTGTGCGAGCATTTCAATGTCAACGGGAGGGAGGTCACTACCAATGGCAAGGTGACTTCGGCCCTGGAGATCGAAATTATCAATGGGAAAAGCATTCCTGAGGATACGGTCCGGATAAAGGCGCTTGCGGCGGCGATCGCGTCGGATATAAAGAAAGCGCTGAAGGACCCGAACGAATATGGAGTATATAGGGTATTGTTCGTTACAGTGACGACGAATGGAGGTGTGACGCGGCGGAGGTGGAAAGGGCAGGTGTTTAATGGGGCGGAGTTGTAAAAATGAATAGCCGCCGGGTACCGACAGGGGCCTCAGCGGTCCGGCCTGTTGATGACCCCACCATCGACCTCATCAAAGTAATAAATATGATCGGGCATAAACCGGATCCCCAGGACGGCGCCTGCGGCAATTGAACCCGACGGCGGTCTTCGGACGATCACCGTTTGATCGGCCAGGGAAAGATAGATCAGCTGCTCGTTCCCCATATTTTCGACCGCAACCACGGTTAATTGGCAATCATGGAGGGGGGCGTCATGGAAGTGGGCGTCATGGAAGGAGGCTCCAGGGGAGGCGGCGTCATGAAAGGAGGCGTCAGGGGGGGCGGCGTCATGGAAGTGGGCGTCAGGGGGGGCGGCGTCAGGACTGAGGGGGTCATTTTCTTCGCGGATAAGGATATGTTCCGGTCTGATGCCGAATAAAACCGATTTATCCCGGATGACACCCTTTAGAAAATTCATGGAAGGAGAACCGATAAAACCGGCAACAAATTTATTGGCGGGGTTATTATAAAGCCGCATCGGCGTATCCAGCTGCATCAGCCGCCCTTTATTCAGCACGGCGATCCGGTTGCCCAGGGTCATTGCTTCTGTTTGATCATGGGTCACATAGACGATCGTGGCATCGATCTTCCGATGTAATTTTTGCAATTCAATGCGCATCTGTGTCCGCAGCTTTGCGTCGAGGTTACTCAATGGCTCATCGAAAAGAAAGATTTTTGGCCTTCTGATAATCGCTCGCCCGATGGCCACCCGTTGCCGTTGTCCACCGGATAGGAGCCTCGGTCTGCGCTGCAGCAGATCTTCAATTTCGAGCAGTTCTGCCGTCTGCATCACCCTTGATCTGATCTCGGTCTTACTATGACGTTTCAATTTTAGTCCGAAAGCGAGATTATCATATACCGTCATGTGGGGGTATAAGGCATAGTTCTGAAACACCATGGCGATATCCCTGTCTTTCGGGCTGAGCTCATTCATTCGGTTGCCGTCAATACTAAGAACTCCCTGGCTGATATCCTCCAATCCCGCAATCATTCGCAGCAGCGTGGATTTGCCGCAACCGGATGGGCCCACGATGACCATGAACTCCTTATCCTGCACGGTAAATGAAATATCGTCAATCGCCTTCGGCGGAGTATTGTGTTTGGCGTGGCCGGAATAGGTTTTTGAGATATGCTCAAGGGTTAGTTCTGCCATAGTGGGGTTTTTATAATAGTTATCCGGCAGGCCAGGTCCGATTCACCGGAGGCCAGGATGAGGCGGTCACCCTGTTCGGCAATACCGGTCGTAAACACGACATCGGTGAGATACAGCTGATGGCGGATGGGGGCCGTTAATGTCGGATTGGCCTCCAGTAAGGGCTCCTCATCGCCCAGCGCCAGAATTTGCAAGGGGTCATCCTTATCGAGCAAGGCCAAAAAGGTCCGGTAGACGCCAACCTCGCCTTTATTTTCCACGCCATGATAGATCATCAACCAGCCGTTTTTGGTTAAAATCGGTGGGGCGCCGCCGCCGAGCTTCACATTGGAGAGCGTGGATTTTCTTGCGCGCAGAAAAGGTTTGTCGGCGGGCCGCCAATGCAAAAGGTCGGGGGAAGAGGCCAAATGAATGGCTGCCCCCGGGTGCCATTGGGAGGATGGCGCAGTGGCAAAATAACATTCGCCCATCGGCCTCGTCAGGGCATAGTACGTATTGTTGATCCTGCCCTCGAACAACAGCATATCCTTATTCTGATGATCCAGTACGATCCCCAGGGGGCGATAATCGAGGCCGTTATCGGATACATACAGCATGGTGGAATGCCGGTCGGCGCTTACGCAACAAACGGTCATATAATACTTTCCATCCATCCGGGAAATCCGGGGATCCTCGATACCATATTCCTGGGCGGTTGTGTGCGGTGAGATGGCCCGATCATAATGAATATGTTTTACAAGAGAACCATCTTCATTTAGTTCAACCGGCAGGAGCCAGGATAAGGAGGTGAGCGCGTACACGGGAAAGCTATAGGCTTTTATCCTGAACTTCCTTGGGTCTTTTATCTCCACTTCCGATAGCGGCCACCCTTCCGTCGTGAATGCCGCCTCTTCATCCCATCGGATGCAATGGATCCTGTTATTATGAACGGGCGATGAGAGGGCTTCTGCTATCCTGACCATGAGTAAGAGATTGCCGTTTGGCAGGCGGCATAGGCCGGGGTTAAAGGCGCCCAGGACATAGGTCTTTTCTTTTAACCCCGCTCTTAACGGCGATCGGGTGAGGTCGACATCATCGGGGGTAAAAATCAGGCGGTCGGCTATGATCAAATGATTGGGCATGGGTTGGGTAGACATGGGTTGATTGGATATGGGTTGGGGGGTCGTCATTTTTTATATTTTTTTAATGCCGCGTCGATGGCCGGATAGGCTTCTACTTTTTGTAAGGTGAGTAAAGCTTCTATCGTTGATTCGGCCCCTGAGTTCTGATTGACGCTGGTTGGCGAGGAGATACCGTCGAAACACACCCCTGTGGAAATGGAATACATGGCCGTATTGGCAGCATTGGCGCCCAGGAACCAGGCTGCCAGGTGCCCTGCCATATCCGCATAGCCGGCCTGTCCGGTTTCTTTATAGGCTTCCGCGGCGGCAAAGACCATCGGCTCTATGTTATAGGCGATCTGGGCGTAGGGCGTATCCGACAGCGTTTGAACGGCGCCGGCGCTGACGCCGATGGTGAAGGCAGACTGGAAGCCATTTTGCAAAAGCCAGGGATAGAAATTGTCCACTTCGGCCAGGGCCGCTTTATTGTACTGTGGGTTGTTTAAGAAATTACCGGCCTGCATCAAGGCATAGGCCTGCACATTGCCATAGGCATGCCAGGTGTTCTGGTAGCTTAAAAAAGCGCCGTAGGGGAAATGGGTCGTGTCCGGTTGTTGCATCAGCAGGATGCCATCGGCAAGGCTTTTTACAAAGCCGGTCATGACGGGATCGCTATTGGCGTTACAATAGTTGATCAGCCCAAGGATAAGGACGGCCGATTGGTCGGTGGCGCTTCCCGCGGGCAGCCATGTCGGGATGGCAACACCGCTGACGGTTGTGGTGGTCTCCGCCAGGCCGACCAAATCTATCTTCAGCTTGGCAACCAGGTTTAGGATGGCGGTATTCATCTTTGTATACAGCGCCGGGTTGAGGCTTTTGATGGCTGGCGCCGCCTCGGTCAGCGCCATAAAAGCCCGCCAGGACCACCAGGTCGGGTCATTGATGCTCGTAGGCCCGTACATATTGATCTGCCCGTCTGTCTGTAGAAAGTTGTAAAAATAGCCGTTGGGGGATTGCATTTCCAGCAGGAACCCGATCAGATTGTACAACTTATTACGGACTGCGGTATCGGTAGCGTATGTATTGCTCCGCAAATAAACCAGCGCTGCCCGGGATACGTCATCCACACAGGTAAAGCCTTCGCCGGTTGCGTCGGTATTGACATAACCCGGGTAATTGGAATAGATGTAAACACCTGCGGCGGTTGTGCCGTCAGGGAAGCTGACGGGTGTATACAGGTGGTTGAGGTGAGCGAAATTGACCATGCTTGTATCGGGAGGTGGCGTTACTACCTTGTTGGCGGCATTCTTTTTGGAGCAGGAAAGAAGGGAAACCGCCAGCAGGGTTACCCAACAAAACAGGTGTATCATTTTTTTTGTCATGATTTTATTAATTGTTCCAGCAATTCATTCAGGGATAGTGTTATAAATCCTGTCGCCGAATCCGATACGGCGTATGGGATCAGCAATATATCGCCATGTTTCAGGAGCCCGCAGGTATAAACCACATTTGGTACATAGCCTTCTCTTTCCCGCTCGTCAGCCTCGATGAATGGCTGATCCAGCCTTCCGATGATCTTTGTAGGGTCTTTCAGATCCAGCAATATCGCGCTGATGACGTAGGTACGCATAATGCCCACCCCATGTGTCAGCAACAGCCATCCTTTACCTGTTTTTATCGGCGAACCACAGTTGCCCAGTTGTACCAGTTCCCAGGTATATTTTGGCTCCATCAGCACCTGGTAATTGTCCCATTGGTAAAGGCTATCCGAGAACATAATATTTATTTTTTCTCCACCCTGGCGGGAGATCATCACGTATTTGCCGTTCAATTTTTCGGGGAACAGGGCCATACCTTTATCTGCGATGGCCGCTCCGGACAGGGTCCTGATCCTGAATGAAGCAAAGTCTTCGGTTTCGATCAGCTTTGTCCTTATTTGCTTCCCGTCGTAGGCCGTATAGGTGCCATAATAGCAAGCGCGTCCTTCGGCTTCGAATTTTACAAACCGGACATCTTCCATTCCCATGCTTTCGGCAGCCGCGGTGGGGAAAATGACTTTTTCGTTAAGCGGGATGTCCGCAGCCTCTTCCAGATCATAATCGGTATCGGAAGCTGGTGATTTTTTTTGTAAGCGGGTAAAGTATCCTGTTGGCGGGTCTAAGCTGATGTTGCCCCCCTTATCTATAATGCCTGTTTGAAATACGATGGATGAAATATGTCCCTCACCCGTTGCCCGCAGGCTCATTACAAATCGAAGCTGACCCGGCTTGAGGTCCTGCTGGTCCGGATGTGCGACGACGGATGGGTTGAACAAGGCGGCGGACTGGATCGAATATTCTTTTGTAAAGAATGCGCCCAGCAGTAATTTTTTTTGATCGGAGAAGCCGGCGGGGGGGGTGGCGGGGCTGGAGTCCAGCAGGGCCTCTATCTTTTGGAAATGCTGCCGGAATGTTTCTTGTAAATTACGGTGACGATTGGCAAAGCTCTCTATCGTCATGTCCAGGCAGGCACGAACGTTATCCTCGCTAAGCCCCGCCACTCTTTTGACGACATTTGCGATGCGGTCCTCGCCTGGCAGCGAAAGGAAAAGGGTGATCACGGCTTTTGCGGAGGCCAATAATTTTGTCGATTGCTTGCTGATCTTCATAGTATTAATCTTTGAGGCCGGTCGAGGCCATGCTTTGAATAAAGAGCCGCTGGAAAAATATAAAAGCGATCATTACGGGAAGCGCCAGTAAAACGGCCGCCGCTATTTTTACTCCCAGCTGGCTGTCGGCCCTTCCGCCAACCGCAAACAAGGTTACCAGTTGGGGCATGGTCATTAGTTGTTCATCCCGGATCACGATCAACGGCCATAAGACTTCATTCCAGGATCCGATAAAGGTCAGGATGGCGACGGTTACGATCGTTGGCTTTATGTTCGGCCAAAGCACGCGGAAAATAATCCCGATCTCGTTACAACCATCGAGACGGGCTGCATCGATCAGTGCCTGCGGCAGGCCTTGAAAAGCCTGTCTGAACATCAGGATGGCAAATGCGCTTACGGCAAAGGGGATAATGAGCGCGAGATAAGTGTCTACCAGGTGCAGGTTCACCATCGTAATATAATTGGGTATCAGGGTAACCTGAAATGGCAATGACATGGTGAACACGATGATATAGAATGTCAGCTGTCTGCCTTTGAATTGCATTTTTGCAAGGGCATAGCCGACGGTTGACCCGGTAACCAGGACGAGGGAAGTCGTAAAGGCCGCAACCAGCAGGCTATTGATCAACGAGCGGCCAATAGGGATCTTTTCGATCATCGATTGGAAGTTCCGCCAGGTCGGATGTGCGGGCCAGAGGATCATTTTCCCGATCTCATGCGCCGGGGAAAAGGCGGCGCCCATCATCCAGATAAACGGGTAAATGAACGATAATGCAGCGATCAGCAAGGCTGCGTATAATAAACTTTTTCTTATGGATCCTTGTGCGCGCATGTCATTCTTCTTTTTCAATCCATCTTTTTTGTAAAAACACTACCCCCATGATCATCATGGCATAAAAGAACCCGAGCGTGGCGGAATAGCCCATATTATAATATTGGAACGCCTGTTTATAGATATAGAGTACCGCGGAGAGGGTTTGGTTCAGCGGGCCGCCGCCTGTCATGATATAAGGTTCGATGAAAAGGGAAAAGCCGCCAATGGTCGAGAGTACGACGACCATAAAAATAGTCGGGTTGATCATCGGCAAGGTAATATGAAAGAACTGTTGCCAGCGGCTGGCACCTTCCAGCTTTGCCGCCTCATAGTATTGCGTGGGAACCGATTGCAGGCCCACCAAAAAAAGGATGACATACAGTCCTACATTCTTCCAGGTTGCCATGATGGCAATGGAATAGATAGCCATGCCGGGGCTAACCAGCCAGCCGATCTTTGGGAGGCCGATGCCGGTCAGCATCCGGTTGAAGATGCCGGTATCGAAACCGAATAATTGCTGCCACAGAATGGTGACCACGACGCCGGACACAATGACCGGTAAGAAAAAGGAAGACCGGAAAAACGATTTGGCCCTGATTGCCTGATTGAGCAATTGCGCCAGGAATAAGGAGATACCCAATTGAAGCGGGATATGCAGCGACAGGAATTTGAGCGTATTGCCAATTGCCTTCCAGAACAGCTGGTCATGGATGAGGCGGTTGTAGTTACCCATTCCGATAAAACGCATCGGTGCGATGATATTCCATTTGTGAAAGGTCAGGAAAAAGCAAAACAGCACGGGGAACAGCACAAAGACCGATACAAATAAAATATAAGGGGACAGCAGGAAATAGGGTAACCAGGTTCTGGCTGCAAACAGGCGATGCTGTTTTTGATGGGTCTTTATGGCGGGGACGATGGTCATTGCTGTTGTTGGCAAATTTTTGAGCTCGCGGTGGCCTCCTCTGCTATTCTGAGGGATTGCACGGCATTGTCATCGTCGATGACCCGGATATGGGTGCGGTCTTTTATCCAGGTCCACTGATCGGATAGCATGGCGGTCAGCATTTGCTGATATAGCTCCTGTTTGCCGGCGGGGTTTTTATATTCAAGTGTGATGGGACTGGCATCGGGCCCGAGCAGTCCGTGGAGGCGCATTTTCACCGGCACCCATTCGTACAGGGTTATGTCGCCCGACTCGAATAAAAGGCGCATTTCCTGCCGGTCGAGAATTTTTGGCTGATCGAAGCCGTGATAGAAATTTACAGGGCCGGTCTTATACAGTACGGTGGCCTGGACGCGGTCGACGATGGGTGTGGCGGGGATCGGCTGCGTTGCGGCGGGGCTGGGCGCGGCCGGGGTCGGGCTCTTTACGGCGGGGCGGCGCAGTTGCAGGGCGGCAAGCAATTTTCCCTCACCCAGCCAGCCGGAAAACAGGTCGAAAAAGTGGACGCCATGTTCTATAAAGATGCCACCGCTTTTGGCCGGGTCCCAAAACCAATGCTGAGGGCCCAGGAATTCGTCGCTGGCATAATTTTCAAAAAAGCCATGCCGGAAATCGCCCAGGAGCCGTTCATCGACGATGGCCTTTACGATGCCGAACAAAGGATTGTATCGTTGCATGAGGTTGACGACGTACAGCAAATGGTTGGCTTTTGCCAGTTTTACGAGGGCTTCGGCTTCGCTGGTCTTTAAGGCGGCGGGTTTCTCGCAGATAACATGCTTGCCGGCCAGCAGGGCCAGTCTGGACTGGTCATAGTGCAGGTAAGGAGGAGTGGCGATATAAATGAGCTGTACGGATGTGTTTTTCAGCAGATCTTCGAAGTCCTCGTGGACCACCCCGTTAAACGCCGCGCCCATGCTGCGGGCGGCATCAGGATTAATATCGGTAATGGCCACTACCTTGACACCGGGGACGCGCAGAAATGCGGTTGCGGCGAATTTTGCGAATTCGCCGGCGCCTACGACCCCGATATGTAATTCCGGCATGCTCATAGATTTGACGTGTTCGCCAACAACAGGTTCACCGCTGTTTCGGCATCCCGGATCGCGGTTGCGGGCGTCTTTTTGCCATACACCACGCATTCTTCATATTCCCGGGAGATGATGTCCAGCACTTCCACGATGACTTCGCAATTGTCGACCCCTTTTACAAATGGCAGCTGTTTTGCAAAGGGCAGCATCAGGGGATTCGATTGGAAGTAGTCACGGTAAAAAATATCCGATTCGAGATTTTTTCTTCTTGGCAACTGACCGGTCACCGAAAGCAATTGCAAATCCCCGTTTTTGTCAACCAGGGTCCTGATAAAGTCCCAGGCCTGTTGTGGATTCCGGCAGGTATTGAACAGCACTATGTTTTTTGGATCGGCATAGGTATAAACCGGTCCCTGGTGGTCGTCGGGTACCTGTGGTTCAAAATATCCGTAGGCAAAACCGCGGTCGGGTATGGCATTCAGATAGGTGATTTCCCAGGGGCCCGTCCATTTTGTTGCTATGTCCCGGGCCACGAAGGGGTCATCGGCAGCCGAAAGGTTTTCCCGGGAGAAATACCCTTTGTTATACAAGGTTTGCAGGAAGGTGAAAACGCCGATGGCGTATTTATTATTAAAGGCGGCTTTATTGTCGATGATTAACGGGGCGCCGCCGGAGGCGGCGAGGTATAAGGGATAGAAGTTGAAAAGACGCTGGTACCAGATTTCCTTTACTTCGGTATAGCCAAACCATTTGTGGGTGGCGGCGGCGTGCACATCGGCGGCAGCGGCGCTGTGCTGATAGGTGGCTGCGGCTTGCAGATAGGCGCTGTACGTTTTTGGCAGGTCGTGGATGCCATTTTTTAAAAACAGATCCTTATTGTAAATGGTCATGAAGGGGTTTACCTTCCAGGGCACCTGGTAGATATGCCCGTCAACGGAGGTAATTTCTTTGATCACGGCGCTATCGCAGCGCTCGTGTATAAAAGACAGGAAGCCCCTGAGCGTATCCAGGGGGATCAGCACACCTGCGCGCGCAAACATTTCGACATTTCCCTGCCACATATTGGCGTAGATATCCGGAGTCGTTTTCCCGACTACGGCGGCAAGGATCACTTCTTCGCTGGATTGACCTTCGGGGATAGGTTGCAGGTGAACAGCGGTTGTGGGGTGAAAACGGTTCCAGGTTTGCGTGGCTGAATCGCAAAGATTTATTTCACGCGGATTATTGGAGCACCAGAATAATAATTGACGGTCTTTCCGGGAAGAGCTGTTCCTGCAGGCAAAAATTGCAAGAAATAATAAGCCAATGAGCAGTATCCTGACAATGGTGGTCATTTTGTAGGAGGCATTGAAGAAATATAAGAAGCAATAAAGACTCACCACAGGTTTTATCCTGTAGTGAGTCCTGGAATGAAAGGTTTTACTTGGTAACCTGTTGATTGTAAATCTGAGTAACCTGGGCTGCCGTCAGCGCAACATTATAAATCATGATATCATCAAAATCTCCTGTCCAGTAGCCGCCCCAGGCGACATAATATCTGCCTGTTCCGTCATCGGCAGGAGTGTATGCCGAATTTGGCAGATCGGTGCCGATCGACAGGTCAACTGTTGGGTTGAATACTTTAATAGCTCCCTTGAGGTTAGTCCAGGTCTTAACCATGGTGCCATCAACGTAAAACACTTCATTTCCCGCACCATCGTAAGTTGCTACTAAATGATGCCATGGTCCTGCGCCAACAGTTGTACCAATGGTAATATCAAGCGCTGCGTCACGATCATAAATCGTAGTATCCGTGTCTACCGTTAAAAATGGCCTTGAGGGTTGCAGTTGGAATTTCCAGCCATTCCAGCGGTTCAACGCAATCATATAGCAGTCAGCCCTGTGGTCTGTTCTGCCTGCCGAATCTTGTCTTTCCCACAGGCTAACGGTCAGCGCTTTTGGCTCAAGCGCCGGGCTATAAGGAATATCAATGTTTCCTCCCCCTGCGAAATGATAAGCCGAGTTCGCATTTCCAAAACGGTCATTTGTTAAATTAGGAACGGGACCAGGAACAGCAGCCAGCCCGACAGGCCCGGCTTCCAGTGTGCCGGTATGGCCATTTCCTGAAGCATCGGTTGCATCACCATTGAATTTCCAATAGGCGACAAGGGAAGATGATGCGATAGCGGTTATCTTACCGCCTTCATAGGCTGTAATCGCTGCGTTCAAATTCGCCGTTGCTGCAGTTACTTCGGCCTGGGTTCCCGTGGTGGCCGCGGCAGTCACGACTGCCTGTGCAGCGGTTACGGCAGCCAGAAGTGTCGCCTGGGTGCCCTTTGTGTATTCCCCGGGTTGGGTACCTTCATGCGTATTGGCCAGATACCATTGTGCGGAGTCGATCGCCGCGGACAAGCTGGTTGTCGTCGGCGGTACAAATGGGCTGCTTTTCTTACTACAGGAAAATATTGTCAAAGCCAAAGACAATCCCAGTACCATCGAAAGGGTCAGCCACTTAATCTGAGTTTTAAATTTCATGATTTATTTAATTTTTATAATTGAAGGATGTGAAAGTTTTTAGCGGATGTTAAAGCTTTTATCGGATGTTAAAGTTTTTAATGCAGCGCCTTGTCTATATCTTTTTCGCTTTGCGGGATCGGGAACCTGCTGTTTGCCGGATAGGAAAAACCTGTAACCCCATCTCTGTTTATAAGCGGAGTTATATAAGCCGGACCCAAATTCGGATTTGCGCCATATCGCATAAGATCGAAAAACCGATGGAATTCAAATCCAAGTTCCATTCTTCTTTCATGGATGATGGCAAACCTCACCTGGCTTTGCGATACGGCGGGGACGGGCGGCAAAAGCCCGGTTGGAATGGTGCCGAAGCCGTGTAAGGTACTGTCGTGCAAATAGCTTTCCCTTGCCCGTTGTCTGACCCAATTTAGCGGGATGACAGCGGCGGCCATTTGGCTTAATTCGTTCAGGGCCTCTGCATTGAACAATAATACATCGGCATACCGGATGGCAACATAGTCACAGCTGCCCTGACCGATAATCGGCGCCTGGGAAAGCGGTTGCTGATGTTTCCTGGTTAAATACCCCGTTTGCGGGGACCAGGAACTGAGATAGATCTCGCCATTGTTCCACAGTGTGCTGTCTGTTGCGACGGTATAATTCAGCCTGGGGTCCACCACTCCTGAATCCGTCACTTCAAATTCGGCTACAAAATTAGAATCCGGGGCATCACAATAATAGCCACCGACTTCCTGGGGTGCAAACCACTGATTTAAGGCATTGCCAATATTTGGATTGTGGCCGCCTTCCATTTGAACCTCAAAAATGGATTCCTGGTTATTTTTATGAGTGGCATCAAAGTCCTGGGAGTAGACCGGCATCAAATGATAATGGCCGGAATTAATCACGAGGTTGGAATAAGTTAGTGAGGAGTCCCATTTCTCCTGGTAGAGGTACACCTTTGCCAGCAGGGCGGCGGCGGCGCCGCTTGTGGCCCGTCCCAGATCGGCAGCCGTGACGCCTGTATAAGCGGCCGGTAAAGCAGAAAGGGCTGCCAGCAGATCCGGCTCGATAACCGTTTCATAGATGAGTTTTGCGGGGGATTGCGTGATTTGCATTTGAGCAGGAGTTAAAGGAGTAAGGACGATCGGTACGTCTCCATAGATATTCACCAGCATAAAATAATACCAGGCCCGCAGAAACCTGGCTTCCCCCAATAGCCTGGAACGGAGCGCGGTATCCATATTGATGGCGGGAACATTGGCCAGCACCAGGTTGCAGTTGGTAATCCCTTCATAAAAATTGCCCCATTCATTGGATAGATGTGAATTGGTCGTAGAAAAGGAAAAGTTATCAATAGTCGCCGCATCCTGGCTTGCCGACGGATTACCGCTGGCCGCATCATCGGATGCCACATCTCCGAATACCCAAAGCGGGTTTGTCGTGCCGCTGGTAAAGGTCAATTCCACGTAAGCTTCATTCGTGGCCTGGACCGCGTTCGCGGAAGTGGTATAAAACTGGTCGGTGGGAAATACCCCCTGGACATCTTTATTCAGAAATTTTGAACAGCTAATCCCGGCAAAACAGGATGATCCGATCAGGAGGCCGTATAGTATTTTATTCATGATACGTGACTTTATCCATTATTAAAAACTAAGGTTTGCGCCGATGATATAACTCCTGGCGGACGGGTACGTGCCCCAGTCGATGCCAGCGGCAACATCACTGGGGTATTGCTCCGTCTTGACGTTATTGCTGATATACATTTCCGGGTCCAGCCCTGTATATTTTGTAATGGTGACCAGGTTTGTCCCGGTCAGGTAAAACCGCAGGGATTTCATATGAAGTTTGCCCGCCAGCCGTTTTGGAACGGTATAACCCAGTTGGACGTTTTTCAACCGGCAATAGGAGGCGTCTTCGAGGAAGCGGCTGGAAGGCTCTTTTATATTGTTGGGTTGGTCCAGCCAGGACACCAATGGCATCGTGTTGCTGGTGCCTTCCCCATGCCAGCGGGTATCATATACTCTTTTCGTCAAATTGAACGGGCGATAAAACCCTTCGATATCCTGGTTGACCTGCAGGTAGATCTTATTGCCATAACCACCCTGGAGAAGAACGAACAAATCGAAATTCTGATAATTCAAGGTCGTCGTCAGCCCATAGGTGATCTTCGGAATGGCGCTTCCCAGGAAAGTCCGGTCGCTGGCATCTATTTTTCCATCCCCGTTCATGTCCTTATATTTTACATCACCCGGTCTTACACCCGGCCCCTGATAAGCCGAGGTGAAAATGTCAGTTGCATTTTGAAAGATGCCCTTCATCTGATAGCCATAAAAAGAACCGATCGGATGCCCTGCGGTAGTCAGTGTGGCATAAACGCCATTGTCGATCCGGCCGCCCTGTATCGGGACCGGGATCGACAGCATTTTATTTTGTATGGTGGCCAGGTTGGCACTAAAACTATATTTCAACCGGTGATCGTTGTTTTTGTACTGCAGATCGAATTCGAAGCCTTTATTCTGGACACTGCCATCATTGACATAGGGGGCGGTTGCGTTACCGCCGATCAGGGGCAGGGGAACCGAAACCAGGATATTGCTGTTCACTTTATTGAAATAGTCCACCGTTAAGGACAGCTTATCCTGCAAAATCGCGAGATCCATACCTATGTCCGTTTGTGTTGACGTTTCCCACTTGACATTGGTATTCCCCAATGACGAGATCGTATTGCCCAGTACCACGGCTGGGGTAGCACCGAGTTCATAGTTTCTTACGTCGTTGGTTGATTTGAGAGCAGTGCCGACAATGGAGGCCCAGGGGTAGTCGCCGATATTTTGGTTACCCAATTGCCCATAGCTTGCCCTCAATTTCATTTTTGAAATGACGGGGAATCGATTGGCGAACCATTTTTCATTGGTTACATTCCAGGCCACCGCGCCGGAATAGAAATTCCCCCACCGGTTTGCCGGGCCAAAGCGGGAGGAACCGTCCCTCCTGGCGCTGCCGGTCACAAAAAATTCATTATTATAACTATAGTTGACGTTGGCCAGGAAGGACATCAGCGCCCATTGCTGCTCAGTCTCTGTGCCTATTTCCGGACCGGTCCCGTTCCCAAGAAATTCCAAGGCAGGTACCTGGGACGGGAAACTTTGCTGGGTTTCTGAATTATAGAGGGTCGTGTTCGTTATGGCCTCGGTACCCACCAGAAAATTCAGATTATGAAGATTGTTAAATGTCTTGTTATAACGGAAGGTGTTATTCCAAACCATATTTTCGCTGGTTGTTTGCAACTCTGTAAGGGTATTCGGGTTATTGATCCTGCCGTCGGTGCCCCAGTTCAGACTAAAAGTCTTGTCCTGCGTTATTAACACATCGCCGCCAAAGTCCGATTTGAAAACCAGGTTTGGCAGGATCTTGATTTCCGCGAAAACATCGCCAAAACCCCGGAATTGTTTTTCGTTATTTTGGGTGTTGTTGGCAAGACCGACAGGATTGTATCCATCGCCAAAATAGCCGGGGTATTGGGGTAAATCGCTGTATACGCCCGGGGAAGAATAAATCGGGATAGCCGGGTCGCGGAAAAGCGCATAGCGGATGACGCTGCCGCCATTGCCGCCGAGACCGTCGCCCGAACTTCCTATGGAATTCTTACTGTAATAAGAGAAGCTCAGGTTAGTCCCAATTTTTAGATGGTCGCTAATTTCTGAGGTTAATTTGGTGCGCAGGGTATAACGCTCATACCAGGAGTTTAGGATGATTCCATCCTGTTTGAAATAATTTCCGGAAACGTTATATTGCGTTTTCTCGGTCCCGCCGCTGACGGACAGCTGATGATCCTGCTCGGGCGCTGTGCGGAAGATCGAGCCCAGCCAATTGGTATTGGCCATGGGTATGGAATCCGGGATGGGGATTTTTATCAGGGGATTGGGAGGAGTAAGACCCGCATTGTCATTGACCACCATTTCATCAAAAAGGGTCTTGTATTCTGCGGCATTGGTCATGGGGGTTAAGTAGCCATGGGTTTGAACGCCGGCATAGACCGAATAATTGATCGTCGCCTTTCCCGATTTGCCGTTTTTCGTGGTGATCACCACGACTCCGTTGGATGATCTTGCGCCATAAATGGCGGCGGAGGCGGCGTCTTTTAAAACGGTGATGGTAGCGATATCATCCGCCGCCAGAAAGTTGATCCCGTCCTGGGTCGGGACGCCGTCAATGATATAGAGGGGATCATTGTTATTGACAGACCCAACGCCCCTGATGCGCAAGGCAAGCCCATCTCCGGGCTGACCGGTGGTTTGCGTGATCCGGACACCGGAGGCCTGGCCCTGTAAGGCCTGGTCGGCAAAACCGATCGGTATTTTGGCGACATCGTCAACGTTTACCGTGGTGACGGCCCCGGCGATGGCAGATCGTCGTTGGGTTTGATAGCCCACGACGACTACCTCGTTGAGGTCTGCCTTGTTTTCCTGAATGCTGACCGTCAATTCCAGCCGGCCGTTGACGGCCACTTCCTGGGTCTTTGATCCGACATAGCTGATCACCAGGACCGCGTCGGCGGGCGCATCGATCAAGAATCTCCCGGCTATATCGGTCTGTACCCTGATTTGTGTGCCTTTTATGAGGATCGTGGCGCCCGGCAACGGCTTACCGTCGGCGTCCGTAACCAAGCCCCTGACGGGTGGCGAGTGTTGATCTTTTTCCAAATTGGATAACGCCAGGGCGGCCGCGCTGACAAGGATCGTGTTCTTAACCTGGGTAAATTGGTAACCTGTCTGGCTCGAGATCATTTCCAGCAGCTCGCCTAACGTGACATGGCCGGTTTTTAGCACCAGCTTTCTGGACAGGTCGACATCGTATTCATCATAAGCAAACAGCAGTTTCGTCTGCCCCTCGATTAACTGAAATACCCGCAGCAGGGAGATATTGGCCGTTTTGATCTTTATATGCTGTGTTAAAGAATTGGGCTGTCTATCCCCTGCACGGACCGGGGCGCTTAGGATCCCGGCGAAATAAAGGACGCACGCGATTTTGAAGAGCCTTTGTAAAGGCACTGAAAAGAAAATACACATGGCAACGTTAGTTTATGAAAAGATTCGGCGCTATTTTATTAAGATGGTATCTCCGGTTGTCTCGAAATTCAGTCGCTCGACCACACATATATTCTTTATGATGTCCTGCGCAGTCGCATTTTCAAATTCACCGCTGAACATCCAGTTCCGCTTTTTGCTTTTGTTTATCACCGTTACACCAAAAACGGCTTTTATTTTCCCGGCTATTTCGTCAAAATTATTTCGCTGAAACTGGATATGGCCGACTTGTATCGGGAACTCGGCCTGGGGCTGCCATCTTTCTTTATAAAGCCGTTGGTTATGGCGGTTATAAACAACCCGTTCGTCGGGGTTTAAGATGATCGATGTCAACGGCTGGCCGGTACTGCTGGTATTTTCAACCTTCAATTTCCCTTTGATCAATTCCACCACCATCACCGAATCGCCCGACAGCTTCTTTACACTGAATATTGTCCCCAATACGGTAGCGATGATATCGTCGTCCTGTACTTCGAACGGGTGATCCGTTGCCCGGGAGACATCGAACTCAGCGCCTCCGGTCAGAAACACCTTTCTTTCCTTTTCACCAAAACGGGCAGCATAGCGCAACACGCTTTGGGGCGCCAGTGTCACCGTAGTGCCATCGGCCAGTGAAAAGACAATGGGGTCGGTGCTGGTATTGGATTTTTCGATGACCTGTTCCGGATGAAGCATGGTACGGGTGAAAAAATACCCTCCGGCCAATATGACCAGCAGCAAGGGTAAAACCAGCGCTCGCCGTCTTTTCTGGCGAAAGGACAAAAGACGGACAATGGCAGGCCTTTTCCTCAAGGGAAAGGGGGTATCATACCCAATGGCGTTTTTGATCTTTGCCGTTTCATGTTTTATTTCTTCATCTGTCAGGGTCAGGGTCAGGGTCCTGAGCATCTCCCTGGCAGCATCAACCGATTCTTTACAAGCCGGGTTTGCCAAAAGCCATTTTTCCCAGAAGAGGACATCCTCTGTATTGAGATGAAAAAAGTAGTTTATAAACGATTCGTCTGTTACAAAGTCTTCGACTTGGTAATGCTCAGGGGTTTTCCCGATTCCGGCCATAATTGAATGATTTCCGCGTAGTTAATAGGATGTATACTAACTAGTGCAGCGGAATGGCGGGTTTTACCGGGATTTTTGCGACTATTTTTTTGGGGGTGGGAAGGAAGGTGAGAATGGAGGCGGGAGGTGGGAAGGGAGTGCTAGATGATCAGTTGGATCAATAGCAGTTTCATCGATTCGCGCAGTTGGCGGATGGACTCATAAATGGTATTGTAGACAGTCCTGGGCGTCAGGGACTTTTGAGTGGCAATGGCGCGGTAGGAGAGGTTTTCGAAGAATTTGAGCTTTACGATCTCCAGTTGTTTTTTGGTGAGTTTTGCCAGGGCCGACCGGAGTTGTTCTTTCTTTTCATCCGATTGTTGAAAGGCGATCAGCAATTCCTCATAGGAAGCCTGAATACCGTCGGACTCTTCGGCAGCTTCATTAAAGGCCGATTCTTTTGACAGCCGGGTTAATTCACGGCTAATTTTTCTGCGAAGCCAGGTAAAGAGATAGGATCGCACATTTTTGACCTCTGTGTTGAGGGAAGGACGGGTGTTCCAGATTTCGACAAATAATTCCTGGATGCAGTCTTTTGTCAGTTCTCTGTCCACAGAGAGACTGAAGCCATAGCAGAAAAGTGCATGGTAGTGTGTTTGATATATTGCGAGAAAAGAGCCCTTATCCCCCTCGGCCATGCTCCTCCAGTTATTCACTGACATACAGTAATGTATGACAATTTATTCAATACTGCGGAAAACCAGCAGGGCACCTGTGAAACATGTAACATTTGTAGTTAAGGATGTAAGGCTGCGGGTGGTTTATTCACTCCGCAAACTTTTGACGGGATTTACAGAAGCCGCCCGAAGCGCCTGGAAGCTGACGGTCAGCAGGGCGATGAGGATGGCCGCGGCCCCGGCAAGGGCAAAGAACCACCATTCGATCTGAATCTGGTAGGCAAAGTCCTGTAACCAGGCATACATGGCCCACCAGGCCAGGGGTGAGGCGATCACGAGGGCGATGAGGATCAGCAGCAGGAATTCGCCGGAGAGCAGCCGCAGCAGGGAAAACGTCCCGGCACCCAATACTTTCCGGATGCCGATCTCCCTGGTGCGTTGTTCGGCGGTGAACATCGCCAGGCCAAGAAGGCCCATACAGGAAATAAAAATGGCCAGGGCGGCGAAGCAATTGGAAAGATGGGCGACGATCACATCGCTGGCGTATTGCCGCCGGTATTGTTCGTCGGTGAAGTAATAAGTGAAGGGGAATTTTGGGTTTAAGTTGCTGCTGATCTTTTCGAGACCTGCCAGTACTTGTTTGGTGTGTTGCGCTTCGATGCGGACCAGGATATAGCCACCGTCGGCCGGATTGCGCAGCCGGACGATCAGGGGACGGATGGGTTCGTGCAGGGTCGTCAGGTGAAAATTCTTTAGCACTCCGACGATCTTTCCCTGGCGGTTCCAGAGCTTTAGCGGCTGACCGATCGGATTGTTGTATTTGAAGACAGATACCGCTTCTTCATTGACCAGATAGGAGGACGTGTCCGTCAGTGTGTTGGGGTAGAAATCGCGGCCCTGAAGCAGGTTCAGGTGCATGGTCCGGACAAAGTCGTCGCCGGCGGCGGTGACGGCGAATTGCAAATTGGTGGTGGGGTCTTTGCCTTCCCAATCAACGGTCGCGGTTATGTCGCGACCGATATGGATGGGCCGGTCCTGTATGGCGGCTACCAGCTTCACGCCCGGCAAGAGGGCGGCCTGCTGCCGGAAGACTTCGTATTTGGCGCCCAGGTCGCCTTCCATGGGGATATAGACGAGGTTGTCGCGGTCAAAGCCCAGGTCCGCATTTTGCACATAGCTGATCTGTCTGGCCACGACGATGGTGCCGATGATGAGGATGATGGACAGCACGAACTGGAAGACGACCAGGCCTTTTCTAAACAGGATGGAGCTGCCGGTGAACTTGAGCGAGCCTTTCAACACCCGGATGGGTTTCAGCGCGGAGAGGAAGAGGGCGGGATAGCTACCGGCGAGGATGCCGGTGAACCCGATGAAGCCGAGCAGGCCTGCCCAAAAGAGGATATTGTTGTAGGGGACAAGGATATTCTTATCGGTCAGCTGATTGAAATAGGGTAATATGGCGGTGACGAGGCAGATGGCGACAAGGGCTGCGATGCTGGTCAGCAGAACGGCTTCGCTTAGAAATTGACGCATCAGTGATCCGCGGATGGCGCCGGCCACTTTGCGGATACCGATCTCTTTTGCGCGGCGGCCCGAGCGGGCCGTCGTCAGGTTCATAAAGTTAATACAGGCGATAAAAAGGATAAATACCGCTACCAGGCTGAAGAGCCGGACATATTCGATCCTGCCGCCCGAGATTTTTCCATCGACAAAATTGCCATGGAGATAGCTGTCGCCATAGGGCTGCATGGCGAGGTCGAGCCGGAAGGTAGGGGTGAATGAATGATTGTAGTCGTCGAGGAAATGGGTCAGCTTTGGCGCTACCTGTGCGGGATCGGCGTCCGGCCGCAGCAGGATAGCGGTATTGGGGCTGTTGTTGTCCCATTCCTTTAACCAGGGATTGGCATCCAGCTCGGCCATCCAGTTCATGACAAAATCGAATTTCAAGGAGCTGGCGGCGGGAAGGTCGGCGAAGACGGCGGTGACGGTAAAGTCGCGGCGGTTTTCCCAACGGATCGTTTTACCGATGGCCGCGTGGGCGCTGCCAAAGAAGCTGCGCGCCATTTTATCGGAGAGGGCGATGGCGGCGGGGGTGTTGAGTGCTGTTGCGGGGGTGCCTTCCAGGAGGGGATAGCTGAACATTTTGAAGTAGTCAGAGTCGGCGTTGATGCCATCCTGTTTGATGGTCTTGTCGTTTGTCTCGAAGTTGGTGCCGTCATGTTCCATGATATCGGTGGCGTACTGTACTTCGGGCAGCCGTCTTTTTAGCTCCTGCGCCAGCAGCCCGGGGGTCCAGTAGCCGGCGACGAGTTTGCCGTCGACATGCTCCTGTTCGTACATTATATAGAGCCGGTCGTTATGGGCATGGAAATTATCGATGCCAAGTTCGTCGTGCACCCAAAGAAAGATGAGGAGGCTGCAGGCCATGCCGAGGGCGAGACCGAATATATTGATCAGGGAGAAGGCTTTGTTGTTGAGCAAGGATCTCCAGGCGACGCGGATATAGTTTTTTAGCATAGACGGGCGATTTTTTCGTTCACTCCGATTTTTGTTTACTCCGAACGCAAGCTTTTTACCGGGTTGACCAAAGCCGCGCGGATGGCCTGGAAACCGATGGTGATAAAAGTAATCCCGATAACCGACGAGCCGGCAACCAGGAACACGACGGGACCGATGTCAATACGGTAGGCGAACCCTTGCAGCCAACGGCTCATGGCCCACCAGGCCAGGGGGAAGGCAACGAGGATGGCCAGGAATATCAGCCGCAGGAATTCACCGGAAAGCATAACGACGATATTATTAACGGAGGCCCCTACTACTTTGCGGATACCAATCTCCTTTTGCCGCCGTTGCGCGGTAAAGGCAGCCAGGCCGAAAAGCCCAAGGCAGGAGATCAGGATCGCCAGGCCCGAAAAGTATTTGGCCAGCGCCGCTACCCTGACCTCTGTCTGGTACTGGCGTTGATATTCGTCATCGAGGAAACTGTAGGTAAATGGGAAGCCCGGGTTATACGCCTGGTAGAAATCTTTTATCCGGGCGATCGTCTCCTGCTGCTGCCCCGGTCTGATCCTGACCATGATCTTCCACCAGGGGCTGGCCTGCGTCTGCAACGTATAGTAAGCCGGTTTTACGGGCTCGTGGAGGGATTCGAAATGAAAATCTTTTATGACCCCGAGGATCTGTATGGGACTCCCGAAGAGCCTGATCGTTTTGCCGACCGGGTCTTTCAGGTGCATGACGGCTACCGCCGCTTCGTTGAGGATGATCTTGTTGCTGTCGGCGCCGTATTCACGCGAGAAGCTGCGCCCGCTCTGCATGTGCATGCCAAGGGTTTCGATGAAATCATACCCTGCGCCGAAGCCTTCGAAATAGACGTAGGTATTGGCGGGTTTGCCGGGCCAGTCCAGGCCGTTATTGCCAAAATTGCGGCCAACCATATCGTTGTAGGTAAAGCTGGCATTCACGACGCCGGGTATCCGCTTCATTTGCCTGATGAATGCCTCTTCATTGCCCTGCAGTCTTCCCTCCGAATAAAATTTCAGGATATTGTCCTTGTTATAGCCGGGGTCGGCGGATTGGATATATTGTACCTGCCGGTAAATGACCAATACCGACACGATGAGGATGGCGGAAAGCGCGAACTGGAAGGTGACCAGTCCTTTGCGGGAGACCACTTCGGCAAAAGAAGAAGGCAACTTTCCTTTCAGCACCGCCAGCGGGTTGAATTTTGACAAATACAAGGCGGGATAGCACCCTGCCAGCAATCCGGTAAAGAGGGCGATGCATAGCAGCGCCAGGATCAGGGCGGGCGTAAAGGTCAGGGCGATGCCGCGGCCGGTCAGTTGGTTGAAGGAAGGCAGCAGGAGCCAGGTTATCGCTATACCCAGCCCCATCGAAAATAGCGTCACCAGCATGGATTCCGAGAGGAACTGGGCGATCAGTTGGGGACGACGGGCGCCCACCACTTTTTTTATTCCGACTTCTTTCATCCGCCGCCCCGCTCTCGCGGTGGAAAGGTTCATAAAGTTGATGCAGGCGATCACGAGGATGAAAAGGGCGATCAGGGAAAACAGCCGGATATATTCCGTTCGTCCTCCGGTGGATGCTCCATGGCTGAAGGAGCTGAACAGGTAGACATCCGAGAATTTCATGGCGATTGCGCTGCGGGTTGTGTCGGTGCTGTTTTTTCCAATAATGCCTTCGATCCGTTTATTGAAGGCATCGATGTCGGTCCCTTTTTTTAACAGGACGAAGTTGTGGGGTCCGGTATTGCCCCAGGTCTTCACCCAGGACTGTTGGTCATAAAAATAGTCGAATGACAATACAAAGTCGAATTGTTGCGAAGACAGGGACGGGGGTTTTTCGAAAACGCCGGAAATGAAGAAATCATGCTGCTGCTGAAGGCGAATCGGCCGGCCGATCAGATTGTCGGTCGTATTAAAGAGCCGCCGCGCGAGGTCGTCCGAGATGACGATGGAGTTTTTGTCTTTTAGGACATCGTCCTTTTTGCCATCGAGTAGTTTGAACGAGAAAATATTGAAATAGTCTTTGCCGGCGTACTGGCCTTTCGCCTTGATGTTCTTTTGTCCAACGGAGAGGGTAAAGGCCGGGAACCATTCGGGCGGACAAAGGGCAGCCGAATATTCGACTTCGGGCGCCTCCGTTTTTACCGCTTCTGCCAGGCTGCCGGACGACTCGTCGGAGACGAGGAGATTGTCCGCGGACTTTCTATGCTCCATCAGCTGATAGATCTGATCGTCTTTCTCAAAGAATTTATCGACGCTTTTTTGATCGGCGACCCAAAGCCAGATCAGCAAGGTGCAGGCGATCCCGCCCGAAAGGCCGATGATATTCAGCCCGCTAAATTGACGGTCTTTGCGCAGACTGCGCCAGGCGATGCGGAAATAGTTTTTGAGCATGATATGACGGGGGAAAGCGCCCGTTGGGTGTTTCGCAACCAGAAGGATACCAGAATTTTAATTATTGAGGATCAGTGGGTTATAATTTTTTGCATCGACTGGATTGACCGATTTCGATACAGTGGGTGTACGGATATCCGGGGGGCCGGGGCGGCAGCGGGTCAGCGGAGCGGCTGCGGCCCGGGGGTAGCGGAGACCGATTACACTTCAAAAACCTCTTTGATCACCTGGAGATAGGATGGGCCGGTGACGATGCGGGTGAAGTCCCGGTTGTTGAGGACAAGTGTATAGCGATTATTGGAGTATTTATGAATCTCGACGATCTTTTGGCGGTTCACGATGTAGGATTTCTGGACGCGAATAAAATCATCGGTTAATTTTTCTTCCAGCACGGCGAGCATGTGATCGCAAAAGAGCTTTTGGCCGTTTGCCGTGTGCACAAAGGTATATTTGTCCGACGCTTCGAAATACACGATATCCGACAGTTGTACCAGCGTAAACTTGCTGCCTTTTTTAACCGATAGCGTATCCATCCGCTTTTGGGGGGTGAAGCGGTTCAATAGCGACTCGAAATTGTTCCAGATCGAAGGAGTGCCGGCGCGGGTGGCGAACTGTTGGAGTTTGGCCAGCGCCCTGGCTATCCGGTCTTCCTTCAGCGGCTTTAACAGATAATCGACCGATAGCGCGTCAAAGGCCTTGATGGCATATTCGTCGTAGGCCGTGGTGAAGATCACGTAGGGCTTGTAATCCAGGCTTTTTAGCACATCCAATCCCAGCATGTCCGGCAATTGGATATCGAGGAAAATCACGTCAGGTTTTATTTTGTTGATCAGCGCGATGGCATCGCTGCCGTTATCCGCCTCGCCCGACAAGCGGATAAGATGCCGGTATTCAGCCAATAGCTCGTTCAGCAGGCGTCTTGCGGGTGCCTCATCTTCTACAATGATCGCTTTATACACGTTAGGCATGGGCCAAGATATCTGTCATCGAAATAGTCACCTGTTTCAACGGCTCGTTTTCAAAATAAATGGTATGCTCACCCGGGTAGAACAGCGTCAGCTTATCCATCACGCTTTTCAACCCGTAGCCGGTCCGGATGTCTTCCGGGAATGGGGATCCGTTATCATAGATCATGACGTCGATCTTTCCGGCATTGCTTTTTATGACAATCCGGATCACGCCTTTTTTGTCCGGCTCCTTCAGGCCGTGTTTGACGGCGTTCTCTACCAGCGGCTGCAGGATAAATTTTGGTACTTTGAGGTGCCGGGCCGCTTCATCCACTTCGATCGTGACTTCCAGCTTGTCTTCGAACCGGATCTTCTCGATCATCAAATAGTTTTCGACCATTTCGACCTCTTCCTCGATGGCGATCAGGGTTTCATCCTTCTTATTGAGGCTGTATCTGAACAACTCGGCAAGCGCAATAGTCATTTGTCGCGCTTTTGCCCCCTGGTGCAGGGATAGCTCGGCGATGGAGTTCAATGTATTGTACAGGAAATGCGGGTTCACTTTGGCCTGTAAGGCTTCAAGCTCGGCCTTGGTCTTTTGTTCGTTCAGCTTCGATATCTCCAGCTCCCTTTCAAACCGGAGGCGTTTCTCGGCCAGGTTGGCATAGCCGATATTGATATATATAGCTGAAACGATACCGCTCCAAAGCAGTGACATGAGGAAAGTGTAGGTAATGGTTGCGGTTCGGTCTTCAGGCGGGATCAGGAGGGCCATCCAGATATTGGTGGAAGTAAGGAAAATAAAGATGAGCAGCGTGACGATGAGGTGTCTTTTGAAAAACGTTATATTTCGTTCGCATAGCCATCGTTCGATGTACATGATGACGAGCACCGGCAGAAATACAAAGAATACTGAACGAAGCAGGTGGAAGCCCGAACAGATCCAATATTCCCTGAACGTTGTAAAGTCGTTGTAGCAGGGATACCAGGACATCAGCGCCATATAGAAGCACAGGAATATGCAGGAAACGGCCAATCTCCGCCGGTTAAAAGGGATGAGGTTGAGACTGCTGAATAATATTTCGGACCGGTAGTTCAAATAGATCCCCAGGCTCGAATAAATGAAAATATTACTCAGCACCACCGCTGTCTTAAACGGAATGATCATATATCAATTTAGCAAATAATATTGGCCAATGGCCGGTTTATTTGGTGAATACCATTTTTGCAGCGATCAGCGCGAGTACCACGGCAAAGATCTTTTTCAACACTCCCACGGGGAGATTCAGCGCCAGTTTTGAACCCAGGTAGCCGCCCAGCATAAACACGACAGCGATTATCAGGGCATATTTGATATTGACAAACCCGGCCTTGTAATAATTATAAGCGGCAAATAATCCGATCGGCGGCAGCATGATCGCAATGGTGGTCCCCTGCGCCATACGTTGATCCATCGCCAAAAAGACCACCAAGGCCGGGATGAGGATGATGGCACCGCCCAGCCCGATCATCCCGCCAAGGAAGCCGGCAACAAGCCCGATGATGATCAGGATCGCAAATGTTGTTCCGTTCATGGTCTTTGTCTGTTGGTTTAATAAAGCCCTTCGTGGTCGGTTAAGATGGTTTTCGCATCCTGCTGGCCATCGACATTGGCAGAGGCCCATACCGTCCAGAAAAGGCCATTAAAAAGCAGGTGAACATTGGTATATCCTTCGCTTGAGAGTCTTTTGCAGATCGGTGCCACGTCAATGTCCTGCATATTATTCATTTGTTGCGCCGCAGCCGCAGCCGACCACGTGCCATAAACAAGAACAGGCGTGTTTTTTGGTTTGCCTTTCAGATACTCTTCCAGTTGCTGCGCATCCGTAAAATTGACGGCGTTTTTGATATGCCCCAGGTTATAGAAGTCTTGTTTCGACTTGTTCTGGAACTCGTCCTTTGGCCGCATATCGGCGATGACCAGGCCGGGTGAGTTATTTACCAGGTCTACAGCCTCCTGCACCCCGGTCAGGTGATAAGCCGGCGCTGCGGTGACCAGCTCTTTTCTTATGTCGGAAGAGGAGAGGAAATTGAGCAGAAACGTATCAAAACCATCGAACAGTACAGCCACATTTTTAAACCCGGCGGCTTTGAGTTTCGACGCTGCCGTCATAGCATCGGAGACAGAAAGATCATACACCAAAATCGGTTTATCCTTATACTTTTCAAGACCGGGGATCGACTGATCGAAATTGGCTTTTGGCACATTGATCGCGCCTTTTATCCGCCCGATATTTTTTGCCTCAACGCTGTCGATACCCTTAAATTGGGCCGCCGGCCGCACATCGATGACTACGTTGTTGGGATTCCTGGCAAAAATAGCCGCGTCTTCCGGCCCCATGAGTTTGTAGGGGACACTCGTCGTGTATAGGGATGCTTTACAGGGAAAAGCAGCATCGGGCTCGCGGTCTATCTCGGTCATGCCGCCGTTGAGACTGTAGATGTGCGTAAAGCCGCTATCGGCCAGCAATTTGCTAACCCTCCTGCTGCGGAAACTGTGTGAGCAATAAACCAGGATGGTCCTGTTCTTATAGGCCAGCAGGTCAGTATAATGTTTTTGCACGGAGTCGATAGAAACATTGATGGATCCTTTAAGCCTGCCGATACGGGATTCAATGGACTGGCTGGTATCCGCATATTCGCCGGGTGAGCGCACGTCCAGCAGCACCAGGTCGGGGGTTTTCGCGATCAGATCGCAGGCTTCCTTAAAATAAATGGCCTTGAAATTGGCATTGTCGTATCGCCAGAGTTGCTGGGCGCGGGCGGTAAAGCAGGTCAGGCTGAAAAGCAGCGCGGCAAGAGAGCTTTGTTTCATAAATGTTGAGCAGTGTTTATTGGTGATTTAACGCAGCAAAAGTAGCAAACTCAATTGCGCCTTCCTATCAAAACGGAGTAAAAGCAGGGATTATAGGAGTGAAGTATTGGTTCAGACCAAATGGGCTTTCAACAGCCGGATCGCCTTTTTGATCTGTTCGCGGCCGTCGGACTCTATCCCATACCAGCCATGGAATCCGCTTTGGCTACAGAGGCCGAGCATTTGTCCTGTCAGATCGTCGGCGGGCTGGTTGCGGTAGGACATGCCTTTGGCGTATGGCAATGTTTTTTTGAGATAGGCCAGGTTGTCAAATTCGGGGGAGGGCTCACGCCAGTCGGGATAGGTGCCGAAGAAGGGGTCGTCCACCGCTTTCATGAGACTGACCATCCAATCGGCGTCGTTGGAGACGCCGCCGTGGTTTTCGATCAGGATTTTGACGCCGGCGGGTTTGGCGTATTCGAGGAGGGGGTGGTAGGATTCGGCGGCCCATTTTAGGGCTTCGTTTTTGTCGAGCGGTGGGGGAGTCGGTTGGGGATTGGATTGGGGGTTCGGTTGAGGACTGGGTTGGGAGTTCGGGTCGGGGCTGGATTGGGGGTTCGGTAGGGGCCCCGATTGGGGGCCGCGGCAATTGGTACGGATAGCATGACAGCCAAGGTAGTGGGCGATATCCACCCATTTGCGATGGAATCGTTCAAATTCTTTGCGGCCTTCTTTGGTGGGCGAGCAGCCGTCGCCTTCATCGTCTACCATAATAAGCACCGGGGTTACGTCATGGGCGGCGGCGTTGTGTTTCAGCTGTTTCAGGTATCCTTCCGTCGGCACTTCGAACAGGGTATTGACAAACTCGACGCCGTTGAGGCCGAAGTCTTCTCTCGCCAGGCGGGGAAAGTCAAGTGTTTTCCATTTTCCGGCCCGCCATTCTTCGATCAGGGACCATTGGGCCAGGGAGATGTCGTCGGGGGAATTCATGCTTTTTCAGCCCCTCCGTACCAGAGAAATATAGGTGTGTTTTGAGTCTGCATTGGGATATAAAGATGCGAAAATAAAGTAAAAAAGGGTATTTTAACGGTACGCGGCCGTGTATGCTCTCTTCTATGCCCTGATTTGCAGTTCAGGCAATATCTCCCTAATTTGCTCAAAATAACCCCGCATATGTTTGAATTCCTGTCCATAATAGCCTTGGCGCTCTTACTGGGACTGGCCTTTTTCGTCACCGTTACCCTGCACGAATTAGGACATGCCATACCTGCCCTCCTGATGACAAGAGACGAGGTGACCATCTATATCGGTTCCATTGGCAGTAGTTACAATTCTTTTCACTTAACTATAGGCCGGGTGGAGTTTTATTGCAAATACAATCCTTTGCTGTGGTACAAAGGATGTTGCTTGTCTTCGGACGATTATCTGTCTATTGATCAACGTATCTGGCTGGTCGCTGGCGGTCCCATCGCCTCCGTCCTCGAGACTGTGGGTACCTGGCTGCTGATTTCAAATTTGCAACAGGAGGGGTTTTTCCGCGTCGTCTTCGGAAGCATCTTTGTCATTTCCATCGGCGCTACGGCGTATAGCTTGTTCCCCAATCCCGCTCCTCGATATACCTCATCCGGATACGCCGTCTACAGCGACACCTACCAGATCTTTAGATTAATTCGTATGAAAAACGGCCGGTATTGATTTCCCCACTATTTATTCGGCGATGGTTTCAAAGAAAATCGCAACGGATTAGTGACAAGAAATTAACCTTTCCGGTTTTACCCGGTAGCCCGCAAATCCGCGTTAGTGTGTATTTTTCTTTAGTTTTTCAGCAATCTGGGCTATCCTTCACCCACGCAGGGCAATGCGGGTCCCTGTAAATGATCTGCCCGTTTTGAAGCTGGGCGATCTTTCGCGGTTCGTCAGTGGACACGTCAAACAATGTGGCCTCGGAAAAAAGCAAGACATTTGATTTTAAATAGGAAATACCCATGCGGTAACGTTGCTCAATAATCGGTTCGGCTATGTCATGCCCACCCGACTTCAATATTTTCAATCGCCCGAAGTCTACGTACCGAGTGAATTTGACTTTGGATTTGTAAGATTGACCGTTTACTTGCATTTCCGATTTAATAGCTTCAAGCGATCAAGGAGCTTCCTGAGTAATTTCTCTGAGTGATAACCAACCTGTAGGACTATTTTTATCCCGAACGAAAACAACCATTGAACGCCCCCTGGCTATCACGGGTTGCCCACCGTCACCGGGGGTCGTTTTGATTGCATAAATCACCGTTTGTATTGCTGTGCCTCCGGTGAAGATGGTGCTTTCAACCGTGTTTTCTATAAATTCTATTTTTTTTGCGTTTTTAAACCAATCCGTTAGCGATTTCTTTAATGCCGCTCTGCCAATAATTACATTATTTCCGCCGAAATATTTTATTATTTCAGGACTGTGCAATTGAGTTATCAGTTCTACGTCTTTTTTTGCAAACGCATCTCTGATAGCATCAGTCGCTTTATCTAACGATTTTCGCGCATCAACTGAATCGCTTATTTTTTGTGCGTTAACGTGTGTTGCAAAAAAAATGATACAATAAAAATATATTATGAATTTCATCTTCTAAATATTTAAAAATATCCTCGTCTTTATCAACCACAAAAATGCCAAGATTAATTGTTTCTTTAGCATTTGCAGTAGTTGTATGGTTACGCTGCCAATGCCAAGATAGGGCCATTTTCAAAAGAGAATGGAAATCTGTTGATTATGGTCGTGTTCCCACCAAGTCTGTTCGTTTTCGATACAGTTAGTGTCCGAATCTCTCACAGCTCACCCAATTGTTCATTGGTTAATCCTGCAATAGCTTTTACAACGCATTTTTCTCTAACTTCATTGGCGTTAGAAACCACACGACAAAAGTTGGTCTAACGCATAATATGGACCTCTTAAAAACAACCAGTAGCCGTATTGCCGCCACAGCGATATTGACAGCAAGCATAATTATTGGCTGCCAGCAGCCGGTCAAACCGGCCAGCGAAAAGGCAGCCGGGTCAGCCTTGCAAATCGAACTCCAAACGATTGATAGCAACATGGCAAACTGTTACCTCAAATCAAATGCTGACTCTCTTGTCGGCTTTTACGACAGAGCATTTATCTATCTGCCGGAATATGAACTGCCGATAAATAAAACCGCGGCGCTGCAAAAGTTTTACGCGGAGTGGTTCAAGTCGCAGCCGCTCGCATTTTTCGACAAACGGATATACTCCGTTGAACAAATCGCAAACTTTGTCCTTGAGATTGGCACATTTCATATGGGTTATTCGAAAAAGCTTGGTGCTGAGATCTATTACAATGGAAAGTATATGATCATGTGGAAGCGAGACGACCTGGGAAAGCTAAAGATCATCTCCGAGGCATTCGGCTCTGATAAATATATTAGTCGGGAGGACATGCCCTACGCATCGGTCGTGGTGGAAGAAACGAAGAAACCAGAGGAAGTCAACGTCCTCAGCGAAAAGCTTCGCCCCGAGATCGAAGAATTTGACGAAGGCGTTGTGAAAGCCGTATTGACTGGTGACGGTGAAGCAAGGGCAAAAGAATTTACAATAGACGGCATCTACATGCCGCATTTTGATCCGATGCAAGTGGGAATCGAAAATCTAAGACCATACATGCTCAGAACCTATACCGGCAGCTCCATTACATATGTCAAAGACACATACTTCGAGATTTTCGACAGCGGCGATTTTGTCTTTCTAAGCGGTCATTTTGATGTCGGCTTTGGTAACGGCGCCAATAAAGGATCTTTTGAAGGGAACATGTCCAACCTGATGAAAAGGAGCAAGGACGGAAAATTGCTAATGTATCGACAGTTGGCTCACAATTGAAAGTTAGGAAATGAATGATAACCCCTGATTTATCGCATAAAACCCGCGTCCATCGCAGCCACTCTACTTCCCAATACAAAACTTACTTTCCCGTATTGGATGCTGGTTTCAGGAGAATTAGTCCCAGATTAGTAAACAATTTCCGATTTAAAAAGCCAACCGCATGGGCTAACCTTGGCATCATGCACAAAGTGACCAAACACAAATCTATCAGCCTGACAATAATTTGATTATCAATTAATTAAAAAACATCAATTAATTTGTAGTAATTTGATATTAGGGTATCTTTGAGTACTGTGTCTATCCAGTATCTTTCTGGCTATTCACTCTAAATCTTGGACGTCCAAATTATTATTATATGTCTGATAATACTCTCCATATCCGGATTAAAAAGGATTATGCTGCAGCCTTGATAGCAGATCTCATTAAAGTAGATGCAGTCGAAGCCGTGGAAGAAGATGAAGCTATTGAGTTTACCACGCAACAGAAAGAAGCTCTGGATAAAGAACTAGAAGCCATTGCCAGCAATCCCAACTATTTGCAAAGATGGGAAGATGTTAAACATCGTTTCAAAAAAGCCTGATGTCTTATTCTATTCTCGTTACCCCTACTGCAACCAATGATATTGCGGTAGCCATCGAATATTATAACGCTCTCTCCGCTGATCTTGGATACCGGTTTGCAGATCTAGTAGCTATTTATTTTGAACGGATCGCCATTTTGCCTTCCGCTTCTGCTGTGCGCTATAAAAATGTACGCTGCAAACCGATGAAACGATTCCCCTATCTCATCACATTTACTATTGATGAAGATAATCACTCCGTCTCGATCCTTCGAGTTTTCAATACTTACCAGGAACCATTGGGATAAACCGGAAGGGTAATTCGGCAATTCCCTATAATTGCGGCGATGCGTTCAGCAGTAACGCCGCCTCCTTTAGCGTCAGCCACTCCTTTGACCGAATCACCTTCACCTGTTACTTCCCAATATAAAACTTACTTTTCCGCATTGAATGCGGCTTTCAGAGGAATTAGTGACAGATTAGTAAAGAAATGGCTGGGGTAATGGACTAAGGACCAAGCTTCTATGGGAAGTATTTATAGATCTCTTTCCGACCCAAAACTCGAACCAATTCGATAGTTTCGTTTTCGAAAATAAAACCTATTCTATATTCGCCCATTCTGACCCGGTAGGCATTTTTGAAACCAGTCAATTTTTTACAGGATGACAATTCCGATAGTTTATTGGCGCGGGATAAATTATCAATCACCTTGGAGAGTTGGACTTGAGCGGGAGAGGGAAGTTTTAAAGCATCCTTTTGAAAGGACTTTCGAATTTCGATGTTCACTTTGCGTGCTTTAACCGTTTGAGAAAGTCCGCTTTCTCAGCTTTATTGAGCAATGCAGTCTTTCTTCCCTTCTGCATAGCGTTTGCTAGTGCAGCCTCTTCTTCTGCCTCAGAATAAAAACCGATGTTAAGGCTACTCAAGAATGCTCTGACTACCTTTTCCTGTTGTTTATTTTTGGGATTGATTATAAGTGACATAACACAAATTTAGGAATTTTACTTTAGTCCATGAGCAGTAAATTACAAATTGATTATCAGCTAATTACATTCCAAGACGCCTATTAGATCGGCATCCCATTTCTTCCCTGCAACTAGGCCAAGCCATTTCCTTTACTTCCTAAAGCTAGTCGGTACACTGGATTCATGGGTAGTTTGCCGGGAAAGTTAAGGCGACGGGCCAGGAGAGTCCATTATTATCCTGCACATAGACAGGCGGGCCGCTGCTTAGCGGAGTGACTTTCCACACTTTTATCAGGGCAGTGTTCGGGCGGATGGTGCTCCCCGGAGCCCATGCGGCATCTATATATCCCAGCTTCGCCACGAGACAAGAGTCGTGATAGTTCACCGGATAGTTTGATGAATCAGCCGACAGTGCGGGACCGCCCGGGTTAACATAGCCTGCAAGCATCTCAAAGAATGCACTTCGCAGTGTAGACAAAGCCTGGTGACCGGAAGTGTCCATATCCGGGGCAGGACCATCGTAGCCGTTCCAGTAATGAAGCAGGGGGGGCTGCAATTGCCCGTTATTAAATAGAAATATTTTATCGCCGGCAACAGTAAAAAGGGGCAAGTTATGGTAGAATTGGACCGCTAATATCTGTTCCTGGATCCCGTTGTACGTGCCGTCATTCACCATATAGCCCTTGAAGGAATAGAATTGCAGGTTCGCCGTAGACAGGTTGTTCTGCCGGAATAACCCATTGATCGAATCAAGCTCAACCCGGGACAGGAGGGTATCCGTCAACATGGGTATAACCCGCGTAATGCAGCCGGAGTCGGAGCCATGGGAAGTACCCTGTTTGGAGCAGGAACCCAAAAAAGTTATCGCCACGGATAACAGGAGCCAGCCATATCGTATCGAATTGCGCATATCAGGTAGTTTCGTGAGTTTGACAACAAAGATTCTCCGATCGTTGCATTACCCTGGAATGATTAAATTTAGCTCCAAAACATTATCTGTCGATATGAGACTCTTTACCTGCTGCCTTTTCCTATGCACCACCCTGCTGGCAAAAACCCAAATACATTATCAGGGCCCGATCATCGATATGCATGTACACGTAGCCGTTCTTCCCGGGGAGAGCGGCAATCTGGGGGCGCCCAATACCATCCGGGACATCCTGCCCTTGTTGCAGCCGAACCATATGAGTAATGCGGCTATAATTACGATCGCGCATGCCGGCAATATGGCGGAAACCCGCAGCCGCAACGACAGTCTGCTGCGCTTACACGAGTTGTATCCCCTACTCCTCCCCATCTGCTCGGTGCATCCAATGGATACAACCGCAGCCTGGGAAGAAATGGCGCGGCTCAAATCAAAAGGAGTAAATATCCTGAAACTACATCCTTCCGCACAACATTTCGATGTCGCATCCCCGCAGGTCGCGGCGCTTGCGGAAAAGGCGGGAGACCTGCATATGGCTTTGCTGTTTGATAGCTTCAGTCCCGAAGATGCCAATGAACTGGGTAAGCTCATGATGTTGGCGATCAATCATCCCAATACTCAATTCATTCTCGCCCATATGGGTTTCGTTCACTTTTCGGAGTTGCTCACGATCCAGGCCTGGAAACGATATTCCTGGTATAAGAATAATATCTGGATGGACGTTTCGGCCATAGCGCCCATAATGGGTGGGGACTCCCCTTTTGCCGGCCAGATCAGGTGGGTCATCCGCCAGATCGGCATCGGCCAATTCATCTATGGCTCCGACTTTCCCTTGTTCACCTTTTCGGAGTCCATCGCCGCGGTCCGCGGGATGGGTTTCACGGCGGCCGAAGAGCAAAAGATCTTTCATGACAATGCGCTTCGGTTACTGCGTATCGTTGACTCCGCTACCCGATTTTAGGATGGCGAATTAACCCGCGCCGGCTGACACCTGCAGAAGGGGAAGACTACCTGATCAGCATGACGGTCCCCTTGTATACCTGTTGTTGGCCATTGAGGCCGGGGATCACGGCAATATAGACATAGGTGCCGGCAGGAGCGGGCTTGCCTTTATAAGTGCCGTCCCAGCCGTCGTGTGGATCGCCGGGCGCGCCGCCTATGTTCTGGAAGACGCATAGCCCCCACCGATCGTAGACATTGAGCTCGGAAATGCGGATCCCCTCCGGCCCGGCCAGTACATAGAAGACGTCATTATGGCCGTCACCGTTCGGGGTAAATGCATTGGGAACGGTCAATGGGGTATACACATCCACAGTAATCCCGCCGCTGGCTTTACAGCCGCCTTCAGAGGTGACGGTAAGGGTATAAACGGTCGTTTCAGCCGGTGCCGCCACCGGGTCGGCTATGGTGTTGTCGGAGAGTCCGGTGGGCGGTGTCCAGTTATAGCTGACGATATCGCCGGTGGCGGAAAGATCGAGCTGAATGCTCTGGCCGCGGGAGATCTGGAGGGCCTGACCTGCGGAAACTGACGGTCTGGGATATACGGTAATAGGAATACTGTTTGATTTGGCCAGTCCGCAACTGGCGTCGCTGGTGATCAGGCAGTAGACGATCTGCCCATCTACGGGGCTGATGTCGGTATAATTGGCCGTGACGTCACCGGTGGCCACAGCATTCAGGTACCATTCGTATACCGGATTGGCGGCCCCATTGGTCACCACAGAGGAGAAGACGGCAGGGCCGCCGTTGCAGATGACAGAGTCGGCGGAGATGCGGATCGATGCGTGACCCCGGGGGTCGATGGAAAGCATGACGGTATTACTCGTGTCCTGTATAATCGAATCGGTACAGACGTTGGTGCTTGTCATGATGCATACGACCTGGTCGCTGTCGGCAAACAGGTTGTTGCTGTAGGTGAGGCTGTTGCTGCCGACATCGATGCCGGTGACCTGCCATTGGTAGGACGGATTGCTTCCCGGGTAGGAAAGGGTTGCCTTAAAATCGATGGGCGTGCATACGGGCGTAGCGGTTGCCGACGCGATGATTTGGATAGACGGAGGTGCCGGCGGCGGTTGAATGACCGTAAAAAGGGGTGTCTGGACGGAGGCGCCATTGAGATCTGTTACGACGGCAGTATATACGCCAGGCGCGGTAGGCGTAAAAGTGCTGTCGATGTCAAGCATCCGGTCCCATTCATCGACACGGCTGGGGAGCACGGCGGCATAGAGGTTGCCGCGGGTGTCCATGCGGAGACACAGGTACTCGGGTACCAATCCCGGCTGGCCTCCTTCGACAACGGTCCAGTTGTTACCGCCGGCCGGCCATTTCAGGATACCGGAATTTATCAGATTGGAGATGTATACATTACCGGCAGAGTCAACCCATACACCGGTGGGGTCAGATGGGCCTATTCCAGTGCCCGTATTTGACAGCACAGTGCCGCTGGATGCGCCAGGCACCCATTTCTGTATTTGATTGCTATTCTCCTGGGCAAAAAAGAGATTGCCGGTGCCGTCCATCCAGACTGCGTTGACGAAGTTCGAAAAAGATAGCGTCATGCTGGCGACGGTGACTCCCGCACTGGCGCCGGGCGCCCATTTTTGCACCCGGCAGTTGAAGCCATCTGCGACATAGATATTAGCAGCGCGGTCGACATATATGCCCAAAGGAATAACCTGGTTGGCGGCGCTGCCGTTGCCATTGCCACCCGCCACTGTGACACCGGCCGCCGCACCGGGCGCCCACTTCTGCACGCGATAATTGCCATAGTCGGCGATATAGATGTTTCCGCTGTCATCGACATGTACGCCATCGGGGCCATTCAGCTGGGAAGGTAAGCTGCCTGGTCCATTACCGCCCGCCACGACAATGCCACTGGTTGCACCGGGCGCCCATTTGACGATCCGGCAGTTGCTGCCATCGGCGACATATAGATTGCCGAGGCAATCGATATCTATATCATAGGGTTCATACAGCTGATTGAGCGCCGGGCCTTCCTGGCCTCCGGCGACAACCCGGGCAGTGGGACTTAAGCCATTGTCCGTTGCCGTCGCAGTGGAGACGACGGTGTTGCCCTGGTACCAGACTATTTTGGTGATGGCGTGCGTGCTGACGACTTTGAGCGGCGCACCCAGACAATGGCCATTGCTGGTGCCGGCGATGGCCGCGGAATAAAGCGTGCATTGGGCGAAAGTATGGCTAGCTAACAATATGTTCAGCAGGAGTAAAGGTTTTTTCATCTGCCATTGATATTCACACAAGATCTTCTAAAAAGAGCACTCTCTTGTTGGGCAAAAAGTTAAAAAAATGAGATTTAACAGATGGGATGCGGCGGTTAATTCATGCTCACTTTGCAGCTCTCAGCCAGCTTTCGAGAATGCTCAAAGAAAAAACATTACGAAATTTTCCTAAATTACTATTATTTTGTGAACATCGATTTCCTGACCCCTCTCCCAGTATGCCGGAGTTCCCTTCAAATAAGCCGATCCGTTTCAGTGCTTTAGCGCTGACCGCTGCCTTGTTTCTTACACATTATCCGGTTTTTGCCCAAAACAGCCTCATCGGCGACGGCTTCGGCGGCCGCCTCTGGTACGTTCCCTGCAACTATTCGGTCGGTTCCTATTCCGGCTACGCCGTATGCGGCGATGCCTGCGGCAAAAATGCAGGACAATTATACGCCTGGGGTACTAACCAATACGGCCAGCTCGGCATCGGCACCCAAACGGGCATAATCCTTCCGGCTGCCGTTCCCGGTATGTCCAGCGTCAAATATTTTACAGCAGGCTATTGCATGGCGGCGATCACCAGCGACAATAGCGGCTGGGCCTGGGGTGGCCCGTTTCAACAGACTCCGATCAGCCTGGTTCCGATAAAGGTCGTGACTAACGCAAAATATGCCGATTGCGGTACTTATATGGAAGCCTTCGTCCTGAATGACGGTACGGTCTGGTCGCTGGGCAGCAACATATTTGGCGGCTTCGGCAATGGTAGCATTGACCCGACAACCACAACAGTCGCCTCTCAAATGATCGGCGTAACCAATGCGGTGCGGGTAGCGGTCGGTGCGGCAGGAACTGCGGTTCTGATGGCCGATGGCACCGTATGGGCAGCAGGATGGAATGTATACGGGGCGTTAGGCAACAATTCTCCCTCTTCCGCGTATGGACTCTCCCCGGTCCAGGTCAGCGGTCTAAATCATATCGTCGACATTAAGGCAAACGCGGACACTTACATTGCGCTGGATTCCGCCGGGAACGTCTATTCCTGGGGATGGAACGGCTGGGGCGGGATCGGAAACGGTCCGCCATGGGGCTCGACCGTGAGTGAGTTCGTTCCCGTAAAGATAACCGGCCTATCTAATATCGTCGCGATTTCCGGGTGCGACGACGGCATCCATTTCCTGGCACTCGATTCTGCCCGCAATTGCTGGGGTTGGGGGTTTAATGCTTATGGCCAGTTAGGCACTGGTAATTTCAACGAAGTCCTAACTCCGTACCTCGTCCAAACAAACGTAGTCGATATAATGGCCGGCGAAACCTTCTCGTACATTATGAAATCCGATGGCACGCTCTGGTGCGCCGGCGGCAGCAATGGTGTTTACACCGGACTTCCGGGCAGTATCTGGTTAAACCTCCCCGATGGAGAAAGGCGAACATTCACCCAGTTGGATCCCACGGCTCCTCCCATTAACCTATGCCAGCCCGTTAGACCCATGATTGTAAACGCCGCGGCGCAGGGCTGCGGCGCTATCCGGGTAGACGCACGCGGCGGTGCCCTTCCTTATTCGTATGACATTGGTACAGTGCCCCAGGATAGTCCGAATTTCACCGGTCTGACAACGGGCAATTATACCGTGACCGTCACCGACCTCAAGGGGTGCACCAGCTCGGTCCCGGTTACCGTCACCACAACGAATACCATTAAGAACATGGACCTCGACGTAGTTAACCCCACCTGCACCTTGCCAAACGGCAGTATTGATTTCGCCTCTATCCATGGCGGATATGCGCCTTTTACGTATAGTGTCGACAGCTCGGCCTTTACCACCCTGCAACAATATGCAAATCTCGACTCCGGCACCTATCTCCTGCGGATCACCGACGCGGCAGGCTGCACCTATGATTCCACCGTCCTCCTGTCCAATCTCGGCCAGCCTCCAACCGAGGCAGTCGCTGGCCCGGATCAAATCATCTCCGCGTTGACAACCGTTATTCAGGCCAACACCCCGTCCTCCGGCACCGGCCACTGGTCACTGGTCTCAGGCGCGGGCATCATCCAATCGCCCGACTCCCCCAACACCGTCATTTCCGGCCTCAAACCCGGAAAGAATGTCTTCCAATGGACAATAACCACCGTCTGCGGCACATCCGAAAGCATCATGTCTGTTATCGTCAAGTACGGCAATGACGCCTTTTATATTCCCAATGCCTTCACCCCAAATAACGACGGCCATAATGACCTCTTTCGTGTCATCGCCAGCTACAACTGCGTGCTCGACCGCTTCCAGGTCTATAACCGCCTGGGTCAACTAATCTACAGCTATACATCCTCCTCCTCCGGATGGGACGGCACTTTCAACGGTCAGCCACAGCCCGCCGGCACTTATGTCTGGCTACTGATAGGCTCCGATGCCCACGGCAATCCTGTAAATTGGAAGGGTACCGTTGAACTGATAAGATAACTGCCGCGACTGCTTAACCAAGGACTTCCTCCATTTTCATGCTTCGCGAGCCCTTGATCAGCAGCCAGGCGTCTTTGAGGCCGACGCCGGCGAGCCAGTGACCGGCCTCTTTGCTGTTGGCGAAGCTGAGGTAGGGGTGGCTGAG
>Ga0206963_10038_pt1 | contig 47141 bp, 36 predicted proteins | sample Alteio_BWOrgHeat_28_FD_152958 | JGI IMG/M metagenome (GOLD analysis project Ga0206963, IMG submission 152958) | Enriched cells from forest soil in Barre Woods Harvard Forest LTER site, Petersham, Massachusetts, United States -... | ecosystem: Environmental > Terrestrial > Soil > Temperate forest >... | reverse complement strand
CTTACGGCCGACCTGGTGGAGGGATGGGCAAGGGAGGGTTTATTCACTCTGCGACTTTTTTGTGTCTGAACCTCATGATTCATCACATCTTTCCTGTCGACGAGGCCCCTCCCGTCATTGCGAACGCAAGTGAAGCAATCTTCGCAATATTGAATAATAAATTATCGTCGGTAGTTTGCGAAACTGTGTGGATTGCTTCGCTGCGCTCGCAATGACAAATGGGGAGTGAGTTTCGGAAGGGGCGACTTGTGTTTGCTGTCGCTTCACTCATGGGGATTTTTTGGCTTCCCACTTTTGAGGTAGCGTTCTGTTTCGTGTGGGAAAAGACGCTGTCTGTTTGCGGGGGCTTCTATCTACCCGGCCTCGCTGTCTGTCTTTGTATTTTAAGTCCTTGCTTTCTTTTGTCCCTGGCCGTGACCAGGTCTGGAGGAGGCGCTTTGGACGGTATTTGCGCTGACGGTTTTTGGGTTATTTTTTTCTCATTTTTTTCGGAATTTGGTTCATGGGTTTTGGGGGCTTACGGCCATTTGGCGGAGGGATGGGCAAGGGAGGGTTTATTCACTCTGCGACTTTTTTGTGTCTGAACACAAAATGACGGTAATCAACTACTTTGACTTAGATGGCAGGGAGTTTACTCTTTGGGAAAGCCATTCGGCCTTGTCATCCCAGCTCTGTCCTTTTAGGTGACGCTCGATAAGGTGGGAATCGATCGCTCGGCGTTCCTCTAATACGTCTGAAACGCCTCGGAAGAACCCTTCATAATCTCTGGCCACCCAAACGACGTCCTGAAAGCGTTCCAATTCTTTTAGGGACGTAGTCACTACCGGGCGGCCGGTCGCCAGGTACTCTTTAATTTTCAAAGGATTGATGAATCGCGTGAGCTCGTTGACTAGATAAGGAAGGATGAAAAGAGAATAGTCTTGAATCGCCTCGGGAAGTTTGTCGTAGGACAACTTGCCGTGCCAGATGAGATTTTGCTGCTTATGCAGCGATCCCAGTTCAACCACTACCTCGCCGATAAAATGAAATTCAACACTGGGAAATCGCTTCGACAGGGCCAAGAGTAAAGTCCTATCCACTCGCTCGTCAATCAGGCCAAAAAAACCGACTTTTTTTCGGTTCCCCCTGGCCTCCCCTAATACTCGAAAATGTTCCACGTCAACTCCATGGGTGAGGAGTTCCGTCCCGGGATGAAGTTTTTGCTTTGCCTCGAAAAGGGCATCCGAGGTCGTCAGTACCAAATCTACCTTTGAAATGAGTTCACGTTCCATTGGCCCAATGACGCCGGGATCGATTCCCGGCCAAAGGGAAAATTCGTCGACGCAATAGTAGATAGAAAGAGCCTCACCGAGGTGGTCAATGAAATCGCAAGTGCTAGGAATCGAGGTCAACAAGATCGGTTGCTGGAAAGCGAGAACTCGCATCGCTTTTTTAACGCTTCTGACTACCAAAAAACGATTTAGCTTTCGGATGAGGCGATATCGATTGTAAGGAATCATAAGCGGGCTAATCAGAGAAAGATTAGCCGGCAAAGATGTCTCTCCCCCGGTCGACTTCGTGGATCGGCGAAACCAGGTGCCTAGCTTCTGCCAAACTCGCTTAAGATCATAAATGGAAAGTTTGGGGGAACGCATTCCAATCGTTTCTACCCAAAGTACCCGATTAAAGGGGATGAGACGACGAACCAAGTGTTCGAGGCAATGCGGATGGCGATTAAAGTCTTCCCCGAAAACGATAAGGTGCCGATCTCTAAGCATCTAGCGCTCGGCCTTTTGCCAGACAGCGATGCCATCCGCGTTTTTCAAAAAATAGAACAATCCTCTAAGTGCCGCTAGGTTCATAAAACAGTAATACATCGGCAGGTAAAGGGCCCTTCCCAGTACAGGGTAGTTTCGCAAACCAAAACCAAGCAGTGCTAGGCCGTAGAATAGGATCTGGAGAAGTAGAAAATAGAGGTAACCGATTCCCTGTGAAGTGATGACCAACACTATCGTTAGACTTAGTAATCCTAAGAGAAGCAGCGGCATTAAATGACGAAGCGTTTTATGGATCAAAAACTGAAGCGCGAATAGGCTCTTGGGAGGAAGAAACAGGCGCCGGTATCGAGTAAGGATCTGAAATCCTCCCAAAACCATCCGTGCTTTTACGCAAAAGTCGTCTTCTAAGGTGAGCGAGGCCTGCTCCTCAGAGATCGCTTGAGGATCGTAAATCACTCTTAGCCCACGCTCGATGAGCTGTAACGTAATCGCGGTATCATCGTTAATGAGATCTTCTTCCAAACGCTCGAAGGCCGTAGCACGCACCGCAAATATCTCTCCATCGCCGGTGGGAATTGACCCAAAGGAGCTCTCCGCCGTCTTTAACCGTGATTCGAAATCCCAGAAAAAGTGATCTCCCTGTGAGCTCTCCCTTTCCCGATTTTCCAAGATGGCCTTTCGACCGGTGACTCCGCCAATGGCCGGATCGGAGAACCAAGACGCTAGGCGTCGCAGAGCATCTGATCGGTAAAAGGAATTGGCATCGGAAAACACCAGCACCTCACCTTGGGCCCGATTGACCGCCCGATTGAGCGCTGCCGTCTTTCCTCTTCTCTGGGGACTATGAACCGACACAACGCCCGCATGGGAAAAAGATTCGGTGATACGAGCCGTGGAATCGGTGGAACCATCGGAAACTACGATGATGGTTAGCTTTTGGGATGGGTAATCTAACGCTAGACTATTATGGAGTTTCTCGGCGATGACTTTCTCTTCATTATAAGCCGCAATAATGAGGGTTACCGAAGGTTCATAACCATCGGACTTCGCTTGAGGTTTCGAACGAAGCCCGGCCAGAGCGCAGATCACCAGAGGAAAAATAAGGTAATGGGTCAAAATGACCAGGAACACCATCCAAAACAGAAAAACCACAAACTCCCCCCGTCTTTACCGATACAACATCCTAGGGCCTATCGAAAGATCTATTGCTAGCGGGGTTTGAAGCGCCTGATTACGCGTCTTCCGTTACACGCCAAAACTCGGAGACCTCTTTTAAGATACTGGTCGATACCAACTCGGTTGGGCTAGACTCGAACCAGTCGGTGGGCATCGACCGCGAATAATTGGGATTGATAAAACGATTGTCCATCAGAACGATAAGTCCTCGATCCGTTTCTGATCTCACCACACGCCCCGCCGCCTGAACGGCTTTTGCCATCGCTGGGTAACTATACGCATAGTCAAACCCCGAGCCATAAACATCCTGATAATATGCCCGCATCTTCTCCCGCTCGAGATCAAAGGTCGGCAGCGGAGGACCAATTACGAAAGCGCCAATCACCATTTCACCCGGATAATCTACCCCTTCCGAAAACACCCCACCTTGAACCGCGAAAACGATCGTGGGCGCAACCCGTTCTCTAAGATGGTCTACCACTGCTTGAATCTCTTCCGCCTTCATCTCGCGGTGCTGCCTTAGCAACACAAATTCACTCGGCGCTTGAAAACCCGTGAAGACTCTCTCCAAAAAATCAAAACTTGGGAAAAAGGCGAAATAGTTCCCCTTTCGTAGCTCGGCAATTCTTCGAATCGCGTCGGAAATCTTGCGGTAATTACGTTCCCGGTCGGAGAACTTCGTAGAGATTTCAGGAATGATCAAGACTTTCCTTCGCACTTTGGGAAATGGAGAATGGAATTCGGCCGTTTTGATTTCTTGGGGCTCGAGTCCCGATAGCTTCGCGTAATAATCGAACGGCTTGAGGGTTGCCGAAAATCCAACGACCTGCCCAAAATCGTCGTAACAGGCTTTGAGCATCTGCGAAGCATCGCAACAGGTAATCTTCACCGCTCCCCCACCAAACGGATGCGGCCGAAAGGTGGTAAAGAACTCGGGCCGCTTCGGGGTGGTGACGAAATCGAGCGCCGCCGTGAACTCTGCCCAATAGAAGCAGAGTCTTAGCACAACGTCTTTGGGTTGAATTTCTATGTCCGCTTCCAGATAGCGAGAGAGAAACGATCGCAACTCCCCATCCTGCTCGAGAAAAACTTCCGCGGGGGCATCAATCGCCGCGCTTTCACTCCCACTCTCGGGCCGACAAGAGATGATTGTCTCCAAGCAGGAATTGAGCAGCTTCTCCGCGTCGATGCGAAATCGGAGCGGCAACTCCCGCATCCGCGCGCGCATTCTCTCTAAAGTAATGGTCGAAAGCTCCGGCGAATAATACCCCATCGCCCGGGCATAAAGATTGTGAGCCTCATCGATGACTAAATTAGGTTTGCCCTCCTGCCCAAGGGAAGTCGTAGCCATTCCGCCAAATGCCGTACGAGGAGCAAAGACATAGTTATAGTCGCAAATGACCACTTCGACATCACGGGCGGCCTCTAACTGCAACTCAAAGGGACAAACCTGGTACTGCTCCCCCAAAGTGCGAAAGACACGAGACGTTAGCTTTTTCTTTTTGGCAAGAATTTCGGATAGCCCGTACTCATGAACTTTAGTGTAATAGTCTTTCGCGTACTCACAATAATCAGGATTGCAAAGTGGTTCGTTCTTAAAACAGATCTTACTTTTCGCAGTGACGGTTAGAGATCTCACCTTTGAGCCAGTCTCTTGGAAACGTTCTACCGCATCTTCGGCGACCGAGTGCTGGCTATTCTTTGGCGTGACGTAAACCACTCTTTGCCCCCTGCCCAGAGCTTCTTTCAGTGTGGGAAATAGCACTCCCGCGGTCTTACCCAGCCCCGTGGGAGCTTGGATTAACATTCGCGTGTTATCTTTCATCCCTTCTTCGATACTCGAAATAAGCTCGATCTGCCCGGGCCTTGGGTTTTCAAAAGGGAAGGCAAACCTCTTGGCCGTCTTAAGACGTTTCTTGGAGATGATTTCAGCTCGCCTCGACTCTTCGACCAGTTCCTCCAACCTGCGCTCTAGCCATTCTTCGTATTCATCCGGGTCGAGCTTGATCGCCAAATCTTGTGAAACATGGGTACGCGTTGAGACTAGGTGAAACGACAATTTGGGAATGAGTTGATGTTTTAACCAATAAAAATACCCATAGGTTTTGAGCTGAAGACAATAAGGATGATCCCCGTTATGGGAAAGTTTGGTTTCAAGATCACGAATATTGAAACTCGATTTTATCTCTTCGATTTTGACCGGATTTTCAAAAACACCATCCGCCCGCCCGCCAACCTGAAAACGAAAGTCTCCCCGTTCAAAATCAGCACTCATCTTCACTTCAGATTGATAGGTCGCATCCGCCTTATGACGAGATTGCTGAACTCTCACGTGGATTTCCTGTCCATCCTGCGGAGTTCGCCCAAAGCCCGAATGAGATTCAATGCTACCGATTCGCGGAACGGGCAGGGCGAAATCGCGGATGGACAGAGTAATAAGCTTCATGAGTTGATGGTGACCTCGTCATCCTTTTGTCGAGTCGCGTTTATCGCATGGACAATTAAGCCTACCGCTCTATCCGTGCGATAGACCCTGGAGGCAGAAAACTCCACTTGGACACGAACATTTCTCTTTGTGAGAATAGCTAGCTCGGTCAAAAGGATGCGCATCCGATCATAAGTCTCCACCGTCATCTGCTCCTGCCGCGAACGAAAGGCTACTCGGGGACGTTTGAAATGAGACAGCTCCCGCTCCGTTCGGTAGCCCTGGTCCACTATCTTTCCACCAGCCAGAGTCAGAAATCTCCAACGATCGGTATTATCAACCGATACCTGCCACGCGACTCGACTCTCCATCATCCAACACAGCCAATGCGCATGATGCAACAAGCGAATCGGCCGTTTGAGCTTCCTTTGGAGGGAACTCAAGATATCCGGTTCCTCGTTGGGAGCATCATTCACGGCCTGGCTCGGAAGTAAGCGTCTGCCCGCTTTGAGAAGATCCTTAAGAGTTAGATTCGAGATATCTTCGATTCCTAGTAACCGGAGTAGTGCTTCTAACGCGATTTTCATTTCACGAGGATCATGGGCTAAAAGCAAGAGCTCCTTTTCCTCGAGTTGTTCCTTTTGAAGCAGGAGGAGTCTTTCTAAAGACTCGAAGGGACGGGGGGACAGAAAAGGTCCCCACGGATGGGCAGCACTAGGTTTGAGGGAAACCTCGCTCAGATCGGATGCGACAAACCCAATACGACGATCATAAGTCCTCAGAGAAGAGTTATACTGGGGCTGAAACCTTTTGATTCGGTCGTTCTCCAACAGCGCCGCTTCCAACGCGGTCTCCGTTTCAGTCACCTCAATGCTAGCGACTTGAGTCATTAGCTCCCCCAACATAGCGCGGGTCGAACGCCTCTGACGGAAATAGCTGTTGACTCGAGATCTCAACGAAGTGGCCTTTCCAATATAGAGGATGGAGCCTGTACTCGAATGCATCTGATAGACCCCCGGAGTCTCCGGCAAGTCTAGTCGGAGCTCACGGGGAATAAGATACTTTCTAGGCTCTCTCTTGGATGGCCTTGTCGACTTCTTTGCCAACCAACTCTGCAAATCATCCCAAGTGGTCACCGATTCCCGCGTTCTTAAACCCTCCAGGAGATGTCGCCAGATCTTTTGTGTCGCCGCAACATGTTCACGGGAACGATGCGTTTCCGGAAGCACAAACCCTAAATGTCCGCTCAGCGCGCGAAGCGTTCTAGCCGGTAAGTCTTGATGGAGCCTTGCCGAGACTCGGTAGGAACAGATGACCGGCCAAGGAAGAGACTCTTCACCACACACCTTTTTGTGGAGCGCCTTAAGAAATGGCAGCTCAAATTGAGAATAGTGAATGACGGCGGCACAAATCGGGACTGGCCCTTCTAAAACAGCCTGGCGCAGCTCTTCCCAAATATCCGAGGCCGCCTTACCCCCTTCCGCATCCGCCACGGTAATGCCAGTCATTCGCCAGACTTTCTTGGGAACGGTCGTAATCTCTGAAGGACGTACCAGCCTCGTTTGAATGTCTTTCTCGTGAAAAGAGAGGCTCCAGCCTAGCTCAAGTAGCTCCGCTCTTTGGTGGCTCAGTCCGGTCGTTTGGCAGTCTAGAAAGAGAAAACGGCTAGAGGAGAGATCCATGGAGATCCTCATTTAACCTATTTTTCCCTTCTTGAAAAAGGCAGTGTGAGTCGCTCCAGGACGATGATGCGATGGGTTAGAAACGTCAAATAAGTCAGCCGGTGGGGAAACCTTCTGTCGACAACGCAACGGATATTCTCTATAAAACAAAGGTAAATGGCCTAAGAAAATTGAACCGGTATTCGTGATCTGTTTATGACCTTGGTTGCTAAAATAGAAACTACCCGAAGCCTTACTTTCCTGAGAACGGCCGTGCGTGTCGTGGGACTCTTAGCCCTGCTAACGGCCTTCCAAAACACCCCGGTTTATGCCGCCTGTTCCGGAACATGCGCCGCTGATGCCGACTGTTCAGCGAAAACGTGTGTGTTCTGCAACACCGATTTCGGTGTGTGTTCCGACTGCTGTGAGTTCGTCGACTCGACCAGCTGTCCTAGCGCATGCACCTGGACCAACAATGAATGCCGCAACGCCGTCGGTACCTCTTGCACCGGGTTGCCGGAGACTCCGGAGTCATTTCCAAAATATCTGTATATTGTACTGCTGGCGGGAATTCTAGGAATCGCTTGGTTCGGAAAGAAGCGCCTGTCTAAAACAAAAAACTAAGCGCGTTCTCTCACTGGAATGGGTTCTAGCGAGGGTAAGCCCAAGTCCGTAAAACTTTCATCTTGGCGTAAGAACGGGCTAGAGACTTTCAAGTAAGTAAAAATCCCCGCCGTATATAACAGCCATCCAAAATTGGCGTGGAAACAGAGCTTGAAAAGATTGATGGCCGTCTTGTGGGGCAATACTTTTTGAAGCCCAATCCCCAAAAAGAATAGAAAGACAATTCGAAAAAGATTGAGGGTGAACATAAGCGACAGTCCCCCACCATAAACCGTAACGCTTCGGGACGGGCGTAGTGCCTTTCGATATAGCGTGTGAACGAGAAGAAATACGATCGTAAAATAGAAAAATGAGTCAAAGCCTCCACAGGCTTTGCCGATGCTAGCCGTGAAAAGGGGATGCTCTAGGACCACTTCGGAGTTCGCATTAAAGTAAGAGATCGCCTGAGTGAACGGAATCAGTTTAAAAATGCCATAAATGCTCACCGAAGTCAGAGATCCCAACCAGCTCCATCCAGTATGAAATCCATTCGTATAGAAATACAAAGAACTTCCAATTAAGGTGCACGGCAAGAACGAAAATCGATTCTCATTCTTGTAATAGTAGGAGGGGGGAACAAAAACGCAAAATGCACTTGTGATGACAAGCCCCAAGAAAACAAACCACATCGACACGGTGCCTAGGGGGCTAAGGCGAATCAACTCCTCGTAAAAATTGTTCCCCAGCAGAAAAACCGCGGAAGCAATCAGATTTACTACAAGTGCCTTCCTCTGAAGTTTTAGGGAACAGGGACCCGCCTTTTCAAGGGCATGCCAAAGCACGACAAAGGCGATCGGCGCCGGCAAGATAAGATCAAAATCGGTGATGTTCGAAAAGCCGAACCGTAGCTGCAAAAACTCATGGATAAATACGCGCAGAAAAAACAACTGCAGCAAAGGCCAAGTGAGGACAGCAAGAGCCCGTCTAGTTGTTTCGCCGGAGATATTGAGCATGATTAATTTGGATGAAAGAGTCGCAAGGAAAGAATTTATTGGACTCTAGGTTTATTGTACCAGATCGTCTAATGGCTAGTCGATTTTTTGTCTCTTCCTCTTAAAAGTTTGCGAGCAAACAATATCGATAGTTTAGGCAGACAACCGCCCCGGCTCCCTGCCGACCTTTACTTTTGCTGATGCTCGAACTTGAACTTCTACTTTTGCTGCCTTCGATAAAAAAACGCTTGAGCCACGAAAACTAATGGTGCATCAGACTATCTTTAGGTTTGTGGTACTGCGCATCAGCCTAAGTTCAAGTTCAAGCATAAGAAGAAGGCCTTTGGCCGCGAACATCATTATGAAAGCACCATTTTTGGGTCTGCCTACGGGTCCCTGCGATGACTCATCGCATTAGCACGCGTTCCGCTATCCGTGCCTGACGACAAAATTATCAAATGTGAAGATTATGAAATTACCAGGACTAAGTCGTCGAAACTGAAGGAGTCCCCGGTTCACCACTTCTTTCGGTCCTAGAAACGAGAGAAAATAGGAGGGTACTCGGTCCGTAAGCCGTGTTTTCTAATTCGGATTACGCTTTTTACGAGACCTACTCCACTATGAGGAGGAACTGTGGGACGTTTGCTGAAACTCGCTCTAACAATTCTATTTATTGGTTCCCTTTCGGGATGTCTGACACGAAACGCTGCTAGCACGCTTCCGCCGGTGGCTTCGGGAAATTCCGCGTCTGATCCAGCCGATGAACCTCCAGTGAGTCCGGGCGGGATCGTTGCTCCCAACCTGCATTCAAACCCGCTGATTACCTACACTGGAAAAGCGAGCGAGTGATGGCTCTACATGAAATGCTTTGTCTACATAGCTTCATTGGCGGTGCTCTCTTGCGCGCTCCTTAGCTGGTCAGCGTTCGGGGAAACACAGTCCACGGTGTCATTAACGATGCCCGAGCTCTTTACTGGCAATCAAGGCTCTTTTAACGTGTCTAACGTGAGCGGAGCGGTGGCCGACGCGTCTGGAACCGTGACCTACACTAACGCGGGAGTCACAAGTTTTTTGATGAGTTCCGCCAGTGGCCGATACTCGGGCCACACCGGCAACACCTACTTCGGAATTACGACTGGTCCCTTCCAGATTTTTAGAAGTTTCCTAACTCAAAACTATTTCACGGTCGCATCGTCTTCTACGATCTGTCCTTCCGCGACCTCTTACAATTGGCTCAATATTAGAGTCAGGACGAAAGATGCCCCGCGCGGAGCGATGAATCCGAATTTTGCTGGCTATTTGGCCGGAGGAACCTCCTCATACGACCCATCGTTAGCCCACCTAATGACTCTCAATACTACGTTTGATCTCGCTGGCCCGACCGTAAACTCAACTCCCGCGGCGACTTATGACAAATTAAGTTCCGCCTGCAGCGAAGGAACGCTAAAGGTCCAGTCGACCGGGACAAATATGACCTTGGATCAGTATGGAACCTATTTTTTCGGTGACAGTAGCTTTCTGTATATCTCGGCCGAAGGGAATCCATTGGTAACCTTGGGGGTGCCAACCCAAACCCTGACGACCGCGAGTATGGCCGCTCTCTCCACCGATGTCTTTGCAGGGCTGTACACCCACTACGACAGTTCCACCGCCCAAGTCCAAAAAAATATTTACCTCTACCCGGACGTGAATGGCACGACGTACACCATCTACAACGCCAATAGCCTCACTTCCCCGACAAACAAATCGTTGTACGGTACGCTGACTTGTACGAGCAAGAACTCACCGTCGAACGGTTTTTGTTCCGGAACGATCGCCCTAAATGGAGTAGGAGGAACGGGAAAAGCCATCTGCATGGTTTCCACAGCCACCCCCGAGTCTTCTATCGCGTGTATCGCGCAAGATCCGGCGGATAACACGGTGGCGATCAGTATCCTGGCCCATGTTCCGGCAAAGGCCGTGCTTTCGGTTTCCGTTCCCACGACGGCCGCGTCAGTGTCCCCGAATGGCTCTACGACGATCACCGCGACTTTGCAAAACCTGACCGGATCCCCCATTACGAGCCTTGCCGATCCCTCATCGGGAACTTTAAAACTGTCGGCACCTTTTTCAGACAGCGGCGCCTATGCGGGGACGGGAGGAACGTGTGGGAGCACGTTAGCCGGTTATGCAAGTTGCACCGTCACCATCACCTATCACCCAACGGCGGTCGGCACATCGACACAAATTTTTCGAGTGGCTTACAACGATAACTATTTTGGTACGGTTAACGCCACGGTCCCTATCGTCGGAACATCGGGATTAACTTCGGTTGCGATCACCCCTGCCAGTGCGACGGCGCCTGCGGGAACCTCGGTCCAATACACCGCTACCGCCACCTATAGTGATATGTCGACGCAAGATGTGACCTCGGCTGCGCAGTGGTCCGTCAGTAGCGCCTCGACCTCGTCAGTTAACTCCACGGGAACGGTCTCATTTACCGCAAGTGGAAGCACGACGGTCACGGCGACCTTGGTTGCGACTTCAGGGAGTCAGACGGTGACAGAGACGGGGGGCCCCATTCAGGATCTTGGGCAATCGGGACCCAGTGGATTTGACGGGGCGGTCGCGGGTTTGAATGGTCCCAGTTACGGAAGAATACAAAGCGGGCAATTTTTCGCGTCCGACACCGCCAATAACCGAATCCTCATTTATAACAGCACCCCCTCTGCCAACCAACAGGCGCCGGATTTAGAGGAGGGGCAAGAGGACTTCAATGACCACAACGTAAATAGCGGTTTGGCGGCGCCGACCGCCAATACCATGAGCGGGCCAACCGGCATCGATACGGACGGCACCCATTTGGTTGTCGCGGATTCGGGAAATAACCGAGTGCTCATTTGGAATACCATTCCAACCGATAGCGCCATCGCTCCTGACCTAGTCTTAGGTCAACCCGATTTTGTCTCGGCAACCGCCAGTAACGGAGGAGTCAAAGGCAAAACGATGAGCAACCCGACCGGAATAGCGATTTCCAACACCGGGTACTTGTATGTCGCGGATACCGGTAATAATCGCGTTCTTATTTGGACGACGTTTCCGACCTCGAATCAGCAGTCAGCTAATCTCATTCTCGGCCAGACTAACACCACCGCCCATACGGCAAATAACGGCGGCATCTCGGGAGCTAGATTGAGTGGACCCAAAGGATTGCAGTGGGATGGGACCAATTTACTCGTTGCCGATACCTCGAATAATAGAGTTCTGATCTGGACGTCAGCCCCTTCGGTAAATGGACAAACCGCCAATCGCGTTTTAGGCCAACCAGATATGGTCTCCAGCACGGCGAATAACGGGGGCGTGGCGGGTACCTCGATAAGTGGCCCCTCAGACGTTGAGAGTGACGGAACCCATGTGTTCGTAGCCGATCGGACGAATAACCGAATTCTTGAATGGGCTACGTTTCCGTCCACCAACCAACAGACGGCCGATTACGTTTTGGGCCAAGCTAGCCTTACCGCCAGCACCGCCAACAGCGGCGGAATCAGCGCCAGTAGTCTAAACACCCCCAACGGAGTTGCCACCGACGGGACAAATCTGATCGTCGCCGACGCTTCCAACAACCGAGTGCTGCTTTGGACGTCAATCCCGCTAGCCAATCAGACTAGTGCCAATATCGAAATGGGGCAGCCAAACATGCTTGCCAACGCTGCCAATAATCAGGGAACGCCCACGGCGGCAAATTTAAGTCTTCCTCAAGCCGTTCATGGAGACTCGACCCACATTTATGTTGCCGACTCCGCCAATAATCGAGTCCTGATCTGGACCTCCATTCCTACAACTACCGATCAGTCTGCGAATATCGTCTTAGGGCAGCCTGATATGTCGTCAATTACCGCGAATAATGGCGGCCTCTCGGCTAACACCCTCTCATCCCCGACCGCCGTTTTTAGCGACGGCACACATCTGTTTGTCGCTGATTACAACAACAATCGCGTGCTGATTTGGAATACGATTCCGACCTCCAATAACACTTCGGCAAACGTCGTACTAGGGCAACCCGACTTCGTATCGTCCACCGCGAACAACGCTACGGGTGGGAAAAATTTGCAAGGCCCAACCGGGATCTATAGTGACGGCACCCATCTGTTTGTCGCCGACTACAGCAACAACCGAGTCCTGGCCTGGAATTCCATTCCCACGGTTAACCAAACGTCCGCGGCATTTGTACTGGGACACTCAAACACGACCAATAAAACGGCAAACCAAGGAGGCATCTCCGGCTCTAGAATGAAAGCCCCTCGTTCCGTCCATGGCGACGGAACCAACCTCTATGTCGCCGATAGCGGCAATAACCGGGTCCTGATGTGGAGCCCTTTCCCCACCTCCACCGGGCAATCCGCCACTTACATCTTGGGGCAACCTAACGACACGTCTTCAACGGCCAATAACGGCGGAATTGGCGCAACGACGATGAGTAAACCCATGGGAGTCTCCACTGATGGAACCCACCTATTCGTATCCGATTACACAAATAATCGAGTGCTCGAATGGACGTCGGTACCCTCGGTCACACAGCAGACGGCGAATCTAGTTTTGGGACAGACAAGTTTTACCGCCAGTACCGCTAACAATGGAGGCGTTAGCGCGTCTTCGCTATTTAGTCCTTCGGAAATCTATGCCGACGGGTCTAGGCTCTGGACGGCCGACCTGAATAACGGGCGAATCCTAGTCTCCAGTTATAACGCTGTACTAACCCTGAGCGACGGACCTACCTACGACTATGGCTTCGTCGGGCTTAGTACGTCGGTGGATAAGGTCTTCACCATTACCAATAGTGGCGCAGGAAAGGCGACCTCGGTCGCCATTGGAACCCCTGCCCTATCGGCGCCATTCGGTTTCAAGGGGGGCTCGTTCCCCGGTACGGGCGGCACGTGCAGTACGACGATCAGTGGGCAAGTCACCTGCACCATTGTCGTCACCGCGAATCCAACCGTAGATGATGAGATCTTCTCCGACACCGTACGCGTGAGCTACAATGACGGTAGTTCGACCAAGTACGCATCGGTGGGAGTCAGGGCGGCGACCATCCCGCGCGCCGTACTTACCATCACGGATACGCCGCCTTACAATTTCGGTACAGTGGTGCATAACTCGGGAACCGCGTCTCATTCGTTTACGGTGTCGAACGCATCCGGGGTGACCGCTTCTTTAATGACCGAAGTCGCACTCACCGCCCCCTACGCGTTTACCGGCGGAAACTATCCCGGCACTGCGGGAACTTGCGGTACCGTGTTAGCGACGGGAAAGACATGCACCATTGCCGTCACCTTTACCCCAACCGCGGTAGGGACATTTCCGGGAACGCTGACTCTCGACTACGACGATCATACCGCGACCCAATCCGTGAGTATCACGCTGACCGGCAAAGGCAGCTAGGTTGCTTACCCATTCTGAACAGAACGACGGTTCTTGGTGTCGACAGAATTCATTCTTGTGACCCAACGAATCTGAGAGATAATTAGTTTCTGTCCCACTTCGTGCCCCCCCCTCTTATGGAGAACAAAATGCGTAACAAGGTTCCCTTGGTTGTCGCATTGCTTTTACCTCTAGCCCTCACTCAAATGGCTATCGCCACTCCGGAACGAGCTGCGTCATTCTTCGGATTTGGTGATGGAACGGGCAGCCAAATGGGTGCCGACGCATGGCGAGGTCTGAAGTCGATATTCAAGGGGGAGGATTTCAGCTACGGCCTACCCGTCAAGATTTTCAACAGAACCGCAAAGCAGCAGCACCTGGATCGCGCCACCGAGTGGCGTGTGTTCGGCAATTTGCCTTCCCCGACGTGGCGGGCCGCTCCCTATGTCACCGCACCATTACCCTTGGGTGAAAGTGTCTTTGTCCGCTCAGGCGCGGCCGTGATGAATCAGAACTGTTTTGCCTGCCACGCGGGTCTGGTGGCCGGACAGGTCGTGGCCGGTCTAGGCAACATGCAAGTTGACGCCGTTTCCTTTAAGACTCAGGCCGACGAACTCGTTCAGAAATGGGATCGACCGTTGGGTAGGTTTGAACTTTCTTTGCTTCTTAATCGAACAGAAATGGATCTGCTTGAAGGATACGTGGACTATCTGCGCTCCATACTTCTGCCTTCCATTCAAGCCAAAGGACGGGGAGACATTCATGGCCCTTGGGCAATTTGGCGACTGATTTCCCGAATGAAAGATCCCGCCAAAAGTTTGGATCTCTATCCGCCGGATGAGAAGGCCCCGTTAGAATCATTGCTGGATAGGCAACTGCCGCCCGTCCGCCCGAATCCCTGGTGGCGGTTGAAATACAAGAAACGCGCGTTTTGGACGGCTGACGTTTCGGTCCATTCGCTACCGACATTCGCATTGAATTTAATGGACCCCAATGAAAACAATACCGAAACCTTTCCCGCGCGAATGGAAAGAACACGCTTACAGCTTGAGTTTGCAAGACAAACCGAAGCCCCACCATTTCCGTCCCGCCGCCAAGTAAATCGAGTCGTGTCCTTAGACGGATGGGCTCTGTTTCACGGAAAGAAGCCACTGGCCGACGGGACGACCCTAAAATGTTTTGGTTGCCACGGAAACTACTCAAACGAAGGAAAACTAGAATTCTATCCCAACCTCGATGCCGTCGACATTCAAACGATTCGCACCGATCCCGCCTATGCCACGATTTTGCACGACATCAAACCACTCTATGAACACTTCGGTGAATCACCCTTCGCGCCTACAGGAATAGACGCGGTTCATTACCCAGAGCAGATAGGTTATGTCCCTCCCCCGCTCGTAGGAATCTGGGCGTCGGCTCCCTACTTCCATAATGGTTCGGTCCCTAGCGTGTACGAAGTGCTGAAATCCTCGGCTCGTCCGACGCTTTGGCGGAAAAACTTGGATATCCTAGCCTACGACAAAGAAAAACTGGGTGTGAGCCGATTCGATATCACCGCCGCCGAGTACGCAACATTGAAGTACAATGCCTGGATGGACCAAGATCCTATGTCCTCCGCCGCTTTAGCGGTTCGGCAAGTCTACGACACCCAAGACTTCGGTAAATCCAATACTGGTCACCCGTTCGGGGACGCCATGACCGATGCCGAGCGAATGGCCGTGATCGAATATCTGAAACTTTTATGATGTCCCCCCTCAATCCACTTACGCCTCCTTAACCTCCAGCAAAACCGCGCTTGAATAGCACAATGATTGAACTTTTATGCCTGGGGCTGCCCTTAAGCTCCTCCCCCTGCCCAAAAACGGCATAACCCTCAGTATCATTAAGGAGTTGACCCGCAGCGTCATTTACAGTATAGTGCCGGCTCTTTTAGACCCTAAACTCTATCGTTCCGGAGGAACTCTCAGATGGCTCGTGGAAAACTCGGTCTCGTTGGCGTTGCTGGTTTGGTTGTTCTGCTAGGTTGTGCCCAAAAGAAGGATTTGCCACCTCGTGGCACGGTCTTCGGAACAGCCCAACTTTCCCGTGCCTTAGTAACGAGGTACGCCAGAACCGGCGGTTATAAAACCGGTAGCCAATGCCTTCAGGCGGTTCAATATAACGATGGCAGCAAAGTCATCGAAGTTTCCTCGGCGGTCTGTCCGGCAAATGGCGCTCTCTCGGACGCTCCGGTCGTAGCCGTTCTTAAGTTGTATAGCGAACTCGATGCAGCTTCACCCACCGACGCAACTTATCTCGTGATGGGAAACTCTATCGTTTTGGACCAAAATACGGCGGTAGCCACCGCAAAAAATATTCCCGTCAGAGCCACTTCGCTACCTAAGATTGAAGTGGGGGATCTCTGTTTAGTGGCTATCGACTACGAAGAAGATTTTACCAAGCATTGTGTGGTGAAGTTCGGCCTCAACGGGCTTATCGCCAGTATCGAATTCAATAAATCCCGTCCCTTCAATCGCACCACGAAGCACAATGAACTCGTGCACCGTAAAGGCGTTCGTAACGAAATAGCTCGCCTCGATCGACAAGATGCGACGCTACAAAAAAATATCGATACCGTTCAGACGAATTTGAATAAGGTCGAAACCACGCTAACCACTTCCATTACTAGTCTGAGAGCTGATCTGGAGAAGACGGCTAAAGAGCTCCGAGAGAGAGATGTTCAACTCACCGGTCTTATTTCCGCGCTGGACGGCAAACTCGCTGAAACGGCTAAAGAGCTCCGAGAGAAAGATATTGAGCTCGGTAAGTCTATCGCTACCATGACCAAGACATTGGAAGACCTCACTACGGAAGTGCATAACGAAGATAAGGCCATCCGAAAAGAGATCGCAGATAAAGTGGCGGGCATCAAGACCGAACTCGGTAAAGTTAAAGACGACTTCACCCAAGAGAACGTCCGCATTGTCGCCCTTATCACCACCCTCAGAGGGGATATGACGCAGGCCCAAACTGACGCCAAAGTGGCGGCGCAGAAGGAGAGCACCCGCATCGATGGAAATATAAACAAGCTGCAAACCGAGACGGAAAAGAACTTAACTGCCGCGGTGGACGCGCAGAAGAAAGAAAACACTCGCATCGATGGCAAAGTCGACACTCAGAATACTGACTTAGGCAAAAAAATAACCGATGCCACAGAGGCTCAAAACAAAGAAAACACCCGCATCGAAGGCAAAGTCGATACTCTGAAAACTGAGTTAGGCAAAAAGATGACCGATGCCACAGAGGCTCAAAACAAAGAAAACACCCGCATCGAAGGCAAAGTCGATACTCTGAAAACTGACTTAGGCAAAAAGATGACCGATGCCACGGAGGCTCAGAAGAAAGAAAACACCCGCATCGATGGCAAAGTCGACACTCTGAATACTGACTTAGGAAAAAAAATAACCGATGCCACAGAGGCTCAAAACAAAGAAAACACCCGCATCGATGGCAAAGTCGATACTTTGAAAACCGACACTACCAAAGCTCAGGCGGAGGCAAAAGTCGCCTCGGATAAAATTCGGACTGATTTATCTGGTGAAATCGATAAGACGAACACCGCCATTCGAACCTCCTCGGAAGCCTCCCAAGAGCGCTTGAAAGAATTCAAAAAATCTTTCAAAACGTCTGAACTCGAGATTCTAAACCTCCGCATCGAGGCCAAGAAGGCTCAGATCGCACAGCTCACTACACTAGTGGCCGATCCAGACAAAGACGCCAAGATCGCCGTAGTTCAAGAGAAGTTAACGATCCTCGAAGAAAACCATCTGGCGGTGACCAGAGAGTTACAGGCGATGGAAACGCCACAAAAACCGACGAACCCCTAGGTAATAATCGTTTCCAAAAGAGGAATTTACGATGCGCAAAACTTATCTCATGGTCGCAATGTTATTGGCTCTGGTAGCCGTAGTGGTCTACGTCAGCACCAAACAGAAGCCTTCAGCCCCGCAAACGCTCGGGGCCTCAGAGTCGGTGACCATTCTTCCTAATGCTGAGCCGATTCAATCGATGCCGCCGGCCGAGCCCGCTACATCGATGTTCCCTGAAACATCGGTATCGAAAATAAAGACCATCCCTGAACCGATCACTCTGCCAGAACAAAGTGTCGCAAGTTCCGAGTTCGATGGGCTGCTCGCCGACGCGGAGCCGCTCCCTGAAATCCCCGGTGATTTTGCTTCGACCCCGTTGTCGACGGAACGAATGGACGAGGCCGAATATGCGCAGTCGCCATTTTCGTTCGATTTGCTGGCGGGACACGCCATGGGGCCAGACTCCGGGATAAGAACCTTTAGTGAATTTCTTTTCGAGGCCCAATACCATTTGAGTCACAAGAGCCATTTTGGAATTGGTCAGGACGCCAAGAAACTTTATGAGATCGCCGCCGTTGGAGAGAATGAATTTCTCTTAGGCGATACCCATCTTTACTACGACTACGAGTTGAGCCCGGAGTTTCTGGGGTTAAAGTGGAACATTGAAACGGGGGTAACCCTTCCCGTCTCAAAGGAGTCGATCGATTCAAAGAACGTTACCCGAGCCTCCATCGCTCTTCATATTAAGAAAGCGCTATTGGACAATGAAGTGGCTCTTTCGGCCTCACCGCTTTTCGCCTATTCCTTTAATCGCTATGCCACGCTGAACGGGGTGCCCCTTCAAAAGATGGTCCTCGGTGGCCAAGTCGAAGCAGATTGGCAAATTGCCAGAGGAAAGCTGAACTTGGTAGCCTGGGGAAAAGGTTATTATCGGATGTATGAGGAGTTCGACTTCTCTCGGACCTCTCCAGCCGCAACGACCTCATTCGGATTGGGAACCTATTTGAAGTATCGAATCACCAATAATATTGCTCCGCAAATCGGAGTAAATCGGGGAACTTCTATTCTTCCCAACGTTCGTTACGATTCTGCCTTCTACGATCAAGAAGCGACACGCTTCTATGTTGCTCTTGAAATTACTCTGTAAGTTTGAAGAGACATTTGGAACTCTTCTGAAGACTATAAGTGCTGCGGCGGGCTAGACCGCTGCGAAATCACACGGTTAAAGGTTAGTCGCGATTACGCCGATAATATTTCGGATAACCTCGCGCTATGAAGAAATGGAAGCCCTATCTCCGCCCTCTTTTGCCGATCTTGGCCCTTGTTGCCATAGGTTACTCTAACATTTACCACAGTCCTTTCGTCTATGACGACCTTCCTTACATTCTTAGAAATGCAAATCTTCGCAGCATTCAAAACCTTGGCGCCCTTTGGCACTTCGCACCCACTCGTTTCTTGACCTATTTCAGTCTCTTTTTGAACTATCAAATTTCTGGGGAAAATGTCGTCTCGTATCACATCGTTAACGTGCTCATTCATGCGGCCAATGTCGTCATTGTTTACTTCTTAACTTTGGCACTGCTCTGCCTGCCAGGGTTTTCCTTAGGAGATAAAAGAAAATCAGTTTCTACTTCAAAGGACGCTAGCGACCCCTTCAAGAAGTCGGTGGCTTTCCTAATGGCCCTCGTATTCGCCATACACCCAATCCAAACGGAAGCGGTAACCTACACTTGGCAGAGAGGAGCCTCCCTCGCCGCACTTTTCTATTTCTCATCGTTATTGTGTTATATAAATTCTGCGCTAACAAAATCGAAGCGCCTGTTATGGGCCTCATTTTGGTTGGCCTTTGCCGCAATGTTCACTAAGCAGACCGCGGCAACGCTACCGATTTCCATTTTGCTCATCGAATATTTCGGAATAGGCTGGACTCATGGGCAGAGCGTACCCAGAAAAAAACGCCTCATTCCATTACTGGCCACCATTCTCATCATTCCGCTTACCATGCTTCTTTTTGGTGATTACGACTGGGCAGAGACTCATTCCACCATCGTGACGGCGATCTATATTCCCTCGCACTTCGAATACCTATTCACCCAAATAAACGTCGTCAGGGATTATTATCGGTTATTACTCTTTCCCCTGACCCAGATGGTGGACTACGACGTTCCGTTTATCAAATCCCTTTGGCATCTGAATGCGCTAGCCTCCCTGGCGTTTCATCTATTCGTGCTCGGGTCGGCGGTACACCTGAGAAAGAGATGGCCTCTATTTAGTTTTGGAGTTTTCTTTTTTTACCTCACCTTGAGTGTGGAGTCATCGTTCGTACCTTTGGCGGACGCTGAGTTTGAGCATCGACTCTACCTTCCCTCCTTCGGTTTCTTCATTGCCGTTATCTTTCTTGGGAATCAGGTACTAAAATATGTGCCGACTAAGTTAAAAATAGTTCCGGTGTACGCGGGGGCCCTAGTTTTTTTGGTGGCCTCTCTTGGTTACCTAACTTGGAATCGAAATCGGGTTTGGAATTCCACGGAAAGCTTTTGGAAGGACGCGGCACTTAAGGCCCCAAACAAATCACGAACGCTAACTAGTTACGGTCGCATCATTCAAGTAAACGGCCAAATACCGGAGGCCACCGTCTATTTGGAGCGTGCGGTAAAAATTGATCCCAGAAACACCATGGCAGAGCTGAGCTTAGCGCTGCTCTATGCCCAAACGGGACAGATGCGTAAAGCTTTGCAGGCCACTCAGAGACTATCCAAAGTGTCGACCGAACTACCGGAATATAATTACGCGATGGGCGGAATTTACCTGATGTCCGGTGATGAAGGGAAGGCCATCGAGCTCTTGAAACGGGCGGTCTCACCTAAAGCACTCTCTATGAATAGCCCAGACGCCGATTTCGTGAGGACCAATGCTTACGAAAACCTTATCAAGATGGCGATTCAAAAGGGTGATGCGGATGCTATCGTTGAAAACGCCCAAAAATTTCTGGAGTTCCAGCCCGACCGCAAGGACATCCGCAGCCGCCTTGCCTATGCGTTTTCCAAGAAAGGAGATCTCGCTAGTGCAGAACGTGAATATGCGGTTCTCCTGCAAATAGATCCCAACGATTATGAAACTTATAATAATCTGGCGATCCTGATGGAGTTGCAAAAAAAACCGGAAAAAGCGGCGGCGCTGTTGGAGCAGGCCATCCAAATTCGTCCCAAAGATCCCGCTCCCAGAGTTAATCTCATCTTAATTTTGACCAGTATGGGGAATCGGGAAAAGGCCGGGAACTATTATCGCAATTTAATGGATTTGGGGCAGGATGGTTGGAAGACGTACGCCATGATGGCGCGCGGTTTCTTCGATAAGGGATACTGTGATCTATCGATAGATCCGATGAAACAAGTCATTCGGCTTTCACCCCCCACGGAATCCCACATGCTTGTCGAAATGCACTCGAAATTGGCGGAGTGTTATTCGAGGCTTGGTGATAGAGATTTAGCAAGTCTTCACAGATCTGAGGCCAGAAGTCTTACTGGACCGAAGTAGAAATATAATAGTGATTAAAGGGGATGAGGTCATTCTAGATGCCTATCGCATGAATCACCTATCGAAATTCAAGTTCGAGTCCCTCTCCACTTTTCTAGCGCTATGGTTATTGGGCTGTTCTAGCGGATCGGTAGTATGGAAACAGAGCGACGGCTCACCGTCTCTGTCTGTGTCCTCCAGCTTCCAATTTGCCGCACGCGGACAGCCGGAATTTCTGCAGGTGACCGGCGGTGTCCCGCCGTACACTTTTAGCGCCTTGCGAGGGACAATCTCACCTATTACCGGTGGCGCCGTATATCAGAATTCAAATGTGGGAGTTGACCAAATCACCGTCACCGATTGGCTGGGTGATACTACGTCCTTTGAACCGATTGTCCCGCCCACCGGGCTTGACGATATTTTTGGATCGAGTGGAATCACCAAGATAACCGATAGCACCACCTCCTATGCAGGCGGATTCGCGGCACCGGCTCCGGATGGATCTATCGTCGTTGGAGGCACGCTGGGGACCACAACCGAATTCATCACTTTGGGATTTACCGCGTTGGGGGTCCCGGAGCCAGGTTTTGGTAACACCGTCACCTCGCTAGCCGCAGAGACCAGCCTCGCCATGACCATGGACTCCGCTGGCCGAAGCACGCTCGCGGGGGTAGACGCCTCCGGCAATTCCAGCATCGCAAGGTACGAACCAAACGGCGCTCTCGACGTGGACTTTAATACGCAGACTAGCAAAAACCCCGCCACCACAGGGAGAATAAACTCTCTGGCGGCAATGGGCGACGGGAGTATTGTCACCATCACTTACGACACCACCCTCTCCCAGGCGACTATCAATCGTTTGACGGCCAGCGGTAACGTCGACGTGGGTTTCCATCCCGCGCTTATCGGTACTTCAGCGGCAACTTCCGGGATGGCCATTCAAAGTGACGGTATGATCGTATTGGCTCTCTCAACCACAACGGCGCCCCATCAAATCCAAGTATTTCGTCTCCAATCCGATGGAAGCCCCGACCCCGCTTTCCGTTCCGTAGCGTTTACTCTCTCCCCGGTCTTCTCCGGCAATGATGACCCCGTCGCAGTTACCATTCAGCCCGACGGTAAAATCATCGTTGCCGCCGTGCCAAACCCGGTAACAACTCAATTTGAAGTATTGCGACTCAATTCTGATGGTATGCCAGATTCCACTTTTGGGACCTCTGGCGCAGTCAGTGTTCTTTTTTCCACTACGAAGGCCGCGGCGACAAGTGTCGCTTTAGAATCCAATGGAGAACTCGTTATCGCGGGTTATGCCATCGACGCTACCGGATCAAAGTTCGCCATTGCCTATCTCCTTCCGAATGGAGTCCCCGATCCGAACTTCAATGCTGGCTCCGGTACCTCAGGGACCTTTATCCAAAATATCGGTGGCAATAGCGCTGATGTTGCCAACTCCGTTTTCGTCCAACCGGATGGCGGTATCGTACTAACCGGAATTTCTACGCCCACCATAGGGGGAAGTCTGGCCAGCATCGCCCTAGCCAGATTCTGGCCCTAGTCACCATGACCAGACATAGCTGACATAGACTCCAGCCAGAACGTTAGTGATTTGCTCCGGCGTGCTCTCGGACAGGAAGTGATAACTCATCGTCTGATGGTCCAGCGTAAGACCCAGAACGATGGTTTGGGCGCGCCCTATCCAATAGCTTGCGTCTATTTCCGTCCGTATATTGGAAAGGCTCAAATTTGACGAGGTACCCGAGGGAAGAGACACCGCGGCTATGGGAAGGTACCACTCCGCCACTAAGCCAAGATCAATCGATGAGGTGAGCTTCCTCGTCACGCCCGTCCCCACAAACGGTCCTAGAGAGCTCAATGTGCTTATCGAAGGTTCCAGAATATTTCCGTCTCCGGAACTAGCGATATCAAACATTTGACGGAATTTAATTCCGGAATTGAGGCTCACTTTCCACAGATCGGAAGGGGTTTTACCGACCAGAGAATAGGTGGCTCCCAGTGAAGTGGAGAGCTCGGAAATTTTTTCACCTTGTATCTTAAATCCAGTATAGGTTCCCTGGAAGACGATTCCCCACGAAGGTCCGCGATTGAATTTTAGCCGCAAATCCAAATTGGCAGCCGTCCCTTCGTTCTGTGCCGTGAGATTCCGCAACCCGCTGTCATCTTCGTATTGATAAGGCAAGAGACTAGTACCTAAACTAACCTCGGCGTGCATCGGCCTACGGGCAACTCCATCGATCGCTTCCCAATTGATCGATTGAAAACTTTGCGGTCCGCGGAATGCCTCTTCCCCATTTTCCGAAGCCACCGCCCTAACCGCGACTTGGTATTCCCCTCTAGGCAGGGTCACGCCCAGCACTTCATGTTTTACCAAGAAATGTTCGGACTTTCGGGAGCTCTCTTTTCCCTCTTCCTCCTTTGGTTCAAATTCCACTTCATAGGCGATCGCCTCATTGACCGGAAGCCACGCCAGACGAATATGTTCTGTTCGATTGTTGCCCTCTTTCACAATGGTCTTTAAAAATTGAGGGGCTTCGAGCTTCGGATACGCTACACTAAAAGCTCCTCCCTCGGAGGGTTCGCTCTCGATGGCTCCAATCGAAGCCGGCAGACGAAATTTTGAGATCTGCGCGGTTACCGACCAAGTGAACTTACCAGGTTGTTTGACGGTAAGCTTAAATTCCGAAGTTGCGGTTGATTCAACGTCTACCTTTCCATCCGAGTCGATTACTTTAACCAGGTAGTGGTCAGCCCCTTTAGAAGGTTTCCATTGCAGTAAGATGGTAGCCCCCGCAGGCGTCAGGCGTATCTCCTGCGCTTGCTTCACCGTTTCGGGAGAGGAGGGGGCAACCTTGGCTTCGTATGGTTCACTCCATTCACCCGGTCTATCAAATTTATCCCAGCCCCGAATTCGATAGCGATAATAGCCAAACGAAAGCTTTCCTTTCCACTCCGTCTGGGTCTTCTCCCCCACGGTGATCTCGTGAGTTTCAACTTTTCCACTCCCATAGAGGATTTCGATTTCGTACTTGGTGGACCCCTTAATAGGATCCCACTTTAGGGTAACGCCCGCCCCCCAAGCGAACAGGCTATATTGTCCCAGTAATAGGACGAAAGTGAATAGCCAGTGTTTCACTTCGTTCGAGCTCCCGAAATTTTTGGAGCCGGTAAGGGTGCCCCGTACTTGATCGTAAGTTCACGTGGTGCTAGCTCCTCGCCCGGACGACCCAAGGAATCGATCGCGCGAACCGTCCATCGATAGGTGCCATTTTTCAAATCTCTGAGCAGAAGCTTAGGCTCAGTCGTCTTACTTGAAATCTCTCTTGGACCACCAGATATTTTTACTTCATACGACTTAGCCTCATCCACCGGATCCCACTTCAGCGGAGGGTCGTCCCCGTTGGGATCAAGGATTAGCACCGTACCACTCTCGGGCCTCGCAAACTTCGGAGATTTAAGCAAAGGAGGAGGGCCGTAAAAGACAGAATAGACTTCACTTTCCCGGATGACGCTCCCTTGGCTGTCTTTGGCTCTTACTCGCCAGAACCACTTACCGTCGGCTAGATCGAGAGCTGAACTCTCGACACTGGACTCCCGCACATCCTTTGACTTCAGGATCGTCCTAAAAGAAACGTCTCGCGATAGCTCGAGGCTGTAAGAAGAGAAATCCCCCCCAAGCTGGTTTTTCCATGAAAAAGGAAAGACCGTTTTTGTTTCTCGGTAGATAATCTCCTCTTTATTTTTAGGAGACAGAAGAACGATCGGCGCTGCCTTAAAGAGATTAAATTCGGCAAACGTCGATTCGCCAATGAGATGGGATTCTCTATGCGCAGTAACTTTCCAGGTGGATTTTCCCAGAGGAGGATTCTTTAAGGTATAACTGCGACTAAACGTCGAGAAGACTTCCTTAGTTCCGCTAAGGGGAGCCACTTCAATGGTGTAAGTAGTATCGCTCGGAAATTCACTCTTCCCATTCCAGTGAAATGACAGATCGGGTCTCCATTCCATCGCGGCTCCGGGCAGGGGACCTTCGAGCGCTATTTCGATCTTCGGTACGGCGGTCACCGTGAACTCGAGAACTGGGGATCTCACGGTAAAATCCGGATAATCGCGGCTGACTCGCCAGAAATAGTTCCCGGGACCGAAACCGTCCAAGCGTATCTGCCCCGCCGCCGCCATCACCTTGCTCTTCACCACGCCGGTCAAGAACTGGCTATCCTGGGAAGCTTCGATCTCCGTCGAAACGTGCGCTTCTTCCTTGGCATTTGGGGGGAGCCAACGGAAGGAGATTTTTTGCTTATCATCAAAAAGGGGAAGTATTTGAGAGGGCTCCGGGAAAACCTGAGTGATGGGCTCAGCATCTTTGATATCAAAATAGCGAGTCTCGGTTAGCGGAACGTCTCCGTCTAACAGACGCCAATAGTACTTGCCGGAGCCCAGAGCCGTCTCGGCATTTAACGCCCCAGTTTCCACGTCAATAAACTGGGCATGAAAAAAATGCTCGTTCGAGGCAAACTGAAGCCGAATGGATTTATCGGTTTTTTGTTTCCAGGTAAAACCAACGTGGAGGGTTCGCTTGGGCAACGCGTAAAACACCGCCCGGACGGCGGGTTCCAGCAAGCGAACGGTGATCTTTTTCTCTTCGCGATGTCCCTTGCTGTCGATGTGAATTTCGCGATCACCAGTGACCGATCGCACAATGAGAGAACCTTGAGCGTAGTTCAAGGTAAGGTCCGCGTTGTCATCGATCATTACCAGACTGTCATCCGCAAGTTCTATGATGGAGCCGTCTTTGAATACGACTTCGCCGCCACCACGAATCCAGTCACGGTGAAAAACCGATTCTCCAATTTCCATGTCACGCCACAGGTAGCTCGAGGCAAACCTCCGGCGCACTACCGAATGTTTGCGTTCTAACCGCGCCACCCCAACCCCCGTCCCGTCTCCCCCGGTCTGGGTGAGATCACGAGTGAGCATGAAAGTGGATGCGGCCGACCCAGCAAGCCAGGCCACCGAAATCAAACATTTCTTAATTAATCGGCTGCGATTACTTCGGTCCATGTCGTCTCTCTTTTCGGCAAAAACAGCCAAAATATTAAGCAATTAGTCACTATAAGGAGAGCTCGGGGGGCCCACCCCGCGAAGCCTGAGGGACCTGCCCCGCGAAGCCTGGGCGAAGCGGGGTCAAGAAACTCCTTCCAATTACCGAAAAGTATTGCGGAGAGTCTAACTTGCGATCCTTCTTCCACCTCACGATTGGAAAAAAATACGTCGGACTACTGACGATTCTTCTGGGTATTTCCATATTTGCGTTAGGCAGCATCGCCACGCGGATGTTTTCTACCGACAATATCGCACTGATCCAGGAGATGAACGTAACCATCGCGGCGAGTCGAGCCAATCAGATCCGCGAAGTATTCGAAGGGCTGGTCCAAAAGGTTCGCCTGCTAGGCGGCGTGCTGGTGCAATCGACGATGCCTCCCGAGGTAACGCTGGCTCTTTCTAAGGGCTTTTTCGAAGAAGACTCCGGCGTATTGGGCGTGCTGGTCTTTCAAAGCACAGGTGAAAACGTCTCGCTTAGTGGCAAGTCTCTTTCGCCAGTCCTGGAACAGGTTGGCGATCCCCAGGCCACCGATGTCATCGATAAAATTAGCCACGGTACCGACTTCTCTTTCAGTGCGCTGTCGAAAGGCGAAGTTCAAATTTCACCGTTCCACCTATTGGACGGCAGCCCCGCATTGGCTCTGGGAATTCCGTTTATCAAGACTGAAAATGGATTTAGCCATTTGCTGGTCGCGCTCATTAAAGATTCCAAATTTGGCAAAACATTCGAAGAAAATGATCTAGTCACCGCATACATGGTAGACAAGAAAGGGAAAGTATTAGCTCACCCGGATAGCGCGCTGGTCGCCGCATCCGAAAACCTTTCCTACTTGGCCATCGTAAAAGACCTCGTTTCGGGAACATTCAACAACGGTCAGACAAGATATGTTGACCCCCAAACCCATCAAGCAAAATTGGGCGCATTTCGCAGGGTGGGTTTTGCGGGAATAGGAGTCATCGCGGAAGTCCAGGAAGACAAAGCGTTTGAGATCGCTAATCAGATGAAACGCCGAGCCCTCCTGCTGGCAAGCGCCATCCTATGTTTTGCCATCTGTTGTGGATATCTAATGTCAGAAACCATCACGCGCCCCATCGAAAAACTTGCTGTCGCAGCCAATCAAATTGCCCAGGGCAATTTTGAGGTTACGCTTCAACCTAAAGGCAACGATGAGGTGGCCAACCTGTCTCGAACCTTTGAAAAAATGATAGAGGGCCTAAAAGAACGCGATCGGGTCAAAGGGATTTTTGGCAAATTTCACAACAAAGAGATAGCCGAAAAGATTCTCTCTGGAGAAGTCAAACTGGGGGGTGAAAGAAAAGAGGCCGCGATTCTATTTACCGACTTACGCGGTTTTACCGCTTTCAGCGATTCTCTCAAGCCGGAAGAGGTCGTTGAGATGCTCAACGAATACATGACTCGAATGGTAGCCATCATCGCCAAAAATAGCGGCGTCGTGGACAAATTTGTCGGTGACGCTATCTTTGCCGTTTGGGGGGTTCCCGATTCTAAACCTAACGACGCCAGTAATGCTTTGACCGCATGCCTAGAGATGCGAACCGAACTCTCCAAACTCAACCAACTAAGAATCTCTCGTCGGCAAGAGCCATTACGAATTGGGATGGGTCTTCATTTCGGGGACGTTACCGCGGGAAACATCGGCTCAAGCGAACGCATGGAGTACACCGTGATCGGAGATGCCGTCAATGTCGCTTCACGAATTGAATCGAAGACTAAAGAGTTGGGAACCGACCTTCTCGTATCGAAGGTCATCGCATCCAAATTGGGGAAGGCCTTCCTTTTCCAAAGTAGTGGACTAGCTGAACTCCGCGGAAAAAGTAAAGCAATCGAACTTTACCGGGTTCGGGGGTACATCGATGCCAACGGCACTCCCGTGCTGGTTGAAACGCCCTATAGTAGCTTCGCCACCCCCGACTCCGATGGGCCTAGCATCGTTATGCTAAAGTAGACCAAATCCTCAGCGAACCTAGCTCAATCCAGAGAAAACTCACAAATCTGTAGCCCCTGGTTCCATCAACCCCGGCACCGGTTCCAGTCTGGGGTCGATTAGAGAGAGCCAGATGAGGCCATTTTAGCCTCAAATCTGATTGGCATTCTCTTTGCTTTACGCAAGGGAATCGCTACACAACGTAGCTAACGAACTTTGATTTGGGATGGGGGAGAAAATGAAATCATTTACCTTGGGATTGGCTTTAGTCGTTGTTTCATTCGTAACTGTTTCGGTAGCTAAGGCAGACTTTATTGCCGGACGCGTTCGGACCACTCAAGTGGCCAACGGACTCGACCAGGTCGATAGCGATGGAAGGATAATTGAAACTGAAGTTGCTGATTTCTCAGCCCAGTCGATGGACGGAAAACGCGATTTCGTCTCCTTTACGCTGACTGTAAAAGTTCAACCGCAATGTTTTACGACACCGTGTCCAAGCTATCGCGATACCCGCAACTATCGTGTGATCCGAGTAAGACACGAAAGCGAACTAACCACCAGTTACACAGCGCTTGAAGTCCCCTCCAATCCAGCCGCCGCCGCGTTTGTGGGTCGGAAGATGGAGGTTACCGAGGACAACGGCACCCGCGAAATTTCCATCACCGACAGAGTTATTCAAAATAAGAACATCGTTCAGATGTACAAAGGTGGATTCGAAGACTTGATGGTTACTCAGTAAGCAATATTCTTCGCAAGATTTTGGGGCTGGCCTTACGCAAAGTAAGGCCAGCCCTTCGCATTTTATTTACGGCGTGGTGATTCGATAGATAACGCCTTTACCCGTGTCCGCGACGTACACCTGACCCGACGCATCTCTGCCAAAAGTAGTTGGAGAGATCGGCCATTTGCCGAGCGAAAAATAGCCGGTGGTGGGAAGCAATTTTTGAGAATCATCGGGTAACTTGGCAGCCCAGATCTTACCGTTAGCAAATTCCGCGAAAAGGTACAGCCCTCTCAACGCTACATTTTTGCTGTCCAATGGCGAAACCACTCCCCCGATGATGGCGCTGGATTTTTCCCCCGCGGTTATTGCACCTTCGTCATGGCTGTATTCAATGACCGGAAATTTGTGTTTCGCCTTAACGGTTTCACACAGCGGGTTGTCTAAGAAACAGTGATTTCCCTCAAAAATATTCCATCCATAATCTCCGCCGCTCTCGACAACATCGACTTCTTCGAACAGATCTTGTCCGACATCCGCCACGATGAGCCGCTGGCGATTGTCGAAAGTGAAACGCCACGGATTTCTGAAGCCAGAAGCAAAGATCTCCGGACGTACGTTGGGAGTATTCGGAAATGGATTGTCCCTAGGAATTTGGTACCCCTTCTCCCCTTCGGACTGGTTTACATCGATGCGAAGGATCTTTCCTAAAAGCTTTGTCTTATCTTGGCCATTCTTGTGGGGATCCCCACCACTTCCGCCGTCTCCAAAACCGATATAAAGCATCTTATCGGCGCCAAATACCAGTTGGCCGGACTTGTGATTAGCAAATGGCTGCTCTTGTCGGATTAAGACTTTGGTCTCCCTCGGCTTGGTCACAGAGAGATCAACACCAGGTTCGACCGACCATTCCGCGATGTGAGTGGTGTCTTGGCCGCCGTCACTGACCACATAGTCGATAAAAAATCGACCATTTGTCTTAAATTCGGGGTGAAACGCAAGCCCTACCAGTCCCTCCTCGACTTTCGTCAGGACGTTGATTTTGAACCAATCGCCCTGGTTGCCGTTTTTCAGATCGAACCAGCGCGCCGTCCCCGTTTTTTCCAAGACAACCATAAGATTGGGTTGCCCGGGTACAAACTGGATATCCGTGGGCTGTGCTACCCCTGAGACGACCGAAACCAAGGTCGCCCCAATATGGGGTCTTTGGAGATCCGCCTTTTCAAAGATAGGGTTTTGCAGAGTATCGGGCTCGGCCAAGAGGTCACTAGAGAGGAAACCGAACATCAAAACGGACAAAACGGGCAATAAGAACGAACGCTTTATGCCACTACGCATACGCACTTCCTGGTAATGCCCTCGCTCCTACTCACATAGCGCTACGGCAGCGACCAAGCAACGCTTTTCGCACGGTGGCATGAATTTCCATTTTATTTGAGCTCTTTTCCGCTTTACCAACGCGTTGGTGAATAGAAACGAAACCATGAACTGGAGACTCACTAATGAAACGGCTTATCCTGGTATTCATCACGCTGATGGGGCTAATCACGATGGCATCAGACGACAGCCGCGATGCAGGTAGACAAAATTGCCGCGGGAATCTCATTCCGATGCGGGCAACTAGTGAGATCAAGCCGCCCCAGGGAGATCTCTTGGGATACGAATCCGTCGATATTTTGGTTAAGAACACAGGGGAAGAGCCCGTGGAAGGGGCCACGGTCGGGGTGATTGGCGCCAGCCCGATTATGGTGAGGCTGGACCCTACCGACGACGAAGCTCCTTCACTATCGTTCCAAGGCTGGATTCCTACTCCGTTACCTGGCGGCGCGAAAACGGTGGTTACCCTGCGTGTGCCACTGGATAGCGTGCCCAATTGCGCCATCGTCAATTTTGCGTTTGGCGACAGCGAGACTTGCCGTAGATCAAACGGTGACTCTTGCCGTGGCAAAGACCAAGAAGGCATTCAGGTACACAGAAAGGGAGCTGCGCTATGTTTGGAGGCTACCGCGAATCCGAAGCCGATACCGACTCCCTAGAGTCATCGGCTTAAGGACCCCAAAAGACCGGGAGTCCCCAAACACTCGGGACTCCCGGTTGCATCAAATCATGACCCAGGAACGAAATCGATCATCCCCTTAATGTTTGTAGGGATCGTTTAGTCGATCCTCGTCGATATCAGCGCGATTTTTCTCCGCTTCGTCATCATCTTCCGGCGACCAGCCGACTTGGTTGTCAGTGCGAGTTTTATCTTTGGGATTTAATTGGGATACGTTGTTTCGATCTTTATTCGGGGTTTGGCCTTCTCGGCTTCCAACATCGCGCGCCGGCATCTCACCTAAATCATCGTTGTTCTTTTTCTGTGGAATCGGTTTCACACCTTTATTGATTGGCATGTTGCGTTGTTTCTGCTCATCAAGAGAGCCAAATCGATTTGAACTATTCTGCGAAGATCCCTGCTGTGCCATAATAGTCTCCTTGGAGTAATGGTTGCGTTTGTGAACTTAACTTTGCAATCAAGATGCCAACTCCTCGCTCGCTACTCCCAAGCTCCTGGGAGAAGCTCCCATCAAAGAGAGGTATTTTTTGCATCACACAAACGCTACACCCTTCGCAGCAATGGAATTTAACGATAGGATGCCCATAGATGATCTATAAAATCGTAAGTGGCGGACAGACCGGGGTGGACAGGGCGGCGCTGGACGTCGCCTTACTGCAAGGTATTTCCTGCGGCGGATGGTGTCCTAAGGGTAGACTGGCCGAAGACGGGGCCATCGATCCCAAGTACCCGTTACTCGAAACTCCAAGCGCCAGCGTCTCGCAACGTACGGAATGGAATGTGCGCGACTCAGAAGCCACTCTCATTTTAGTATGGGGAGTGCCCACGGGAGGAACGCTAAAGGCCGCCGCCGCCGCTTCACGGTTTAAGAAATCATTTCTGATTGTCGACATGGAAAAGGAACCGAACGTTGAAGCGATTCAAACATGGATCGAAAAGACAAGAGCGCATGTCTTGAACGTGGCGGGTCCAAGGTCCAGCGAAGTGGCGACGGCCTATGATCAGGCAAAAACATTCTTGATGGCTCTGTTCGCTACGCCTGACGAAAATGAGCCCGATGGGGATCCGCAGGACTGATTATCGACTGCGCTTAGCGCGGCTTACCCCGCCTACCGCCGGCATGACGTACTCCGTTAAGAAGGCGTTGCCATCCATCTCCGTGTAGTCTTGGCTCGTGTCCGCCGTCGTGACAAAAACTAAATTGAGGTCGGGAATGACGTACACAAACTGGCCACCGTACCCCCACATTTTGTGCACGACGTGTCCGTGACTATTGGTTAGCCACCACAGATACCCGTACGTAGAATCGGCCTGATCGGAAGGGATACCATTGGAAGTGGCATCTTGAATCCACTGGGCAGGAACGAGTGAAGTCCCGTTCCAATCTCCGTTTTGTAAATACATCTGGCCCACTTTGGCCAGGTCTCGTGCCGTTAGATAGAGGTTATATCCCCCTGAATAATATCCCTGAGGATCGATACCCCAATGTTTGACCGTAATTCCCATCGGATCAAACAGATATTTTTCAGCGAAAGCACAAGTATCCATCCCGGAGCTTTCAGCAATAATAGCGGACAACGTATGGGTCAGACCGGTGTCGTAGTTGAAAGTCGCCCCGGGTTGCTCTGCCAGGGAAAGATTCCAAATCGCCTGAATCCAATTCGATTTGTCTTGGATCTCATATTCGGTCGTGTCCTCTTCCCAATTCAACCCGGCGGTCATCGTGAGAAGATCATGGAGCGTTACATTTTGCTTCGCGCCCCTAAACTTAAATTTCGGACTTAGGATTTCAGAAATTTTCTGGTCTACGCCCGACAAAAACCCCTCACGGATGGCAATACCCACTAGTCCCGAAATGATGGTCTTGGAAGACGAGTGTACGTTGTTAGCAGAAGCCATCTGACTTCCGTGAAGATATTGTTCAAACACCAAGACTCCGTTTCGAATCACCAAGAAACTAAAAGGCTGCGGCAGCTTTTGAAGGGCGGCCACCCCTTGCATCAGCACATTGCTATTGATGCCTTGGCTCTCTGGAGTTCCTGTCGTCCAGTCGTTTGGATTAACGGTAGGGTCGATATAGGTTGGGTTGTCTTCGTAAAATTGAGTCACCTTGCTAGGATTTGGCACTAGTTGCCGACAAACGTCATGGGAAGAAGCGTCTTTCGCGTATCCCACGTTTAACCCGAAAACCAACGTAAGCACGAGACTCGCAGTTCGTAACTTCATAAAACCTCCTGCGGGTGACCCCAACCACTTATCGTTGATTTCGGTAGAAACCTGAGTCGGGACGTCGCGCAACGCGACGCCCAGCCTGAAAACGAAGACCTTCGGGAGGGAAAATGACTACCAGTGTTTTGCGCTAGTCGTGCGAATCACGACCGAAGAAAACGAGGAGAAATCGAGAACCTCCGCGAAAGAGGCCTCCGCGACTTCATTTTCCTGGCCGTAATAATTTGAAATATTGTCGGCAGGAAATTGGACGACTTGGGCTCCAAATTCCACCCACAACGTTTGCGATTCGCTCGCCACGATCGTTTCTAGGAAATAAGGATTTCCAAAAAAGGCGGTACGGATCACACGGTCGGCTTGATCCATAGTCAGAGCTGAGTTATTTGTCGACGATACGACACCTTTCGGATCTGAAATCTGAACGGCAATGGTTACGCCCGCGACTCGTCTTGTCGCTCCGACGACTTGGGCCAAGGCCTGCGCTTTTTCATGATTACAAACTAGAACGGGCAACAAAAATGGCTGACTTCGATCCTCCGGTTCGACAAGCCCACCGACCGTCACGCATCTATCGGCGCCAAGGGTCGCCGCCACCCGTGAGGCAAACTCATACCATGGCGGATCCATAGCCGTTACCATTTGAGCGGATAGAGCTACGAAAAGCAGAAGCAATGCTCGCATATAACCTCTTTCCAGTCTTATCGGTGCATTGCGTCATAACTTGAGTGGTTCGGGTGAGACCAGAGACCAATTGCCCCATTCTCATGATCCTACACATCTTTTAGTCAGCGCATTAATCCTGGATAGAGGCCAAGTTTAAAGCTGCCACCGCCGACAACGCGTGTATCCCGTATTAGTAGACAGTTACGAACTGAGGGGCAACCGACGACACTGAAGTCGGTTGCCTTTTCTTTTTTCAAAGAATGGATACTGATTTCAGATCCAATAATTCACCTGTTCGTGCAACATCCTGTTCACGTACAAACAGACGGATCTTCGCCACTGGCTGGGTCAGAAAATAAAGGCGCCGATAGAGATAGCCGTCCAAGCGACACGGAATCTTATTTTGCTGAAGTAGAGCCTTCGCAAGAGCGGCGAGGTGACAGTTGTCGAAGTCCACTACCTTTTGCCCCAATCCGTGCTGAGAGATAAACCGAAGCGAGGCCCTAAGATCGAGCAAGATGGCGATGCAGCCTATCAGTGCCACCATGGTGAGTACGTACCCGAGTTGAAAATCAAATTTGATAAACGGATTATTGAGATCAAAAAGCAACAGGGCAAGCAAGCAACCTTGCAACAGACTCCGCCGCAAATTGGTTCGGTCGGCCGCGACTTCATCTACCAATGCCTGTCCCTGAAGGTCACGGTTGATCGCTTTGCCCGTAGAAAACAAACGATATCCAACGTAGCTCGCTAGGATCAACAGAGCGGCATGAGTCCATTGCATCACCCACGGGGAATATCCCCTGCCCCCCTGCTGAGAGAAGAACCCTGATAGTGCACCAAACGAAATCCCCATCGCCGTGAGCATAAGTGGTGCTCCCGCCACCGTCCCGGCTAAATCAAGCAGAAACAGACTCTGTGGCAACAGCGGCGTCTCTACCCTGAGCGAAGTGTCTGCCTGACTTTTCACTTTCAACGACTCGCCACGGAAGATCCGGTACAGAACAAAACCCACAACCCCCACCGAGAGAATCAGAAAAACGGTCTGAAGCAACCGATCTTCGAATTGAGGGAATTCCATCAGTTTAGATCGTAAGTGAGGGACATGACGCTTTAAGTCCGCTCCAAAACCGCCCAGCGCATCGCCGAGCAGGAGAACGCAAAAACCATTTCCAACGCCCAATCGGGAAATCATCGCCATCAACCCGATGCGGAAGATAAAAGCCGCTACCAGTAACAGAACAAGAAACCAAACCCCGACGAGGGGACTCGGAGAGGAAAAGGCGACCACATATTTGTACGAAGTCCACACCGCAATGACCAGTGAGACAAAGATCGAAGCGAGGTTAAGCCGATTCCTGCCCGCTTCAGCTTGGTGTCTCCAGCGGTGGAAGGGAGGAAGAAACAACGCCACCATTTCGACCAAAAAAAATCCGCTGATGAGAGGCCAAATGCCAATCACGCCCACTCGAGGAGCCAATGTTTCCGACATGAAGGGGCTCAACCCCGAGCCAACGTAGGGCAGGCTAATGTGATCGAGCGCGATGGAGGCGCCTACACAAATCAAAGTCAGAATCACACTCTTGGCCAGCGAGGCTCTAAGAATTTTGTCCATAAGCTATCCTATCCCTGAACGTCGATATAAAAATGAGTCTAAGAGCTATGGCGTTTTTTTCACTCCGAAGCCAAACGTTCTTGATCCAATGAGCTCCGCTTGGGAACCAGTGAAGGTAACCGTAACCTCCTCAATGGCTCTCTCTTCAAGCGGTGTAACCGTAAGAATCTTGTTGCCAGCATTCTCAGATTCGGAGATTTGAAAGTGAACAGGCGGCATATTCCCTTTTGCAAACCAGGTAAGTTTAAGTTCAGAGTAGGTCTTTAGGTAACTACTACTAGGTCCAAATTTGAGTTGTAGCGGCTTGTCTTTTTCTAACCAATAAATAGAACGCGATAACATAGGATAGTTCAATGGAGTGACTTCTACGTTAATCCCGTCTGACTGGAAGCAAGGGTCCCCTTGCAACTTTTCCTTCAGCGACAAAAGACCAGAAACGGTTGGTGTTTCCTCAGCTAGGAACTTGCTTATATCCGAAAGCGCGAAGCCCGAGTTAATCAGAGCCGTCACTAGGGCGCTTCCTTTTCCGTGAGGTCCTTCTGCGCAATTGTAGCAGAGCGAAGTCTTGTACTTTCTGACGCATGCCTTATCTTTATAAAAACCTTCTCCAAAACAATCATCGGGGTTGATGGTATAAGCAAAAAAATCAGCAAGGGCCTCGTGTACCGCCATGATCTCATCTGACTTATGAAGTTCCGGCAAACAGAGAGTCGGTTTTACCGCGCAAAACATGGCGTGAAAGGTTTCGTGAAGAATAACATCAATCGATGAAAGACCGGAGTTGATCACTTCAGAGGACGGACAAAAGACAACTTCACGGCTCTTAAAATTGTAAGCAGATTCTCCACAGGCGGCGGCGCTGACCTGAATCTTAATCTTTTCTTTCAGCGGTACGATTTGACTCTGAAAGATAGTGACTGCCTTAGTAAGGGCTTCAGAAAGGGCAGTCGTATCTGTGGTAATTCCACGATCGACTTTCAACTCGAACATTTTCTCTTCTTCAGCCTGACCGGGGAGTGCAAAAGAAAAGCATAGGAGATAGAAGAACACTCGGCTTAGGGTAAATGGCATAGTTGTCATGTAAAGATCGCTCCTTCCAATTCGTAGAACGCTTCAAACGCAAGATAGATAGCACCGCCTTGGCAAGACGTCGAGTTGAGTCGAGCGGGAGGATTAATTAAATTCCGTCGCGTTTCATGCGTGAAATACGACAGAATTTATCCTGAGGGCTTAAGACCGAAGGATCTGTCAAAGTCGGCAGAGACCTAGCCCCAAAAACGACTCTGCTAAAGATGACGAGACCCCTCGGCTCAGGGCCTCGGGATAGTTTCTGCGCGAAACGCGACAGAAACTAAATTAATAAAATGCAACCTCGATAAAATAGTCCGTTCGAGTTACGCTGTACTTTCTGGGCCGTAATAAGAAGCGCAATCGTTCATTACATTTTGTAATTAGTGGTTGGTATTTTTTTCATCCTCTTTCAGAGAGGGAGCGGACATGAAGATTCTTGATTTCCTCTTGGGAAGACATTTAGCCTTTTCCGAGGAGAAGGAACAAAGAGTGGGTCCCGCGGCGGGCATTCCCATGCTGGGGCTCGACGCTCTTGCTTCCAGTGCGTATGGCCCCGAGGCCGCCCTTACCATTCTGCTCTCTCTCGGGGCCGCGGGGCTTGCCTACGGTCTTCCGATCGTCTTGGCGATCATCGCTCTGCTATCAGTCGTATACTTGTCTTATCGCCAGACCATCCATGCCTATCCCAACGGAGGCGGCTCCTATACGGTCGCCAAAGAGAATCTTGGAACTTCGATGGCGCTTCTCGCGGCGGCGGCTCTGATGCTCGACTACGTATTGGTCGTGGCAGTAGGAATTTCGGCCGGCGTCGGTGCTCTCATCTCCGCGGTACCAGTTCTTCAGCCCTACACGTTGGAGATTTGTCTTGGAATATTGATCTTCATTACGCTCGTAAATCTCAGGGGAGTTCGTGAGTCGGGCATCGCCTTCATGGCCCCTACTTATCTTTTCATAATCTGTCTAACGGGGGTTCTCGGAGTAGGCCTATTGAAGGTCTTGCTTTCCGGGGGACATCCGGCTCCCGTAGTGGTCCCTCCCGCGCTTTCGCCGTCGACAGAAATGGTAAGTCTTTGGCTTCTGGCCCGTGCTTTCGCTAGCGGCTGCACCGCGATGACTGGGGTAGAGGCAATAAGTAATGGGGTGACCGCATTTCGCGAGCCCGTGGTAAAAAACGCACAAAGAACGTTGAGTCTCATCATTGGGATCCTCACTTTATTATTGGCGGGAATAGCCTATCTCGCGCGAGTTTATGGCATCGGCGCAACCGAGCCCGGTCGCGCGGGGTATGAGAGCATCGTTTCGCAACTCGTGGGAGCGATCGTTGGAAAGGGCGTTGTATATTACGTTACTATCGGATCAGTAATTGCCGTTCTAGCGCTGTCCGCCAATACGGGTTTTGCTGATTTTCCGAGGATGTGCCAGATCATCGCCAAAGATGGCTATCTCCCCAGCGCCTTCTCCCAACGCGGTCGTAGGCTGGTCTTCTCCTATGGAATTCTCTTTATCGCCTTTCTTTCGGGGCTCCTTCTCTTTCTCTTTGGCGGAGTTACCGATCGGCTCATCCCTCTATTTGCGGTCGGGGCCTTTCTTGCTTTTACTCTTTCACAAGCAGGAATGGTCGTTCACTGGTGGAAACAAAAGATTCGCTCTAACTTTGCGATGTTCATCAACGCTACTGGAACGGTGGTGACGGGAATCACGCTCATCGTCGTTCTCGTATCCAAGTTCACCGAGGGCGCATGGATCATACTGCTTCTCATTCCCCTGCTGCTATTTCTATTCGGTCGGGTGCGCCACCATTACGTACGCGTGGCGCGACAGATTGCCAGTCGCGATCCCGTGGAGTTTGGCCCCAAGTCGCCGCCAATTGTGCTCGTTCCTTTGTCGGGTTGGAATCGGATTACCCGAAAAGCGTTGAACTTCGCCGTCACTCTTTCCGACGAAGTTTACGGAGTTCACGTCAGAAACGAAGAGCATTCGAACGATCCCGAAATTCGCGCCCGGTGGGTGGCGTTGGTGGAGAAGCCCGCCCAAACCGCCGGCGTCCCAACACCTAAACTGATTATCCTTCCCTGTCCGTACCGAACCCTCTTCGGATCTTTCATCGAATTCGTCGGAAGTCTGGAAAATGAACACCCGGGAAGACGGATCGCCGTTATCATTCCGAACCTCGTGGAGTTTCGCTGGTATCACTACTTTCTTCACAACCAGCGCGGGGTTCTTTTGAACGCCGCCCTGCTCGTGCGCAAGGATCCAAGAATCGTAGTTATTACTGTTCCCTGGTACCTTTCTGCCTAAGGAACAGGGGAACAAACCTAAAATCTAAAACCTAAAACCGAAAGGTCAAAAGTCCCCCGCTCCCCCGCCACTATGGCGGCCGACGCTTATCCGTAAGATCCCTATTTCACCAAGTTTCCAGGAGATTTTTCTATTTCGAGAAGCCAATTAGAAAAACCCACCCCCTCTGTCTGAACGTACCTAACCCAAAGGGAGGAGTGCAATTCCTTTTCCAATGCGGGAATGACTTGCGGAATGAAGTAGTTCTCTAAGTCAGACTTAGTAAAACCCGACAATTTCAGTACGCCGCCATCATCCCTCAGCGCCATGACACAATTCCTTATCACGCTAGTAGCGTCCGCGTGGTCGTCTATATTATTCACGAGAAGGTGCCCAAGGATCGAATCATATTTTTTTCCATGAAGAGGACTATCGGTGGCCACGGCGAAGTTGGTCGCATCTGCTCGAACAAGATGTTCGGAAAATCCTATTTCGAAAGATCGAAGTTTTGTGGTCTCAGGCCCTGGAGGCAGATTGGGCGTAAAGTATTCCTTATCCAAAGCGGTAGCCATCGCGCCTTCATCCAATAATCCCCCCAACAGCCCGCTGTAGCCTTCTCCCACGGTCAAAACCGTTTTTCCGCGATAATCACGGAGATGCTGAATTCCCAGCCCTTGCAATACCGTTCCAAGATCATACCCTGTCACGTATTCTCCGCTAGGAGTCTTGATCCCCGGAGGCACTCGCCTTCTCGAGGGAACTCCATGTCTCGGAATCCCTGAACGATCTAGGCCGGTAAATATCGAATAGCCCTGAGCGTCTCGATAGCCCAAACTATTCTGACTCTTCCACCACTCGTTGTAGCCGTCGTCGCAAGGATTAGGGAAAATAACGATGGAATACAGACTCATTCCGATGAAAAGAAGAGCGCGCAAATGTCGGTAAATTAGAGGCATTCATACCATGGTTGCAGGCTCGCTACTCTGCCCTAACCGGGTAACTCGGAAGCAAAGGCATAGAGAGCAATGAGCTGTTATTATATCAGGCAAGGCACCTTTCATAAGCTGGCCCCAAACAGGTTTCGCGCTTAAATGTCCAAACTTTCCCCTCGTCTGCGGAAAGCTTATCCAAATCAAGAATGGGCTCCCATTGGGATTCGTTGTTCGCCATCAGGGATTCGAAGCGAATCCGTCGCCAGAGCCCAAGCTTGCGACTCTTGTTCTTGTCGAGATTGTAAAAGTAATCCCCACGCAGAACTCCGGGAGCTATGAAGTCGTCGGCGCTAATGGCATCAAAAACTTCTTTGCGAAAAATAGGGAAACTAGGGTCGCTTAGAAAAGTTTGCTCGACCTTTTCATTCTGAGAGTGAACCCACCGGCCTACCCTCTGGTCGGTAAGCGGGACGAGCCATTCATACTTGTCCTTCAGCGTCGGCTGATAGGCTTCAACGCTTTCCGCGGTTATCGTCGAAGCGCCAATGAGTAGGGGAATTAAGAGGACTAACTCTAGCGGGGTGACGGCACAGCGCATCAATTACCTCTTTGTTGAGGTCTCCGTGTGGCATGCCCCCCTGTCGCGAGCAAGCCTACGACTTCCAAAATTTTCACGGTCAGGTGGGGCCAGAACAACCCCGCTCGAGAAAAACGTGCAGGGGTTTCAAGCTATTTGCCGGTGAGAGAGTTGGCGTAAAGATTGCTTCAATTTAGCGGGGTAGTTTCCCATCAACAATTTTTATCGACTAGGGGGATAAAGATGAATCGACTTTCATGGCTAATTTTTTCGATGGCGGCGTTTGTGATCTGGACGGGAAGCGTTAGTGCAGAGACACCGATGAGTGCTACGGCTAGCGGAACTAAGATAGACGCAGAGTTTGTCTCAAAACTACTGCCCGAAAGCGGAAGCCGACGTCTCACACTGCAAGCCGATGATTGTCCGGTCTACACCTGCAACGCCTGGACGACCTGTGCCGACGGGTCACAAATTTCCTGTAACGCCTATGGAACTCAGTCCTGTAACTGGAGTTATCAAGTTGGCGTAAGTGTTACGTGCGACGGCTATGGGCTGGACGGCACCTACGCGACCTACACGGAAAACTGCTATTAACCACTACCGGATGAGAAATGGCGTCACCTGCCTTGGCAAGTGACGCCATCCCTCGGTACTAATTTTTCGCGTTATACTGAGCGAATGCTGCGCTGTCTCCAACGGAGTTGCACTTTTCGCCATCCGCCCCGGTGTACTTGATTCTCATGAAGCCTTCCTCGCCCCATGGAACTCCCCAGGAGTTTTTCATGATCCAGACTTGATCCGTATCATCCCATCCGATTAGCGAAACGATATGATCGATCTCGCTGCTATCGCAGGCGTTGTAAATACCGCCTTTGTACGCCACGAAAGAATCACTCGCGGCAACCGTGACGGCGATAGGACCGTACTTATAGATGGCGGCTTTGAGATCATCGGTTGTAGGACTCTCAAACTCGCTTCCCACATACGACCAGGTCGTCAGCTTTTCATGTTGGGGAGCACTCGTGTTGCATGACTCGTCGGTGGCGGTGTAAGGGAAGTCGGCCTCGTAGTTCGCCCCTTGCGATTTGTAAAAACCAAAAGCGAAATCGCCTCCCTCGCAAGTTCCGTAACTGGGTTGGCAACTCACCAACTGCTGCTCCGATAGTTGCAATTGTTTGCCGGTGGCAATCGCAATCGCCGATTCAATCGCGGCATCTGTGCCAAAGGCCCAGCAGGAGCCACAATAGACGGGCAAGTGTTGATTCTTGATTGACGTTACCACATTTTTGTCACGCCAATCCCAGTGAGCTGGAGGCGCATCCTTCAACTTAGGTTTTACAAACGGAGCCAACTGTTTCCACATCGGATTCCGTTTAAAACCCGTAATCGAGTGGTGATCGGCATCCACCACCCCGGTATCACCGATGACAAAAGTCCAACCTTCTTTAGTCGCACGACCACTCAAAGCCTGAAGCTTGCTTGCGACCGAAGCTTCAACGCGTAAGGCACCAACACTTAGTACTGCAAGACATAATGCTAGGGCTTTCATGTCTCACTCCTGTGAAAGGGTTAAAGGCGTAATGGATCTAGTCTATCTAGACCTGGAGTTTGTAGTGAAGGGACACTGTAAAGTCGTTAACGCCTGTCCTGCCTGTAACTCGCACCGCCTAACTTTTCGTCGAAGTTTGAAGTTTCCGCTATTGACACGTGGTAGCAAAAATTGCTACCGCTGAGTAAATGGTCAGGGAAAAGGGGGAGACATGGGTCGTTGGGGAAATCTCGTTCTCGTCAGCTTCGCTACGCTCGCTTTACTCAATCCTATCGCCAACGCCTCCATCGCCGCGCAGATGTTGGCATTGGCCGCGATGGGAATTACCGAGCGGCAGGTAAATGACGATTATGCCAAACGGCTGAATATTGATCCTAGAGTTACCGTACCCATCGTCACCGGAGACGATCTTTGTACCGGTACCTTCCTATCTCCAACCATTCTGGTAACTGCCGCTCACTGTCCCGATCTTAACCATGAGACGGGAGGGATCAATGTCGACGGCATCGACTCGCTTAAGGTCTACTTCTTGGACCTTTACTCGGACAAGACTGACGATGAAGAGGTAAGATATGACCTTGCGATTGTAGAATTTCCGCCTGGCACCGGCGACTTTCTTGGCATCAAGAAATATCCGACCTTAGCGGAGGCTCCCCCTGAAGAAGGCGACAAGATCTATCTCCCGGCCTTTGGAATGAACAACGTCTTTACTCTGTTGGAACTCGAGGAGAACTCTGGAGTCGGAATCAAAGGGTGGGGGACAGCGATCATTTCCGTTGCAAAAAACGGTTTATTCCTGACCAAGCCAGTCATCGTGCCCAGTGAAAGACCCGCGCCCGGCAAAGAGATAGCTCCTGAACCGAATACATCGAACGCGCTACCCGGAGATTCGGGCGGAGCGATCTACAACGAGCTAGGTCAGATCGTAGGTATTACGAGTGTGGTAAAACTCGTTTCCGAAAAGACGGAACAGGTTCCCTCGCGTTTTGGAGGTCCCGTCAATGAGACCAAGACACTCACCTGGAGGATGTTGAACAAATTTGCCGACGTTACCGGCCATGAATTTAGTGACCTGCTCTCAAGAGCCACAGGGTGTGGCGACGGCACCCATTTCTCTGTCTCCCTGACTCCGAAAAATGCCGTGAAAAAAGTGGGACCTTTCGCCGCCCTCGAAGTATCCAAAACCACTTCCCCCTTCTCACACGTCGTCTTGCGAACAGGGAGTTATTCCAGCGAAAAAGATAGGGCGAAACAGCTCTACCTTCATCCTCACTACGCCAATAAGAAAATTACGAAGGTCTTTGTCGCCGAGTGGGGAGAATCAAAATCCCCTGACGTATTGGAGCTATTCTGCCGTGAAGACCGGCTATGCATCGATTCCCAAGGGAAGAAGATGGTTGCGTTTAAAAAAGACATGTTCCTGGTTTATGAGCTGCTGCGCGACAAGGATGTGCCTGATAAATTTCACGGAAAGTTAATCGACGAATATGCCTTTAACCGATAGTGCCCCGATGCTCTAGCCGAAAACTTAAGGGTTCACACTTTTTCTTTAAGCCACCACCTGGTGGATCTTATCTCTCTGCTGCCTCATCAAACTTATCGCGCAGCATCAAGCTGAAGGGCAGCGATATTAGGAACACCAACGTGAGCTTTCTTTCACAGATTTGACGAGTTAGAATGAAGGGGAATTTCACACTGGGAGAGGCTATGAAAACTTGCACTTGGTTAAGTACCCTAATGATCGTGGGCGTGTTTGCCGTCACATCCTCTGACGCATGGGGACTCATTCGGATTGGTGCCGAGGGCGGGTTAAGCATGGCTAGCCTTTCTTCGAACACCACGACAATCTATTCGACTCGAACCGGCCTTCTGGCCGGAGGGATCCTGGAAATAGGATTCAATGATTTTGTTTCCATTCAAATTGAAGGCAATTATGTCCAGAAGGGAAGCACAACCGGAATCGCCATTCCGCCGTCAACCGCCGTTCCCACCTTGCAATACGACTATTTTGCCGTGCCGGTGTACCTCAAATTCACAGCCGACTTACCGGTCATCAAGCCCTTCATAGGGATCGGTCCTTACCTCGCTTTTTCGATCAACGCCCAATCGGTCTCCGCCACTGGATTTGCCACGACCCTCACCACCGCTCCAGGTACGGATTTTGGTGTTTCGGGCATACTAGGCGCCGAATTCCCTGTGGCACCGGTAGTCAGCCTCTTTGTCGATCTTCGTTACGACATGGGCTTCACCGATCTAGACCCAACCGCCCTCACCACGGTGAGAACACGAGCGTTTATCATCGGGGCCGGCGTATTTATCGGCATCTAGAGTACCGCCCCCTCACTGCAGTGGGCCGTGAATATTCCCCCTCCCCAAAGTAGCCTCGGGATAGATTGGGGAGATCAAATGAAAAAGTATGTCATGTCGGTGGTTCTGCTTTCTGTCCTTGCTCGTCCCTTGTGGGCCGGTAATGCCACGTATTTTTTGAATTCATCGGGAGAGGCCGGTACCTGCGCCGCGGCCGACGACAAAGCCTGCATGGCGGCGGCCTGTACCCAAGCCGAGAAAACTGCGATGAATTCGGCGACGAAACAGTGTGATCAATTTTCAGGAAAAATTAGTGGCTATGTCGATGACGGCAGTTATGTCGACAGCGCGGGCTATTTAGTAGACAGCTCTCCGACCGGTGTGATTGCTACCTGTAAAATTGCTTTAACCGCCCGATGCGATGTTGCCTGGTCTAATCGTCCCCAGATTCAGTCTAAATCTGCGGATTGAATGTAGTCGAGCTTCGAGAAATTGGCCTGTAGATAGGCATTGCCCTGACTGGTGATCAGATCTTGATCGGGTCCCGTACCGCTCGGAGGACCTTCGCCATAGGCGGAATAGAGTTTTTTCGCGACCCCCAGCCCGTCCGCATTGGCCATCTGGCAGACGGGAGAGAAACCCAGCGCATCTAAACGAACGTTGTCGACCAGATTGATAAAAAGCTGAGTGGTCCGAGTCCCCGGCCCCGCATCGGCATAAGTAAGCGTGCCGGCTACGTTGGAATCCACCACCGGATCATCGGCGAGGTTAGCATTTTTCCACTTGGCCGAAGTCACAGGATCACCGGAAATCCCAAACTGAGCCACAAAACCCTCAATCACCCGAAAAAAAGCAACCTCCGTGAAGAAACCAGTGGTGATGAGTTCATAAAGTCTCTGCTCTCCGAGGGGAGCCCACCCCTGAGGACAATCAAACCGCATTTCGCCTTGGGTAGTATGAAACGAAAATGAAAAGTGATCCGGGGCTGAAACCGCCGGGGCTGACGTAGAAAGCAGAGACGCCCAAAGAAACCCGAGAATAAATGTTTTTTTCATGATCCTCTTTTACTCTAGAAGAGTCGACTACTGGTAGGCACGACCGGTCGTATTCGCTTCGCAGAATTGCCACGTGGGCCCCAAGATCTCAATAAGTTACCTCAGTGACAAACTTTGCGCCTTACTTCCCTTCGCATAAATAGGTAATATGCTCTGCGTTAATAAGGCCTTGTTTGGCCTTATGCCACGCACTATAGTGCCGAAAATTTATCAAGGTGAGGTTTCCGTGGAAATGGGCAAAGAGGTCGAAGTCAAAAAATCTGATTTGGCAAATCAGCCGTTGCTGGTGATTGCTAGTAACGACCCCTCACTGAGCAGACATCTCGACGTGACCTGCCGTTCTCTCCCAGAATCGCTATCGCTGAAAGTAATCTGTGTCTCTAGTTTCCCGGAGGCTCACGCCCAAGTGGCTAGTGGGAATGTTTTTTTACTTTTAATAGATGAGAATTTGCTGTCGACGTCGCAACGAAACGAGCGCGACCGTCTATTTCCCGACCAACCGTTCTTACAGACTATTCTATGGAACTCGAAAGAAGAGACTTTGTCTTGCTCCCTACTTTCACACTCGATGAAGCTTGCAAATTTAACGCATAAGCAGATGCAGCAATGGAAAACCCAGGCCGCCGCGGGTCTCTGGCACTAAAACGGTTCGGCTAAATTTGTTTCGTCAAACGGCTCCCATCACAACCTATTCCGGGCGAAAATAAACCGCCGCCGGCCCTAGACCTTCTTGTTCGGCCGGCGACGGCGTTGATAGCCGAGTCAGATTACCTTCAATTATTGTCCGGAGGAATATGGTAAGAGAGCAAAACCTTCTCCGCGATCTCCCGGAAGACCGGGGCAGCGTGAGAGGAGCCGTGTGCCCCGTGATCCTTACCGTCCTTAGGGTTCATTACGCCGACATATACCACCAGACGTGGTTTATCATAAGGCGCGAATCCGACAAATCCCGCCATGTGGGACTCGCCCCCCAACTTGTCATGTTCGCTAAACTCGGGGGCGTAAGCCGTACTAGTTTTTCCGGCTAGCTTATAGAGAGAGGTGTGCAAATGGGCTGCCGTCCCACGAATCGCCACCTGGGCAAGAATACCTTTCAGCTGATCTGAAGTCTTTAACGAGATGACTTGTCGAATCTTCTGCACGGCAGACTCGGGAGCATCTGCGGATAGTGGTTTCATCAGCTTTCCGCCATTAGCAATTGCCCCGAACGCCTGAACCACTTCGAGTGGACTTAAATGAACTCCTCCATACCCCACTCCCACCGTCGCGGTAAAAACTCCGGGAGAGGTCGTTTTGGGAGAGATAAAATATCCGGGTCTGGCTTCAGGAAAATCGGTGGTCGTTCCGCCCGTGCCAAATCCAAAGTCGGTAAGCGCCTGAACTAGCCCCGCAAACCCAAGTTTTTGGGCCACTTTAATTCCACAGATATTGCTCGACATAATCACGGTATCGGCGGTGGTAAGTTCATCGAACGACTTCCAGTCACCGAAATCATGACCCTCTATTTGGTAATGACCATTTTCACAATTAAACAACTCATCCGGCTTTGTCTTGCCATTCTGAATAGCCGCTGCCGCCACCAAGGCCTTCATGGTAGAGGCGGGTTCAACCCTGAGTGACAAAGCCCAATGAGGCGTCGAAAACTTCACC
>Ga0206963_10037_pt1 | contig 47510 bp, 49 predicted proteins | sample Alteio_BWOrgHeat_28_FD_152958 | JGI IMG/M metagenome (GOLD analysis project Ga0206963, IMG submission 152958) | Enriched cells from forest soil in Barre Woods Harvard Forest LTER site, Petersham, Massachusetts, United States -... | ecosystem: Environmental > Terrestrial > Soil > Temperate forest >... | reverse complement strand
CCGGGAATGTCGGTTTCTTGCCGACATGTCAAATCACTCCTTTTGGACTGCCGATAGAATCCATAGATGGTGTCAGGATACCGGGACCGTTCGGCTTACGGTTCCCCCGGACTCATTACTGGCACAGATCGATACTCCGCCCAAACAGCTTTTCGCGCGTGGTGACCTAAGTCTGCTGACCTATTTTGGAATCGCTATCGTAGGGACGCGAAGGGCTTCCGGCTATGGGCTAACGATGTCGATGCGATTCGCGAGGGGACTGGCCGAGCGCGGCGTGTGTGTGGTCAGCGGACTAGCCCGGGGAATAGATACCGCTGCCCACCGAGGGGCGCTGATGGGCAACGGGAAAACGATAGCGGTTCTGGGACACGGGTTGGATCGCATCTACCCCTCGCAAAATGCCGATTTGGCCGCCGAAATTGTAGAACGGGGGGGATGTCTATTGACAGAATATCCTCCCGGCACGCCTCCCCTTAAGCCACATTTTCCCGCGCGAAATCGAATTATCGCCGGCCTCTGTCGTGGCGTGGTCGTTATTGAAGCGGCGGAAAAGAGTGGCTCGCTCATTACGGCGCGCTTTGCGGCGGATTATGGACGCGAAGTGTTTGTTCCGCCCGGGCGAGTCGAGGAGAGCGACTTTCGGGGCAGTCATTGCCTCATTAGAGAAGGGGCTCGGCTGGTAGGTAGCGTGGAGGAGATCTTAGGTGAATTTGGTCTATCCGCCTACACTGGCGCATCCGGCCAGACGCTTGCCGAACTTCGGGAACAACATGTGTGGCAGTCTCGTTTCGACGGGGAAGTCCGCTCATTAGAAGAATTATTTCGACTATCATCCGGATCTTTGGAGGATCTATTGACGCAACTAGAGATTGGCGTCTCACGCGGATGGATAGCCGATCTAGGGGCCCAAAGGTATGCGCTGATTACATCAGGAAAAGAAAAAGAATGAAAAGAGTCAAAAACGAATCTTGCCAAATTCAAAACTATTTTCCAGAATATAAACAGTTCCCGATCTACTTTCTTAAATTACTTAAAAAAAAGTTGCGAGACAGAATATTAAATATCCTTAGTTTTTTGTCTGAATCTCTGCTCAAGAACAAAGATCTGTTCTATGACGGCCAAGAGATTTGGGATTCACTCTCCTCGCAAGGCTATTCTGAAGGCGATATTGAAGCAACGCTAGCGCACATCGAACGCATGTCGTTGCAGGTTCCGGGACCTTTTTGGAGTGAAATCATCCCGGTTCATCGAGCCTTCAGCCCCGAAGAGATGACCCGCCTCTCTCCCCGGGTTCGAGGTTATCTGTGGAAACTCAAATGTCGTGGTATTATTGACCACGTTCTTGAGGACGAAATAGTTCAAAAAGCCATGAACCTTGAGGACCCTGCTGGACTTCGTGAAATAAAAACGGTTGCAGCGCTAACTGTTTTCGGCTATGAGCACAGGGTTCAGCCTGGACAAGATGGCCAGCCGATAAGTGGCACCGATTTGCACTAGCCACCCTGTTGGTATTGCTTGACCGGTTGGGGTTGCTTAAACATCAAACTCAGACAACTTAAAGTTCTAAATGGAAAAGGCAAAAACAAAAAAAGCGAACGTCTTGAAGCCTGCCGAAGAGGTCAAAGCCAAAGTTAAATCTAAGGCCAAATCCAAATCGAAGTCCAAAAAGGAATCGAAGACAGAAGCCGCCGAAATCAAATTGCCGGTGATTCCTTATGTTGGTGGTGGTAAGGGGCTGGTGATCGTCGAGTCTCCTGCGAAAGCGAAGACGTTAAAAAAATACTTAGGTCGCAATTTCGATGTTAAGGCTTCCGTAGGGCATATCAAAGATCTTCCCAAAAGCAAGATAGGGGTCGACGTTGATAATGATTTTGAACCCACCTATGAATTAATTAAGGGTAAGCAAAAGGTCGTCGAGGATATTACCAAGGCCGCCTCGAAAGCTTCCGCTGTCTACCTAGCCGCAGATCCGGATCGCGAAGGGGAGGCGATTGCGTGGCATGTTGCTCAGACGCTAAATGTACCGAAATCGAAGATTTTTCGGGTTTTGTTCAACGAAATTACCAAATCAGCGGTTCTTAAAGCGATAGAGTCACCCATTGAATTAAATCGCCCTCGCTATGAGTCCCAACAAGCCAGACGCATTTTAGATCGTTTGGTGGGTTACAAGATTTCCCCGATCCTGTGGACTAAGGTACGGCGTGGTCTCTCTGCCGGACGTGTCCAATCCGTTGCGGTTCGTATGATTTCGGAGCGGGAAAAAGAGGTCGCGGCGTTTATTCCTAAAGCCTATTGGAGCATCGAAGCGACGGTATCTAGCGAAGCTAAAGAGTTTCCGGCCAGGATTTCTCGAATTGATGATCTTAGAGTGGATAGACTCACCATCGACCGAGAAGAGTGGGCCAATGAGATAGTGCAAGCCAGTCAGTCGGCCCCATGGAAGATAGCCTCCGTCGTTCAAAAAAGCCGCAAGAGGAATCCTGATCCTCCTTTTATTACGTCGACCCTCCAGCAGGAGTCTTCGAAGCGACTCTACTTTAGCGCCAAAAAGACGATGACTTTAGCTCAGCAGTTATATGAAGGCATTGAGATAGGCGATGAGGGGGCAACCGGTCTTATCAGTTACATGCGTACCGATTCCACCCGTTTGTCTGATGATGCCATCAAAGACGCGCGTCAGTGGATCGAAAAGACGCTAGGTAAAGAATTTCTTCCTGCGCAACCCTTGGAATATAAGAACAAGAAAAATGCTCAAGACGCTCACGAAGCGGTACGCCCGACTTCAATAGAGTATCCACCGGAGAAGGTAAAAGCGTACTTAGATGAAGATCAGTTCAAGTTATACGACTTGATCTGGAAGCGTTATCTGGCGTGCCAGATGGAACAGGCTATCTTCGATCAGACCACCGTCGATTTTGATGTAGCGGGAACCGATTCGAAGAAGTACCAGTTTCGTTCGACCGGTTCGGTACTGCGCTTTCCGGGGTTTCTGGCCGTTTGGCAGAGTGAAGAGGAAAAAAGCGGCGATGATGTTCTGGGCGTGCAGCTTCCGGACCTCACCGAGAAATCCCAGATTCAGTGTCGCAGTGTTGTCTCGGAAAAACACTTTACTCAGCCTCCCCCCCGGTTCTCGGAAAGTTCTCTCATTAAAGAGTTAGAAGAAAAGGGGATAGGGCGGCCGTCCACGTATGCGGCGATTCTTTCCACTATTCAGGACCGAAAGTACGTCGAGAAGAAGGAAAATCGCTTCTATCCGACCGAACTTGGAACTTTGGTAACCGAACTTTTAGTCGAAAATTTTAAAAACATTGTCGATGTTCAGTTTACGGCCACGATGGAGGACCGCCTTGATCAAATCGAGGAGGGCAATGCCAACTGGATTACGACATTGCGCGAGTTTTATTCTCCTTTCGAAGAGACGCTCAAAGAGGCTGCGCAGAAGATGCGCGATGTGAAGCGGGAGGAGACTCCGACTGACTTAACGTGCCCCAAATGCACGAAACCCCTAATTATCAAATGGGGTCGAAACGGGAAATTTGTGGCGTGTCAGGGATACCCGGAGTGCCGGTTTACCAGCGAGTTCGTGCAAGAAGAAGGGGTGGTTAAGTTAGTCGCTCAGCCCACAACCGATGAGAAGTGCGCTAATTGTGGCCAGCCCATGCTCGTTAAGAACGGGCGATTCGGCAGATTTCTGGCCTGTTCCGCCTATCCTACGTGTAAGACGACCAAGGCTATTACCACCGGAATCCAATGCCCGGAGTGCAAGCAAGGCGAGCTTTCAGAGAAGCGAACCCGCTTCGGTAAGAGTTTTTACAGCTGTACTCGCTACCCGGAATGCAAATATGCCATCTGGGATAAACCCCTCAAACAGCCATGTCCCAGCTGCCAGCACCCATTTTTGGTGGAACATTATACGAAAAAAGAGGGCGCTTCGATTCGCTGTCCTAATAAATGTGGGTACGAAGCCAAACCAGAGCCTATCGCCACGGCAGTTCCCACGACCTTGTAGCGCTTCGGATATGACTCGATGCGCCGTTACTAGCCGATACTTTGTTCAATCTCCTCTCTCCTCGCTCAGGACCTCTGATGTCTGGCTCGCCCGGGGTTAACCGCTTGCCAACCTTTCCAAGCCGCGTTTAAGATTGAGCCTTATGAGAAAACAATTTTGTTTTTATTCATGGTTTTGGCTGCTTGGCGGCGCGTTACTAGTTTCCTCTCCTGCCAAGGGTATCGAAGGGATCTCCGTTGGTGGGCAGGTGGGGTTCGTTTCTCTGACCGATCCCCCTGATGTGCTGTACAACAACGCGCTCGGTTTTGGCGTGGACATCGGCTTTCGCACGAACGCCTTGGTCGATCTCATCTTTAGCTTTCAAAGAAGTTCTCACGGTGGGAGTTTTCCGGGGCTGGGAAGCATGACTCTCTACGGTCAAAGTGTCTCCGCTGATTTCCACGTCGGTCGAGCCTATGATTTCGATTTCACCTTGGGAGCGGGTCCCGGATTCTATTTTTTCTCATCCACCCTAAGAACCGACACCAAGTTTGGAATAAACTTTGGGGGAGCGGTGGATCTACTTGTCGATGATCATTTTAAAGTCGGCGTTGGCACTCGGTATTACGCCATTTTCGGATCGACAGCCACTTCGGGCAGTTTCTGGAACGTTATGATGCGTTTCGGCTATCTGTTCGATACTTGAGAGCTCAATGAAAAGCATTAAATGTGAAATGGCGGGCACCGTTCTTGAAGTTAAAGTGAAAGCGGGTCAAAGCGTGAAAAATGGTCAGGAAGTGGCGGTGGTTGAATCCATGAAGATGGAAGTCCCCGTGGTGAGTCAGATCGAGGGCATCGTCCAAGCCGTAACCAAGAACGTGGGCGACTTCGTCAATGCCGGAGAAACGCTAGTCGAGATACAATGACTTTGGTTCAGATCACCGACGTCACTTTGAGGGACGGTCTCCAAATGGAGAGACTTCTGCCCTTGGAAGACAAGATAGCGCTGTTTCGCCACCTCTCCTCGTGCGGATACTCTAGAATAGAGATTACAAGTTTTTCTCACCCCAAATGGATGCCCCAGTTTTCCGACAGTGAAGGCCTCTGCAAATCGATATTTGCCGGTGGCGCAAAGCTCTTAGAGACCATGGCGTTTGTCCCTAACGAAAAGGGATTGCAGCGGCTCTTAGCCTTTCCGATTCCCTGGGTGAGCGCTTTTGTAGCGGCTAGCGAAACGTTCAATCAAAAAAATGTGAATGCCTCGATCGAAGCGACTCTCGGCGAGTTGCAGAAAATTGTGACGGTCGCGCACGCCGAAAAGCGCAAGGTAAGGATCTACATTTCCACGGTATTTGGTTGTCCCTTTCAGGGGGACATTGACCAGAAGGCTCTTTATGACGTGTTTCATAAAGTGATTGCGCTCGGCGCGGATGAGATAGCCCTCAGTGATACGATCGGCGTGGCCACTCCCAGCCAAGTTAAGAAAATAGTCCGTTACTTCACCAAGCACTTTCCTCGCGAAAAGACAGCGCTCCATCTGCACAACACCTACGGCATGGGGCAATCGTGTGCCGTGGCTGGTTTGGATGAAGGCATCACGCTTTTTGACGGATCCACGGGCAGCATCGGGGGATGCCCCTACGCCAAAGGGGCTACGGGAAATGTCGCTGCGGAAGAGTTGGCGTACCTGTTTTTTCGAGAGAATCGCCTTCAGGAATTTCACCGGGATTCTCTCCATGTCACTTTGAATTTTCTCAAGGATAGAGGAATGAGAGTTCAAAGTCGCATTTTGGATATTCTTGAAAAAGGGGGCTCGTTGTATGGCATCCACTAGTCTGGCAGTTCGCAGGGACGGCGGGATCGTCGTTGCGACGCTAAATCGTCCGGACAAATTAAACGCCCTCAACAAAGATGTCTTTGACGAGCTAAAGAGATTGGTCGATGTCCTGGAAACGGACAAGACCGTGCGGGCCCTTATTATGACGGGCTCCGGGGAAAAGGCGTTCTGCGTGGGAGCGGATTTAAAGGAACGCCAGGGGATGAATGAAAAGGACATCTTGGTCCGCTTGGAATTTGTCCGCAGTCTATACCTTAGGCTTGAGCGACTTCCCGTGCCGACGATCGCCGCCATTAACGGTTCGGCGATGGGTGGCGGACTAGAACTCGCGTTGGCTTGTGATCTGAGGATTGCGTCAGATAACGCCACGTTGTCTTTTCCGGAAGTCGACCTAGCGATCATTCCGGGAAACGGAGGCACGCAGCGGCTCAGTCGCGTTATTGGTTTGGCGAAGACGCTGGAAATGGTTTTGTTGGGGAAGAGGCTCACGGCCAACGAAGCTTTCGGGCACGGTATGGTTAATATGGTCGTAGCCAATGGGCAAGCCGTGGTTCAGGCGATGAGCTGGGCGGGGAAGATAGCCGAGGCAGGGCCCATTGCTATTCGCAATGCGAAAAACGCGATTCGAGTCGGGTATGAACGTTCCTTAGAAGAGGGGTTGAGCCTTGAGATCGATTGCTACAAAGCCTGTTTGTACTCCAAGGACCGACTTGAAGGACTAAAGGCTTTTTCGGAAAAACGCAAAGCGGTTTATCGAGGAGAATAAGACTGTGATGGATGCGAAGACGAAATCCGCCGAACTAAAAAAAGGCGGTGATGCTAAGTACCACCAAAAGAACGCTGAGTCGGGGAAGCTTTTCGCTAGAGATCGTATTGCTTACCTTTGCGACAAAGATAGTTTTGTAGAGGATGGCCTGTACGCTAATTGTGTTGCCGAAGGGTTGCCGGCCGATGGGGTCGTTACGGGTCTAGCCACCGTGGCCGGACGAAGTATTGCTCTGATGGCCAATGATTCCACTGTAAAAGCGGGGTCGTGGGGCGCTAGGACGGTAGAAAAGATTCTGCGTATCCAGCAGGTAGCGGAGCGACTGGAAGTCCCTCTATTCTATTTAGTCGATAGCGCGGGGGCTCGTATTACGGATCAAGTGGAGATGTTCCCCGGGCGGCGGGGGGCCGGGCGTATTTTCTATCACCAGTCATTACTTTCGGGAAGAATTCCTCAGATCTGTTTGCTGTTCGGACCCTCGGCGGCGGGTGGGGCCTACATCCCCTCTTTTTGTGATGTGGTCTTTATGGTCGAAGGAAACGCCAGTATGTACCTTGGCTCTCCGCGAATGGCCGAATCGGTCATCGGAGAGAAAGTGACTCTGGAAGAGATGGGCGGTGCTCGAATGCACTGTACGATGAGCGGGTGCGGCGATTTTCTGATGAAGGACGAAAAGGAGGCTATCGAACAGGCGAAGCGATATTTCTCCTATTTACCTCAGAACTGTCATCACACGCCTAATCTGCTGCCGGCGATTGCGGCCGATAAATCGGCGGAGGCCTTGAAGGCTTTAATTCCCGAGTCGGCCGCCCGCGCTTACGACATGCGCGAAGTATTAAAGTGTCTCGTGGATGCGGATAGCTTTTTTGAGATTAAAGAGAACTACGCCAAAGAGATGTTAACCGGGTTCGGACGCCTCGAGGGAAGGGTCATCGGGATCGTGGCCAATCAGCCGATGCAAAAAGGCGGGGTACTCTTTGCGGAATCCGCGAATAAGGCGGCGCGATTCATTCAGCTCTGTGGGGCCTATAATATTCCTTTGCTCTTTGTCGCCGATGTTCCGGGCTTTATGATTGGCTCGAAAGTGGAAAAAGAGGGCATTATCCGCGCCGGCGCCAAAATGATCTACGCCTTAAGTAATGCCAGAGTTCCCAAAATCAGTCTGATTGTAAGAAAGGCTTACGGCGCAGGACTCTACGCGATGTGTGGTCCGGCCTTTGAATCGGACGCAGTACTAGCACTTCCCACGGCCCAAATTGCCGTGATGGGTGCGGAGCCCGCCATCAATGCGGTGTACTACAATAAGATCCAGGCCCTGGCAGAGGGAGAGCGTAAGAAATTTGTTCAAGATAAGATCGACGAATACCAAAAGGACGTCGACCTGGAAAGATTAGCCGCCGAGCTTATTGTCGATGATATCGTCGATTTTCCAGACGTAAGGAAAAATCTGGCCCAGAGATTTGCGTTTGCCTCACTCGCCAAGCCCGAGAAAGCTCGGGTTCCCGGTATTTTGCCGATGTAGTATTTTCCTGGTCGTACTCGCGCACGACTGGGTATCAAATAGACAAACTATCTAAGATCGAGCGGCGGTCGGGATCTCCCCACGAAGGTCACCAAAACCACGAGCGTAAGTAGGTAAGGCAACGCCTGGATAAGCTGCACGGGAAACGTTTGCCCCAGGATGGAGACTCCCTGGAGTTGTATCTGCAGGGCGTCGGCAAAGCCAAAGATAAGGCAGGCGCCAAAAGTCGGGAGGGGTTTCCATTTTCCAAAGATAAGGGCGGTTAGCGCGATAAACCCACGTCCGGCGGTCATGTCTCGCGTGAATTGGCTCCCATGAGAAGTCGCTAAGTACACCCCTCCCAAAGAAGCGATCACTCCGCCGGCAAGCATGGCCTGGTAACGGATACGATTGGGGGAGACTCCCGAGGTGGCCAGCGCTTCCGGGGCGTCACCGGCGGCATTAATTCTAAGCCCCGCTCGGGTGTGGTAAATCCAAAAATGTAAAATAAGAGGAAGCAGAGCCGCTAGATAGACTAAAGGAAAATGGCTGAAGAATAAAGAACCCAGGAACGGGATATCTTTGAGTCCAGGGATTTCCCACCGCGTAAAGCGTTGACTCATCTCAATGGCGGGAGTGTTGGTCGTTCCTCCAAAAAGAACTTTGGTTAGTAGCGGGGTAATACCCGCACATAGAATATTTACGGCGACGCCGCTTACGATGCGGTTCGCTCGTGCGGTGATAGAGAGGAAGGCGTGGAGTCCCATGGCCAAGGCTCCCGATGCGCATCCGGCGAATAAACCCAACCAAGGATTGCCGGTAAGAAAATTGACCGTAGCCGCACTCCAGGCGGCCACCAGCATGACTCCTTCCAAGCAGATCGTCGCCACTCCCGTGCGCTCGCACAAGAGTCCGCCCAGAGCGGCAAACAGAAGCGGGGTAGAGAGTCGTATGGTAGATCCCAAAAGTTCTATCATGAGGTCGCCCTGGAACGTGTGAGGCGTCTTGCTCTAAGGAACCGCTCGATGAGGTATTCCGCAGACACGAAGGCGATAAGGGTGCCTTGAATCACAAAGGAAAGCTCTTTAGAGACTCGCTCGCTTAGAAACTCGATCTCTCGAGCGCTGTTTTGCAAGCCGCCGAAAAGAAAGGCGGTGAGAAGGACGGCTACGGGATGATTTTTCGCCAAAAGAGAGACGGCGATTCCGGTAAAGCCATAACCCGGCGAGAAGCCTTGCAGCACCTTGTGATTGTTGCCCATGACTTCGTTTACCCCCACTAGACCCGCGAGCCCCCCGCTGAGTCCCATGGCCAGAACCGTAATCTTTTTCACGGAGATGCCGGCGAACCGGGCCGCGGTGGGATTTAGCCCCACCGCCCGAAGTTCATATCCCCAGGTGGTGCGGTAAAGAAACGCCCAGGTCATGACGGCGGCGATGAGTAACAAAAAAAGAGCATAATTGGCGGGCGTCGTAGGTAGTAAAGTTTCGAACTGGGGAATGGTATAGGCGTCGGGAATCGTGATGGTCTCGGTGTTTTGCGTTGTGGTATTTTTCAGCGGGTAAAGAAGCAGGTAATCGACGAGTGAAATGGCAATAAAGTTAAGTAGGATTGTGACGATTACCTCATGGCTTCCACGCCAGGCCTTCAGAAGGCCCGCGATCGATCCCCAAAAGGCACCGGCCACAAAACTCGCGATAATGCCAACGGGAACGGCCATGACTGGCGGAAGGTGGGGAAACCACTTGGCAACCAAGATGATAGCGATACTACCGACGTAGAGCTGTCCTTCGGCACCAATGTTAAATAGGCCCGCCTGAAAGCACAGTGCAACGCTAAGGCCCGTGGCGATTAGGGGAGTGGCGTAGTAAATGGTGTAACCTAACCCAAATGGAGTAAAGAAAGTGTTCTTAAATGCGCCCACGAGAAGCCACGGATCTTCTTTGATGCTGACGAGAAACAGAGTGCAAACCGCAAAGGCGACGATGAGGCCCAGTAAGGGAGATCTCATGGCGCGCAAAAAGCGGGACCAATAGATCATTCAGCTTTACCCCCGGTCATCCAGAGTCCTATCTCAGATTCATTGGCTTTAGCTCTTGCGACATCTCCGGTAATCTTTCCATTGAAAAGAACTAGGATGCGGTCGGATAGTTGAAGAATCTCTTCCAGCTCGGACGAAAATAATACGATGGAAGTTCCCGCATTTCTTAACTGTAAAAACAAAGAGTGGATAAATTCGATAGCTCCGATGTCTACTCCGCGAGTGGGGTAGGCGGCCACGAGTAACTTCAGTGGATGGGACGTTTCGCGAGCCACAATCACCTTTTGTTGATTTCCTCCCGACAGACCACCAATGCGACGGCGGGTATCACGTGGGCGAATGTTAAAAGACTCGGCCAATCCATCAGCATAGTCCGCAATTTTCGAATACGAAAGCCAGGGCCCTCGGGTGAACATCGCTTCCCGATGGTGTCCTAAGACCGCATTTTCTCGGACACTTAGTTGGGGGATCATGGCCTCCCGATAGCGATCGGGGGCGATGACACCGAGTCCTTGTTGCCTCGAGGCATAGGTAGGGATCGTGGTCAGGTCTTGTCCTGCCAAGCGAACGGTCCCCTCATTGGGACGGCGGAGATTGCTTAGGATCTCGATGAGCTCCTGTTGGCCATTTCCGCTGACTCCGGCAATCCCCAATATTTCGCCCTGGTGAACGTCGAAGGAAATATCGTCGAGAATTCGTCGGGGGTGTTCGATAAGAGTCAGTTTTTCAACGGATAACGTAACGGAGCTTTGCGATGCGGGTCGGGTCGTAGGCAGGGGGGCTAGGCTTCGGCCGACGATTAGCTCCGCAAGAGACTTCTCGCTAAGTCCCGCGGTGGGAACTGAAGTTACCACTTTGCCCTGTCGCATGACCGTTATGGTTCGAGTGAATTGCAGGATCTCTCGAAGTTTGTGGGTGATAAGAACGATCGTCTTGCCGGCTTCCCATAGATGTTTGAGTCGCTCAAATAGCGTGTCAACTTCTTGGGGGGTGAGTACGGCGGTCGGCTCATCCAGAATTAAGATCTCAGCTTTTCGATAGAGTAGTTTTAAGATCTCAACCTGCTGTTGCAGACCGACCGGCAGATCTTCGATAAGGGCATTAAGGTTTAAAGAGAATCCGAAGTTTTGTTGCAGCGTAGTCAGCGAGTGGCAGATGTCTGGTGCGTTCAGACGAAAGGTGGGCTCAGATCCAAGCACGATATTTTGCCAAACGGTCAAAGACGGAACGAGCATGAAGTGTTGATGGACCATTCCGATCCCCAGAGCGATCGCGGCGTGGGGGTCGGGGATTTTGGCGATTGCGCCCCGAACCCAGATCTCTCCTTCGTCGGGAGCATACAGCCCGTAGAGGATCTTCATGGCCGTCGACTTGCCAGCACCATTTTCGCCGACCACACCATGCAGACCGTTGGCGGCTACAGTGAAGCTAACGTCCTCATTGGCGATGAGATCGTCGAAGCGTTTAGTGATTCCACGAAGCTCGAATGCTGGGTTGGACGCGGCATGCGTAGCAACGCCCATGGATTAGGACTTGGCCTCTTCGTAGTAGTCTGGAACTTTGATCTTTCCTTCGATAATCTCTTGTTTGAGTTTGTTAATACGGGTTAGCACGGCGGGGGGGATGAGGGGACGGTTATTGCTATCCATCGCAAAATCGACCGCTCCCTCTTTCAGGCCGAGTTGCTGCGCTCCCGGCTGGAATTTGCCGTTGATGGTTTTTTCGATCGTGTCGTAGACGGCGGAGTCCAGATTTTTCATCATGCTGGTCAAAACCCGTCCTGGTTTCACGCCGTTTTGATTGGAATCGGTTCCAATGACAAGTTTTTTTGCTTCTTCGGCGGCGTCGAAAACACCCAATGCCGACGCACCCGCGGGAGAGAAGATGACGTCCGCTTTGCGTAGGTACTGACTTACGGCAAGCTCCTTGCCCTTGGTCGGATCTCGCCAGGCTTCGGAGGTGGAGCCCACATAATTCACGAGTACCTTGATCGAAGGATCGATCTTTTTGATCCCGGCACGATATCCCTTTTCAAACCGGCGAATTAGAGGAACGTCCATGCCGCCAATGAAACCGACCGTTTTTGTCTTAGAGGTTAAAGCGGCAAGCGCGCCGACCAAATAGGACCCTTCCTGTTCTTTAAAGCTTAGTGAGCAAACATTGGGTCCTTGGCCTATGGCATCGATGATGACAAATTTGATCTTGGGAAAATCTTTGGCGACCTTAGTGATAGGTTCGACCATGACAAATCCGATGCCAATGACCAGATCAAAACCACGCTGGGCGAAGGTACGTAGTGAGGCTTCCACCGAAGCATCGTCGGACGACTCTACGGTCTTCAGGGTAATTCCCAGTTTCTTTTGAGCTTCGCTAACCCCTCTAAAAGCCGATGCATTGAACGACTTATCGTCCTTCCCGCCTTTGTCTAAAACCAACCCCACCTTCAGCGGCGCTGCCATTACTTGGGTCTGCAGACACAGGATCAAGCCAAGAATTCCAAGGTAAGAACGGGAGAAATGAACGGACATTGGTCACCTTTACTCAGTGTTATGCCGGTCATGGTGAAAAAAATCTGCCCCCGGCGCACTGGCCCACACTAGGTAAGAGGTGAGTAACCGTCAAGCGGAGTGCGGGGGGGCTGGCGTAATACGGGAGGAGAGAGGGGGGAGCGAAATTTCCCTAATGATTTCACGTATCGGCTCAGCTCCGGAATGGAAGTCCTTGCCCGGCGAATAACCTAAAATCGAATACCTAAAACCTAAATGGTAAAAGTCAAAATTCAATTCTGTAATTTCCAAGTTGAACAAAAGTGACCTGCAATCCCCGCCCCTTCCGGACGGGTAGGCAAGTTCCTTGACGGTGAAAATCAAGAATAGAACGAAAAACGGGGAGAAGCCCAATGGGCTTCCCCCCGTCGCGAGAGCATTTTGAATTAGAAGTTTTCAACGAAGTGCCAGAGGGCTGGCAGCGTTCCGTTGATAAGGTCTGGCAGCTGACTGGGATCTGGCGCGAAGTCGTCGCCACCCATCTCAAAGCCCAAGGCCACGGTCCCGTGCTTCCAGTACCAGTAATCGGCGCTGGAGCCGACCGCTATATAGAGGATGCGAGAGATCTGTCCCGCCTGAAATCCGGTGTCTTGGGCAAGGACGTCAGAGATTTTCTCGAACTTGGGAAGATCCGCCGCCGCTACCTGGTCCTCGGTGTACGCCCACGGATACATGACCATTTGAGCGTTCGAATGAATATCGATGCTGCCCACAATGTGCTTGGAAGCAAACCACGTCATCTCGCTAGAGATCGCCACATTGGAAGTATGGTTTGGTTGATCCGGATAGGGATAGTCGCGATTGGGATCCAGCCCGTTGGTATAGCGGTCTTGGTTTATATAACCGTCTGGGCAGACGACGGGGATGATATAGATGATGTGGTTATCCAGCATCGCGGTCATCCGAGAGTCGGTGCCATACCCTGAGAGTAATTGGTGAATGGCGGTCAGAGTCAGTTCGGGAGTTGCGATCTCATTGCCGTGCGTAGAAGAGGTGATGAGCACTTCCGGTTTTCCCACCGAGCCGGTCTTGTTGGTGATCTTAAGCGCCAACAACTGTCTACCCTCTTGGGACGAACCATAGTTTTCCAGGGTCGCCATCGTTGGGTACTGTTGGACCAGTTGATTCAACTCGGAGACGACCGTGTCGAACGTGTGGTACCCGTCACGCCATCCGGGAAGAGCATGGTCTTTACGGGTAAAGACATCGTGAATGTCTTTTTCTACTAATTTGGCCTGGGGGAATCGTTGCTGAAAGTTCTTCGCTTGAGCTGCAGGAATGATGACTTCGACTCTAAGTCCTGATCGTTGTTCGATGTCATAGCCGGACACTAATGTGCGAAGTTCGGCAAAGCTATGTGCTTGAACTACAAAACTGGAAAGTAGGCTGCGTTTCGATGCCGCAAATCCCGATCCTGAAAATACCAGCAACAGTGCGACAAACCCTATCGCACCTATTCGTCTAGCCATAATGCCCCCTTAGGTCAGTGTTAAGAGCACACCTTCAAAAAAAACTTCTCCAGTGAGACGTGAGATGCGCTACAGCCGATAGAGTATCTTTTTCGGGGGAAGGAACGACACGAGGAGCGAATTATCCTTAACCAATGTTATAGGTGCTTTATGATGTGGCGCGGTGTCACGGTCCGGCATTTTGAAATTTGCACTGCATTTTGGATTTTTTATTTTGGAATAAGTGGGGCGTGAAATTTTGGTGGGGAAAGGGCGGCCGGGAGGGAAGTTCGGCGAGCTCACGAATCCAATATGAAAAATTCAAAACCCAAAATGAAAAACGCAAGCGTAGGCAATCCAGCGGACTGCCCACGTGAACTATCGTCCCGCTCTAGGGCTCGGCTTCGATCGGATCCTCTTCCCAATTTCTGCTGTCTTCAACGGGAGTTCCCTTTATATCTGAAACCCCACCTTCGTTTCGACCCATGCCACCACCGGCAGCGCGGCCAACAACGGCATCCTGGAACTCTTCATTGTCGGCGTCATCCCAGTTGTCGCGGGGATTTGGGTTTACTATGTCACTTGGGGAAGTTGACGTGGCGTCGTCGGTCCCTTCCCATCCCCCCGGTAAGACGTCGTGATCGGCCTCTCCCGTGGCGCTTCCCACAATTTGTCCAAGCTCGTCCCCCAAGATGAGAGGTTCATTGGGGTCTCTTCGGTTCCGGTAATTATTGGGCCCTCGAGGTGAGAGTCGATCGTCATCGGCGTGGTGTCTTCGTCTGGCTGAGCTCATGGCGCATCCTCCTTAATAATGGTGAGTATCTCGTTTGGAAGAGCAAGCCATGTGCCATTTCAAAACTCCCGGCTCAGGCTGGGAGAACGGAAGTAACGTTGCACTTTTCTACATTAATGCTGCGCGATGCTGTAGGCGGGACGTGCAAAATGGTCCCAAATTTTCGCCCAGCTTCTCCGCCACTGCTGCCTCATGTTATGATCTGGGCACCGATGTCGGAAAACACTCCACCACCCCTGCTTCAAATGGAACGAGTCTCAGTTCTCTTCCCAGGAGCGCCGCCGGCGCTCACGGATGTCTCTTTTGAAGTCTCCAAAGGGGAGGCGTTGGGGTTGCTCGGGCCTAGTGGGGCGGGGAAGACTACTTTGCTAAAGGTATTGGCCGGATTGCTATTTCCGGTCGCGGGCAGAGTTCGTTTTGACGGTGTCGAATTCCGCCGCTCTTCAATCAAGCGGGGCCTGGGGCGCACACCTCTTAGCCAACGTCTAGGGATGACCTTCCAGAATTCTGGTCTATTCGATTCCCTGACCTGCGGCGAGAACTTAACGCTGGCGTTACGCGAATGCGGCGTCGATAAGTCCGAGTGGGCGGAACGAGTCTATTCGGCGCTCTCGGACGTTGGGCTTGCGGGAAGTGAAAAACTTTATCCACACGAGATTAGCGGGGGAATGAGAAAGCGGTTGGGAATCGCGCGAGCCCTTCTCATGCGTCCTGAGGTCGTGCTTTACGACGATCCCACGGCGGGACTCGATCCGGTGACATCACGTTCCATCGTCGATTTGATAGCGACTACTCGGGAACGAAGGGCCATGACGTTTGTTTTAGTCACCAGCGATTTGGCCCAGGCGATGCGCCTTTGCGACCGGCTAGCGTTTCTCTATCAGGGCAAGCTCTTGACGATTGGCGGCGCTAGTGAGGTTAAGGCAAGTCTTGATCCCGTGGTTCACCAATTCATGAATGGCTTGTTGCGTGGTCCTCTAACCGATGAGTCCCGGACACTCTATGATCGAATTTAAATCGGTTTCTAAGTCCTTTGGCCAGAAAGTCGTTCTGGATGATGTCTCGTTTCACATTGGCGACGGTGAGATAGTCTTTGTGATCGGAAAGTCTGGGATGGGCAAGTCCGTGATGCTGAAAAATATTGTGGGGTTAATGCGTCCGGATGCCGGGGAGATTTGGGTGAAGGGCCAAGAGGTAAGTCGTCTTGCCGAAGCTGAGTATTTTGGGATTCGTAAGTTATGTGGAATGATCTTCCAGTCTCCGGCACTCCTCGATTCCCTTTCGGTTTACGAAAATCTAGCCTTCGGATTACGCGCGCATCGAATCGCGAATTCAGCCGAAGAGATTGAGCCGCTAATCCATCGAGCCATTGGAATGGTCAATCTTCCAGAGTCATGTTTAGAACGGTATCCGGCGGAATTGAGCTTCGGGATGCAAAAGCGGATCAGTCTCGCCCGCACGTTGGTGCTGCGCCCCGACTACTTACTCTATGATGAGCCGACAACGGGTCTTGATCCGGTGGCGACTCATGCCATCAACCACCTGATCGAAACGCTTTCTCGCACGCTGGGGGTGACGTCGCTCGTGGTGTCGCACGATATGGAGTGTGCCCTGGAGATAGCGGATCGGATCTTAATGCTGGACCACGGTAAGATATTAGCCTCGGGAAGCCCCACCGAGTTATTGGACTCGGAGGTTCCAATGGTCCAAGAGTTTATGAGAGAAGCCAAGGAGAGAAGACTCTAATGTACGGGTTATCTTTGATGCGATCGTTCGTCGAGGAGTTCGGCGGTGTCACTCTTTTTGCGCAACAGTGTTTATCGAGTCTGGTTCGAAAAGGGGTGCGGGGCCTTACTTTGATCGAGCAGATTTACTTAGTGGGCGTTCGTTCCCTGCCGACGACCCTGGTTACCGGTGGGTTTGTCGGTGCGATTCTGGCCATCCAGATCAATCTTCAGCTTAGGGATTTCGGTGCGCAGGGATTTTTAGGTGGCCTGTCGACTTCGACCACCGTCAGAGATCTGGGGCCGGTTCTTATCGCATTTATTCTGTCGGGAAAAGTCGGAGCGTTTACTTCGGCGGAAATTGCCACCATGCGCGTGACTGAACAGATCGATGCGATTCGCTGTTTAGGGGCTGACCCGATCGAGTACCTGATCGTGCCGCGAATGGTGGCGGTGGTCATTTCGAGCTTCTTACTTTTGATCGTTGGGCTCATGATGACGGTGGCGGGCGGTATGATGATTGCGAGCTTTCATCTGGGAGTGAATGCCCAAAACTATATTTCTAATATTGCCAGTCTTGTCACTGGTTGGAGCATTGGGCTGGGGGTCGTAAAAAGTTTTGTCTTTGGGGTTTTGATAGCCGTTATCTGCTGTTTTGAAGGCAACCGCGCCACGGGCGGTGCTGAAGGGGTAGGGCGAGCGGTTCGGGGGGCGGCCGTGAAAACATTACTCGCCATTATTATCGCGAATTTTTTTATCTCCTCCTCCGGTAACCTACTCAGAGAGATGTTGGGGTTGAACTCCTTATGATTGAATCTTTGGGAGCCACTGTTCTTCGAGGGATGTCCCATTCCAGTCGGACGCTTAGGCTTTTCGTCGACAGCGGGGAGGCGATGTCTCGTTCGCTCATTCGGGGGCGCTTCCGCTTCCAGCAAACCATGCTTCAGTGTTATGCGGCGGGGGCCGAGAGCCTGCCGGTCATTACCTTGGCGTTGGCATTTATCGGGGTGATGCTAACCATAGAATTTTCTTACCATATGAAGCTCGTGATTCGAGAGGATTCTCTGGTTCCCGCGTTTGCCGCAGTCCTGATGGTGCGCGAACTCGGACCGGTAGTGGTGTGTCTTCTACTAGCGTCGCGCGTGGGGGCGGGGATTGCCGCTGAGTTGGGAACGATGCGGGTGACCGATCAAATTGACGCGCTTCGCATTCTGTCGATCGATCCTATCGATTTTTTGATCGTACCGCGGTGGGTTGGTTGTGTCTTTGCGGCCACCGTCCTTTCCATTCTCTCGGTGGCCGTGGCGTTAGTGGCCGGAGCGCTTATTGCATCGACTAAATTGGGCTATCTTCCTTCCGAGTTTTTCAATTCCATGTTTACGTTCATGCACATCCGAGACTTGGCCAGTTGTCTGATAAAAGCCGGGATTTTCGGAACGATTATTCCCATTGTCGCGTCGCGACACGGGCTTTCGTGTCGTCCCGGCGCCCAAGGAGTGGGAGATGCCGCGACGGCGGCGGTCGTGGAGTCATCGGTCCTTATTATCATAGCGGATTTCTTTGTGACCTACGGCTTCTACGCGTTATAATGATAGGGCCCGTCCAACCTTCGTCTGGCGCTAATTCTTAAAACGTTTGCTTACGGCCTTGCTAACAATATCGCCCTGCGTTTAAAAGTATTCCGATGAAAAAACTGAACAAAGAATTTTTGGTAGGCTGTCTTGTTCTGCTTGCGGCGGGGCTGGTGGTCGCCTTCGGTTGGTTGATGGGAGCGGTAGGCCCGTTTGTGGCGGAGACGCATTTCCAAGTGCTTTACGCTTTTGCCGGCGGCGTCGAAGTCGGATCTCCGGTGCGAGTGAGTGGAGTCAAGGTCGGGAAAGTGAATAAGATAGAATTTCTTGCTTCTTCATCGGAAGGGGAGCCGCCGGCGAGTCTTAAAGTTACCATTAGCGTTTCCCGGAAGGCGTCACCCGCGGTACGAGAGGATTCGAAGTTTTATGTGAACATGGCGGGGATTATCGGAGAACGTTATATTGAGATCACTCCCGGTTCTAGTGACAAGCCGGAGCTAGCCTCGGGAGCCGTCGTGCGAGGAGTCGATCCCCCAAGAATCGATCAACTGCTTTCGCAAGGGTACGGGGTTTTCGGTCGCATTCAAGAGTTACTCGAGAAAAATGAGGAGACGGTTACCGATTTTCTCAAACAGGCAAATACCATGATCTCGGGGATGAATGAACTTTTGAAAACGAGTGACAAGAAAAAACTTTTCACTCTGATCGATAACTTGAATGTCATTACGGCCGATCTAAAAGGGGTCTCGAAAGGGTTAAACGACGAGCAAACCAAAGAGGCCTTTAGGATGATTTTTGATCTGATACATCGCGCGCATGATGTGGATAAACCAGCCCTGAAAAAATTCTTTCAGGACGAAGGCATTCGCGCGCACATTTTTTGATTGGGTGATTTTGGGTTAGGTTCATTGGGAAGGGGGAGTAATGCGAAGACTTATCCTTATTGTATCGCTAGCTATAGTCTCTTCTTCTTGGGGTTCGGGGCGTTCTATCGAGGATTTGAAGATGGATAAGCGCTTCGGCATCGGGGTTACTGCCGCAGGCCCCCTGGCCATCATGGGAGTGGAAGTTGACATCAATATTACCGAGCAATTCAGTATGAGCGGTGGGGTGGGAACGGGGAATGATTACTCGACGCTGGATATAAAAGCTCGGTACTACCTTCCGGGAAAGTCGGTGAGTCCCTATATTGGAGCAGGACTAGCCCATTGGTGGTCCTCGGGAACCAAAAGCGCTTCCCCGGGACCTGGGATCATTCAGAAATTTTTGGCGGAGACTCCCGATCCCAGTCAGGGTTTTTCGCTATTCATCGTATACCCTACTCTGGGCGTGCAGTTTCTTCATTCGACCGGCTTCGAAGTTTCGGCGGAAGTGGAGTACCTGATCAAACTGTTTGACCTAGCCAGTGGCCCCTACGCGGGGGTTGGCGTCCATTGGTATTTTTAGACCGTCTCTAACATGCGTCGACTTCTAGCCAATTTGAAATACGGAACGAGATCTCTTAAGACCACGCTCGCGCTGTATTTCATTCCCATCTCCCTGATTCCGACCCTTTCGATCAGCTACTACGCCATGAAGACTTTCGAGGAGAGTACCCGAGAGACATTGGCTCGGCGCGCGCACTCAGAACGAGATGCCATTGCGGCGGAATTCGATATGCTGGATTCTGATCTGCTGTCCAATGCCCGGGCCAGTGCCAAAGCTCCCAAATTGATTAGCGCGGCGGCGAAGGCTAATTTCGGAGAGATAGCCCAAGCGGTCATCGATTTTCGACCCAACGTCAATGTACGAGTCTATTCCTTGCAAGGTGCTTTTTTAGGAGGGCGGTCCTCCCGAGAAGCGGACAAGCAAATTAACTACCTGTCCCGCGAGGGGCTCACGCGCGTGAAGTCTCATGGAGAGACTATTGAGCGATACTTTTCTCCCGATTCTATCGGCATCGTCACTTTAGTTCGGGTGTTGATCCAGGATAAGAGTCGAGTGTACGGCGTTCTTGAAGAAGAGACTCACTTTGGAGCGCCTGAATTGGCCGAAATTAAAAATCGCCGCCAAGTCGATGTAGTACTCTTGAATCGGGAACTCACCCCCTTTGGAGCCAGTTTTGCGCTCTCTAATGACGCGATCCATACCTTCTCCCACAAAGCCTTTCAATCCGCAGTTCAAGGGGTTTTTACTCCGACCTTCATTCAGATAGGGGATGGGCGTTATGCCTCTTTTCTGTACGATCTGTCGGCTGGAAAACAGAAGAATTGGGGATATCTCGGTGTCTTTCTATCGATGACTAGCGCGGATGCTACGGTCACTCGACTCAAAATTGCCATTGTTTATCTTACGCTGCTTCTCGCGTTGACCGCGACCCTCGCTATTTTCATCGTATCCAATCGTCTGGTAAAACCGATCGTTCTTTTAGTCTCGGCAATGAAGCGGATGCAGACGGGCCGGGTAGAACAGATTCCTTCCATCGATTCCGCCTACGAGATTGAATATCTGGTCCGTTCGTTTAACGACATGACTCAGAATATTCACTCCGCCAAAAGAGCCCTGGAGACGAAGTTGGAGGAATTAAGAAAGGCCAATCAAAATCTAAAGGCAACCCAGGCGACTTTGATTCAGTCGGCAAAAATGATCTCGCTGGGCCAAATCGTGGCCGGCGTCGCGCATGAGCTGAATAATCCGATAGGTTTTATCTACAGCAATATGCACCATCTCTCCGACTATCTGACTAAGATTCGCAATCTGGTAGAAGCCTATCGGGACGGGCGCAATAAGTTATCGCCCGAAGAGCGGGCACGATTAGAGAAGATAGAGAAAGACTTGGAGATCGATTACATCCTTAAAGACATGGAGGATCTAACGCTAAGTTGTGTGGAAGGGGCTAAGCGCACGAAAGAGATTGTCTTAGGATTGCGCACGTTCTCTCGTATGGACGAATCCACCTTCCGGGATGTGGACCTGCACGAGGGGTTGCGTAGCACGCTTAAATTATTGGCCACCGACTTGAAGGGGCGAATTACGGTGCATGAAGAGTTCGGGCAGATCCCCTTGGTAGAGTGCAATCTTTCACAGATGAACCAAGTTTTCATGAATCTTCTTTCCAATGCCGCCCATGCGATTGAAGGGCAGGGGCATATCTGGATTCGAACGGAAGCAAAGGGGGATCAAGTCCTCATCGAGATCAAAGATAGTGGCTCCGGAATGTCCTCCGAGGTTTTAGGGCAGATCTTCGACCCATTTTTCACCACCAAACGCGTCGGTCAAGGCACCGGTCTTGGCCTAAGCATCGCCTACGGTCTTATTCAAAAACACCACGGTACCATCGACGTCCAGAGTGATCTGGGCAAAGGAACCCGCTTTACCATTCGCATCCCTCTTAGACAGCCTGAAGCTGAGGTTGCGTAGAGATTTTCCCAAGTTAGTTTATCGCAGGCTTCCGCGCGGAAGACTCTCTTCTAAATAGGGGGGCGTTACGAAACTCGGGCCCCTCCCCGTTATTGCGAGCGCAGTTTATCGTCGGTAGTTTGCAAAGCTGCGTGGATTGCTTCGCTGCGCTCGCAATGACAGAGGGGGCTGGTTCGTTGCGAAGTTCGGGTCCCTCCCCGTATTGCGAGCGCAGTTTATCGTCGGTAGTTTGCAAAGCTGCGTGGATTGCTTCGCTGCGCTCGCAATGACAGAGGGGGGCTGGTTCGTTGCGAAGTTCGGGTCCCTCCCCGTATTGCGAGCGCAGTTTATCATCGGTAGTTTGCAAGGTTGCGTGGATTGCTTCGCTGCGCTCGCAATGACAGAGGGGGCTGGTTCGTTGCGAAGCTCGGGCCCCTCCCCGTCATTGCGAGCGCAGCGAAGCAATCTTCGCAACATTTGAACAAGAGTTTATCGTTTGTAGTTTGCAAGGCTGGGTGGTTCGCAATGAGGTCGATTCATCGCGACCTTTCTCAGACTCTCCAAAATTTCACTGGGATGCCGTCCGTCATTGAGGGCCGTTCGCCAAGGAATAGACGGACGGGATCGTATCAGTTGGAGGGTCTTTAGGGCGTCGAACCAGTCGTGGAGGTGGCGATTTAGCGAGGACGGTTCTTTGCGAGTCTTGAGGGCGTGGGTGATTGCGGCGTATAGTCCCATTTTTTCCAGTGTCTCGCCTAGCCATGCTCCTTGTGACCTGAGCTCTGACTGAAAGCGGGAGAGATCGCGGTGATGCGAGAGCTGGTTTAGAGAGCCAAGGCATTGGGAGAGTCCTTCAAAACAGGTAGGATCGTAGAGCGTGAAATTTTCGATGAGGTTCTGTCGGTCGGCCAGTTCCATGGTCGATCGGCCGGTTCCGAAGGGGACTCTATCGGATCGGCGCTGTTCTAATTCGATAGGCGCGCTGTCAATTTGGTAGACCGGTCCCAAATGAGCCAGCTTATTGAGTAGATAAAAATCTTCAGCGGCGTTTCGTTTGGGGAATCCACGAACTTCTGCGTAGGCAGGGGTTGGAATGGCAAGGGTGCTACCCATTGAGGGGAACGCATAAAGAGAGCCTGCCGATCTTAGTCCAGATTCATAATAACGAAGGTGGATTTCGTATAGGGTAAGCGCCAATCCCTCTCGGGGATAGGAAAGATCGATTCGGTGGCGGTACGGGTACGTATAAGCAGAGGGCAGTCCTTCGGACCAACCTCCTAGCCGATGCACGGTCGTTGGAGAAACGAAATAGTCCAGAGGCACTCTCGCGTCGGCGTCGGTGGTTCTAAGGACCGGCTGTATGACTTGCCCTCGGCGCCAAAGTTGTAAGGCTAAATCACATCCGATTTTTCTGGCTAGCCCCACACCCTGTTTCCGGTGAAATAGGTGGGGTTCTGAAGAGCGATTCAGTAGGCAAAAGTCCAAATGGGAATAGAGGTTGGTGTCAAACGCATCCATCCAATCGGCATGGGCGGTTCGCACCGCCATAGGGTGATCTTCTCGGGCGTTCACGACGATAATTATGATGATTCGGCTATTTGAATGAAGGGCCGCCGCCGCCAGTGACTTCAGGCAGGGGTCTATAAACTCCTGTTCATTTAAGAAGGGGACGACGACCGAAGCCTCCCAAGGAATGGTAGATTGCGGCAATGTCTCTACCTGCGGCTCGGCATAGTTTGCTAAATATTTGTCGATGGCACTTGGCATTAGTGGATCGCGGAGCGAAAGGGAACCGAGGCGATGGCTTTAGCTTCTAGGTCGAGGAAATAGTCCAACCGTTCTTGAATGACGTCCACATTGAAGTAAAGACCGGCTACCTCAAGAAAAAGATCCTTGTGGTGCCCTTCGGCTCGCGCCAATCGCGCGTAGAATTGTTGAAGTTTTGGGTCTTGAATATAGTCCGCGACTAAGAGAAGCCTTTCGTGGCCGCGGGCCTCGATGACGGAAGCTACGATCAAGCGATCTAAGAAACGCTCGTCCCTACCGGTTCGCACCTTCTGCATCATTTGATTCACATAATCATCGGGGGCATCTTCTGCCAGTTGGAGACCGCGGCTCTCAATGATACGATAGACTTGATGAAAATGTTCCAACTCCTCTCGGGCAAATTGAATCATAGGTTCGAGAATAAGAGAGCGATCGGGATAGCGGACGACAAACGACATTCCCACTGCTGAAGCCTTGCGTTCGCAGGCGGCGTGATCCAATAAAAAGGCGTCAAAGTCCTTAAGAGCGACGTCGAGCCACGCCGGAGGCGTTTGGTAGCGAAGTTGGGCATTTAGCGAGAGATTCGTCGACATCAGGTCATTAGTACTACTTGAGCAGGCGGTTCGACAAGCCCGGGCGTAATTTCCAGGAGTTGGTGGGCTAAAGGTCGAGGATTCAATGTTCTCTCAGTTTGCGCCGAAAAGGAGTCGGGGAGACGTAATTGCAAAAACGTAGGAAACCACGCGCGCTTACCTTGACGCTTCCGAACGCCAAGCAACCCATATTAATGTGGGCGGGTAAGCCCTATATGCTGAGAAACTTTAGCGAACAGGGCATTGGCCTATGGGTACCCTCACCAGCGCCTTTCGCTTTGGCGCCGGGAACGGTGATGAGTGCGGATGTCGTCATAGAGCAGCATATCTATCCTGTTCGATTGGAGATTCGGCATTCCTCTCCGGGCATTCTTGGACTTCAGTTCACAGAGATCTCCCCCGAGTTGTCAGCGACATTTAAGCGGTTAATGGAACCTTCAAACTTTGCCAGCCAATTGGAGCCCCACTCGCAATCGGGGACGGAAGATTCGGAATTTGGACATCCGCGACTCTGGTATACCGGCCAGGGGGGAACCGAACTTTTGATTTGGTACAATGACTTTCAACGTATGGTGATGGGCTTGCAACTATGCTGGCTGGGTCGATGGGTATTTCGTTCGCAGTTTCATGACGCCGAGACGGGGTTTTTGAAGGACGATAGGCCTCTGTCTTCCTTAGGACTCCAATTGATGCCCAGTGATCTCATCGTAAAGCACGACGTAGCCGACGCTGAAGTCATGCAACAGGCGGCGCAATTTTTGACCGCGACTCCTCCCCCACTCCCCGGCGGAGTCCTTTGGCAATTTCTGGAAATGGGAGACCAAGCCTTCCTACCTGCCGAACTCTTCCCGTCGTCACGCGTCGCGTAACTAACTATTTTCCTCTTTCCACATTATCTCGACATTTCTACGTTGGTTGCCCGGTAACCTGGCCCTGGGGGGGACCATGCGATCCCAAATGTGGTATGAAATTTTGTGTTTGGTGACTCTCTTAGTAGTTCCGTTATCGGACGTGTGGGCGAAGCCTACCTCCGGCGCGGGAATCGTAACGACCCAAATAGGGGCTCCCAATGGACCGGTGAAGGACAATGCGTTTTCCGTGGCCATACAAGCCGATGGGAAGTTGGTTGCCGCCGGAGCCTCTTTCAACGGTAAGGACAGCGACTTTGCGATCCTTCGTTATTATGCGGATGGCGCCTTAGACACGACCTTTGGGGATGAGGGAGTGGCAGTTTTTGATTCGAAAATGGGAGATGATAAAGCCTACGCGGTGCTTATCCAATCGGATGGCAAGATATTAGCCGCCGGATCCGCTTCCAGCGGTAGGCATTCCGTGTTTGCCGTGTTGAGGTTCTTGCCTGATGGGACTCTCGATCCCAATTTCGCACGGGACGGCGTTGCCGTAGTGGATTTCGGAAAAGGGGATGCGGCCGCCTACGCTCTGGCGTTCGAACCGAACGGAAAGATTGTCGTCGGAGGTTACGCGTCTAACGGGAGTGATCTCGATTTTGCGGTATTACGATTAGAAAAAAATGGACTTCCCGATTTTACATTTGGCGAAAATGGAAAGGTCACCACCGGCTTTGCCGACGACGGCAACCGAGCGGGGGACGAACACGGATACTCCCTGTTGGTTCAGTCCAACGGTAAGATCGTCCTTTCGGGCTATTCTGAAGTCGAGGGAAAGTCGGCATTTGTATCGATCCGATATTTACAAAGCGGCAATCTTGATAACGGTTTTGGCGTGGGTGGCATGGTAGCGACTCAGATCGGAGAAGACGATAGAGCCTACGCGTCTGCGTTGCAGCCGGACGGAAAAATTTTGGTTGCCGGGACTTCCATCACCTGGGGAACCGGCAAGTTTGCGGTGGTTCGTTATTTGCCCAATGGCATGCTAGACCCCAACTTTGGCGAAAATGGGAGAATAACGACTGGTCTCGGAGGGAATCTGGATACGGTATATGGTCTGTTGCTTCAAAATGACGGCAGAATCATTGCCGGGGGAACTTCCGCCCATGGTAGCGGAATGGATATTGGCGTGGTTCGCTATTTAGCCGATGGCACGGTCGATAAGAATTTCGCCAAACGAGGTATCTCCACTCATCAGTTTGCCGGGAGCTATAGCGCTGCCTATAGTCTTTCCCTCTCCGATGACGGCAAGATCGTAGCGGCCGGCGTCTCGGGGACCGGGAATGCGTATCACGTCGCTCTTGCCAAGTACCGCTCGGATGGCGCGGTCGACCGAACTTTCGGCGCTGACGGAAACTACCGACAGATCGCCCGAAGTTCCCGACGGACTCCGATCACGGCCGAGATTGGATTGCCTCCGGTTCTGTTTAGGACGTTTGGACCCTAAGCACGGGTTACTCTCTGGCGTCAAAGGCGCTTCTCACCGCTTCCCCAATAAAATTCAACAATAGTAGTGTGCCAAAGAGCGATAAGAACGGGTACATGACGAGCCACCAACTGGAAAGGTTCTCTTTGCCCTGTCTTAGCAAATCTCCCCAACTAGCCGTGGGAGGCGGCAGACCCAATCCCAAGTAGTCTAAAGCGGCAAGGCTTCCAATACTCGCCGAAATGATAAAGGGAGAAAACGTGATGATGGGGGTTAGGGTATTGGGCAAGATGTGGCGCAATAAAATGCGAGGGGTACTAGCCCCCATAGCGGAAGCCGCGACGACAAAGTCGGTGCGACGAGTCCTGAGCACTTCGACGCGGACATAGCTCGAAAGCCCCAGCCAACTAAAGGCGACCCACACGAGTGTCAATAGCCAGAGACTAGCTGGGAAAATACTGATCAAGAAAATAATGACATAGAGAACGGGGAGCGCACTCCAAATTTCTGTGGCCCGTTGTCCGAAGAAATCGATCTTTCCTCCCAAAAATCCCTGAACGGCTCCGGTCAGGTAGGCCAACATAACGATAAATACCCAGGAAATGAGTGCGAAGATCATTGAATTGCGAAATCCGTAAATCAGGCGGGTAAGAAGGTCTCTTCCCGTGTCATCCGTACCTAGATAGTTGGTGCGACTTGGGCTATTAGGCGGAGGGGTTAGGGCCTGCGTACTTTCGTTTGAGCTGAAAGGAATCGGGGGAAAGATCATCCAATTGCCCGGCTTCCCAAAGCTTTCCGATCTTTTGAGCTCCTTATAATCGGCTTCGGTGGGTTGATCGATGCCGAAGTTAGTCGCCGGATAGAATTTGAAAAGGGGAAAGAAGGTCTTCCCTTCGTAGTGAACGATGTAGGGATGATTATTGCATATGCCTTCGGAAAAAAGACTGAGAACGAAGAGCAGGGTCAGTAGGAGAAATGACCAGTATCCTCTGCGGTTTCGCTTGAACCGATTGAGTTGTTTTTGCAGTAAGGGATCGATCATCGGTAGTCGATCCTCGGGTCGATCACGATGTATAAGAAATCGGATATCACGTTTCCCGCGATAGTAAGAATGCTTAAGATCATAATATCGGCCAGCACGACCGGATAGTCTCGATGGACGATCGCTTCATAGCTTAGCCGACCGATTCCCTGAAGACCGAAGATCGTTTCGATGAGTAGGCTTCCCGCGAAAAATAGACCTATCCACTGTCCGACGCCGTTGGCGATGGGGAGAATGGCGTTGCGCAAGGCGTGTCGGCCGATGACTAACTTTTCGGGGAGCCCTTTAGCACGGGCGGTAGTGACGTAGTCTTGTCTGAGCTGTTCGATGAGCGAATTTTTCATCAGCATGGTCAGAGTCGCGAAACTTCCGATGGTGTAGCAGGTTAGGGGCAGAAACATATGCCAGCAGTAGTCCTTGATCTTATTGAATAGGGAGAGGTCGGAGAAGTTGTCTGACACGAGCCCCTGAATCGGAAACACATTCCAAAAGCTTCCCCCACCAAATAGGACGATGAGTAAGATTCCAAATGCAAACGAAGGGATGGAGTAGAGAAAGAAAACGGCTCCGGAACTTATGACGTCAAAGGGAGTGTTGTGACGAATCGCTTTCCAGATGCCTAGCGGAATGCAGATAATATAGGTCGCGAGCAGACTGAAGATGCCAAAACTTAGCGAAACCGGGAGTCTGGCTTTGATCAACTGCAAGACGGGCAGATCATAGTAGTAAGAATCTCCGAGATTCCCCTGCATAAGCTTCCACATCCATTGGAAGTAACGGAGCACGATAGGTTTATCGAAGCCGTAGTATTCGATGAGGGCTTTGCGCTGTTCGTCGGTGACTTGGGAAAGTCTGCCGGAGCCAACATCACCGCCAACGCCAGAGTTTCTCCATTGGGCCATCTGCATTTCGACGGGGCCGCCCGGCGTGAGCTGGACCAGAAAAAAACACAACAGACTGATCCCTAGCAATGTGGGAGCGGAGAATAGGATTCGTTTGATAAAGTAGAGCGCCATGGATGAACGGCCTTTACGGCAGCGGGACGGCTTTGGCCACCGCCTCTTTGAGTTGGGCTTCCTTCTGGGGATCCAGCCACCACGTGTTGAAGACATTTTTCCAGGTGGAATAGCGGTAATAGCCTTTTCCGGGGAATGAAAACTTATTCCAATGGGCCAGACGAAAATAGCTGGCTTCATAGGTAAAACTCATGGGCTGGTCGTGTCCCAATATATCATCGATTTTTTGGACCAAGGGAATCCGCTTTTTCTTGTCAAAGGTCTCGTCCACCTGATCGGCTAATTTGTCCAATTCAGGATTTTTGTACCCCGAGGTGTTGGGACTTCCCTTGGTGTCGGCGGCCTTGGTTCCCCAGCCCACCGCGAAATCGGCAGGGTCGACGTCACGCGATCTGGCCTGCATTACGGCATCGAACTGTCTGTCGTCTCCTAACTTGATGGAGGTGGCCCAGTCGTACGAGCGGATAGTCATCTTGATTCCGACTTTTTTCAATTCCTCTTGATAGAGGGTGAGCAGGCGTTGGAGGGCCGGGTTGTCCATCATCATTTCAAATTCAAAGCGCTGGCCGTTCTTCGTTAAGACGCCATCGCTGGCGGCGGTCGTCCATCCCGCGGCTTTAAGCAATTCGCGCGCCTTTGCCGGATCATAGGGCACGGGTTTGTTCTTGGGTGAATGGTAGACGGAGTGAAAGGCGACGGGACCGGTGGCCTCCACATAATTGTTGTAGAAGAGTTCTTTGATCCAGCGTTTCCGGTCCATGAGGTGGGTCAAAGCCATGCGCACCTTTTGGTCCTGGAAGAGCGGACGGCGGAGATTCCACACGAATCCCTGTGTCCCAAAGGGGGTGTCATTTTCAACTTTTAGTTTCTTGATATAATTTTTCTGAAACTGGGGGCCTTCCGTTTCGGTTGACCACATTTTCGCCGAAAGAAAGTAGAAGTAGTCGAGTTCACCTTTTTTGAAGAGCTCGAATTGGACGTTGTAGTCTGGGACGGCTCGGTAGACTAGCTTGTCGAAATTGTTCATTCCTAGGTTCTCAGGCTTTTTATCGGCCCACCAATTCGGGTCGCGCTTGAGAACAATCTTTTCGCCTTGAACCAAGGAATCCAGCATGTAGGCTCCCGAGCCCAAGATCTTGGTGTGAAAGGCCCGGTTAAAATCCCCTTGGGAGTAAAAGTGTTCGGGAAGAATGATCAGGCCGGCCAATTTTTCAAAATTCTTAAAGTGCAGAGTTTTGGCTTTGAATTCGAGGGTGCGTTCCCCGGTCACTTTGCAAGACTCGAACGATTCGTAGACGGCTTGAAAGGGCGCGGTCTTGTTCTTCGGATTTAGAATGGTGTCCCAAGTGAATTTCACGTCCTTGGCGGTGACGGGCTTGCCATCGGAAAAATGGGCGCTGGGATCGATGGTAAAAGTAAACACCATCTTGTCTTTGGATATTGTCCATTCGGAGGCAAGTCCGGGCGTAAATTCGTAGGTATCTGGGTCTTGATTGAGCAACGTTTCCAAAATCTGGCCGTTGATGCCTTCGGAGGGCTCATCAAAACCAAGGTAAAAGAGAAGATCCTTGGGATAATCGGGGTATCCGATCGTAAAGGTGCCGCCCTTTATCGCCTTCGGGCTTCCGTAACCTTTGACGGCGGCGTTGCCAGTCGACACCAAAGTAACGGCGGTTAGCAAAAGGATGAGTCCAAAGTTGGTTAAGGCGTGTCGCATGATGCTTCCTTAGGTTTTAACTCGTAACGTCGTTAGTATAGACCGCTTCTCTTTCGGTGTCATGAAGCAAGACGGATGACAGTGTTCCGAATGACAGGGTGATAGGCGAAAACCTGAGCTAAAGTCTCAAGCGGTATCCATTCCGACCCCAGAAGAGTGGACGATATTTCTTGAGGGAGACGCTTCTGTGAGGTTAGCGTCGCCCGGAAAAAATGGGTCGAGCAGGAGATCAGCGTCGATGCCCAAACAAAGTCATAGTCGGCTTTTATTTCGCTGCTTTCATCAATCGAAACGTCATAACCTGTCTCCTCTCGGGTTTCGCGGCGAGCCGCTTGCGCCGGAGTTTCTCTGGCCTCCACCAACCCTCCCGGGGGAAAAAGATAGAGGGTCTTGGACAGTGGATCTTGCATGCGAACGACGAGAAGTTTTTGCTTTTCTACGACTACCACCGAGGCTCGGATACGAGTCATTTAGAAACTCACTCCAATCGATCCGCTACCTTCTCCGACGAAAAGATAGCCTGAACCTAGAAACCGATGGGCGCTGGCACCACCTTCAACGGTGATAAAGCCCAGTTCATTGGCCGTCCAGCGAAGGCCCAGTTTTGCGGTAAATACCTCGGTTCCCGCAAAATCGCTTACCGCAAGTAGGGCCTTCGTTCCGAGATAGAGTTCGATCTTATTAAATCGGCGCCCAATGGTCACGTTAGGGGAGATGACGAAACGGTTTGACCACTGGCTTGACGATTTCTCTAGCCGGGCGATGTCGGCTAAGCCGGCTTGAACCCCTATCGCCAACGCAATCCCATGAGTTTCCGATTTAAGTAACCCTATTCGGGCTCCCACTAGGGCGTTGTAAACTTCCCACTGAGCTCCGGCTTCCAACCAGTCGGTGATACCCACATCGGCCTTGAGGACCGGTAAAAGTTCGGGGACGGTGCTGATGGCGGCGCCGGCCTGGACCTCAAAACGCCCTTCCGCGAGGTTATCGGCGGGTCGCAGTACGGAGTAGGTTCCGCAACTTGGTAGCAGTAGGCACACGGCCCATAGGCCTAAACTTCTCAAAAGGTACCTCAGGAGTAATCGTAATGACGCGTTAAACCATCGCCCTTAGCGAAAATCAAGCGGGCAACCGAGACGAGATATCGGCCCCCCCATTGCCGATTGTAGGTCTCGGGGAGGCTTTGCCAAGCGTGAGGGGAGGTTGGCCTACATTGCAGTACAGACTCGTAAAGGAGGCCATCAATGGAGTCTGGATCTCTATGTCAACTTCGGACCGAAGTGGTCAAAGCGTCGATTCGTTCCAAGGATCTTAAGCTATGGTGGGTCGCCGAATTTAGTGGCATGCACAAAACTACGTTAAGGAGATGGCTCTCCGGGCGTGTGGCGTTGGTAACGACGTTGCGTGCCAAGAGGTTGGCAACGATTCTTGACATGCCGCTCTCGATGATAGCCGTCCCTACTGCAAGACGTGTCGGTGTGACGAACGCCTCATAGCCTTGATGGCAGGGACTTAACGCACTCAGGCTTGTCACTGAGATATGGGATCCTTAACGTCTCGTGCATTACGTCGTATATTGGGGGGAATTAATGAAAACACTACGTTTACTGTCCGCGATCTTCGCGGTCGTCATGGGGCTAGGTTCTGTCCCAGCTTTTGCGTTTAAAGCATCTGATTATAATTGGGATCAGTATAGCGATGATTTTGTCATTCAAAAGGATGTCTTCAAGGGGGATTGGGACTCTACCGAGACTTGGGATGGCTTACTATGCGACGGTAAGTACGATGCTAAGGCGGTTATGCAGGGGAGAATTGCGGATACCAATCTCAAGCTCAATCCCGACCAGACGTTAACCGCGACCGCCGAACTGGTTAACATCGTAGCGGGGATCTCAGGCACTTATGTCTCGGAGCTTTCCGTCTGTGTTCCGCTGGGTTTCGGTCACAACATCTCCGTGGACCGCATCGACATTGGCGCCCTGGTGACGTTCACGGATAAGGGGCAAAACGTTGCGCCCGATCTGCATGTGAAAGTACAAAGTACCGTTCTAGGCAAGGTAACCTATGCGGAGTGGCATCCGGTATGGTTTGAAGATTTTCTCACTGAAAACCTCAATATAGGATTGAAAAAAGTTTGGTCCTCTTCTTTGGGAGATCGGATTAGCAATTACATCTCCGAGCAGATCGCAAAGAAAATTCCACATAGGTAATCAAGCATGGGTGCTGTGAGCGTGAAGTTGAAATTTACCTTTATCGGTTTGCTCGCTGTGACGGTGGTCGGCGGCAGCTCGTGGGCCATTTTTACTTTGCTAAGAGTGCAGCACTTCTCTTTCGACCGGGAGCCGGCGGCCAAAAAGCCGCCGCCTCCTCCGGTTGTCGCCCAACCTTTTGAGTACGTCTACGAGCTGAAAGATATCTCCATGCAGGTTTCGGATCGGTCCGGCCGCCGCAGTGGATATATTCAGTTTTCGTTGACCCTAGAGATGCCTAACAAAGAAGCCCGTCACTGGATGGATTTAAATCGGGCAAAGCTTATCTCGACCGTGCTTGACGTCGGGAATCGCTTTTTCATCGAGGATTTTGACCGCAAGGACGGAATCGATAAATTTAAGGATAAAATTGCCGCCGCGTATTCTCAGCAGTTCAACGCCTACGCTCCTACCGGAATTACGATCCAGGACTGGGTTTTGAACTGAGACCTGTATTCCCCGAGGTTACTCTCTTTCCAGCAAAAATTGTCACGTAGATTGTCTGAACGGCAGACGACGGAATCACGGAAAACTCAATCATTACGTAATAGCGATCGACTGGCACGCGTTGCAATGGAAAGGGGTAGGTTCTACGAACGACATATTTGAGGATAGTGGGTTTATGCGCAAGTTGATGTCGCTCGCAATCGTACTTTTGATCGTTGGTTGCGGCAAAAATGATGGGTTTAGTGCAGTCTCGAGTAATCCCTATGGTTACGGAACCGGCCCCTATGGCAACGGTACGTACGGGAATTATCCACAGCCACCTCTGAATTTACCGCCGCCTTCACCGAACTATCCTGTGCCCAATCCCCAGATGCCGCAACAATTCGGCCCGGTGTATGGCTACTTCGCCCAACAGCCGCAAAATCTGTCCTATTGGAATAATATGTGGCAGGGTTGGCAGCAATACGCAGCTCCGTACAATATCAATATTTATGATTTCAACAGTTTCTGGAACGGCTACTGCCAACAGAACTATCCCGGCTTCTACGACTACTTACAGATTAACGTCTATACCAATTAGTCCAATATAGACGTCACTTCAGTACATTCCTTGAATGTGATCCCGTAAAAAGGGAAGGGGCGCCTTTGCCACGAAAACCGACCCTCGGTTCTTTATCAATTGTTATCAGGATTATTGCGAATGATCTTTGGTAACCAATTACCCTGCCAATATTAGAGCATACCTTAGTCTCACCTAATCAAACTCCAGGAGAAAATCATGAAAACGTTAAGCCTATTGGTGGGCGTTCTTGCGTTCTATAGTGGAATAGCCAAAGCAGATTTGGCGAAGGACTGTTTTACTACCGTCGATAACACGCAGTTTTGCTCAACCGATAACCTTGGAAAAGTGCAGGTCTTTGTCTTTAACGCCGGTTGGTGCCCTGCCTGTAACGATGAGATGGACGAACTCGGGCCTATGTACACTAAGCAGTATGCCAATAAGGCGGTGGTTTTCGCGAGTCTTTCGGGTGAGGGGTATGGCGAAGGGTCCACGCCCACCGTTTCGTTTCTGAAACAATGGAAATCCCAACATAAGATTCCATTTATTGTCGGCGGCAAGAAAGAGGATTTTGGCGAGGCGTTTGGCGAATCACAATATATTCCCTTCACCGTCATCATTGATCAGCAGGGGAATGTCACAAAAACAGGCTCTCTCGGGGCCGACGAGATCTCCTCCGAAGTGGACCGCCTTCTGGGAAAATAGAACGAAAAGTCCTGGTTACCGAACTCCCATCCATCTTAGTCCTGCATTTGCATCACGGGGATTTTCCGGGCGACGCTTACTTCCGGCCAGGTTCGAGCCACGAACCCTGCTCGATTGGCCGGAGGTAAGTGGGTACCTTCTCTGCCCTTCCGCCAAATCCATGACGCTTAATCGGAGAGTCTGACGTCCGATCGAAAAAAAAATGAATCATTTCAACGTTTGAGATGGGCACTGAGTTTGCAGTGGGAGTAGGTGTTTACCCTCCAAGGAGGCCCGATGGCGGAAGCGCAGGCTAAGAAGCAAAAGAGTGACGCGTTGGATGAAAAAGGCGGCGCAGCGCCGGCGGCTAAAAAGACGGACTGGATCGGCATCGCGATTTTGTCCCTTGTTTTTGTGAATGTTTTAGCGCTGAGCGGAATGGGATTTTTCATGCAGAAACTTTGGAACCGAATGCATGAATTGCAAACCGCCATCCGAAAAGCGCCAGTCGTGACGCCTGAAGAGAGCGCGTCGTCGGTGGGTAAAGAGCTTCAGCCTCAAAATTTGGGGGTGCTTTACGCGTTAGAGGGATTTTTGGTTAATGTGAATTCAGAGCAGGGGCCAAAATTTCTCCAGGTTCAAATGGAATTGGAACTCAGTGACCCGGCGCTTGAAGATGAGGTCTCCCGAAAAAAAGCCGCGATTCGGGATTCTATCATTGTGCTATTGACGAGTCGTAGCTATCGCCAGCTCAAAGCTACCAACGGTTTGAAGACTCTTAGAACCGATATTATTCAGTCCATCAATCATTTGCTCTCTGGCGGAAAAGTCAAAGACGTGTACTTCACTCAATACCACTTCAATTAAACTTCAAATCTCCTGGAGTCTTTCCTATGGCAGAAGTTCTTTCACAAACAGAGATCGACGCCCTATTGGCCGCCGTGTCGGCGGGGAGTGTCGAGACCGACGAGGCGATAGCCGCGGGGGAATTGGCGATAAAGAAAGACTGGATCGCCTATGATTTGACCAGCCAAGAGAAAATTGTCCGCAGTCGATTGGTGGCTTTGCAAGGAATTCACGAGCGTTTTTCGAGGCTCATAAGAACGACTCTCTCCACCACGCTAAAGAAAAGTGTCGTCGTAAACTGCACGAATACCGATTTCGTTCGTTTTTCAGACTATCTGGCTAACATTCTATTGCCCACTTCAATCAATATTATTGAGATGACCAATCTCAAGGGTTTTATGCTTCTGGTCATGAGTTCTAAACTCACCTACGCCCTAATCGATGCCTACTACGGTGGCTCGGAACGCCCTTTCTCTAAAATTGGGGGTCGAGAAGAGTTTACGATGATTGAGAGCAACATGATTCAGAAGATTTGCGAATTAGCTATCAAGGACATGAAAGAGGCCTGGCGACTTAACTACCCATTGGAGTTGAAGTACAGTCGTTCGGAAGGCAATCCCCATTTTGTGGGGAGTATTCACGGGTCTGAAACCGTCGCGGTGGTGACATTTGAGATCGAATTCGAAAATTTGTCCGGTTCGTTCGCCGTTATCTTGCAGGTTAGACCTTTGGACGCCATTCAGCAGAGTCTTTCCGTTAATGTAACGGGCGAAATTTCCGGAGAGAATGATTCTTGGCGAGAGCATTGGCTAACCGAGCTTAACTCCTTTCCGTTAGAACTCTGCGTTGAACTGGGAGAGACGACCAGAAACCTCACCGATCTACAAAAACTTAAGCCTGGAGATATCTTGCCCCTCACTCAAGACGCGGCTTCACCGCTCAACGCCTATCTTGAGGGGGTCACCAAGCTTGAGGGCCTGATGGGAGTTTGCCGGGGAAATAGGGCTATCCGTATCACAGATTTCGTCGATAGCCGAAAAACGACATAAAAACATTGTTCCTTTCACCTGGGAGATAGACGCATGGACAGCGCAAAAACACCAAAAGCGGAAGGTGCCGAGACGGAGGTTGATTCCGGTCAGCCGCAGCTAAAATTAGCCGTGAGTAATCCCACCGAACCAAACCTGGATTTTGTTTTAGATATCCCACTTAGGGTGGCCGTGGAATTAGGAAGGACCAAGATTCTGGTTCAGGACCTGCTTAAGCTGCACAAGGGATCCGTCGTCGAGTTAAGTAAAATCGCGGGTGAGCCTCTTGAGATCCTCGTCAACGATCGAGTGGTGGCGCGCGGCGAAGTCATCGTGGTTAATGAGAAGTTTGGTATTCGCCTTACGGACATCGTCAGTCACGCCCAACGCATCCGACAGCTGGGGGAGTAAATGATCCATCCATGGACGAAAAGCGTTTTTGCCTCGGTGTTATCTCTTATGGCACTATCGTTGTCGTCGCGTATTTGCGCCGCATCGCTATCCTCGGTGCGAGTCAGCGGTACCTCCACCGCCGATGTCTCTTTTGTTCTCTCCAAGGACGCGGCCCTTCCCGTGATGCACGTGAACGACAATGTGGTCGAATTAACCTTCGGCGATACGGAGCTTGACGAGTCGACGGGGGCGCCCGCCGAACTCACTTCGCCTCACACTTTGATTCGACGGATTGGCACGTTTGCCGTCAATAAAAATACCGTCAAATCCAGGATCGTTGTGAATGGAACCACGGAAGACCTTAAACAGAGGATCCACTTAACTAGAGAGGGAGGCTCGGTGAATCTCTCCATAGATTTTCCAAAAGGAGCCAATTCCACGGCCCAGCTGCTAAAGGAGGAAGAGATGCCTATCTCCATCGCCTCCGTAACCGCCAAACCGATCAGCGCTACTCCGAGTGGCGCTCAACTCGCCATCGTTCTCTTTGTTTTTATTCTGGCGGGAGCGGCCACCTATTTCTTCGCGAAGTTTCTAAAGCAACGCGGACAGATAAAAGGAACCCGAAAATATCTGGTAGAGCAGTTAAGTTATTGCCCGGTGGGAAACAAAGCCGGTGTTTCCCTACTTAAGATCGGAAACGAATTCATTTTGGTCGGTGTCACCGCCCAGAATGTATCCATGCTTTCCAACCTGCCCAAACTCCAAGAACAGTACGATGGAGAGGTAAGCCTGGAGAGGAAAGATTTCAAAGTCGCGGTTGACGAGGAATTTAGTCGTCTAAATAAATATCAGCCTTCCGCGCGGGTGAGTTCATGATGGCGTATCTCCCTTTCCTGGGAAGAATGAACTCCGTGGGGTGGGCGAAAAACGTGCCTTCGCTGGGGAGCCTCGTTCCGCCGCTTCAGATCTCGTTGGGGGCTGGTAATAGTCCTGAGCAGACCGCCGTCGTACTTAAAATCATCGCGTTGCTCACGATCTTAGCGTTGGCGCCTTCTATTTTAATTATGATGACGTCGTTTGTTCGGATCGTCATCGTTCTCTCGTTCCTCAGGCAGGCGATCGGCACGCAAATGTTGCCGCCCAATCAGTTGGTAGTGGCACTGTCATTGTTTCTTACCGCCTTTATTATGGCGCCGGTGTGGCAGACGGTGCATACCCAAGCCCTGGTACCCTACCTCGACGGAAACATGAGTCAGACGGAGGCTCTTTCCATTTCTGAGGCCGCCATTCGTCAATTTATGTTCAAGCAGACCCGGGACAAGGATCTGGGACTCTTTGTCAAATTAGCTAAGTTGGAACAACCTAAGAAACGTCTGGATGTCCCGACATACCTATTGATACCTGCTTTCATGATCTCCGAGTTGAAGACCGCTTTTCAGATCGGATTTATGATCTACATTCCCTTTCTCGTCTTGGACATGGTAGTTGCGGCGGTATTGATGGCTATGGGGATGATGATGCTTCCCCCGGTTATCATTTCGCTTCCGTTCAAACTCATTCTCTTTGTTTTGGTCGACGGTTGGCAGCTTATTATCGGATCTTTGGTTCGTAGTTTTGGTTAGCGCTATAAACAGGGGGTATTTCGATGCAATCCGATCAGGTTTTAGACATCACCAGGCAAGCGATTAAATTAGCGGTCATGTTGTCGGCGCCCCTTTTGCTTTTTGGTCTGGTCGTTGGTGTCTTGGTAAATGTGTTTCAGGCCGTTACCCAAATCAGCGAGACCACGCTCCAGGTAGTTCCTAAGATGGCGGCAATGTTGCTGGCCTTGGTACTGTTTGCGCCTTGGATGACCGATCTGATGACCGATTTCACCGTTCAGTTATTTGAGAGCATTCCCCACATTGTTCGTTAATGAAAGAACTCTATCCAAACGATCTCATGCAGTACTTGAACGTGCTTCAGGTCTTTCTGCGTCTACTCGGCCTGTTCTTGTTAATGCCGGGATTTTCACATAATAATATTCCCCCCCGAGTAAAGATTTTGTTTGCCCTAGTGTTATCGCTCGCTCTGTACCCAATTTTGAAAGACCAGATTGGTCCGCTTCCACTCTCTTTGGCGGGGCTGGGGGGCGTGGCGCTTCGTGAGTCGGCGGTCGGTCTTTTGATGGGATTCGCCGCCTATGTCACTTTCGAGGGAGTCGCCCTGGCGTCACAGTTCATTGGGACGCAGATGGGATTCGGAGCCGCCGGCATCGTGGATCCCATAAACCAGTCGCAGACCTCCATTTTGGTCGCTCTTCAGGGCTGGCTTATCCTGATGGTATTTTTTTTCACCGACATGCATCATCGAGTGTTGCAGGTCTTTGTGATGAGCTATGACGTGACTGGCCACTTCGCTCACCAAGATTTTGCTACCGCCGCGGTGCTCGCCGAATTTATTCGAATAACCGGGAAGTTGTTCATCATGGCGGTTCAGATGGCGGCACCCTTTACCTTGCTTATTATGGCCTCCAACGTCGCCGTAGGAATTCTGTCCCGGATGCTTCCGCAAATGAATATTTTACTGTTTAGTTTTCCCATCACGATCTTATTAGGACTATGCACGATCTACTTTCTCGCTCCCGACCTGTTGGCCTATATCGAGAACGTCTTGTACGAGATGTTGGGTGACATGACCTCAATGATGAGAATCGTCTAATTCATGGCAGATAACGAAAAATCGACAGAAGATCGCACGGAAACTGCGACTTCATTTAGAAGAGAAGAGTTCCGCAATCAGGGAACCGTGGCCATGTCTCGCGAGCTATTGTCGGTAGCGGTGATGATGGCGGTTGCGCTGTCGCTCTACTCATTTGTTTCCATTTTTCTTAGAGAGTTTCAGGCGATGGCCCTGAAGTTTTTTGGCTTTGGTAAGCCTGAATTCACCAGGGATTCGTTCTTGGATCTTAGAGTCGATATGTTTCATCATTGGGGGTGGATGGCGCTTCCCGTGATGGGGGTTACCATCGTGGCGGGGTTTTTGGCGTGCGTTGCCCAAGTGGGATTTCATGTAACAACGGAGCCTTTGTCACCCAATTGGGAACGCCTCAATCCGGTCGCTGGATTTCAGAGAATTTTTTCCTGGCAGGGTACGGCCGAAGGTCTTAAGGCGATGATTAAACTCGCGGTGGTAAGTCTGGTCGTCTACAGCTTTGTCAAGAATCAGGCTCCGGGAATTGGAAACTATTTAACCATGACGCTTCCGGAGGGAGTTAGCTTAACGCTTAACACGGTGGGGAGACTCTTTCTTACGATTTTGGGCACGTTGCTTTGTATGGCGGCTTTTGATTATGGCTTTCAGCGATTTCAATTAGAAAAGCAGATGCGCATGACCAAACGGGAAGCCAAAGAGGAATTCAAGCTTCGCGAAGGTGACCCTCTTATCAAATCACGAATTCGCAGCATCCAACGCCGAATGGCTGGCCGGAGAATGATGGAGGCGGTTCCCAAGGCCGACGTCGTGGTAACCAACCCGACTCACTTGGCGGTCGCGCTTCAATATGATGTTCAAACAATGCATGCTCCCAAGGTCATTGCCAAAGGGGCTGGAGTTTTAGCGGCCAAGATAAAAGAGTTGGCGAGATTTCACCGGATTCCGGTAGTTGAAAATAAGCCATTGGCCCGAGCTATCTATAAAGAGATCGAGATCAATCAGTACGTTCCCAGGGAGTTGTATAAAGCGGTTGCGGAAGTACTGGCCTACGTTTACCGACTTAAAGGGGTAGCGAATGGAAAATGAGTTCAGACTTCCGATCAACCTCAATAAGCTGATGCAGCATAGCGATCTGATGATCGCCGTAGCCATCTTGGGCACGCTGCTGATGATGATTCTGCCGATCCCTCCGTTCATTATGGATATTTTCCTCGTGGGAAATCTCACGATGAGCATCGCTATTTTACTGGTCGCCGTTTACGCCGGCCGGCCGCTCGATTTCTCGGTATTCCCGACCATCCTGCTTTTTTCGACACTCTTCCGCCTTTCGCTCAACGTGGCGACAACTCGATTGGTACTACTCCATGGCAATGAAGGAACGGCGGCCGCGGGACATGTTATCGAGACGTTCGGACGCATGGTGGTCGGAGGAAGTTATATCGTTGGCGTGGTTATCTTTGTCCTGCTCATTATCATTAACTTTGTCGTTATCACTAAGGGTTCCGGTCGAGTCGCGGAAGTCGCGGCCAGGTTTGTGTTGGATGCCATGCCCGGTAAGCAGATGAGTATCGACGCCGATCTCAACGCCGGCCTAATCACGGAAGATCAAGCAAGAGAACGCCGCAAGAAGGTCGAAACGGAAGCCGACTTTTACGGAGCGATGGATGGAGCTAGCAAATTCGTCAGAGGAGATGCGATTGCCGGCATTCTGATCACATTTATTAATATTATCGGTGGTCTTGCGATTGGCGCTTTTCAGAAAGGGTTGCCCTTGGCCCAAGCGGCCGAGCTTTATACCCTGATGACCATCGGAGATGGACTGGTCACTCAGATCCCGTCCCTTATCGTCTCTACCGCGGCGGGTATCGTGGTTACCCGCGCCGCTTCGGGAAGTAACCTTTCGAAAGACGTTGCCAAGCAGATCTTCATGCAGCCTCGGGCGATGGGGATTACCGCGGGGATCGTCTTCTTTATCGGATTGATGCCCGGCATTCCTGGGATTCCCTTTTTCTTCGTTGCGGGTGTCGTGGGAATGATCTCTTTCCTCGTTAGCCAGCACCAAAGAGACAGGGCCGCGGCCAAGAAAATTGAGGAACGCAAACAGGTGGATCAGGCTAGCATTGAGACGAATGTCCCGCCGGAAGTGGACGTGCTGGAACTGCAAGTAGGCTACGGTTTAGTAAATCTCGTCGATCCGGAGCAAAAAGGCGATCTTGTGGATCGCATATATCAACTTCGCAAAGAATTCGCGAAAGATCTTGGGATCGTGGTTCCTAAAGTCAGGATTAAAGACAACCTCGAACTTCAACCCGCGCAATATTCCATTCTGATCAAAGGGGTCGCCGTAGGGGGAGGGGAGCTGATGAACGGTTACTGCCTCGCGATGGATCCAGGGAATGTGGAATCTAAAATATCGGGAATCGAGACTAAGGAACCGGTATTCGGACTGCCAGCCCTTTGGGTATCGGAAAAACAGAGGGAGAGAGCGCAGATAGCAGGGTACACGGTCGTGGATGCCTCTACCATCATTGCTACGCATCTTTCGGAAACGATTCGCAAGCACTCCTTTGAACTTATCGGTCGCCAAGAGCTTCAAGGGTTGATCGATAACGTGGCCAAGAGCCACCCTAAAGTCGTCGAAGAACTTAGTCCGACCGTGGTCAATTTGGGAACCATTCTAAAGGTCTGCCAGAACCTTTTGCGTGAACAGGTTCCCATCCGAGATCTGCTCTCTATTCTTGAAACGTTGGCCAATTATGGCCCTCAGACCAAGGATCCCGAAGCGCTCACCGAATACGTACGCGCCGCCTTAGCCCGAACGATTACGAATCGGTTAACGTTGGGCACGCACGATCTGGAAGTTATTACGATGGAGCCCAGGACGGAAGAGACGCTTATTCGTGCGTACCAGAAGCACGAAGGCACGGCGATGATCAATCTCGAACCTGGTTACTTCGAGCGCTTGGTAAAACAGCTTCAAAAGACGATGGAGACGACCGTTTTTAATTCTGGAGTTCCCGTTCTGCTCTGTCATCCCGTGATCCGATCCCAACTCAAAAAACTTGTTGAGCGATTCATTCCAAATCTGAGCATTGTTTCGGCTAATGAAATAGCCGCGTTTGCTAAGGTGAAGTCGATCGCTACCGTCGAGGCGTAGTAGGCCGATTCACTATTCGGTGGTCAGCTCTTTGACAGATCCAAGGCAGAACTAAGGAGCGCGAATGTTCGTAAAAAAATTTGAAGCGGAATCACTGGAACAGGCTCTTTCTTTAGTAAAAACCGAACTCGGTCCAAACGCTCTTATTTTGTCGACGCAAAATCGAAAAGGAAAGTGGTTTAATAAGCCTTTGGTAGAGGTCACCGCGGCCTTCGAAGCCAAGTCAGGGAATGATCCGTTGCCTGAAACACCGATGGACAGCTTCAGTGAAGATGATCTGGCACAGGTATTTCCTCATCGTAAGCGCAGGGTGATTGGAGATGAGGTGCCGGTCCCAAGTGTTCGCAAGCAAGGGGCAGGGCGATACGCGGAGATGGCCGATGTCCCCGCTCGGCCGAAACAAGAGAATCTTGAGACGATGTGGCTTCGCTTGGGCTTTTCCGCAGAAACCGCGGAAGAGATGGGACGGCGGCTTAAATATGATTATCCGAAAAAGGATCTCGCTAATCCAGCCTTTCTTGAGAAAGCCAAATTGCGCCTGATGGCTCCGCATCTGTCCACTCTGGCTCCCGCGATGCTTATTCAAAGAGCTCACTGGAGTGTCGTGGGGGTGGCGGGCGCGGGAAAGACGTCATTGTGCGTGAAGTTGGCTTTGCACTGTAAATCCGAAGGCAATCACGTCACTTTGGTCAGTTCTGATCAGAGAAAACTTTTGGGAAAAAAAGAATTAGCTTCTTACTCCAAATTGATCCAAGTCCCTTTTCAATCGGAAAAGGACTCAAGGAAGAAGGACTCTTTGAGCTTCTCGGATAGTCCCGCACTCCCGAATGATCATACCGATCTCACGGAAGATCGTTGGAACGAGATTGAGAGTGCCTGCGCCGATCGGTCGGTAGTCATCGTATTAGATGCGTCTTCTCGCTTAGGGGAACTATTGCGGCAGGTAGAGCGGGCCAAAAGCCGACTGAACGTGGCGGCCGTGGCTTTCACACGTCTGGATGCAGTGTCGCAATATGGAATTATTTTTGATGTATTAAAATCGACGAAGCTTTCGCTGCTGGGAGCTTCGTTATCGCTTTCTTTCAAAGCCGCCTTCAAATTTTTTGATAGTCAGGAGCTTGCCAATTTCATCCTTCGAGGTCGTTCTCTTTCATCATAGGGAGTTTAGTCATGAAAACGAAAGTTATCTCATTTGCCAGCGGAAAGGGAGGAGTGGGAAAGACTACTCTCGTCGCGAATCTGGGGTCCCTTTGGGCGAAGTCGGGATCCAATACCCTTCTAGTCGATGGGGACTGGAGTCTAGGGAAACTAAGCCTTACTCTCGGAGTGAGGCCTCAGTGGACGGTGGAGAAGGTACTTTCCGGCGAAATTGGACTAGCGGAGGCCGTCCATTCGGTCTCTAAGAATCTAAGTCTCTTGGCGTCTCCGTCCGGAATTATCGGTTTGGAAGAGTTGTCGGAAGCGGCGCGCAATCAGATTTTTTTCGAAATGGAGGATGTTGGGCGCCAATATGACACGATTCTTTTCGATCATTCCTCTGGGCTGAATTGGGGAGTGCTCCAATTTGCCGCAGCGAGCCATCAGCATGTGATTGTCACCACATCGGAGCCTACGAGCTATACCGATGCATATGCTATAATGAAGATACTGTCGAAACGGTTTGCGATCCGTAATTTCTCTCTTCTCGTAACAATGAGCCAGAACCTTGCTGAGACCGAAGCGATTATCTCTCGGTTTGCAGATGTGGCTCGCAGCCATCTCGACGTTCGAGTTACGCTTCTTGAAATTTTTCCATGGGAACCAAAGCTGGCGGAATCGATTCGAAAACAGCGTCTCTTCATCGATCTATATCCGAACGAGAAATTAACTCGTTGTTTTGACGATGTACGGGTGCGTCTGGAGAACGAGATTCCATCGGCCCATCAGGGATTGCGCTTTTTTTGTGAAGAGCAGGAACTACCTCAACCGACGCACCGGATTTCCTGGTGAACTGGTTCGGGCAACCTTTCTTAAGCGAGCGGACTAATGCCAACTTTGATTAAAAAGTACAAAGACGGGCCTAAGAAGATCGACCGGCGGACCAAGGAAAAGCTCATTCTAGAATATGCGCCCCTTATCCGCTTCATCGCGCAAAAAATAGCGGTGCGACTTCCGTCTAATATCGAATTTGATGACTTGGTGAGCAGCGGCGTCATCGGTCTGATGGACGCCATCGATAAGTATGATCCGACAAGAGACAATAAATTTAAGACCTACGCCGAGTTTCGCATCCGAGGCGCGATTTTGGATGAGTTAAGGGCTCAGGACTGGGTCCCTCGGTCGGTGAGAGAGAAGGCCAAGCAGCTAGAAAAGGCCCATATCCGACTCGAGCAGAAATTGGGTCGGATGCCTACCGAAGACGAAATCACTCGAGAGCTACAGATTTCCAAGGATGAGTATTATGAGCTCTTGAACCAAGTGAAGTCTGTGTCTATTCTTAGCCTAGATGAAGCGGGAAGCTTCAACAGCAGCGATCGGAAGAGCATTCTTAGTCTTTTGGAAAGTTGCAAGATTCCCAGCCCCATTACGCAGCTGAATCTGAAGGATATAAAGGAAGTCGTGACCAGAGCGATTGAGAGTCTTCCTGAGAAGCAGCGTTTGGTATTGAGTCTTTACTATTATGAGGATCTTAATTTGAAGGAGATTGGCGAAGTCTTGGATGTGACGGAGAGTCGGGTATCGCAGTTACACACGCAAGCGGTTCTCTGGCTCCGCCGAAAACTAAAGACTCACTTTGAGGATGGAGACGCTGCGGGATGAGTGCGGCCTCTGAAATCAATGATTTTTTGTCCTATGTAAGCTCCGAACGGGCCCTGTCACAGAATACCCGGATCGCCTACGAGCAGGATTTAGAGCATTTTTTTCTCTTTTGCAGGCGCAAGGGCATTTTGATTCCCACCATCGAACTTCGCCAGCTTAGGGAGTATTTGGCAACCTTGCGAAAGCAAGGACTGTCATCGCGCTCCATCGCCCGGAAATTGTCCGCGATGAAGCAACTCTACAAATTTCTAATGCGTGAGAGCCGAATCGATTCCGATCCCGCGGAGCTTCTTTCGGTCCAGGTGAAAGAGAAGCGTCTCCCCAAATTTCTCACCATAGCGCAGATCGTCCGCCTCATCGAAGCGGCAGATGGCTCGTCGGAGTCAGATATTAGAGACCGAACGTTACTTGAATTGTGGTACGCCACCGGCGCCAGAGTCTCAGAGATGGCCCACCTGTGTGTGGGGTCTATCGATTGGAAGGGGCGGGTCGTTAAGGTTAAGGGAAAGGGCAATCGGAGTCGCCTTATCCCGATTTCGCATACGGCGCTCGAATTGTGTGAAAGATACCGTGATATTCGGCATGAATGGCTCAGAAGACATAATCTCAAAGAGGTTGATGTTTTTTTCATCTCTAATCGCGGTAAAGGGTTCACTCGGCAGGGAATTTGGAGAATTGTAAAAAAGTACGCTGAAAAGGCAGGACTAGGAAAAGAAGTGTGGCCGCATATGATCCGTCATTCGTTTGCAACCCATGTTCTTGAAGGCGGCGCCGACTTAAGATCGGTACAGGAACTCCTAGGGCATCGGTCGATCGCAACGACTGAAATTTATACCCATTTGGATATCGAGAATCTTAAGCTCATGCAGATGAAGTATCACCCACGTCGGTAGTCATTAAAATCACTGTTTTTCATTCACCTTTGGGAAGGGGACTTATGCGTTTACGTCATTTGCTCTTCGTGGCGGCCAGTGTCACCATCTGTTCTTGTTTTTTGAAGCAGGATCCTCCAGCGACTCAGGTGAGTCCGGTGTTTAGTCCCACCGAAGGGCTTATCGTTTTGGAAGACATCTCTGGCGATCAAGCGGCGGCTGCAATCCTAGGTGCGTTTGATCTTAAGACCAATGGCCGATCGTCCAAGCGTCTTAGCGTAGATGCGGTTGATTTTCCGGTGGTTGGATTTCACGAACTCGCTCAGGCACGCACTCCGGAATGCCAGATCATACAGGCTTCCCGTGACGGAGAATCGCAAAGCCGGACGACCGGTCTACTCTCCGCCGGTCAGATGAGCTTTGGTGTTGCCTTGCAGTCAACCCTCCAAACGGTGACTGAGAACTCGGATAATAGTTATTTCCTAAAGCTAGATCCTGGCGTTCCCTCGGATGTCTATCAAGTGCAGGTGGCGGGATCGACTAGCGTGCCGGCGTTCGCGACGACGTTAGCCATGCCAGAAAACCTAAGCGGTGTAACCGTAGCCAGCAGTACCATGGATTCTCACACCATCGCCATCAAGAAATCCACCGCGCTCAATATCACATGGAAGGGGCCAACGTTTATCAACGATCAGAGTTTGATGGTTTTAGATATTTACGCCGACACCGCTAATTCAACCATCCAAGTCCACTGCGTCACCCCCGAGACCTCACAGTACATGGATCATTCGGGAACCAAACAATGGACGATACCTTCCGATTACATGAGCCAACTTCCCACAACCAACACCGCCCAAGTCTACCTAGCCCGCGCCAGTGCCTTCGACGGCACTCAAGACAACCTGGATCTACAAGTTCAGGGACTGAGGTCTAGCTTTGTTAATGCGAGTATTGAGTAGGCTAAATCACCGCAGAACCCGAGAGTGCAGATACTTGTGATGCCCACTACAAAGAGTCGCTAAATTCTCCACCGTGCTAAGCCCCCCATTGGCGACCTCTTTGACATGATGTCGATCCGTCCAACGTCTTTCTTCGCATCGCGTGCCGTCGGAATAGCGAAATACACACTGGGTTTGGTCTCTCAGGTTTACGGCATGAATGACTTGCGCACTCGTGGCCCTACCAGGCTTGGGCGTCTTAATTCGGTCCGGACATAAATTTCTCTCTGCCTTTTTGATGGGGTCGTTCTTTTCCAGATAACTATCGGTTAGTGTTTCTAACGCCTCTTCCATGGAGACCGCTCGTTGGGTCTTTTGAGAGAAGAGGTCACAGAGGCGTTTAAGCTTTGCTTCTAGTGCAATAGATATCCCCATCTCAAGCTTAGACCTCCGGATGGTGCGTCACAATCTCTCTACGAAGCTTAGTTTGGGAGAGTGTCATAGGTTACTTTTTTTTGTGTCTGGACACAAAGTGAGTTTCGGAAGGGGCGACTCGTGTTTGCTGTCGTTTCACTCATGGGGATTTTTTGGCTTCCCACTTTTGAGGTAGCGTTCTGTTTTGTGTGGGAAAAGACGTATGTCGGTTTGCGCGGGCTTTTATCTACCCGGCCCTGCTGTCTGTCTTTGTATTTTGAGTCTTTGCTTTCTCTTGTCCGTGGCCGTGACGACGTGGGAGGAGAGGTCTTGGTTTTTAATAGCGCTGGCGTTTTTGGGTTATTTTT
>Ga0206963_10036_pt1 | contig 47920 bp, 49 predicted proteins | sample Alteio_BWOrgHeat_28_FD_152958 | JGI IMG/M metagenome (GOLD analysis project Ga0206963, IMG submission 152958) | Enriched cells from forest soil in Barre Woods Harvard Forest LTER site, Petersham, Massachusetts, United States -... | ecosystem: Environmental > Terrestrial > Soil > Temperate forest >... | reverse complement strand
AATGATTAGTAGTTTGGATGATGGATATTATGCACAACATTTTGTTGGCGCAGGCAGAGTGATTTGAAATAGGAAATAAGAAGTGTGAAGTTGATTAGATAAGTAGAAGAATATTTATTAATAATAAAATTGACTAGCTCCGTGATTTATGGCGGAGAATGCGGATAAAAAAATCGCTGAATAAAGAAATGATGTACAAGAGTGCGACGCCAATGAAGTTGAAAATTGAACTAATGTTTGGTAAAAAATTTTATTAATCATTTTTGGTATTAATAAAAAAAATTCATTTTTTATAACTTATACTTCATACTTAATAACCGTGTTTTTCTCAACAACAATTTCATCTTCCTGTTCGCGCATTTGTTGGCTCGTTAATCTTGATCCATCGTGGCTGTAACCGGGCGGGCCGAAAATATAATTCCATTTTTCTTTTGCAGAAATATCTTTTCTTAAAACATCATTAATAATATTTTTCCACTCGTGAAAAATAATATTAACAGGCGTTTCTTTTTCTATTGGTTTTGTTAGCCCGTATTTTTTTGGCTGATATTCTTCATCTGGCAATTCTGGTTGAAACGTTCCAAATAATTGATCCCAGATTATTAAAAACATGCCCATGTTTTTATCCAAATATTTCGGGTTGGATGCATGATGAACACGGTGATGAGATGGCGTTACAAAAATATATTCCAACCAACCCATTTTATTAATGAGTTCCGTGTGTACAAAGATTCCCCAAATTTGCGTGGCAGAATAAATGAACACAATATCAAGCGCTTTAAAACCACAAAACGCCAATGGAATAAAATAGATAAAACGATATAAAGGTTGAAAAACAGAAGAGCGGAAACCAACTGTAAAATTCATGTGTTCAGACGAATGATGCGTTACATGCACGGCCCAAAAAAAACGTATTTCATGATCAAAACGATGGAGCCAGTAATACAAAAAATCTTCTGCAAGTATTAATATAAACCAATAAGAAAATACATTGGTAATCGTTAAAAAATGATGGCTGTAAAAGTAGGATAGAACCACAACATACACAGCGCGAAACAACAAATCAATTACGCTGTTGAGCAGCATTAAATACACATTTGTTATCGTATCTTTTAATGTATATAATTTGCGATGATGATAATTGCTCAATAAAATCTCTGCACCGATTATAAAAATATAAATCGGCGTGCTTATTAATATCAGCAATTGTTCGCGCAGTGCATTCACGCAGCAAAAGTACATCGTCTGGCTGAGACATCATATCTTCGTTGCTTATTCATTCGTTAATGACAGATCCATTATTAGATAAATGGGAAGAAAAATCCCTTGAGCACCAAAAAATTTTTAAAGGTTATTTGCACCGCGCAAATAAAAATAAAGTGCTTAAACAATTGCCCGATTTAAATGAAGAAGCATTTGAAAAAATAGATTGCATGAAGTGTGCAAACTGTTGCAAACATTATTCCCCGCGTTTTAAACCGCCGGATATTAAGCGCATTTCAAAACACATGCAAATGAAAGAAGGCGATTTTCGGGATAAATATTTGGTTGTTGATACAGAAGGTGATTATGTTGCAAAATCGCTGCCATGCCCGTTTTTAGGCGATGATAATGCCTGCGGAATTTATGATGTGCGCCCAACAGACTGCCAGCGTTTTCCTTACACAGATGAAGATGTACTTTTAAAAAGGCCGTTGCTCACTTTAAAAAATTCTTCTTTTTGCCCGATTGTTTATTTTGTTTTGGAAAAATTGGTGAAGGCCGGTGTGTAAATTTTTATTATTAAAATAGACACAATATTTTTTACTTTTTTATTAATAATCATTTTGCCTTAAAAGATTTTACAATAAAATAAATTGTTGGAATTAATAAAATGCAAAACACAAAAGGCAAAAACCAAACTGCAATGCCTTTCATTTTTCCAAGCGATGTTGAATAAATAAAATAAAGAACAATTGTAAAAACAATGGTGAGTGATAATTTTAAAATCCGCAACATACGCGTTGCAAGCGTGTATTGCGCTGCAGCATTTACACTGGTAATTTTTATGGCGTAATTAAAAATGTTTGGAAATTTATTTAGAATACTTAATCCAATAAATAAAATTGTACAAAAAATGGCCAGGATAATTACGGTTGTTTTGCTGCCATATTTATCCACTTTTCCGGAAACATTAAAATGAGTTGGAATAATGTCCGGCAAATTGAAATAAGCAAACAAAGCAAAAACCCATAAACCTAAAAGCATTAATAAGCCTGCAACTTCCATCATTTTATCAAATGCAGAAAGTTGCAGTTTTATTTTTGGCCTTGGTTCCACAAAAAATAATTTGGTGTTTTAAATTATTAATAATCGATTTTTTCTAACTCGTCAATTCTTCATAAGTCGCCTGTAATCCGCGCTCAATGCCGTCTCCCTGCCACTCACTTACACCGGGAATTGATTTTTCTTTTATCACTTCGTCTTTTGTTTTGCCTGCTTTTATTTCTTGTCCAACAAAGTCTACCATTTTAGTTAAGTAATTCTGCATTGCTTTTAAATCTTCTTTATTTCCTGTTACTTTTTCCGGATCAAATGCATGGCCGAAAACAAAAAGTGTGTTATTATCAAAAGTATTCAGCGTTTTATCCAACACATTAATCCAGCTTTTTACTGAAGCGCCAGCACTGCGATCAACAAAAGCCCAGCGTCGGTTAAAAACCAAATCGCCCATGTGCGCAATGTTTGCATTTTGAAAATGAATAATGGCATCGCCATTTGTATGCGCCGCGCCATAGTAATAAGTTTTGATTGATTCATCACCAACTTTATACATTTCTGTATTTGTAAAAGTTTTATTTGGATACAATTGTTTGTCTTCTGTTTTTTGTGCAACAGCCACTTTTTGCTGGTTGATTAATGAATTGCTGTGCGCTGCAACATCTTTTACAATTCCTTTAAAAGAAATATTTCCCGAAGTATGATCTGCATGATGATGTGTATTAATAAGCATTGAAAATGGCGCTGTACTTTGCTTTTTCAACGTATCAATTAAATGCTGTGATTGCTCCGGAAATTCTGCATCAACAACAACAATTCCATCTTTCGATAAATAGTATGCAATCGTTCCGCCTTTCTCTGTAAAAATGCCAACATTGTTGCGCAGCATTTTCATTTTATAAGGATCTTGTTGTAAGAAATTTGCAAACATTTTTTGATTGAACAACGACAATGCGCCAAGCGTTAATGAGGCGTTTCGTATAAAAATTCTTCTTTGCATAAATGATTTTTTTGTTGTTGTAAGTTACAAATCCTGTAGTAAAAAACTTCATGAACTGATATTAACTTTCTATAATCAAAGAATACTTTAACGGCTGAATAAAAAAGCTGATTTTTGAATACAATCAAATTTTTGCATGCAATTTTTTCTGCGTTTTGTAAAATTATTGTTTCGTTTTACCTGGCATATTATTGCCTTCATCATTGTATTGGTTTTATGTTTTCATTTCTGGTTCATTCATCATTCAGAAAAAACAATTGAAGATCTAATTTCGTGGGCTTCTGACGGAAAATTAAAAACAACTATAAAAAAATTCCGCATTGATTACTTCAATAATATAATCGATATAAAAGATTTGGTCATCGTTAATACAGATTCTTCTTCTCAACAAACATCTTATCGTTTTACTGCAAAAGATTTTCATTTAAATATAAGATCGCGATGGGATTTAATTTTTCATAAACAGTTAATAATAGATTCCGTTGTTTTTAATAACCCGGATATTATAGTTGTAAGAAATGGCGAACAAAAAAAAGACACAACAAACAAAAAATTATTGCTTGCCGAAGAATTGGGAAACGTGTACAAAGCAATTACGCAATCGCTCAATGTTTTTAACCTGCAACGCTTTGAAATAAATGAAGGAAAAGTATTGATTACTGACGCTGGAAACGCAGGCCGGGCGCCATTTCGGCTCACTCATATTTTTTTATCGGTTGATAAATTTAATGTAGATACTTCAGGCATTAAAAACAATTCAACATTCATTTTTTCTGAAAGGATTTTGTTGCGCATAAATAACCAAAACATTTTATTGCCGGATAATAAAAGCAATATTTCTTTTAAAGAATTATTAATTGACTCGAAGGAAAAATTGATCCGCATTATAAATCCTGCAATAAATATTTTGCCTTCTGGTGAACAAAAAAATAGTTTGATTGCATCTGCGCCATTATTAAATATTACCGGGCTCGATTTTAATGCGCTGTATCAAAATCAATTGGTAAAAGCAGATTCTGTTTTTTTACAAAATCCAAAAGGCGATTTGGAGATTTATATTAATGAAAATAAATCTGCCATCAATAATAAAAAGAAAACGCCACTCGACAGCGCATTGAAGCAACTGCCGATTGCGATTAATATCAGCCACGTTGTTTTGCAACATGGTGATGCATTAATGCATTTGTTTCAGGGAAAAAAGATGACTTCTTTTCAAACAAAAAATGATAATGTAAGTGTTGCCGGCATTCGCATAAATGATACATCAGGAACTGTGCTTGATATTGATGGATTTAGTTACACTGCACGAAATTATATTGGTTATACGCCAGATAGCATTTACCGCTTTGGCTTTGACAGTTTGCAATTTATTAATAGCAAAATTGTATTGTATCATTTTACAGCAGCAACAGTTAAGAAGACGAAAGCCGTGCTGCTGCGCGATTACAACGTTCCGCGTTTTGAAATCACAGGGATGGATTGGTTTTCGTTTATTCTTGATAATCATTTTAAGGCAGAGGCTGCTGTGTTGTATAATCCTGTTTTAAACATCGAAAAAAATAATTTTATTAATGGTTTTGATTCAGCAAAAAATGATAATAAAAAATCAATTTATCAAACGTTGTCAGTAATGGATAGCATAATAGATTTGAAGCAATTAAAAATTATAAATGGAAATTTTTCTTTTAAACAAAGCAATACGCTAAACCTGAAATTGCAAAAATTAAACCTTGTTATTAATGCCGATGAACTTACAAAAGCGCGAACAATAAACCAACTTGTAAATTCTGTTAAGCAATTGTCTTTTGACACAGCAACTGCAAATAATTTATCGGGATCAATATTTATAAGCAAGTCAAATTTTAATAATAAAGAAAAAAATCTTGTATTAAATAAAATCGATTTTAATGCAGATAACAGTAATATTAATGTTGGGTTGAATGGTGTTTCGCTGAAAGATTTTTCATTTGATAATAACGATCTTGAAGTAAACAACATTCATTGGAACGAAGGAATTATTCATATTAATGAACAAAAAAACAGCGCAGAAAAACCATTGATTGCAGATACAAAAATGCCTGCATTTTTATTAAATAATATTTCAGGAAATAATACAACTTTCTTTTTTGAGAATAAAAATATAACCGCGTCACTGTATTTGAAAACAGTTTCAGCAAATACATTTATTAAAGAAACCAATAAACCGATTCGCCTGGAAAGCTTGCTGGTGGCTGGAAATAACGCAAAAATAATTTTGGGTGAAAGTAAAATATCCTGCAATGATTTTATTATAAATGATCAACAAAAATCATTTTTACAAACTATTTCTTTTCAGCATAAAAATAATAATGACAGCATTTCTGTTCATGTTCCATCGTTCACATTTATTCCTTTTATTAATGAAACAATTGCACAGAATACAATTACAGTTGATTCAATAATAGTACATCAACCGGAAATATTTTTTGCCTTCCAAAAACAAATAAAACAAGATAATGAATCAGAAAACCAAGTTCATTTGCCAAAATTAAATTTCAATTATGTTGATGTTAATAATGCTTCTGTTGAATTTGGTTTAATAAATAAAAATGAAAAAATAGTTGCGGGTTCAAAAAAATTATCATTAAACATTCAAAGCATATTAACACAAAATGAAAATGATTTATTTGCAAGAAACATCTTATTAAATGCTGAAAATATTTTAATAAAAAACACTGACAGTATTTCCTTAAAATCCAATGGCAGCAATAGTATCAGGCTCACATCATTTGTGTACCAGGCAAACAAAGATTGGAATTTTGACCTTGCTAAAATTGCTACAAACAACGTACAATATGAAAATTTAAAAGCCGGGAAAAATCAATCAATAGTTATTAATAAACTCATTGCGCAAAATGCAATTTTTAATAATAAAGATTTAAAAGAACCATTGACATGGTTGATCAATAAATCGAAGGCAAGTATTGGATTTGATTTATTAACCTGGAAAAATAACCACACAAATTTGCTGGTAAACAATTTTGATTTCAATCAAACCAAAAAACAAATTGTTATTAATTCTTTTGAAATTGATCCGGGAAAAAGCCGTGAAGAGTTTATAAAAAATTTGATTTCTCGGGAAGATTTTATGCAGGCTTCTTCTGCAAAAATTATATTTAATGGAATTGAAATGGAAAATAAAATCATTAATATTTCTGCTATAAATATTGATGATGCATTATTAAATGTATACAGCGACAAATTAATTAAGGCTGGTTTAGAAACGCTGCAACCTTTGCCAGCTAAGGCTTTGCTAAAGTTGCCAATTCCGTTGTCAATAAAAAAAATCAACCTTAATAATATGAAAGTTGATTACACAGAATTGAATGAAGATACGCGGCAGGTTGGCAAAGTTTATTTTACAAACATTAATGGAAATATTTTTAATGTTCAATCAAAAATAAATTATGAAGATAGTTTGCGCATAAATGTGTCTGCAAAATTTTTGGATACGATGAAATTACATCTTCAATTAAATGAATCATATGCAGATTCTTTAACGGGCCTCAATTTAAATATTCAACTTGGCCCGGGAGATTTGAAATTACTTAATCCTTTTTTGGTTCCGCTAACTTCTATGCAGGCAAAGGCTGGAACGCTTGACACGATGAATTTATCAGCTGTTGGTAATGATTATTTTTCTCATGGAAATATGCATTTATATTATCACGGATTAAAAGCTGCAAGGCTCGATTCGGGTAATTTACAAAAGAAGAAATTTGGAACGAAACTCGTTAACTTTTTTGCAAATGCGGTTGCAGTAAGAAATAACAATACTAAGCGCCGCGCGGATTTTCATTTTGTGCGGTTAAGAGAAAAATCTTCCATCAGTTATTTTTTAAAAATGGTTGTACAAGGCGCTGCCGGCAGCGTTGCGCCAGTTAGCAAAATAATTTACAGAAAAGAATACAAACGCGCGATGAAGAAGTTTGTCGAGAGTGGATCGCGTTGAATGTTGATCGTTGACAAATTATTATAAACAAAATTATTTTTCAATCAACGATCATCGTTTATTGTTTTTAATATTCCATCTTTCGCAAACTTGGCGCTTTAAACCATGTTGTAACTACAACGAGCAAAGTCATACATCCGCCAAAAACAACTGACGGAACAACGCCCAATAATCGCGCAGCAACGCCACTTTCAAATTGCCCGAGTTCGTTACTTGAATTAATAAACATAGAATTTACACTCATTACGCGGCCGCGCATATTGTCTGGCGTTTTTAATTGCATAATTGTGCCGCGCGTTACAACGCTTATCCCATCAAGCATTCCGCTGATCATTAATGCGGCAAATGATATCCAGAATAATTTAGATAATGCAAAAATTATAATGCATGTACCAAAACCTGCAACGGCAAAAAGTAATTTTTTTCCCTGTTGTTTGCGTACCGGGAAAAAAGTTAACACGATAACAATACATATTGATCCGATATCGGAAGCGCCATTTAAAAAGCCAAAACCTTCCGGGCCGATTTTTAAAATATCGCGTGCAAATACAGGAACCATGGCTACTGCGCCGCCAAATAATACAGCAAATAAATCGAGCGAAATGGCACCGAGTAATTCTTTTGTTTTAAAAACAAAATTCAATCCTTCTTTCACACTGTCCCATGTTTTCTTTTCGCCGCGTTCATTTAATGCAGGCTTTGGTTTCAATTGAAATAAAATAATAAATGCAATTAAAACAAGTGAGCTTACAACTATTAATGTGCCTGCATTTCCTAAACCTGCAATTAAAAAACCACCGATTGCATGGCCGCTTACAGAAGCAGATAACCATGCGCCCTGGTTCCATGTCGTTGCATTTTGCAATGTTTTTTTGGGAACTATTTGCGCAAGTATCACGTTGAAAGTTGGGCCGGCAAAGGATCTTACAATTCCTGTACAAAAAATCACCGCATAAATGCAAATGGCAATTACATGATTGTGTAAATGTTGTGATGTAAAATTTGTTGCGAGAAAAAGTAAAATTAATGCAGCAACAAAATACAATGCAACACCTGTTATTAATAATTTTCTTTTCTCACTTATATCAATAACGTGCCCTGCGTATAATGCAAAAGCAAATGCGGGAATAAATTCTGATAAGCCAACAATACCAATTGCAATTGGTGCATTGGTTAAATTATAAATCCACCAGCCAACCAATGTGCTCATCATGCGCAGTGCCATGATAAAAATAAATCTTCCGATTACCAGGTTGCGGAATTCTGAAATTCGTATTGCTGCGTATGGATCTTGTTTTACCTGTTCTTCAATCATTCAAAAAAATTTATGGCAGTGAAAAGTAGTGCTGGCCGAAGTTGTACTCTTTATTCAATGCGTCGATAATAATATTAAAATGGCTTTTATTGCCGAGAAAATCTGCATTTTCTGCATCCACAAAAATGGTTTTTATATTGCGTTGCTTAATGTAGTTCGTGTACGTTTGTTGTATATTAAATAAATATTCATCGGCAATTGATTGCTCGTATGATCGGTTTCTTTTTTTTATATTTTGCTGCAGTTTATAAACTGGCGCGTGTAAATAAATAATGATATCTGGTTGAATTAATTGCTGATTAATAATGTCAAACAACTTTTGATAAAGATGAAATTCTTCTTCGGGCAAATTTACTTTTGCAAACAACAAACATTTGGTAAAAAGATAATCAGAAACTGTAATACTTTGAAACATATCTTTTGTGTGAACGAGTTCTTTCAATTGTTTATAACGTTCTGCCATAAAAAATAATTCCAGCGGAAACGCATACTGCGCGGGGTTTTCATAAAATTTTGAAAGAAAAGGATTGTCTGCAAATTGCTCCAATATTAACCGTGCATTAAAATGTTTTGCCAGCAAATGCGCGAGTGTAGTTTTGCCCGCGCCAATATTTCCTTCTATAGATATGTAATGATAGTTCATGTTTTTTGTGGCCACAGAAATCCACAGAGGTAATGAGAACCGCAGAGCATTTAATTTCTTGCAATCAGCCTTTTTATTCCATCTGTTAACTTCAAGACATTAAAATTTATAATTAAACCAATTTTGGATTTCGATAATTTCAAATAAGTCAGAATTTGTGCAATATGAACATCATTAATAGCTTCAACATTTTTAATTTCAACTATCACACAATTATTAATCAACAAATCCAAACGATAACCTTGTTCAAGATTTATTTCTTTATAAATTAATGGTAACCCAACTTGTCGTTTTATATTCAAACCTGAGTTCAGTAATTCTTAATATAAACACGCTTCATAACTCGATTCCAGCAAACCCGGGCCAAGGTGTTTATGAACTTCAATTGCACAACCAATAATTTTTCCTGTAATTATATTAATATCCATACCTGTGGTTCTCAATTTTTAACTCTGAGGTTCTCCGTGGTATGATTACACTGGCAAAGAAAAATGAATTTGAAGAATTTAGACTCACAATTTCTTCACATCTAATTTGTCTTCGCACATCATCAATAAATCATGGATTGTTTTATTTAAAACAGGATGCAAAAAATCCGGCGCGAGTTCATTCATTGGTTCTAAAACAAATTTTCTGTTTTGTATTTGCGGGTGCGGAATGATTAAATCGGTTTCATTAATAATTGCGGAATTAAAAAAAAGTATATCAATATCAATTGTTCGTGGCCCGTTTTTTTCTGTTCTTTTTCTTCCCATTTCATTTTCGATACGCAACAAAACCTGCATTAATGTGCTTGCATTCATCACAGTTTCTATTAATAAAACCTGGTTTAAAAAAGATGGCTGATCCGTTTTTCCCCAAGCTTCAGTTTCATACAATGCAGACTGCGAAAGGATTTCGCCACATTCATTAATAATACTTGTTTTTGCTTTTTGCAAATATTTAAACTTGTTTCTTTCATTGCCACCTGTCAGCAAATATGCTTTGTTCATGTAAAAAATTAAGTGCGTTACAGGTTTAAAAATAGTTTGTTTTGTAAAACTTTAAGAAACAAATAGATTTGCCTGCCATCAACTAATCAATAAAAAACTTTTTATAAATATGCCGAGTCAATATAATCAAATCAGGGCGATGCTTGCCATTACAAAAGGCAGTTTCAAAGCGATTTTTCGCAGCCCAAGTGCAGTTGTTTTTAGTTTTGCATTTCCATTAATATTCATTTTGGTTTTTGGTTTTATTGGCGGCGACAATAGCGGCCCGGTTTATAAAATTGCGTTTGATAATGGCAACGATTCAGCCAACGCATTATACGATTCGTTAACAACAAGTAAAAATGTGCAGGTTGTAAAATATGCTTCTGATAAAGATTTGGAAAATGATTTGGTAAAAGGAAGACTTACAGGCGTTGTAAAGATTGTAAAAAATCCTGCGCCAGGCGCTTTGCCTGCTTTCTTTTTAAAATTCAGAAGTACAACTGCAAGCGCTGATAAATTTCCGCAATTTCTTTCTTTGTCTGATAATATTATTAATAAAGTAAGCAATGCAAAATTAGGCAAGCAACCGACGTATGCCGCAATAGCAATGAGTTCCAGCGATATTAAAGAAGTGCGTGAATACAAAACAATCGATTTTATTTTGCCCGGCCAATTGGGATTTTCTTTATTAAGCGCCGGCGTTTTTGGCGTGGCATTTTTATTTTTTAATCTCCGGCAAACATTGGTATTAAAACGTTTTTTCGCAACACCAATCAGCAGAAAATATATTGTGCTTGGCGAGGCATTAAGCCGCGTTTTATTTCAATTAATAACATCGGTTACTATTTTATTAATCGGCCATTTTGTGTTTGGTTTTACATTGGTTCATGGCGCGCTAACTTTTTTTGAATTACTTGTTTTAAGTTTTATTGGCCTGATGGTTTTTATGGGTTTTGGTTTTATAATAAGTGGGCTTGCAAAAAACGAAAGTTCTATTCCACCATTGGCCAATTTAATTACATTGCCACAATTTTTATTATCAGGAACTTTCTTTACGATAGATGTTTTTCCTACATGGTTGCAACCAATTTGCCGCGTGCTGCCATTAACGCATTTAAATGATGCGATGCGCAAAATCGCTTTTGAGGGCGCGCACTTAACAGATTGTGGCAAACAAATCGGTATACTTTTTTTATGGGGAATTTTTGCTTATGCAGTCGCCATTAAAGTTTTTAAATGGGAATAATGTAATTCAAGAAACAAGGTTATAGTATCCAAAAAATAATGTTCAAAAAACAACAGACAAGGAACAAGCATTAATAATAAAAACTAAAAATAAAATTCTGTCATCCTTCAACTGTCATCTGTCAACTTTCAAAAATGAACAATCAACCATAAACTACCAATGCGTTTTATAAAATTATTTTTTCTTAGTGTAGTTATTTTGTTTTTGGTAATGACAGCAATTTCTTTGCTTTTTCCTTCGCATTTGCGCATGTCTCGCGCGGTTGATATTATGGGAAATAAAGACACTGTTTTTAATAACATTAATGATTTTAAAAAATGGAATTTGTGGAACGATTTTATTATTAATGCACCATTAACGAATAAAACAATTTCAACGCCATCCTTTGGCAGCGCGGCTTTCATCGCATCTGATCAATTAAAAATTATTATAGGTAAAAGCAGTGCTGATTCAATAATAACTTCCTGGAACCAAAAAAACGGCAAACATTTTACAGGCGGATATAATTTATTTGAGTTGCGCCCCGGAACCATCACCGTACAATTTTATTTTGATTTTTATTTTCGCTGGTATCCTTGGGAAAAATTCAGCAGCCTTTTATACGAACGCGAAATCGGCACAGTTATGGAAGTATCATTAAACAAACTGAAAGACATTTCAGAAAATTCAAAATAGTTATTTCATTTTTATTAATAAACAAAAACAAAAATTAACGTATGAAAAATTTAATGTTGTTATCGGTTGCTTTTTTAATCAGCATCGCATCTTTTGCACAGCCAGATCATAAAGCAAGCCCGCACGATACAGTTACTACAAAAAATATTAAAGTGACTTACGGACGCCCTTATAAAAAAGGCAGGGATATTTTCGGTGGTTTGGAAAAGTTCGGTGAAGTATGGCGTTGCGGTGCAGATGAAGCAACTGAAATTACTTTTGCAAAAGACGGAATGTTTGGTGGCAAATCTATTAAAGCAGGTTCATATACTTTGTTTGTAAAACCAACTGCTACAGAATGGACAATCATCATCAATGGCGACCCGCATTTTTGGGGAACACAATATGCAGATCATAAAGCGAAAGATGTATTAAGCGTAACAGTTCCTGTAAAAAATTTGGATACAGTTGTTGATCAACTCACAATCCGTTTTGCTGGTTCAAATATGATTATTGAGTGGGACAAAACGCAGGTTTCTATTCCTGTAAGTTTCTAAAAAATTATTAATAAATAAAAAATGGCTTTCATCATTAATACAGTGAAAGCCATTTTTATTTTTATGTACTAAGCATTAGTATTCAATTAAACTTCATTGGCGTCGCACACTTGTACATTTAGTTCTTTATTCGACATTTATCTGAACTGTGATTTTGCTAGATTAAAAATATTATTGAGATTATTTTATAAACAAATAAAGTCCGCCGCCTATAAACCTTCAAGGTTTTTCAGAGTCGTTCCAATTATCAATTATCAATTATCAATTATCAATTATCAATTATCAATTATCAATTATCAATTATCAATTATCAATTATCAATTATCAATTATCAATTAAATCAAGCTGCAACAAAAAATCATACACAAAATTCAATTCATCATCCGTAATACAATAAGGCGGCATAATATAAATTGTATTTCCAAGCGGCCGCAGATAAATTCCTTTTTCCAAACTTTTTTTAGTTATTAATGCGCTGATATTATTAAGGTATTCATCCTTTCCATTATTAATTTCAAACGCCACGATAGTTCCAATTTGCCTTAGATTTTTAATTTTATAGTTGAGCTTTGAAGTTTGGAGTTTATTAATAAAATTTTTGTGCATCAATTCTATTCTTGCAATATTTTTTTTGCATTCTTCTTTTTCAATCAAATCCAAACTTGCCACCGAAGCTGCACACGCAATCGGGTTTGCAGTAAAGGAATGCCCGTGAAAAAATGTTTTCGTTTTATCATCACTTACAAATGCGTCGAAAATATTTTGCGTAGCCGCTGTAACGCCCATCGCCATTGAGCCTCCGGTTAATCCTTTACTCAGGCAAATGATATCGGCTTTGTTTTTTAAATATTCTCCGGCAAACAATTTTCCCGTTCTTCCAAAACCAGTAAGCACTTCATCAGCGATGCATAAAATATTATTTTCTTTTACAACCATTAATAAATCATCAAGCAAAGTTGCATCATACATTAACATTCCGCCAGCGCCTTGCAAAAGTGGTTCATAAATAAAACAGGCAATGTCGTTTGCATGTCGCTTTACAGTTAATTTCAGTTTATTAATATTTTCTAAAGTTGGCGTATCAATAAAAATTACTTCAAACAAATAATCAGTAAAAGGTTTTGTAAAAACACTTCGCTCACTCACACTCATCGCGCCAAATGTATCGCCGTGATAAGAGTTTTTAAATGCGAGAATTTTTTTTGGTGAATGGTGAATGATGAATGATGATTCATCTTTGATATTAGATATTGGATATTGGATATTGTCTTTTGTTTCTTGTGCCTTATTTTTTAAATCTTGTTCCTTGTTTCTTGGTTCCTGATTCTTATTTTCAAAAAATTGTATAACCATCTTAATAGCAACTTCAACCGCAGTTGAACCATTATCGGAATAAAATATTTTTGAAAAATTTCCGGGTAAAATTTTTATTAACCGCTCTGCAAGCCGCACTGCTGGCTCATGCGTAAAGCCTGTAAAAATTACATGCTCTAAATTTTTTGCCTGTTCATAAATTTTTTCCGCAATATACGGATGTGCATGGCCATGAATATTTACCCACCAACTGCTAATTGCATCAATATAACTTTTGCCATGTTCATCAAAAAGCAAAGCACCACTGCCATTAACAACAGCAATTGGCGCAACCATATTTTTATGCTGTGTATAAGGATGCCAGATAACTTCTTTGTCGCGTTCGGTTAACGATTTTGCCATTATAAATTTTTAAAAAAAATATTCTCGACTTATAAAAATAAGTTGAAGCGAAGTTATGGCTTGCCATTCTCCAATAAAAATTGTTGATGCAACGATTCGTTTTGTAACATTGTCAACATACTGTAACCACATTGCATGGGCGATCACGAATTAATAAAAGATTGTTTAAAAGGAAAGCAGGCTGCGCAAAAAAAGTTGTATGCGCAATACGCAGAAACCATGCTGGGCGTGTGTTACCGCTATACAAAGTCTATTGCAGATGCGGAAGATGTGTTGCAGGAAAGCTTTATAAAAGTGTTTAAAAACCTGCACCAGTTTAAGTTTGAAGGCGAACTCGGCGCATGGATTCGCAGGATTATGGTAAACACTGCAATAAATTTTTTGAAAAGCAATAGCCGTTACCAATCAGAATTATCGTTTACAGATACAAGCCTGCACCCGGTTTCTACGGATAATCCGATTGTGTTGCTGCAGGCAAAAGATATTGCAGAACTCATCCGGCAATTGCCGCCGGGTTATCAAACCATTTTTAATTTACACGCGGTTGAAGGTTATACGCATGTTGAAATCGGTAAAATTTTAGGCATTAATGAAGGAACATCACGCTCGCAATATGCGCGCGCAAGAACATTATTAATAAGCTGGATGAAAAAAAATTCTTCAGATACAAAAACAGAATTGTATGGCAGATCCTGATTTTGAAAAACAAGTGCAACAGAAAATGGAGGAGTTGAAGTTTACTCCTTCAGAAACTGTGTGGAAAAATATTGATGCAGAAATTAATAAAGAAAGAAAACGCAGGCCGTTGTTCTGGCTATTCTTTTTTCTCGGCTTGTCTGTTGCCGGAATTGTTTATTATACTTCGGCAAATCATAATAATAAATCAATTGCAACAATCGATGCTAATAAAAGAGCAACTTTTTCAACAACACAAAATAAGAAAGAAGTTGCAGTAACTGCTATAAATAAATCTTCTGAAAGCATTGATTCTACTGAATACTCAAACAAATTAAAAATTAATAAAAATGTAAATGCTATTAATCATTCTTTAGTAACTATCAATAAAAAAAATAAAATTCGAACAAAAACCATAAACAAGATTGAAAGTAAAAAGAATAAAGAATTAAATTTTTCTTCAAACATTAATAAAGAAAAAAATAACAATCGTGAAATTATTATTAATAAAAATAAAACAAGCGCAAGTAAAATTTCATCGAATAAAAATGAAAAAAATAATGATGTTTTAAATGATAATATAGAGTCGGTAAATAAAAAAGAAACATCAATAAATCAATCCAATAATTCAACTGATTCTGTAAAAGATAAAATTGAGAAAATTGATTCTATAAAAAATAAAAATGCAATTGCTGCAAATGAAAAAGTTATAACAAAAGATTCTTCTATTAATAAAGCTGTTGCTAAAAAAGATAAAAAAACAAAACAAAATTCATTAATAAAATTTGGTATAACAGCCGGTGCAGGCTTCTCTGGTATTAATAGCAGTTTGTTCAAATCCGCGCTGGTAGCGTATCCTGCATTAAATAATACAACCCCGGTTACAGGCAATTCAGCTTCAGCTATTCACAATGGCTTTTCTTTTAATGCAGGTTTTTTTATGCAAAAAAATCTTTCAAAACGTGTTTCGCTTTCTGTGGGAATTAATTATCATTATTATTCCACAACAATTAAAACAGGAAAATATTTAGACAGTTCATCGTTTGTTTATGTACCAAATGCAAACGCAACGTCGGTAAATGGTTATTATGCAAATGGAAATGCAAATACCTATACAAACCATTATCACACGATTGAAATTCCTTTATTAATAAATTTTCAATTGAATAAAAATAAAAATTTACCAATAAACTGGGAAGCAGGGATTACAGGATTACATCTTATTAATACCAACGCATTGCAATTTGATAATGCAACAGGAATTTATTATAAAAATAATAACCTGTTTAATAAAACACAGGCCAGCGCTGCAACAGCGCTTACTATTGGTTTTCCTTTTAACGGAAATATTTTACACATCGGCCCGCAATTGCAATACAGTTTTACCAATTTGCAAAATAAAAACACAGGAAATTATCAGCATTTATTTTTTACAGGAATAAAAATTTCAACAACGTTTGGAAAAAAATAACTTATAAAATTTCGTTCTATTATTAATATTGAATTGCCTGAAACCCTTGCTGGTTGGAAGTTTTAGACATTATTAATAAACTTCAGGTTACGTTTTATACCATTCAACTTTGCCCTTTTCAACGGAGAGTTTTGAAATATTTTTTTAAAACTTTCCGTTGTTATTTCTTCCCAGTTGTTTGTTGTAAAATTTAAGATTTCAGGAATAGGAGTGAAGGCAATTTCATTTGTTGGTTTTGCAAATCGGTTCCACGGGCATACATCCTGGCAGGTATCGCAACCAAACATCCAGTTGTCAAATTTCCCTTTCATCTCTTCGGGAATAAGCATTTCTTTCAATTCAATTGTAAAGTACGAAATGCATTTGCTGCCATTAATAACTTTATCTTCCATTATCGCATTTGTCGGGCATGCATCAATGCATTTTGTACAGGTGCCGCAAAAATCTTTTACAAAAGGATCATCATAATCCAAGTCTAAATCGATTATTAATGTTGCTATAAAAAAATAGGAGCCGTTCATTTTATTAATAAGGTTTCCATTTTTTCCAACCCAGCCCAAACCACTTTTCACGGCCCAGCTTCTTTCTAAAACAGGCGCGCTGTCAACAAATCCGCGCCCGTTTACTTCACCAATATTTTCTTTTATTGATTGTAACATGAAGTTTAATTTTTCTTTAATCACTTCATGATAATCTTTTCCATAAGCATATTTGGAAATTTTTAAATCGTTGTTATGTTGTTGTTCAGCAGGAAAATAATTTAATAATAAAGTGATGACAGATTTTGCACCCGGCATTAACTTGGTTGGATCCACACGCAAGTCAAAATAATTTTCCATATACTTCATTGATCCTTGCAAACCCTTATCCAACCACTGTTCTAACCTGCGCGCATCTTCATCCAATTTGCTTGCACGCGCAATGCCACAATAATTAAAACCAGTTTGCGAAGCAAGTTGTTTAATAAAATATGTACGTTGTGCGTTATTCATCTATAATTTATAACATGCATTGACTATTTGAAAAAAATATTTATAACGTGCATCTGTACACTGAACGAAGCTCTTTCTACACAGGACAAATTAAACATTAAGTTTGGAAAAGTTGCTGTTGTTGATCTGTCTTTTTAAATACAATTTGATTCCAACGTTTTATCGGCCGCAGAATATTTATTAACCAAGATATCCGTTTTGATGAAAATTAAAAGCAAATGATGAAAGAAAATTTGGCATTAAATTGAATAATGAGTTTCACAACATTAATTCTGTTGAATAATGCCGGATAAAATTTTATATTATCGCAATATGAAACAATACAGCGGCAGGTTTCCGGCAAAAGACTATAATGATCTCGTGGAATTTTATGATGTGATTTATAAAGCAGACAGAACAAAAATCGTTCTCGTAAAAAAAGATTAATACAACATCACACATAAAAAACTGTATTCAATATTATCTTTAAGTAATACTTTTTTTCAAACTTATTTCTTCGTTAATCAGCAAATTTTTTCTTTACCTTACTGCTCCAAAAAAAAGCTGTGAAATATTTGCTTGGTTATGATATCGGTTCGTCTTCAATAAAAGCTGCATTGCTTGATGCAAATTCGGGAACGCTTGTTGCCAGTGCATTTTCGCCGTCTGCTGAAATGCAAATTCATTCTCCGCAAGTTGGTTTTGCAGAACAAAACCCGGAACAATGGTGGAATGAATTATTAATCGCTACACAAAAAATCAAACAACAAGTCAATTATAAAAGCGATGAAATAATTGCAATCGGCATTTCTTATCAAATGCATGGATTGGTTTGTGTTGATAGAAATTTGCAGTCGCTTCGCTCTTCAATTATCTGGTGCGATAGCCGCGCTGTTAATATTGGCAACAATGCATTTGAAAAATTAGGTGAAGAATTTTGCTTGAGCCATTATTTAAATTCGCCCGGAAATTTTACTGCATCAAAATTAAAATGGGTGAAAGAAAATGAGCCGCACATTTATGAAAAAATATACAAGGCATTTTTGCCCGGCGATTATATTGCCATGAAATTAACCGGCGAATCGGTAACAACAATTTCCGGATTATCGGAAGGAATTTTTTGGGATTATCAAAAAAATAATATCGCCGATGATCTTCTAAATTTTTATGAAATAGATAAAAATTTATTAGCGTCAACTGTTCCAACTTTTGGCGAACAGGGAAGATTAAATAATGAAGCCGCGCAATTGCTTGGATTAATAAAAGGAATTCCTGTTACTTATCGCGCAGGCGATCAACCAAACAATTCTTATTCTTTAAATGTTTTGCAACCTGGCGAAATTGCAGCAACGGCGGGCACTTCAGGCGTTGTGTATGGAGTTACGGATAAAGTTTCTTACGATGCGCAATCGCGCGTTAATCCATTTGTTCATGTAAACCATACGTACGATAATCCGCGCTATGGAATTTTATTATGCATTAATGGAACAGGAAGTTTAAACAGTTGGCTGCGCAAAAATTTATTAACGGATTTATCTTATAATGAAATTAATAATGAAGCAGCAAAAGCACCAATCGGTTCTGACGGTTTACAATTTTATCCTTTTGGAAATGGTGCAGAAAGAATATTAATGAATAAAGATGTTGGCGCAGGATTGAATGGTTTACAATTTAACCGCCATGATCGATCTCACATTGCAAGGTCAGCGCAGGAAGGAATTGTGTTTGCATTAAATTACGGAATGGAAATTATGCAGGAGATGGGCATGGAATTAAAAACGATACGCGCAGGTTATGCAAATATGTTTTTAAGTGAAGTATTTGCAACAACATTTGCAAACACTTCTGGCTGCACGATTGAATTGTATAATACTGATGGAGCTGCAGGCGCAGCGCGGGCTGCAGGCGTTGGCGCAAAATGGTTTACTGGTTTTGCAGAAAGTTTTACAGGTATGGATATTATAAAAAGAATTGAACCGCAAAAAAATGATCAGCAGCAAACTACAGATGCTTATCAAAAATGGAAATTAAATTTATCAACAAACAAATCATAAAAAATAATTTATGGCATTAACAATTGGCGACAAAGAATATTTTAAAGGCATTAAAGAAATAAAATTTGAAGGCCCGCAATCAGACAATCCGCTTGCATTTAAATGGTATGATGAAAATAAAATTGTTGCAGGAAAAAAATTAAAAGATCATGTGCGCTTTGCGGTTTGTTACTGGCATACGTTCTGCAACACTGGTGGCGATCCGTTTGGCCCGGGCACAAAAGATTTTGCATGGAACCAAAACGCAGATGCAGTGCAACGCGCGAAAGATAAGATGGACGCGGCTTTTGAGTTTATTACAAAACTCGGCGCGCCTTATTATTGTTTTCACGATGTTGATTTGATTGATGAAGGAAAAGATATTAATGAATATGAAAGCCGCATGCAAGCCATTGTTGAATATGCAAAACAAAAACAGTCGGAGAGTGGCGTACGTTTATTATGGGGCACTGCAAATGTTTTTTCCAATCCAAGATATATGAATGGCGCGTCAACAAATCCTGATTTTGCCGCGCTTGCTTACGCAGGTACACAAGTGAAAAATTCTATTGATGCAACGATTGAATTGAGTGGAGAAAATTATGTTTTCTGGGGTGGAAGAGAAGGTTATATGACATTGCTGAATACAAATATGAAACGTGAACTCGATCATCTTGCTGCGTTTTTAAATACAGCAAAAGATTATGCAAGAAGGCAAGGTTTTAAAGGAACTTTTTTTATTGAACCAAAACCTTGCGAGCCAACAAAACATCAGTATGATTATGATTCAGCAACGGTTGTTGGTTTTCTCCGCCATTATGGATTGGACAAAGATTTTAAAATTAATATTGAAGTAAACCATGCAACCCTTGCCGGGCACACGTTTCAGCACGAGCTGCAAGTTGCGGCCGATGCAGGAATGTTGGGAAGCATTGATGCGAACCGCGGCGATTCGCAAAATGGATGGGACACCGATCAGTTTCCAATTAATTTAAATGAACTGATTGAATCTGTATTAATAATTTTAGAAGCAGGCGGCCTTGCAGGCGGTGGTGTAAATTTTGATGCAAAAACAAGAAGGAATTCAACTGATTTAGAAGATATATTTTTAGCGCATATTGGCGGCATGGATGCGTTTGCACGTGCGTTTATTATTGCTGATAATATTTTACAAAAATCTCCTTATAAAAAATTCCGCGCAGATCGTTATGCATCATTTGACAGTGGACAAGGAAAAGATTTTGAAGCAGGGAAATTATCACTTGAAGATTTAAGAGCATTCGCAATCGCAAATGGTGAACCAAAACAAACCAGTGGCAAACAGGAATGGCTGGAGAATATTATTAATCAATACATTTAATATTAATAAAATAAAAGCGTTGCTGTTGTTTAAAAACGATGGCAACGTTTTTTCGTTATTCCACACTTTCATTTTATCACATTACATTTGGTATTGAATTATTTTTAATGAACAATACATTTAATTACGGAATTGATCAGTTAACAATTAAAAAATCCATTGCACTTGCCAATGGAAAAATGAAAGGAATTATTTCTGATGAAGCTATTAATAAAATAAAAAAAAGCCAGCAACACGTTCATGCTATTGTTTCTACAAATACAACTGTATATGGCGTCAACACTGGGTTTGGTATTCTTGCGAATACAAAAATTTCTGAAACTGATACACAAATCCTTCAACATAAAATATTGCAAAGCCATAGCGTTGGCGTTGGCGATCCGATTCCGATTGAAGTTGCAAAACTGATGCTGATAACAAAAGTGCATGCATTGGCGCAAGGATATTCCGGCGTTCAATTAGAAACATTAGAAAGAATTTTGTGGCATATAGAAAATGATGTAATTCCTGTTGTTCCTGAAAAAGGATCGGTTGGTGCATCAGGAGATTTAGCGCCGCTGGCACATTTATTTTTACCATTAATAGGATTGGGCGAAGTATTTTATAAAGGCGCAAAATATAAAGCGCACGAAATTTTAAACCAATTCAATTTATCATCCATACAACTTGGGCCGAAAGAAGGATTGGCATTAATAAACGGTACACAATTTATTTTATCGTTTGCTGTAAAAGCCGTGCAACGCATGCACAATTGTTTGGAAGCTGCAGATATTATTGGTGCGATGAGCCTCGAATCATTAACAGGAACGAAAGCGCCGTTTGATGAACGTTTGCACAATCTTCGTCCGTATGAAGGAAGTAAATTGGTTGCGCAACGTTTGCGTTTATTATTGCATGATAGCGATATTATGCAAAGCCATATTGATTGCGGCCGCGTGCAGGATCCATATTCACTACGTTGCATGCCGCAAGTGCATGGCGCCAGCAGAAATGCGTGGTTGCATTTAAAAGAATTGACAGAAATTGAATTGAACGCAGTAACTGATAACCCGATTATTTTTAATGAACACGATACAATAAGTGGTGGAAATTTTCATGGACAACCTTTGGCATTGCCATTGGATTATGCATGTTTCGCTGCCGCAGAAATTGGAAATATTTCTGATCGGCGTTGCTATTTATTATTAGAAGGCAAGTGGGGTTTGCCGATGTTATTAATGAGCAATGTTGGTTTGAACAGCGGTTTTATGATTCCACAATACACAACGGCAGCGTTGGTTACAGAAAATAAAACATTGTGTTTTCCTGCAAGTGCAGATAGTATTCCCACTTCACTCGGACAGGAAGATCATGTAAGTATGGGAAGTATTAGTGGCAGAAAAGTGAACCGCGTTTTGGATAATCTCGAATACATTCTTGCTATAGAATTATTAAGCGCTTGCCAGGCAATTGAATTTCGCCGCCCGCTCAAAAGCAGCGCCATACTTGAGTTTGCGCATACTTATGTACGCAGCTTTGTTGGCTTTGCAGAAGAGGATCGCATTTTTTCCGAAGACATTAATAGCATTACAAACATCATTAAAGATTTTTCTTTTGTTGATAATGTAAATGAATTTGCACTTTCAAAAGATATTATCCTTAACAAAAATTTCAATGGCTTTTAAGGGTATCTGTATATTCTTATTATTAATAAATCGTTGTTTATAGTTAAATTTGGCAAAAGCTATTTTATGCAATCGAAAGAAGAACTAAAAAAAGCGCTACATACATTGATCGACAGTATTGAGGATGAAGAATTGCTTACTGTTCTCAACGATGATATTCTTCCGTCTGTTATTGAAAATCATTCTAAAGAATTAAATGAAGATGATGAAAATGACAATGCTGAAGAAGAAATAACAGGCATTGATGCCGCACTAAAAGAAGCCGATCGCGGCGAACCAATTTCTCTCGAAGAATTTAAAAAGATGAGTGAAAAATGGGGAAGTAAATAAAGCAGGCAAGAGACAAGGTTCAAGATACAAAGTATTAATGTCTAAAAAACAATGTCGAAATAACAAGTTTATTAAGAGCCAAGAAACAAGGTTTAAAGAATAAAGCATTAATATTCTTACAGGAAACAATTTATTAATGTCTGCAATTAATACCTCGATATCCAAATTATAATCCCAACATAATTTCTTAAAAAGTATTACCAAAATTATCGCATGTCTTCAACAATATTTCTTCGTTACGATGCTGTAAAATATAAAACACCAACGGGCACAACTTTAAATTGCAAAGGATGGATCCAGGAAGCTGCATTAAGAATGTTGCTTAATAATTTAAATCCTGATGTTGCAGAACGCCCTGATGATTTGATTGTATATGGCGGCCGCGGAAAAGCAGCACGCAATTTTGAAGCACTTGATAACATTATTAAAGCATTAAAAATTTTAGAAAACGATGAAACATTATTAATACAAAGTGGTAAACCTGTCGGCATTTTAAAAACACATAAAGATGCGCCGCGTGTATTAATAAGCAATTCGCAACTCGTTCCCAACTGGGCCAACTGGAAACATTTTGACGAGCTCGAAAAAAAAGGCTTAATGATGTATGGCCAAATGACTGCGGGAAGTTGGATTTACATCGGCTCACAGGGAATTGTGCAGGGAACTTATGAAACGTATTCAGCCGCAGCCAACAAGCATTTTGGTGGTTCGCTAAAAAATACTTTAAATGTAACTGCCGGCCTCGGAGGCATGGGCGGTGCACAACCTTTAGCAATTACAATGAATGGTGGCGTTGCATTAATTGCTGAAGTAGAAGAGTGGCGCATTAATAAAAGAATCGAAACAAAATATCTTGATGAAAAATTTATTAATATAGATGAAGCCATTGATAAAGCGTTAGAATATAAAAAGCAAGGTGCAAGTAAAAGTATTGGCGTTTTATGCAATGCGATTTCATTGTTGCAAAAATTGATTGAACGAAAAATTATTCCTGATACATTAACGGATCAAACTTCAGCACACGATCCATTAATCGGTTATGTTCCGCACACATTAACGAATGAACAGGCGAATATTTTGCGCACGCAAAATCCTGCTGATTATATAGAACGGGCTTATGATAGTATGAAATTGCATGTTGAATTAATGCTGCAATTACAAACGCTCGGGGCCATAACTTTTGATTATGGAAATAATTTACGCGCACGCGCACACGAACGCGGATTGAAAAATGCTTTCGATTTTCCGGGTTTCGTTCCAGCATATATCCGCCCGTTATTTTGTGAAGGCAAAGGCCCTTTTCGCTGGGCTGCATTAAGTGGCGATCCAAATGATATTGCTGTTACTGATGAACTCATTGCAAATATGTTTCCCGAAAACCAATCGCTGCAACGTTGGTTAAAGTTGGCCAAAGAAAAAATATCTTTCCAGGGTTTGCCCGCGCGCATTTGCTGGCTCGGACAAGGCGAACGCGAAAAAGCGGGGCTTGCTTTTAATGAACTCGTCCGTACAAAAAAAGTGAAAGCGCCAATCGTTATTGGCCGCGATCATCTCGATACGGGTTCCGTTGCTTCGCCAAACCGCGAGACAGAATCTATGCTTGATGGCAGCGATGCCGTTGCCGATTGGCCGATATTAAATGCACTCGTTAATACTGCGGGCGGCGCAAGTTGGGTAAGCCTTCATCACGGCGGCGGCGTGGGAATGGGTTACAGCATTCATGCCGGCATGGTTATCGTTGCCGATGGAACTGACGATGCAGAACAACGTCTGAAACGCGTGCTGCGCAACGATCCTGGCACAGGTGTAATTCGACATGCAGATGCCGGTTATGATCTTGCAAAAGAAACAGCCGTCGAATTTGATTTGGATCTTAATAAAAAATTAAATCCTTAATTCTATATAAAAAATAATGTACTTAGCATTTGCTTTTCAATTAAGCATTTGTTGCGTCGCACACTTGTACAGTTGATATGCTATTGAACTATTGCCGCAAATAATAAAAGCAAAAGTGCTCTTTAATCTTTTTTTAATTGAATCGAAATAAAAATATTATACTTAAATTATTTGCTGTTCTCATCCGTCCTCTCTAAAAACGCAATTGCAAAATCGTTAATCATTAATATCTTATTAATAAAAAACCTTTGCATAATTTACCACGCAGATAAAGAACACAAACCCAAATGAAACCACTTATTGTCACCATACTTTTATTAATAAAAATATTTCCACTTTTTTCACAAACAGAATGGACATTAAAAAAAGAAGACGATGGTATAAAAGTTTTTCACCGCGATTCTAAAGTTTCCAAGTTTGATGATATAAAAGTGATCGCAGATTTGCCGGGAAACATTAACCAGTTCGCAGATATTTTATTGGACGTTCCAAAATATACTGAATGGGCTTATGCAACAAAAACTTGCGAGATTGTAAAGAAAACAAGCCCCACAGATTTTATTTATTATTCTGAAACATCAGTTCCGTGGCCATCATCCAACCGCGATTTATATGCACACTGCGTACTTACTGAAAATAAAACAGCGCATTCATTTAAATTAATTGCCTCAACTATCAAAGGATATAAACCTGTTAAAGACGGCATCATCCGTGTTCCATATTCTGTTGGCACATGGAATGTTACCACACTTCCGGATAAAATGATTCACGTAGAATATACGCTGGAGCTCGATCCTGGCGGGTCTGTGCCTGCGTGGTTGCTTGATTTATTTTCTTCAAAAGGCCCGCTGGAAACTTTTTCTGCATTAAAAAAGAAAATGCAATTGCTTAATAAATAGAATTAAACTTCATCTTTTATTTTTATTAATACATTACTTTTTTATCGTTCATTTTCCTTTCATCAATTGTTTTATAATCTGTCAGTGCATTTAATTTTTTATTGGTAAATTGAATTTCAATATCAAATAAAAATTGCTGCATGAAAAAAACAAGTATAATCTCCCGTAAAATTTTTTCTCTTTTATTAATGTCTTTGGTGTTTTCTATCTTTTCGTTTTCATCAAAAGCAAATCCTTTTATTAATGATGAAGGCAAAGCGCCGATTATTGGCAGATGGGATTTAACCGTTCATTATCCATCAAAAGATTATCCATCTTGGTTAGAAGTAGAATTATCTGGCAACAAAACTTTGGTTGGCCGTTTTGTTGCAGCCGGCGGAAGTGCGCGTGCAATTTCACATGTTTTTTTTGCGGATAATAAATTTCATTTTTCTATTCCGCCGCAATGGGAAAAAGAAGGAAATGATATTGTAGTTGAAGGAACTTTACAAGGCGATAGCTTAACAGGAACTATAACTTCAACCGATGGAAAAGTTAGTAATTGGTCGGGCATGCGCGCTCCATTATTAAAAAGACAAGGCGAACCGGTTTGGGGCGAACCGATGAAACTCTTTACTGGCGTGGATATGAGCGGATGGCACCCGAGCGGCACAACCAATCAATGGATTGTTGTGAATGGCGTAATGACAAGCCCGCATTCCGGATCAAACATTATAAGTGATAAGACTTTTACCGATTTTAAATTGCATATTGAATTTCGTTATCCGAAAGAAAGCAACAGCGGCGTGTATTTGCGTGGACGATATGAAGTGCAGATTGAAGATGATAAAGGCATGGAACCAAACAGCCATTTGCTCGGCGGCGTGTATGGTTTTTTAACGCCAAATGAAATGGCAGCGAAAGATGCAGGTGAGTGGCAAACCTATGACATCACTTTGTATGGCAGGCTTGTTACGGTTGAAGTAAATGGCAAAGTTGTTATATGCAACCAACTGATTCCCGGCATAACTGGTGGCGCTATTAATAGCAAAGAAGGCGAACCAGGGCCAATATATTTACAAGGCGATCATGGCCCGATTGAATTCCGCAATATTATTATTACGCCTGCTAAATAATATTTGCATGAAACAATCTTCAAGAAGGGAATTTTTGCAATCTTCTGCAATACTTGCTGCGGCTGCGTTTGCGGGTTCTGCTTTTAATACAAAAAGTTATAAACCACTTTTATCTTTTTCAACTTTGGGTTGCCCGGAATGGACGTTTCCGCAAATTGTTGATTTTGCTGTAAAGAATAATTATACTGGTTTGGAATTGCGTGGCATATTAAAACAAATGGATCTTACTCAATGCAATGAGTTTATTAATAAACAAAATACGCAGGCAACTTTAAAACTGATGAAAGAAAATGGTTTGCATTTTGTTGATCTTGGTTCTTCGTGCACGTTGCATTTTGCGGATGCAACTGAACGCAAAAAAAATTTAGATGAAGGAAAACGTTTTATAGATCTGGCGCATGAAATTAAATGCCCTTACGTGCGTGTGTTTCCAAATTTGTTTCCGAAGGAACAGGAAAAAGAAGCAACGATGGATTTAATTGCTAAAGGATTATTGGAATTGGGTGAACATGCAAACAACAGTGGCGTAAGCGTATTAATAGAATCGCATGGAGATTTGGTGCACACAGATGATCTTGAAAAAGTGATGGCAGCAGCCGAACACCCGCACGTGGGAATGATTTGGGACGTTACAAACGTTTGGACAATTACAAAAGAGCCGCCGGTTATTTTGTATGAACGTTTAAAAAAATATATTCGTCACACGCATATTAAGGATGCAAAAATTGTTGATGGAAAAATTAATTATGTTTTTTTAGGACAAGGCGATGTGCCGATTTTTGAAGCGGTTGATGCGTTGGCAAAAGATAATTACAAAGGTTATTATAGTTTTGAATGGGAAAAATTATGGCACCCGGAAATTGCTGCGCCAGAGTTGGCAATTGCTGATTATTCAAAAACGATGAAAGAACATTTTAAATAAAATATTATCGCCGCTGAATAATGAACATATGTACAAGTGTGCGACGCCAATGAAGCTGATGGAGATTCAAATGCTAAGTACATAAAAAAGTTGACAGATGACAGCTAACAGTTGATAGACTTTGGTTTGAATTTTTGTATTCTATTTTCTAGCTTCTATTTTCTATTTCTTCTATGTTCAATGATTTTAAAATTTAAAAACAATAAAATTTATTAATAATAATGCCGGGCGATACTCTGAATATTAATAATAAAGCGAAGGCGCAAAATACATATGATGCAATTGTTGTTGGCTCTGGAATCAGCGGTGGGTGGGCCGCGAAGGAACTTTGCGAAAAAGGTTTGAAGGTATTAATGCTTGAGCGCGGCGCAAATATTACGCATCCGAATTATCCGACTGCAACAAAAGATCCGTGGGAATTTCCGCATCATTTGCATTTGAGTGAAGATGACAAAAAGAAACAGTTTGTGCAAAGCCGCCATTGGAGTTTTCGCGAAGACAACAAACATTTTTACATTAATGATCACGAAAATATTTACGACGAAACAAAACGTTTCGATTGGATTCGTGGTGATATTGTTGGCGGAAGATCTTTGTTATGGTCGCGCGCATGCTACCGCTGGAGCGATTTGGATTTTGAAGCAAATTTGAGAGATGCCATTGCGATTGATTGGCCAATCCGTTATAAAGATATTGCGCCGTGGTATGATTATGCAGAAAGTTTTATTGGCGTGAGTGCTAACAAAGATGGCATCAAACATTTGCCTGATGGAAATTTTCAACCGGCATTTCCGATGAATGCAGTTGAAAAATATTTTAAAGAAAAAATTGAAAGTAAATATAATGATCGCAAAGTGATAATAGGCAGAACTGCTAATCTTACAAAACCAGTGCAGGGCAGGGGACAATGTCAGGCGCGGGATTTATGTCACCGCGGATGCCCGTTTGGCGCGTATTTCAGCACAAATGCAAGTACGATGCCCGCGGCTTATGCAACCAATAATTTAACGGTGCGGCCACACTCGCTCGTTAATAAAGTTTTGTATGATGAGCAAAAACAAAAAGCAATTGGCGTAGAAATTTTAGATATGCAAACCAATCAAACGGTTGAGTTTTATGCAAAAATTATTTTTATTAATGCGTCAACTGTCGCAACAACTTTTATTTTATTAAACTCCACATCCAACCGTTTTCCAAATGGTTTGGGAAATGGAAGCGATCAGGTTGGAAGAAATTTAATGGATCATCACAAAGGGCTTTCCGCAACTGCAACGATTGATGGGTTTGAAGACAGTTATTATTATGGCCGAAGGCCAACGCCTTTGTACGTGCCGCGTTTCAGAAATGTAAATAAAAAAGATGCGCAATTTTTGCGAGGTTATAATTTTGGATTAAGCGCTTCGCGAACGCGCAATGGAGGCGATGCAGAAATTGGCGCTGCATTAAAAGATGCATTGAGCGAACCTGCAGGTTGGCAAATTAATATGTATTCTTTTGGAGAATGCCTTCCGTATGAAGACAACCGGATTACATTAAACAATAATAAAAAAGACAAGTGGAACAGATCTATACTCACGATTGATTGTGAATTTAAAGACAATGAAAAAGCGATGCATGAAGACATGGGAATTGTTGCCAAAGAAATGCTTGACGCAGCAGGATTTAAAAATATTAATATCAGCAATAAAATTTCTTTTCCCGGCAATGCCAATCATGAAATGGGAACCGCACGAATGGGAAGAAACGCGAAAACCAGTGTGCTCAACAGTTTCAACCAAATGCATGAAGTGAAAAATGTTTTTATAACAGACGGATCATGCATGGTGTCGGGCTCATGCGTTAATCCTTCGCTCACATACATGGCGCTCACAGCGCGCGCCTGCGATTATGCAGTGAAGGAAATGAAGAAGATGAATATTTGATTAATAAGGATTTTTATCAGGTTGCATTCTTGTATCATACATGTTAAGTATGATTACTTGATCATTTTTAATTTTATAATAAATTCTATTGTGACGTGTAATCAGTAAACCTCGTACTTCTTTTACTTTAGAAGAAGTGGCACCAATGTAAGTCTGAGCAGAAAGTAGTTCGATGCGGCGATCAATTTTATTTAGAAATTCATCTGCAACTTTATGAGACCATTCTGTTTCAAGATGACTTAGAACTTTTTTTACTTTATTAGTGAAGCGTTTTTTAATGACTATTTTATACGCCATTGAGCAGTGGCTTTTTTGTATTCATCGAGTGTCATTGTATCTTTCATTTCATCTTCTTCCGACAAAATTTTCAGTTCTTTTAATTGCTCGTTACTTAAGCCGTCAGTAATATCTTTGTCTTTAATTTTTCCATAAAAAAGAAAATCCTCTTTTAATAATGAAAGCAATTCTTCATCATTTGTTTCTTCAATAAAAGTTATTAATTCTTTTTTTAAATCAGTTTTTTCCATAAAAAAGATTTTGTCAAATTTACAAATTCTATTCTTTCATCGCTGCCAATTTTTGCGAAAACATTTTATCATCCTGAAACATTTTTATTCCTTCGGAAACGCTTAAATATTTATATCCTTTTTTATGATTTTGCCTGCTGATTTTATTTAAAATAAACCAATGGCGAATGATTTCTTTCCAAGCATAAAAGATGGAATGTTTTGGATCATAAATATGTGTAGGTTCAGATCCAGCGCCATTCATTTCAATAATAGAAAATTTTTTTTCATGTTTTAAATCTTCCCAGTTGTCAAAACGAATATCAAATCTTCCAAAATAAAATCCAGGAATTTGTTTGCATATTTCATCAATAGTTTTTGTAAGCGTTTCATCAATCAAATGCGAATCATCAATAAACATCGCGCCTCGCGAATGGTTTCCATAAGGAACTAAAATTTTTTCTTCGCCGTTTATTAATACTTCATTCAAATCATTTCCATATAATTTTTCTAAAACATCTTTTTGTAAAATCGCGCGTTTGTTTTCCATTAATAATTGGCTTATAGTTTTTATTCCATCGCCTTTTACTTTTAAAAATTCTTTGCGAACAATGCCGGAAATTTTTCCATTTTCTTCATTTGGAAAACGATAATAAAAAATTCCAATTTCATTTTTATACGCAACAAATTCTTGAATATGAAAATCGACAAAAGCATTTTTTACATAAAGCCTTACGTCATTTTTATTTGTCAAAACTTTTACGCCACGTCCACGGCTACCAACATCAGGCTTGCCGATTAATGGAAATGACAATCCATTTTTATGCAATTCACTAATAACAATATCAGCGTTGGAAGGAATAGAAAAAAATACAGTTGCAGGTTGTAGCGAAGCAGGTATTAATGGAAAAATATCTTTCTTTGATTCCGTTAAAAAACCACCATTTTTTATAGTTGGATTAGACGCTTCAAAAAAGAAAAATGATCGTGCGCGGATGCATAATGCAACCCAAAAAATATAAATCGGAATATAAACTGTATTAAAACTCCAGTATTCCCAATGAAATAAACGGATAAAAAAAGGCTTGTACAATTGCCGTTGAAACCAGTTCATTACTTGTAAGCAATTGCTTTTGAAAATTCGAATTGCATCTCGTGCGTTTGCTGATCTTTAAAATCAAGATATTTCAAAACACCAGTATCCGCGCCACTTTCAAGTGATGTAATACTTACGGTATATGTTTCACCATCGCGGTTCATTAATAAATCATTTCTCTTATCTCCATCGCCGGTAAACTGATGGAATGATAAAATATCTTCTTGCGTTGGCAAAGGATTTTTTTGCAACCATTCTGCAAACCATCTTTCGCGTTTATTAATAACTGCATCATCATATAAAGTAACAGACGACCAAATGTGCGGAATATTTTCTTCAAGATGTTTGTAAAACTTTCCTTTGCCATCCCATCTGCATTCAAATAATTGTTGTTCGCAAAATATAATTGCAGTAAATGGTTCTATATTAATAAAATTTTCAGACAGGAATTTTTGATATGGATTATCGCTGTCAATTAAATCCAATAAAATTAATCCGCGGCTTTTTTTATAAAGCGGAATACTATTGTGTTTTTTTAATGCACCATTTAGAAAAATAACTGCATTTCCATTTTCATGCGCTGCAAACCACGTTCCGCCTGCATTTGCATCTTTCGGAAAAATAATATTTCCTGTTTTCATTTTGTATAAAGCAGGCGCAATAGCTTGCTTGCGCAATGATTTTTCATCGCGGTTTGACGTAATAAAAAATTTATTATTAACAGGAATAAAAGTTACTGTGCACATTGTTTGCGATACTTAATTGTTGAAGAAGCAACGCCGAAATTTTCCGGCAATAAAATATTTGTTGTTTCATTAATGCCAACACGTATTAATGCCATATGATGAATGGTGTGTTCAATATTATAAGCTACTTCGCGAAAATAATTTGTTGAAATAATAATTGGCTCATCAGCGGTGTCGTCATAGATAACCTGCAGTTTCAACTCTTTATTCTCTTTATCTAAATTATTTTTTATTTCTATTAATAAATTTTCTGCAACGGTTTTATCTGTTTCTATTAATAAACTTCTTTCGCGTTTTTCATAATTTATTAATCCTGAATAATATCCTTTTTCAAGGCATAAATAGGATTCAATAATATGGCGCACATGCTGGCCAATAGTGTTGCTGAATAAAGCTTTGCAAGGTTTTATATATTCATCAGGCGTTAATTGCTGTAAACCCGCAGCAAGTTGAATGAACGTATTATTAACTGCGTGTTGTAATTTCATAACTTAGTTTTAGGCTGATAAACAATATAATTATTTTTTTGAAACCACATGCAAATTCACGGTAACATTATCAGACAAAGTGCTTCCGCCGCCAACTTCAAAATCTTTTCGGTTTATTTTAAATTCACCATCAAAAACAAATCCGCCGTTTGCATCTTTGGCTGTAAATGGAAATGAAATATCTTTCGTTGTATTTTTAATTGTCAGTTTTCCTGCAATTAAAAATGCAGTTTTTGAAGCCATTATTTTTTCAGATACGAAATGAATTACAGGATGGTTTTTCACATCAAAATAAGTGCCTTCGCGCAAATGGTTATCGCGCATATCGTTGTCGGTATTAACAGAATTTGCATCAATAGTTATATCGAAAGAAGACGCATTTAAATCAGCAGGATTAAATTTAATCGTTCCTTTTAATCCGCTGAAAGATCCATCAACATTAAAGCCGAGATTTTTTATTTTAAAAGCAACTTTCGAACCATCATTAACAGGCACATAAGTTTGAGAAAATAAATGCGTGTTACTTATAAAAATAAAAGAGAGTAAAAAAATTTTCTTCATGCTTTTTTATTAACCATTCAACAAATAAAATCCAAAATTATATGGTTTGTTTTTTTTGCAAACCAACTAATCTAACCAAATCGTTTCTATAAATAAATGCAAGAATTGCGCAGCAAATAAAAACAGTAACTGCATAAATAAACAATACAGCATCGCCTTCATACACAATTCCTAATTTGGTTAAATGAAAATAAATTGCTCCGGCCATTAAGCCCAAACCCAATGCAGCGCCATATCCTGTGGTTTTCGGATATAAAACTAATATAGAAGCAATAAGTTCAAAAATGCCCGTTCCGATTCTTCCCCAAGGTTCCATGCCGAGGTCTGTAAACAATTTTACAGAGTCTGGATGTGCAGTAAATTTAAAGTACAACGTTTGCAATAATATTACTGCGGCAACCAAACGAAGTATCCACAAAAAAATATTTCTCAATTTCATGATGGCTTTTTTATTTTTATTAATGATTTAATTTTTGCCAGTTTGCATCTGCACTGCGGTGCAGGTTTTCTTCATCTTTGTTCCAGCTTTTTAAAGTGTTATTAAAAAACTGATTGTAAAAAAGAAATAATTTTCCATTAATAATTTTAAATGTTCCGGGATCAACTTCCACTTTTGTTCCATCTTTTCCCATTGCGTATGCGCACCAGCCGCCATATTGCGGCGCATATTTTGCCGGGTTCTTTTTAAACTCTTCTTTATTATTTGCAGAAGAAAAATAATAAGTAACGCCATTATCAACCACTGAAAATTGTTTGTCGCCTTTTACAGATTTGTTTTGTGCGAAGTAAGCAACAGGATCATATCCTTTAATTGCCACACCATTATCAAGGTTAAAATTTTTTTGTGAAAATGCGAAACCGGCTATCATTAAAAGTGTACATGTAAAAAATACTTTTTTCATATTTATTAATTGTACAACAAAAGTAGATTTACGATTCGCGCCTCTTTGTCGCTTAAGTGACACTGATGCGCTTTTGTAATTTTTTAACATCAAGAAAGCAAATTTGGTTGCGGTTGTAAGACACAACTTTTTCTTCCTCCAGTTCATTAATCATCGTGGTAACAGTTTGCCTGCTCGAGCCGATTAAGTTCGCAATATCTTCATGCGTTAAATAATTTGGAATGCAAAAACCTTCCGTTGTGCTTTCGCCAATTTCCTGTTCAACCAATTGCCAGAGAAAATGAATGAGCCGCGTTTTCACATCTTTGTTCAGCAAATTCATTATGCGGTTTTCTATGTTGCGGAGTTTTGAACCGACTTGTTTGCTATACTTCAAAGCCAGTTCTGGCTTGCGTTTCAGGAGTTTTTCAAAATCTTCAATCGTAAATGCGCAAAGGCTCACATTGTTTTTATATGCTTGCGCAAATTCTCCATGCAGGTTATTTCTTTCTAAAGAAAACTGTCCGAAAATTTCGCCCTTACGTATAATTTCTTTTACTTTTTCATTGCCATCATTATCAATATAACCGATTTTAATGTAGCCTTCTTTTATAAAATATAAACGGTTATGATTGTATGCTTCAAAATAAATATATTCACCTTTTGGCGCTTCAATAAAATGATGTTCAATATTCAGTTCTTCAAAATCATCGTCAGACAAATTGCACCACAAATCATAGTTGCGTATCAAAATCATTTTATCATCAGCAGGCATATTTACACAGGTTTTATTTTTTTAAAGTTACAATTTCACGAGGGAAATATTTTAAGATAAATTGAACCGCAAAACTATTTGTTTGTTTTAATTAGATTTACTGAAAATTACGGTTTATGGTTGTTCCCACAATGGCAGAAATGATTGCAAAAGGTGAAACGCCCGAAATTTTATTTTGGGTTGGATGTGCCGGAAGTTTTGATCAGCGTGCGCAAAAAATTACAAAAGCATTTGCAACTATTTTAAATAAAATCAACATATCTTATGCCATTTTAGGCAAAGAAGAAATGTGCACTGGCGATCCGGTTCGCCGCGCGGGAAATGAATTTATGTTTCAAATGATGGCTTATCAAAATATTCAAACACTGAATAATTATGCAATAAAAAAAATAGTAACTGCGTGCCCGCATTGTTTCAATATTTTAAAAAATGAATATTTTGAACTTGGTGGAAATTATGAAGTGATCCATCACACCGTTTTTTTACAACAATTGCTTGATGAAGGAAAAATTATTATTAAAGAAGGCGGAAGTTTTACCGGAAAAAAAATTACATATCACGACAGTTGCTATCTTGGCCGCGCAAACAATATTTACGAAGCGCCAAGAAAAGTTTTAGAAGCGCTGGATGTGGAATTGGTTGAAATGAAACGTTGCCGTAGCAAAGGTTTGTGCTGTGGCGCAGGCGGCGCGCAAATGTTTAAAGAAGAAGAAAAAGGAACTACAAGAATCAATTTTGAACGAAGTGCAGAAGCTATAGAAACGGGCGCAAATATTATTGCATCAGCTTGTCCTTTTTGCAATACTATGTTAACTGACGGCGTAAAAAATAAAGAGAAAGAAGATGATGTAAAAGTGATGGATATTGCGGAAATTATTGCGGCTTCTATTTAATAGATAACTTTGTAAAACTTATTAATAAATATTCAACAATTAATAAAGAATAATCAATTCATTTTCGCTCATTATTAATTATAAATTCTCAATTATTAATTTCCATGAACCTTAATTATAAAGAATTACTTCCAACAGATTTTGCAGATAATTCGCGCGTGTGGATTTACCAGAGCAACCGTTTATTTACTTTAAGCGAAGCGTTGCAAATTGAAAATATGCTTAATGAATTTGCTACAACCTGGCAAAGCCATGGAACGCCAGTAAAAGGTTATGGCAATTTATTTTTCGGGCAGTTTATTGTATTGATGGCAGATGAAACTTCGTCTGGCGTTAGCGGTTGCAGCACGGATGGTTCGGTGCGGTTAATAAAACAGATTGAACAATTGTTTAAGGTAAATTTATTCGACAGATTATTACTTGCTTTTTATAATAAAGAAAAAATTCAGTTGCTTCCATTATCGCAATTGAATTATGCGGTTGAAAATAATTTTATTAATGAAGAAACTTTGTATTTCAACAATATCGTTCTTACCAAAAAAGAGTTGGAAACAAACTGGATTATATCTGTAAAAAATAGCTGGCTTTCTAAAAAAATAAATCAGCCATTAATGTCGAAAAAATAGTTGCCTTAAAATTTTTATGCAACGTATTTTGATTTCATAAATTCACTTATCTTAACGGTTCAAAAAAATAATTTATGAAAAAATTACTATCATCATTGTTAGCACTCACACTTTTATTTGCGGGCATTAATAATGTGCATGCACAAAAAGCGCCTTTATCCGATTCAGCAAAAGCTGCAAAAAAAGCTGCGCGTGCAGAAAAGAAAGCCGCAAAAGCACAAGCCGCTGCAGCAGCTACAACCACTACTACAACTCCAGCAACAACAACTGTAAAACCAGTGCCGGCAACACCTCCAGCAACAACGACAACTACTACTGCGCCTGCAACTGCGAAAGCAAAAACAGTAACGCAAGGCGTTAATAAAACTGCCGACAAAGCCGTTGGCACAGATGCAAAAGGAAGAACAATTTATGAAGGTTCAAAAGGTGGAAGATACACGCTAACGCCTGCCGGAAATAAAGAATATATCAAGAAGACAAATTAAATTCAATAAAGAAAAAGAGTTTCAAAATTGAAACTCTTTTTCTTTATCAATAACTTTTATATTCAATTTATTAATCAGTATATCCAGGTTATTTTTTCTTTTATAAGTATGAAAAATTCAATTTTACTAACTGCACTTTCTATTTTTATTATTGTTTTTTGCAGCTATAAAATTATTACAAAACAATTGGAGCAGCCTGCTATTAATAAAAAAATAAAAACTAACAAACCATCTCCAAAATTTCACGTGCTTGCTTTGTATGAAAATGGCGGGCATCATATTTTATATTCCAAACGTGCAAAAATCTGGCTGGATAAATTAGCAGCCGACAGCAATTTTTCCATTGATTATATTATCAAAACAGACAGTATTAATGATGATTATTTAGCAAAATATCAATTGTTTATACAATTAGATTATGCACCGTATGCGTGGACAGGCGCGGCTTCTGCGGCTTTTCAAAAATATATAGAAAAAGGAAAAGGCGGATGGATTGGTTTTCACCATGCAACATTGCTTGGCGAATTTGATGGTTACCAAATGTGGAACTGGTTCAGCAATTTTATGGGCGGAATAAGATATGAAAATTATATCGCCACATTTGTGGATGCAAAAGTAAATGTAGAAGACATTAATAATCCTTGCATGAAAAATGTACCAAAATCTTTTATAATAAAAAAAGAAGAATGGTACACTTATAATAAAAGCCCGCGGCCAAATGTGCATACCATTGCGTCCGTTGATGAATCGACTTACACACCTGATTCAAAAATTAAAATGGGAGATCATCCGGTAATCTGGACGAATGAAAAAGTTGCGGCAAAAAATATTTACATCTTCATGGGCCATTCTCCGGATTTATTTGATAATGACGCGTACACAACTATTTTTCGCAACGCAATTTTTTGGGCGGCAAAAAAATAAATTTTACACGATTATTAATCATGCAATTCTCTGCCAAAATATTTATTATCGGCATCAATCCTTATGTTTTTGTTCCGCCAATTATTTTAAAAAAAATATTTTCTGATGCAGGAAAAGACAAAGGTTATATTCCTGTTGCGCTGGTTATTAATAATAAAAACTTTATTCAAAACCTCGTGAAATACAGTGGCAAATGGCGTTTGTATTTAAATGGGCCGATGCGCAAAGTTGCTAAAAAAGATGTTGGTGATACAATCACGATTTTTATAACACATGACTCAACAGAACGAATAACATCAATTCATCCGAAATTAAAAAAGGCATTAATAAAAAATAAAGAAGCAAAGAAAGTATTTGACGGTTTACCACCTTCACGAAAAAAAGAAATTGCGCGGTATATTAATAATCTTAAAACAGAAAAATCTGTTGATAAAAATATAACCCGTGCAGTTAATTTTTTATTGGGCAATGAAAGATTTATAGGCCGCGATAAGCCTTAGCCAGCAAGCTTTCATCAAAAAAAATTATTTTATATTAAAGAGCGAGCCTCCGCCATTCGTCATATAAACGGGTAATTTTCCATCCCATTTTTCTGCTTTAATCAACTCAATATATTGTGGCGAATTGGTAAGCGCAGCTTGTTTTACTTTAATAACTTCTGCATCGGCAAGTGCATTAATAACTTTAGAAGCGCTGTCGCCTCTTGCCGAAGCAACTAATTTATTTGCTTCGGCAATTGATTGCTGCAATTGCATTTTAGAAGTCTCCGCATCCTGCTTCGCTTTTATTTTTGCATTGATAGAATTCGCAAGATTTGCATCGCTCGGTATCGGTTGTTTGGTAATGTTGAAATTGTCTACGATAAACCCTTCTTTCGAAAGCCGATCAGTTAAATTTGATGCAACAGTATGTTCATAATAAGGCAAATTATTTAATACAGAATCAACAGTCATTGTGCCGCTTAAATCCTGCATGGCGCCTCTAACAACGTTGCGCAAATAGGTTTCTGTTATCCTGTTCAAATCGCCGGTTCTGTATTTAAGATAAATTTTTGAAGCTTTATATGGATCAACGCGATAGTTGAAACCCACGTCCATCTTGAATCCTGCGCCACCAAGACAAGACACGGTAATTTCCTGTCCAGGTTCTGAACCTTCATTTGCACCTTCACTCCAAACAACATGTTGTTGCGTTGTAGGAATAGTAACAATGTATGCGAAGCCAGGAAACACAAAGTTATAACCAGTGATTACAGGCAAACTATCAATGCCTCTGTAATCGCCAGAACTATTGATTTTAAAACCAACTTCTGTCGGGCTTATTTTATGACAACCGGCGATTAGAATAATAAAAATCAACAATAAAATAGAGCCGGTAACAATGTAATTTTTCATATTAGTTTTGTTTTTTTTGTTTGCTGATTAATATTGCGCCAATGATAACCATCACGAGCAGCAACAATCCTGCAGCATTTTGAAAAGTAGATTTTTTACTCATTAAATCGAATGAAATGGAGATGAGATAACATATGCCGATAATGATAAGGCACCATTTAAAAATTTTAGCAGCCGTTTCCAGGTTCATATAATCCGTTTGGAACTGTAAAATTATACAATAGTTTTTTAAGTGCGGAAGAATCACTTTGATTACGATTTAATGCACATTAATATTGGATCAATATTGAAAAGTTTAATTTCATTCATTTCCATTCGATTATAAGAAACCAATAATTCATTTTTCTTTCCTTATTATTGCGAATATTTTTTTTCATGCATTTTATTTTCATTTTTTTTCTTGGCTGGTTATTAAGTTTTTTGGGGCAGTTGCCATTGGGAACGATGAGCATTACTTCCACGCAAATTGCTGTGCAGGAAAATTTTAATAACGCCTGGAAATTCAGCATTGGCGTTACTATTATTGAAATGATTTATCTGCGTTTGGTATTGTCGGGCGTTGATTGGATTATGCAACATGATTTGTTTTTTACCATTCTTGGCTGGCTTACTGTTGTTGTTTTTTTGGTGTTGGGAATAATAAGTTTTATAACTGCGCGCAAAGAGAATGGTGGTAAAAAAACATTGTTATTAAATAACAAACTCAACCGCTTTTGGCTTGGTGTAAGTATGAGCACACTTAACCCTGCGCAAATTCCTTTTTGGTTTATATGGAGCAGTTATTTTTTGGACATTAAATTGTTGCGTGCAAATTTTGCAGAGTTTAATTTATTTACAGCAGGAGCGGGGCTCGGAACACTTGTTGGCCTTGCAGTATATATTTATGGTGGAAACTGGCTTGTTACAAAAATGAAAACAAGCACACAAACATTAAACAAAATAATGGGGATTATTTTTATAATTGCAGCGCTCGCGCAAATGTATAGAATGTTATATAAAGGATTGGTAAAATAATTTTGATTGTTTTTATAATATAGAACGCGAATCTTTTATGATTTTTTATGATCAAAAGATTTATAATTCCTCAACCCATTTATCACGATCATCCGGACTGAATTTCCATGGTGCGAAATTATTTTCTACGTTTCCAAACATGGTGTTCCATTCTTGCGGCGCGTTGCTGTCTTCCATTACTAATGAGCGGCGTAATTCTAAAATTATTTCCAGTGGGCTTATACTTACAGGGCATTCTTCAACACACGCATTGCATGTTGTGCATGCACGCAATTCTTCCACACTTATGTAACTCAGTAAATTTTTTCCATCATCTTTAAAAGATTTATTCTCATTAATATTATTACCAACTTCAGTTAACCGATCGCGCGTGTCCATCATTATTTTTCTTGGCGATAATAATTTACCAGTAATATTTGCCGGACAAGCAGCAGTGCATCTTCCACATTCTGTGCATGAATATGCATCTAATAAATTTCGCCAGCTTAAATCGAATACATCTTTTGCACCAAACTTTCCCGGCGTGGAAACTTCTGTGGGCGCGACTTCCGGCTGCATTGCGTATAATACTTCATTTTGTATTTCGGGCATGTTATGCATTTTTCCTTCAGGCAATAAACGCGCATAATATGCATTGGGAAATGCAAGTATGATATGCAAATGTTTTGAATAAGGCAGATAATTTAAGAATGCAAAAATGCCGACAATATGCAACCACCAGCAAGTGCGTTCAAGCATTAATAAAGATGAATTGCTGAAATCATTTAATAATGGATGAATGAATTGCGAGAATGCAAAATTGCCTGTAAGATGTTTTGCATAATGCCCGTAACCGCGCGATTGCAAAATGGTATCGGCTGCATTCATTGTGAGAAATAAAGTCATTAATATTATTTCTGTAATCAAAATATAATTCGCGTCGCTGCGCGGCCAGCCATCTAAATCGTGGCTGATAAAACGTTTGAGTTTAATAACATTTCTTCTGCATAAAAAAATTATACAAACTGTAAGCACGCCAATTGCAAGAAATTCAAAACCATTAATAAGATAACCGTATAAATTTCCAAGTGCGGATGAAAACAAACGGTGCGTTCCGATTATTCCATCAATAAAAATTTCCAATACTTCTATATTAATAATAATAAAACCGGCATAAATAATAAAGTGCATTATTGCAACCAACGGGTTGCGAAACATTTTCTTTTGCCCAAAAGCCAGCAGCAGCACATTCTTCCAGCGAAGTGATTGGTTGTTGTTATAATCTTCTTTTTTACCAAGAAAAATATTCCTTCTTATCTGCATTATTTTTTTACTGAAAATTATTACTGCTACCGCCGCAATAATAATGAATATAATCTGCTGAAAAATTTGCATGGGAATTTTATTAATAAAGCTAAGTTAAGCAACGTGAATGGTGAATTGTCAATGGTGAATGAGAATTATTAATCTCTTTGTTTTAACCAGTATTCATTATTCGTTGACCATTCACCATTTACTATTCACGACGCAAATTTTATTTACCAATTATTAATTCATAATTATCCATTATTAATTAATTTGTGTGATGGATAAAAATTATATTCTTACAGAAAAAGTTGCTGCAAAAAAAATGCAGCGGATGGCTTATGAAATTCTTGAAAATAATTTAGATGAACAGAAACTTGTTCTTGCAGGCATCCGTGAAAGTGGCAGTGTGATTGCAAGAAATATTCAACAATTATTAAACGGAATTTCAACTATATCCACTGAAATAATTACGCTCACTTTGGATAAAAAATTTCCTAAAGAAGTTTCTATTAATAAACAGATTTCGTTTGATGATAAAGTAATAATTATTATCGATGATGTTTCCAATAGCGGCAAAACATTAATGTATGCATTAAAACCTTTTCTTGATTTTCACCCGAAAAAAATCCAGTCGTTGGTTTTGGTTGAAAGAACGCACAAAGCATTTCCTGTTGAACCGGATTATGTTGGTTTATCTGTTGCCACAACTTTGCAGGAACATATTTTTGTAGAGGCCGATGGCGATGTGGTGAAAGGAGCGTGGCTGAGCGATTGAGGTGAATGGTCAATGGTCAATGGTGAATATTATTTCGAATTTATCGCCAATTATAGTTGAGCGTTGACGATAAATTTTTATTAATAATTCGTTCCAAAAACTAATTCACAAACGTGGATAAAAGCGGTATAAATTTTATCATTTTTTCTGCGGAAAAACGGCTGAAATCAGATACATTTGCCGTCCTTGTAAAAAGCACTTCTTTCAAATTAAATCCGAAGGCTTTCAAGTGTAAAAAATCATATGGACGAGAATACAATACCACCGGAAACGCAAGACAATAACCGCATTATTCCCATCAATATTGAAGAGCAGATGAAAACTGCTTACATAGATTATTCTATGTCAGTAATTGTTGGCCGCGCATTGCCAGATGTTCGTGATGGATTAAAACCGGTTCACCGCCGCGTACTTTTTGGAATGCATGAATTGGGCAACAACAGTAATAAACCTTATAAAAAATCTGCCCGTATTGTTGGTGATGTGATGGGTAAATATCATCCGCATGGTGATAAGGCGATTTATGATACAATGGTGCGCATGGCGCAGGAATGGAGCATGCGTTATACAATGGTTGATGGCCAGGGAAACTACGGGAGCCAGGATGGTGACGGGCCTGCAGCGATGCGTTATACAGAAGCAAGGTTGAACAAGCTTGCTGAAAATATGCTGGAAGATATTGAAAAAGATACAGTAGATTTTCAACCAAACTTTGATGATGAGCTGGAAGAACCAACCGTGTTGCCAAGCCGCATCCCGCAATTATTAATAAATGGTTCCAGCGGTATTGCTGTTGGTATGGCCACAAATATTTTACCGCATAATCTTACAGAAGTTATTAATGGATGTATTGCATACATTGATGATCGCGAAATAACTGTTGAAGGATTAATGGAGCATATTAAGGCACCGGATTTTCCGACAGGTGGAATTATTTATGGAATGGAAGGCGTGAAAACCGCCATGTATACAGGAAGAGGAAGAGTGGTGCTTCGTGGAAAATTACATATTGATGCAAAGCCAAGCGGCCGCGAACAAATCATCATTACAGAAGTTCCATACCAGGTTAATCGTGATGCTTTGTGTGATCGTATTGGGCAATTGGTAAATGAAAAAGTAATTGATGGCATCGCACATGTTAATAATGAATCTAACCAAAAAGAAGGGACAAGAATTGTTATTGATTTGAAACGTGATGGTGTAGCAAACCTCATCATTAATCTTTTATATAAACATACAGAACTACAAACATCATACGGTATTAATAATGTTGCATTGGTTAAAGGTAGGCCGCGCACATTGAACATCCGCGAGATGATTAGCGAGTTTGTAGAGTTTCGACATGAGGTTGTTATACGCCGTACAAAATATGAATTAAAAGAAGCAGAAAAGAAAGCGCACATTTTGCAAGGTTATATGATCGCGCTTGATCATCTGGATGAAGTGATTTCATTAATACGCGCTTCTGCAACGCCGGATGTTGCGAAAGAAAGTTTGATTAATGCAGGTTGGGGTTTAGATGAGATTCAGGCGAAAGCCATACTGGAACTGCGTTTGCAACGCTTAACCGGAATGGAAAGAAATAAAATTAAAGAAGAGCTTGATGATTTATTAGCGCTGATCGCTTTCTTAAAAGATTTATTGTCTGACGAAGGAAAACGTTTTGAAGTTATCAGAAAAGAATTAAATGAAGTAAAAGATAAATTCGGCGATGCACGCAAAACCGAAATAACTTTTCTGGATGATGAAGTTTTATTAAAAGATTTAATTAAAGAAGAAGATGTTGTTATTACCATCTCTCATCTTGGTTATATAAAAAGAACTCCTGCAGGAGAATACCGCCAACAGCGCCGCGGCGGACGTGGTGCAATGGGAGGGAAGACACGTGATGAAGATTATATAGAACATTTGTTTGTTGCATCAACGCATCATACGATGTTATTTTTTACAGAAAAAGGAAGATGTTTTTGGTTGAATGTGTATGAAATTCCGGAAGGTGATAAAACCGGAAAGGGCAGGGCGATTCAGAATTTAATTCAAATTCCGCCGGATGATAAAGTGCGTGCAATTATTGATGTAAAAGATATTAAAGACGAAGAATTTGTAAAAAGCCATTACATCGTTCTTTGTACAAAACAAGGGACGATTAAGAAAACTTCCTTGGAAGATTTCAGTCGCCCGCGACTAAATGGTGTTAATGCAATAACAATTGTTGAAAGTGATCAGTTGCTGGAAGCAAAATTAACCGACGGCGTTTGTGAAATTATGCTTGCAGTAAAAAGTGGAAGGGCAATTCGTTTTGAAGAACATAAAGTGCGTTCCACAGGCCGCGGCGCAATTGGTGTTGGCGGAATTGAGGTTGATGATGCAACCGACGAAGTGATTGGCATGGTGTGTGTAAATAAAGAGGACAAAACAAGAACGATATTGGTGGTGAGTGAAAAAGGTTATGGCAAACGCACACATATGGATGAATACCGCATCACAAACCGCGGCGGCAAAGGTGTAAAGACAATCAGCGTTACAGAAAAAACAGGTAAATTGGTCGGCATTCTTGACGTAACTGAAAATGAAGATTTGATGATCACCTGTAAAAGCGGCGTTACGATTCGTATGCCGGTTGTAAGTATCAGCGCGCAGGGCAGGGCAACACAGGGTGTAAAATTAATTCGTTTAGATGATGGTGATGAAATTGCAGCAATTACTAAATTGGATAAATTAGATGATGAAGTTGTTGTTGCTACAGATATTGTTGCAGAGCCAATAACGCCTTTACCTGAAGAAATTATTAATCCCGAAAATCCTGAAACAGATGAAGACAAACCAACAGAATCAAACACAGAAAATCAATAATTAAATATTCAAGTATGAAGAAGCTTTTTTTATTAGCGATGTTAGCTGCCATGTTTCAGTTTTCTCAGGCACAGGATTTTGCAAAAGTTAAAACCGCTGTTCTTTTACCAGGACAACTGGAAACTGCAAAAACCGAAATAGATAAATTAATGAACGATCCGAAAGCACAGGCAAAACCTGAAGGCTGGATTTTGAAAGCAAAAGTTTATTCAGGTATTTATGCAGATGAAAAGCTGCGTGCAAAATATCCGGGTTCAGAAGCAATTGCAAACAGTTCATTTGAAAAATATGCGCAAATGGATCCATCTTTTAAAACATTAAAAGATGATGGCCTTCAAACGTTTGCAGGCGATATGTATGCAACTTCTTTTAGCCAGGGCGTTCGTACGTACAATGCAAAAGTGTGGGATTCCGCAGCTTATTATTTTAAATATTCTGTAAAATACAGTGATATCATTTTCAAAAATAAATGGGGCAGGGACACGACAATGAATTTTGATACAACTTCTATTTTATACGCCGGCGTTGCTTATGAAAAAGCAAATGTAAAAGATACAGCGGCTATGTATTACGGAAGATTGGCAGAAAAAAAATTGAGCAAAATCGGCGGTTCCGATATCAGCGATATTTACAGGTGGTTGGTTGATTATTATTATAACCAGAAAAAAGATGACGCAAACGCGGTAAAATATTTGTCGCTTGGAAAAGCTGTTTATCCTGACGATCTTTTATGGCCGGATACGGAACTGGAAATGGTTCGTAAAAAAGGAAACAAGGATTCGCTGTTTGCGAAATATGAAGAAATTACCAAAGAGATTCCTAATAATAATTTGTTTTGGTACAACTATGGTGTGGAGTTATATAATTATGCAATTGATACAACTTCTGGCAAACGCCCGGCAAATGCGGACGAGCTTGTAACAAAAGCAAAAGAAAAATTAAACAAATCTCTTGAATTAAATCCTGATTATGCGCAGGCTTCTTTATTGCTTGGACAAATTACGTACAACCAGGCAGTGGATTTAAAAGCCACAACAAAAGATATTAAAGGTCAAAAACCTGAGGACATAAAAAAACGTGCAGACATTCGCGTTGCTGCAGCCAAAAAATTTGACGAAGCAATTCCTTATTTTGAAAAAGTAGATAAAATTTTAGGCGCACCAGGAAACAAATTAAAAATGGATGCAAAGACTACATTGAAAGATGCCTATGATTTATTAATAACTATCTACGAACAAAAAAATGTGAAAGAAAAAGTAGATGCTTACACATTGAAATTTAATAATGTAGACAAAGATCATTAATAAAAATTCGAGCATAATACTTATTAAAAAACCGGATAAAATTTATCCGGTTTTTTATTTATACACGCTATTGATCTTCGAGATTTTATAACTAAAAAAGGCAGCTATGGAAATAGCCGCCGTAACAAATTATCTAAAGTAGGTTTATAAATTCTCTAACGGGTTATTTGATATAATATTATTTTCAAATGCATTAATAACAAAAAATTAAAAACTAGCCGTCGTATAACTCAACACTTATTTCTTGCGTATATAATAGTGATGCCTGTTGGCGCAGGTTTCGTTTCATATAGTAATATTAAAACCCCGGGCTTGGCTACGGGGTTTTTGTTTTTCTAAGAAGGTTTGTATAAAAAAAATAATTGCTTTTAATTAACTCATGCAAGTTTTTGCACGTTTATAATACCAGCAGCTTGCAAAAGCTGTTGAAAAACCATGCCCTGGAATTTCTATTCCGGGGAATTTTTGTAACATCTTCACAAGTTTTTATAAACTATTAATAAACCAAATCCGTAAATATTATTGTAGACTACGTGGAGTGGTTTACGTCCTAATAAACGATAAACCCCGGAATGTCTATTTCGGGGTTTTAAATTAAAAAGCAGCCTTCGCAGGCTGCTCTATAACAAAACTTACTGTATGATTAACACGTAAAAATTAATACAAATTTTTTATACCTCAAAATGCCAGGCGTAAATTATTAATAATGAGGATTAATTATTGGCATGCAATTTTTAATATATGCAATGTAGCCCGTTATAAGCGCGGGTTTCTGAAATAATAATCCCGGAATTTCTATTCCGGGGTTTTTTTATTAATAGACGGTTTATTTTCTTATTTATGATTCTTGCAAAATATTTTCAATCAAAAAATCAGACTTTTAAAAAACTATAATAAAGGTAAATGCGTACATCGAACGTAAACTGCGTGGTAGCAGTTTACAATAATAATAATCACGTCCCTGGAATGTCCATTCCGGGGTTTTTTTATTTAGAGAAATTTATAAAAATAATTAACGTTATTAAATACCGTGTTTAGATAATACTTTTCTTATTTCATCAGCCCAAATTAGATAAACGGAACTTTTATAATGCAGCCCATCAACCTCAGCATATTCAGGCTTCATAAGGTTGTTTTTCGAAATCATCGGATTGAGATTTATAAGTTCAATATTTTGAATTCTGGCAAAATCAATCAACCTTGCATTTAACGCCGTTACGCTATCATTAATCTGTTTTTGATTGTTTGAAAAATCAGTAACATATGATACGGCTGTTAATACGGGAATAATTCCTTTCGCTCTTATTTCACCAACAATATGCTGAAAATTAGTCATTATTGTATTATTCGGAATGCCGAATGCAATATCATTAATGCCTCCTTCAATAAAACAAATTTTCGGATTGCAATTAAAAACAAAATTCAGCCTCTGGCTAAAACCGTCAGTAACATCGGCACCCACACCGCGATTTATTACATCTTTACGTTGCAATAATTCATCCCAATGCATTCGGTAGGTTAACGAATTACCCAGCATTACAATGTTTGCAGTCGATTTATAAATTGTATAATAATTGGTTTGCTCAACAAATTGAGAATTGGATTGAACAAAAGCAAAAGTTGCAGGCTTTTCCGCATAATAAATTCTTTTGCCAATAAAAAAAGCTACAAAAAATAAATTTATAAATAGAGAGAGGAG
>Ga0206963_10035_pt1 | contig 49092 bp, 38 predicted proteins | sample Alteio_BWOrgHeat_28_FD_152958 | JGI IMG/M metagenome (GOLD analysis project Ga0206963, IMG submission 152958) | Enriched cells from forest soil in Barre Woods Harvard Forest LTER site, Petersham, Massachusetts, United States -... | ecosystem: Environmental > Terrestrial > Soil > Temperate forest >... | reverse complement strand
GCGGCGCTAGTCGTGGTGGTTGGGGAAGCAATGTTGCAGAACTCAATATTGGCGCGGCTTTCAAAGATGCTTGCACAGAACCCGGACAATGGTCGATGGGCTTTGGCGGCTTTGGAGAAACGCTTCCTTATCATGAAAATAAAGTGACGCTTGATAAATCTAAAAAAGATAAATGGGGATTAAATATTCTTGCGATTGATGTGGAGTACAAAGAAAACGAAAAGAAAATGCGCAAGGATATTAAAGATGATGCAGTTGAAATGCTCACTATCGGCGGCGTAAAAAATGTGCAAGGTTGGGAAGGTGATGGAACTTTAGGAAGAGGCATTCATGAAATGGGTTCTGCGCGCATGGGCAAAGATCCAAAAACATCAGTTCTTAATAAACACAACCAGGTGTGGGATGCGCCAAATGTTTTTGTAACAGACGGTTCATTCATGGTTTCATCAGGTTGCCAAAATCCTTCATTGGGTTATATGGCTTTCACTGCGCGCGCAGCGGATTATGCGGTTAGTGAATTGAAAAAAAATAATTTTTGATAAGTATGAAGTATAAACTATGAACTATGAAGTATTAATGAGTTGAGATTTTCTTTTATTAATAAAATGAAAATTTCTTTTTTAACTATTAATAATTATTAAAGAAAAAACTTCATACTCTATAACTCATAGTTCATACTTAAATTATTTGGTTAGTGGGTTGAAGAAAAATAATCATTAATAAGTATGAAGAATAAACTATGAAGTATTAATGATTGAAAATTTTTTTATAATGCTATTCAAAACTTTTCTTCATCATTTATTAATAAGTTCATTGTTTAAAAAATAAAAACTTCCTACTTCATAACTCATAATTCATTCTTAAAAAAATTATGGCGGGAGACACACTCAATATTAATAACAAAGCCATCGCGCAAAATACGTACGATGCCATTGTTATTGGCTCCGGCATCAGCGGTGGCTGGGCTGCAAAAGAGTTGTGTGAAAAAGGTTTGAAAACATTGGTGCTGGAGCGTGGAAGAAATGTAGTGCATAATAAAGATTATCCAACCGCATTAATGAACCCTTGGGATTTTAAACACCGCGGCGAAATGCCAAAAGAGTTTGTTGATAAAAATCCATTAATAACGCAAGCCGCGGGTTTTGGTGAAGACACTGCTCATTTTTTTATAAAAGATAATGATCATCCTTACGTGCAGGAAAAACCTTTTGAATGGATCAGAGGTTACCAGGTTGGCGGCAAATCATTAATATGGGGAAGAGCTTGTCCGCGATGGAGCAAATATGAATTCACTGCGCCGGCACGTTACGGTTATGGAATTGAATGGCCAATCAGTTATGATGAAATTGCTCCGTGGTATTCTCATGTAGAAACTTTTTCAGGAATTTGTGGAAACAAAGATGGATTGGAAGCAATGCCTGATGGAGAATATTTGCCACCGTTCGGATTTAATTGTGTTGAAAAAGATTTGCAGCAAAAAATAAAATCGAAGTATAAAGATCGCTTCATGATACAAGGCCGATGGGCGCAATTAACTGAAGCGAAAGATGTTCATTTAAAACAAGGCCGCGCAAAATGCCAGTCGCGCGATATGTGCATGCGCGGTTGCCCATTTGGTGGATATTTTAGTTCAGTCTCGTCAACGCTGCCGTGGGCGCAGGCTACAGGCAATTTAACGGTGCGGCCATTCTCTGTTGTTCATTCAATTATTTATGATGATAAGAAACAGAAAGCAAGCGGCGTTCGCATTATTGATACAAATACAAAACAAGAAACAGAATATTTTGCGAAGATAATTTTTGTAAATGCATCTGCATTAAACAGCAATTTGATTTTGTTGCATTCCACATCCACGCGTTTTCCAAATGGTTTGGGAAATGATAATGGCTTGCTTGGAAAATATATTTGTTTTCAAAATTATCGCGGCTCCGTTGGCGGAACAATTGATGGTTACGAAGATAAATATTTTTATGGAAGAAAGCCTGCAGAATTGATGATGGCAAACTATCGCAACCTGCATAAAAATGATATGGATTTTGTTGGCGGTTATATGGCTTTTATGGGTGCATTCCGCAACCGCGGCGCGGCCGGTGAAATGCCTGAACAAATTGGCGCTGCTTATAAAGATGCAATGAGTGAAGCCGGCGGTTGGGGAATGTATATGTACATGCAGGGAGAAACAATTCCGAAAGAAACAAACCAGGTTAGTTTAAGCACAGATAAAAAAGATCAATGGGGAATTCCGTTGCTGGTTACAAAAGTTGGTTATGATGATAATGATGAAAAACTATTGAAAGATTTCTTAACGCAGAGTTCAGAGATGCTGGATAATGTTGGCGTAAAAAATATTACACAACATGATAATCATTGGTCGCCCGGTAGAGATATTCACGAAATGGGCGGATGCAGGATGGGGAAAGATCCGAAGACATCATTATTAAATAATCACAACCAGTTGCACAACTGTAAAAATGTTTTTGTAACAGATGGCGCATGTATGACGAGCACAGCAAATCAAAGCCCGTCAATTTTATACATGGCATTAACAGCACGCGCAACAAATTTTGCAGTAGATGAATTGAAGAAAAATAATTTATAAAGGAAGTAAAAATTAAAAAGTAAAAAACAAAAATTGTTAGTATAAGATTCAACTTTTTTAATTTTTACTTTTTGTTTTTCACTAATAAAACTTACAACCTAAAACTTAATACTTCAAATATGCCAGGAGACACGCTCAATATTAATAACAAAGCAACAGCGCAACACACGTATGACGCCATTGTAATTGGCTCGGGAATCAGCGGTGGCTGGGCTGCAAAAGAATTAACCGAAAAAGGCTTGAAAGTATTAATGCTTGAACGCGGAAGAAATTTTGAACACATTAAAGATTATAAATCTGCCAGCAAAGATCCCTGGGATTTTGAACATCACGGGCAAGCAACGCAGGAAGAATTAAAACGCCATCCGATTATTGCAAGAACATGGGGAAAATCAGAACCCATAATTGATTATTGGGCAAATGATGTAGATGCACCTTACACAGAAATAAAACCTTTTAAATGGTGGAGAAGTTACCAGTTCGGTGGCCGTTCCATTTTGTGGGGAAGGCAAAGTTACCGCTGGAGCGATTTTGATTTTGACGCGAATAAAAAAGATGGTTGGGCAATCGACTGGCCAATTCGTTATAAAGATCTTTCTCCCTGGTATGATCATGTAGAAAAATTTATTGGCGTTAATGGCTCACGCGAAAATTTACCACAACTTCCTGATGGGCATTTTTTACCGGCGATGGATATGACTTGTGTGGAGAAAGATGTTGCTGCAAGAATAAAAGAAAAATATAAAGGCAGCCGGCATATGATAATTGGCCGTAGTGCAAATTTAACTGCACCAATTGCAGGCCGCACGCAGTGCCAGTTTCGCAACCGTTGCTGGGAAGGTTGCCCGTTCGGCGGATATTTCAGCACGCAATCTTCTACATTTCCTGCGGCAAATGCAACAGGCAATTTAACAGTGCGCCCGTTTTCTATCGTTACAAAAATTATTTACGATAAAGATTCTAAAAAGGCCAAAGGCGTTGAAATACTCGATGCAGAAAATAATCAAACGTATCAGTATTTTTCAAAAATAGTTTTTGTAAATGCATCTGCATTAAACAGTGCGTGGGTATTAATGAATTCTGCAACGGATGTTTGGCCCGATGGTTTGGGAAGCAGCAGCGGCGAACTTGGCCACAACATTATGGATCACCATTACAACTGCGGCGCAAGCGGAACCGTTGATGGTTATGAAGACAAATATTATTACGGCAGAAGGCCAAACGGAGTGTATGTTGTTCGCTTCGCAAATTTGTTTGGCGATAAACGAGATTACTTGCGCGGCTTTGGTTACCAGGGCGGCGCAAGCCGCGAAGGCTGGAGCAGATCTGTCGCAGAGCTCAGTGTTGGCGCGGGTTTCAAAGAAGCATTAACAGAACCAGGACAATGGACGATGGGCATGACTGCATTTGGAGAAATTCTTCCGCACCATGAAAATAAAATTACACTTGATAAAACCAAAAAAGATAAATGGGGATTGCCTGTGCTTGCGATGGATGCAGAATTAAAAGACAACGAATTAAAAATGCGCAAGGATATGGTGAGCGAAGCAAAAGCCATGTTTGAATCTTCAGGAATAAAAAATATTAATACATGGGATGGTGGCCATCAAATCGGTGATGGCATTCATGAAATGGGAACGGCAAGAATGGGCCGCGATCCAAAAACATCTGTACTGAACGAACACAACCAGGTTTGGGATGCCAAAAATGTTTTTGTAACAGACGGTGCATGCATGACGTCAGCCGCTTGCCAAAACCCATCATTAACATACATGGCATTAACGGCAAGGGCCGCAAATTTTTCTGTAGAAGAATTAAAAAAAGGGAACATTTAATTCAGTAATTTCATTAAATAATAAAAGCAAACATTATGAACAGAAGAGAAGCATTATCCAGTGTGGCGCTGCTGTTGGGCGGAACCATAATCGGTGCTGACATTTTTTTGTCGGGTTGCAAAAGCGATGTAAAAATCAGCAGCGCACTTGATTTCTCCCCGGAAAATATTGCGTTTCTTGATGAAGTAGGTGAAACTATTTTGCCAACAACAGCAGGATCTCCCGGAGCGAAAGCTGCGCAAATCGGGCAGTTTATGAAAACGATTGTAACCGATTGTTATGAAGAAAAAGATCAGAAAATTTTTGCAGAAGGCATTGGCAAACTAAATGCTGCAAGCAAAACAAAATATGATAAAGTGTTTATGGAACTCGGCGCAGATCAAAAACACGACTTGCTCGTAGCCATTGATAAAGAAGCAAAAGATTATCAAAAAACAAAGAAGCCTGAAGGTCCAAATCATTATTTTACATTAATGAAACAGTTAACGCTTTGGGGTTACTTCACGTCCAAACCCGGCGCCACACAGGCTTTGCGCTATGTTGCCGTTCCCGGAAGATATGAAGGTTGCATACCTTATAAAAAAGGGGATAAAGCGTGGGCAACATAGAGTGTATTAATAACATTTTAAATTTATATAAACCGTTGAGAAATTTCTTAACGGTTTTTTTATTAATGATTTTTTAATGATCAATTGTTTCGTCATTAGAATTAAATTGCAAGCTGTTATTAATAAATAATTTTTCATTTATCATTAATAAAAATCGCACGCATTTTTTTTATGATTGTTATGAAGAATAAAAATGATTGAAATGTTTTATTGATCAAACCAATTTCAGCTTTTGTTTCGAAAGCCTTGATTTTTTTGTTTCTTTTTTTATCAAGAAAAAAAGAAAATGATCATTAATAAAATTGTAATTAAAAAAAGTCAACGTTGCATTTTCTTGAAAAAAATATTTAATAAAATGAAAAGAAAATTTTTTTCCGTTTTAATAATTTTGGCAACAAGTATTTCATTAGTATTTGCATGGGGCTCATGGGGACATGAACATATTAACCGCTCCGCAGTTTTTGCATTGCCGGAAGAAATGCGATCGTTCTTTTATAATCACATAGATTTTATTACAGAAGAAGCCGGCGTTCCCGATTTGCGCAAATACACTATTAATGATAAAGCAGAATTTGCGCGCCATTACATCGACTTAGAATATTTTGGAGATAATGCAATCGACAGTTTGCCGCGTACAATGAAAGAAGCGAAATTAAAATTTCCTGATTCTGTGTTGCAGAAATATGGAATACTTCCGTGGTATATGCAAGACATGGAAGATAAATTAACGCAATCATTCAAGGGCGGAAGAAAAACAGAAATACTTTTTCTTGCTGCTGATCTCGCGCATTATATTGGCGATGCGCACATGCCTTTGCACACTGCATTAAATCATGATGGGCAATTCACCAATCAAAAAGGAATCCATGCTTTATGGGAATCGCAGTTGCCGGAATTGTTTGGATCAAAATATAATTTGTATACCGGCGATGCAAAATATATTGATGATATTAATAAAGAAATTTGGAAAATGATTAAAGCATCGCACGCGCTTGAAGATACCTTACTTGCAACGGAAAGAAATTTAAAGGCATCTTTTCCTGCAGATAAAATTTATGATTTGGATTCTGCTGGAAATATTAAAAAGAATAAATTCAACCAGCCGATGCATAGTTATGAGTATGCAAAAAAATATCACGAACTATTAAACGGAATGGTTGAAAAGCAGCTCCGTGGCGCAATTGCGGAGACGGCAAATTTTTGGTACACTGCTTGGGTAAACGCTGGCAAACCAAATCTCGATAAAATTGATCCAAAAGAATTGACGGAAAGAAATGCCCTGAATTATAAAAGCGATTATAAACTTTGGGAAGAAAAGGGCAAAGTAACCGGCATCAAATCCGATCCTGAATTTTAATTTTTATACATGGCTTTACCTGCGTGGTTATTATATGCACTTCTGTCTGCAATTTTTGCAGCATTAACGGCAGTGCTTGCAAAAGCAGGATTAAAAAATATAAATTCTGATCTCGCAACGGCAATTCGTACTGCAATTATTTTATTAATAACGTGGGGAATTGTTTTTTTTCGCGGCGTGCAAAATCAAATTCCATCGCTGTCAAAAAACAATTGGTTGTTTCTTACATTGTCTGCATTTGCAACAGGTTTATCATGGCTGTTTTATTATAAAGCATTGCAGTTGGGAAAAGTTTCATCCGTAACAGCCATCGATAAAGGCAGTATTGTCTTCACAATATTATTATCATTTCTTTTTTTAAAAGAACCATTAACGCCAAAAATTTTATTCGGCGCAGGATTAATATTTGCAGGAATGATTGTAATAATTTGGAAATAATTTTTAAAGGAATTCACCATTCATCATTCACCATTCACGATAAAAAATCAATTCATCGAATTCTGTTCAACAACTTCATCCAAACTAATTCCCAAATGGCTTTCATCATAAACACATTCGCCATTTTTTATTAATAATATCTGCGGCGATTCATGATGCACATGAAATGTTTCTGCAACTTCATTAGAAACATTTCTGTTATTAATCAAATCCAGAAAATAAAAATCAATTCCCGGCGGGTTATCATTTCTTTCCAATCTTGTTTTTATCATTTGGCTCGTTGCGCAGCGCGTGCTGTGTTTAAAAATTACCTGCGGCGTAACTTTCGATTTTTCTTTTATTTCTTGCAGCTGATTTATTTCGTTTAATGTAATCCAGTTCATGTTCACAATTTTTAGGTCTTATATAAATAAAAAAAGGTTACCGCAAAGATAACCTGTAATTGATTAATATAGTCGGGCGCGTTAACGGCTGCCGTAACCTAAGAAACCTTGTGTTGATTTGCATCCGCTTCGTTGAGAAGCGCAAGACGTCATTGACACAGTTACTAAAGCAATTAATGCTAAAATTAATAATGATCGTTTCATTTTTGTGGTATTTAAGAGTGATAAAATTGCCTGGTAAAAAAATTGATAAAGCCCAGGAAATTCAAGGGAGCGGGATTAAATATGGTCGAAAAAATTTAGCGGCTTGTTTCTAAAGGATGTACGGAAGTAGTAAGAATAGATGAATCAAAGAAACATTAAATAATCCGTAAATGCAAGTGGGTTTTACATAAAATTTGAAAATTTTTTTAATCGCCTGAGCTTAAATACTTTTAGCATTAAATTTTGATTGCTTGAAAGTACATTTTATTGCTATTGGCGGCAGCGTGATGCACCAGCTCGCGATTGCGCTTCATAAAAAAGGATATTTCGTTACAGGAAGTGATGATGAAATTTTTGAACCAGCAACTTCAAATTTAAAAGCAAATGGAATTTTGCCGGAAAATTTTGGATGGTTTCCTGAAAAAATAAATAAAGATATTGATGCCATTATTCTCGGCATGCATGCAAAAAATGATAATCCGGAATTGCAAAAAGCAAAAGAACTCGGATTAAAAATTTATTCTTTTCCCGAATACATTTACCAGGAAAGTATTAATAAACTGCGTGTAGTTGTTGGCGGAAGCCATGGAAAAACAACAACCACAAGTATGATAATGCACGTGTTGAAAGTGCTTGCAAAAGATTTTGATTATCTGGTTGGCGCAAAGCTGGAAGGATTTTCTCAATCAGTAAATATTACAGATGCGCCAGTAATAATTTGCGAAGGCGATGAATATCCTGCTAGTGCGATTGAAAAAAAACCAAAGTTTCATTTTTTGTTTCCGCATATAGCTGTCATCACAGGCATTGCTTGGGATCATATTAATGTGTTTCCAACGTTTGATTTCTATTTAGATCAGTTCAATATTTTTATTAATAAAATTGAAAAAGGCGGCGTATTAATTTATAATGGAACCGATCCTGTTTTAAAAAAACTGGTTGAAGAACATCCTTCATCAGTAAAAAAAATTGGTTACAATATTCCTGAACATACAATTATTAATGGCAAAACAAATGTTGTTATTAATAATGAAAACGGCGCGCTGAGTGTTTTTGGAAATCATAATTTGCTCAATTTAAATGCAGCATATTTAGTTTGTAAAGAATTAAAAATTGAAACCAAAGATTTTTTAAAAGCTATTGCAAATTTTACGGGCGCATCAAAAAGATTAGAATTACTTGCGAAGAATAATCATACAAATGTGTACAGGGATTTTGCGCACGCACCATCAAAAGTAAAAGCAACGATGGAAGCAGTGAAACAACAATTTCCAAACAGAAAATTAATTGCTGTTTTAGAATTGCACACGTTCAGCAGTTTGAATGAAAATTTTATGAAAGAATATAATGGCGCAATGGACAATGCAGATGTTGCGGCTGTATTTTTTTCAAAACACGCGCTCGATTTAAAACGCATGCCGGAACTGCCAAAAAATAAAGTGTACGATGGCTTTGCGAAAGATGGTTTAACGGTTATTAATGAAAAAAAAGATTTGGAAAAATGGCTTGCCCAACAGTCTTACGAAAATGCTAACTTGCTGTTGATGAGTTCAGGAAATTATGATGGAACTGATATCATCGCTTTTGCAAATACAATAACAAACAACAATCATTAATAACGATAGATAAATTGCTTAATAACCGGAATAATAATTGTTATTAATAAAATACAAAAACTAATTGTTTAAAATTTCAGACGAGTAATGTTACAACTTACAAAACCACTTGCAGTAATTGATTTGGAAACAACCGGCATGAACCTTGGAAGCGATCGCATCATAGAAATTGCCATTGTAAAAATAATGCCTGATGGCAAGAAAATTGTAAAGCGTAAATTATTAAACCCTGAAATGCCCGTGCCTGCTGCATCTTCAGCCATACATGGAATTACAGATGAGATGGTAAAAGATGCGCCAACTTTTAAACAGGTTGCAAATGAGTTGAAACAGTTTATCGAAAATTGCGATTTGGCAGGATACAATTCAAATCGTTTTGATATACCAATGCTTGCTGAAGAATTTATGCGCATCGGTTTGGAATTTGATAGCAAAGGCCGCAAGCTCGTAGATGTACAACGTATTTTTCATTTGATGGAACAACGTACATTAACCGCGGCATATAAGTTTTATTGCGATAAAAGTTTAGATGGCGCGCACGGCGCAGAAGCAGACGCAACAGCAACGTGGGAAGTGTTGGAAGCACAAGTAATAAGGTACCCGGAATTAGGAACTGATTTGGACAGCATTTTGAAATTTACCGGCGAAGAACAAGTAGTTGATTTTGCACGAAGGTTTATTATGGAAAATAGCGTGGAAATATTTAATTTTGGAAAACACAAAGGACGGCCCGTGTCAGATGTATTAAAGTCGGAGCCGCAATATTACGATTGGATGATGAAGGGCGATTTCCCGATGCATACAAAACAAAAACTCACAGAGATATTTAACCGCACCATGTTAAAAAAGGGATAAAGCTTAAGTGTAAATACTTGGCTTTCGTTTTAACTAAGAAAAAAATGTAAATTTATTTTTTATAAACAAAACAGCAATCACTGGTTGGAAAAAATAGTTATCATACCAACTTATAATGAAAAGGAGAATATCACTGATATCCTCGAAGCAATCTTTTCACTCCACCAGGATTTTCATGTGCTGGTTATTGATGATGGTTCACCAGATGGAACTGCGCAAATTGTAAAAGACCTTTTTAAAAGATATCCCGATAGTTTATTTCTCGAGCAGCGCAAAGGCAAATTAGGATTAGGCACTGCATACATTCATGGGTTTAAATGGGCCATTAATAAAGGCTACAATTTTGTTTTTGAAATGGATGCAGATTTTTCGCACAATCCAAAAGACCTTCAGCGCCTGTATGAAGTCTGTAAATTCCAAGGCGGCGATGTTGCCGTTGGTTCGCGCTACGTGCAGGGAGGCGGAAATATTAACTGGCCTTGGGAGCGTGTTTTATTATCCAAAGGCGCATCAATTTATACGCGCGTAATTACTTGGATGCCCGTACGCGATCCAACAGCAGGATTTGTTTGCTACAAGCGCGAAGTACTCGAAACAATCAATTTAAATGAAATTCATTTTACAGGCTATGCATTTCAAATTGAAATGAAATTTGCTGCCTGGAAATTGGGTTTTGTAATAAAAGAAATGCCGATTATTTTTCAGGATCGCACGCAAGGTGCTTCTAAAATGAACAAAGGCATTGTAAAAGAAGGAATACTCGGCGTATTAAATTTGCGCTGGCAAAGCATCTTTAAAAATTACCGCAACCGCGTAAAAAAAGAACGCGTTGTAGAGCTAACATCTTACTCAAAAGATGTAATGATCGAAAGCAAATAATTTTCAAAATTACTTACCCGGCGATAGAATATCTATTAAGCTTCATTGGCGTCGCACTCTTTTACAGAAGTTCTATATTCAGCGATCAAAAAATTGCGTATATGGGTTATTATGATATTTTAATATTGAAATATTAAACGCAATTAATATCGCAATATCATAATAACATAATATCATAATTATTTTCATTTCTTTACTTCATGAAGAAAGCTTTTATTCAATTGCACATCGCTGTTTTTCTCGCAGGCATTACCGGCATATTAGGCAAGCTCATAACATTAAATGAAGGTTTATTAGTTTGGTACCGTTTATTAATAACCGCAATCACTTTATGGATCATTGAAGCATTTCGAAAAAAGAATAATAAAATTTCTGCAAAAGATGCGCTCAAAATTTTTGGTGTTGGCGCAGTTGCAGCAACACATTGGGTAACATTTTACGGAAGTATAAAATATGCAAACGTTTCCATCGCACTTGTTTGTTTTTCTGCAGTTGGTTTTTTTACAGCCATTCTCGAACCATTAATATTCAGAAAAAAAATAAACATGCGCGAGCTGCTGCTTGGCTTACTCGTTATCATCGGCATTTATTTTATTTTCCATTTTGATCCCGGTTACAAAACAGGAATTATTATCGGGCTAATATCTGCATTGCTTGCAAGTGTTTTTCCAATTTTCAATAAAATATTATTGCAAAAAATTTCACCCGAAACTGTAACGGTTTATGAGTTAAGCGGCGGCTTTTTATTTCTTACATTAATGCTTCCATTTTATTTAAAATTATCGCCAGCACAATATATTTTTCCAACTCCCAACGATTGGTTTTGGTTATTAATACTAAGCTGGCTTTGCACGGTTGTTGCTTTTAATTTATCAATGAATGCATTAAAAAAAATTTCTGCGTTCACAGTTAACCTCACTTATAATCTCGAACCTGTTTATGGAATTTTACTAGCGTTTATAGTTTTAAAAGAAAACAAATACCTTAACAATGGCTTCTACATTGGTTTTGCGTTAATCATCTTCGCAATCGTTTTGCAAATGATTAGTTTGTATAACACAAGAAAAAAATCAATTTCTTAATAAGTTTTAAGTAACAAGAAATAAGATACAGGTTAATAAAATCCAAAATCCAAAGCCCAAAATCCAAAAACAAGCAAGAAGATCTTTGTGGGCTTTGTGAAAAACTTCGTGCAGTTTTTGATAAATAAAATCTGCAACAAAAGCTACTTTCAATTAATTTCAGCTATCAAAATTAACTGTGCATGAAATATATTTTTGTCATTTGCCTGCTTATAACTTTTCAGTTTTTATCAGCACAAAAAAAGCCTTTGGATCATTCTGTTTATGATAGCTGGCAAAGTATTGGCGAACGCTATATTAGCAACGATGGAAAGTATGTTGTGTACACAATTAATCCGCAGGAAGGCGATGGCACATTAATCATTCAAACTTCTGATAACTCGTATAAAAAAGAAATTGCGCGTGGTTACAATGCAACGATTACAGAAGACAGCCACTTTGTAATTTGTAAAATAAAACCACTTTTTAAAGACACACGCGACGCAAAAATTAAAAAGAAAAAGCCGGATGAAATGCCCAAAGATTCGCTGGCAATTATTGAACTTGGAAAAGATATAGTTAAAAAAATTCCATTAATAAAAAATTATAAAACACCTGAAAAAGCATATGGCTTCGTCGCATATTTATCAGAGAAAATAGTTCCTGAAAGTTCAAAAATAAAATCACAATCAGATTCATTAACGCAACTAAATAATCTTACAAAAATTGCTGACAGTTTAATGCGTGTTGCAGATAGTTTGCGCAATAAAATTGCACTTGCAAAAACAAACGGGTTAAATGTTTTGCAAGTTGCAAAAAAAGAAAACAAAAAGATTAATGATGAAAAGATAGAAGAAGGAACAGAACTCGTTTTACGCAATCTGCAATCCGGCGAAGAAAAAAAATATAAACTCGTAAAAGATTATTTGTTTAGCAAAAACGGAAAAGGATTTTTGGTTGAAACAACAAGAAAAAATAATGATTCATTAAGCAAAGCTTTTGTGTTATTAATAAATCTTGCCCAAAATAAAATTGATACGATTTTTCAAAAATTTAATGATGCAAAAAATTATGCATTCGATGAAGATGGCAACCAGCTTGCGTTTGTGGCCGAACGCGACAGTTCGATAAAAGCATTGAAGAAATTTTATAAACTGTATTATTATAAAACCGGAACAGACAGCGCAATATTGCGCGCTGATAAAAACACAGCCGGCGTTTCAAAAGGATTAATCATCAGCGAAAATTATAACCTCAATTTTAGCAAAGATGGCAAACGTTTGTTTTTTGGATTAGCGCCTGATCGCCCTGTAAAAGATACACTCATTCCTGATTTTGAAAAAGCTGCGTTGGATATCTGGAATTATAAAGATGATGATTTGCAACCTTATCAATTAAAAAATTTAGATAAAGATTTAAAGAAAAGTTACCTCACAATTCTGGACATTAATAAAAATTCCATCCAGCAATTGGCAGATGAAAAATTTCCGACAATAGATATTACAAAAGAAGGTGATGGAAATATTTTTTATACCACTTCAAATTTTGGAAAGCGTGTAGCCAGCCAGTGGCAAGGCTTTGCATTGGAAGATGTTTATGCGATTAATGCAAACACAGCAGAAAAAAAATTAATCACAGAAAATTTTAAAGGAAATATTTATCCATCATACACCGGAAAATATTTATTAATGTATGATGAAAAACAAAAGTCATATTCAGTTTACAACAGCGAAACAAATCAGTTATATAAAATAGCAACTGATATTAAAGTGCCATTATACGACGAAGAAAATGACGTGCCTGATGATCCGAATGGGTATGGAATTATTAAATGGATGCAGGATGATAAATATGTTTTGATTTATGATAGATATGATGTTTGGAAAGTTGATCCTGAAGGAAAAAAATCTTCATTCAATTTTACCAGAGGGGATGGAAGAAAAAATAAACGAACATATCGGTACATTTCACTAAATAATGAGGAGAAATTTATAAGTGACAAACAGCCAATGCTTTTTAGTATTTTTTTTGAAAAATATAAAAATACGGTATTGATGACTTATAGTTCTTCGGGTTTGTGGGGTTATTTAACTTTCGATGGTCTAACCACACGCAGAGTTTTTGCGAAAGCGAAAAATGATGCAAGGATTATTTTTACAAAAGAATCTTTTTCAGAATCTCCCGATTTATATGTTGAGGAAATACGTGCATTTAATTCTGAAGATATTAGAAAGTATTCCATTGAGGGATCCCAAATATATTATATTGATTCTTTAATGCAACCTGTCAGGCTCTCACACATCAATCCCCAACAATCCCAATACTTATGGGGCTCTGCAGAGTTATTCAAATGGAAAGCCTACACCGGAAAAATAACAGAAGGCATTTTATATAAACCAGAAAATTTTGACAGCACAAAAAAATATCCAATGATTGTTTATTTCTATGAAAGAAATAATACAACATTAAACAGTTATAGATCGCCGGCACCAACGCCATCTGCATTGAATATCCCATTTTTTGTTAGTCGCGGTTACGTAGTTTTCGTTCCAGACATCTGGTACATTAATGGCCATCCGGGAAAAAGTGCCTATGATTATATTGTAAGCGGAACGCGCGCTGTTGTAAAAAAAGGATTTGTTGACAGTACAAAAATTGGTATTCAAGGACAAAGTTGGGGCGGTTATCAAACGGCATATTTAATTACGCAAACAAATTTATTTGCGGCAGCATGGGCTGGTGCGCCAGTTGTAAATATGTTCAGCGCGTATGGCGGCATGCGTTGGGAGAGTGGCATTAACCGGCAGTTTCAATATGAAAAAACACAAAGCAGAATTGGCGCAACCATTTGGGAGCGGCCAGATTTATATATCGAAAATTCTCCGCTCTTTCATTTACCAAAAGTAAAAACGCCATTGGTAATAATGAGCAACGATGCAGACGGCGCGGTTCCGTGGTACCAGGGCATTGAATTTTTTACAGCGATGAGAAGATTGAATAAACCAGTTTGGTTGTTGCAATACAATAATGAAGCGCATAATTTATTAGAAAGAAAAAACCGCAAAGACATTCAAATCCGCGAGCAACAATTTTTTGACTGGTTATTAAAAGGAGATAGACCACCGACATGGATTACGGATGGCGTGCCTGCAACATTAAAAGGAATTGATTGGGGGCTTGATGTTAAGTGATAAGTTATAAGTGCTGTCAACTGACAACTGTGAACTGTCAACTATAAAATCATGCTGCTTTGGTAATGTAACGCACCAAACTTCGTTTTGCAATTGGTAACAATGTTTCTTCAACCGGAAATTTTAATGGCGTTTCTATTGAGTAAACTGCAGGGTTTGGAAAATCTTTTTTTACTTTTATTAATTCTGCTTTTATATTTTCATATGTGTTCACTACGCTTCGTTCCCATGTATTAATAAAATCTGTTCTAATGCTTCTGTATTGTTCATCATGTTTTTCAAAAAAGCTAAGCCTGTATTGATATACACACGTATCGCTGTAGCGGCCTTCACTTAAAAAAAAATAACCTTCATTAATCTCCAACGGTATTAATCCAACAGGAAAAATGGTTAATTTATTTTCTACAAATTCATAAATTTCTGTTCCGTCTGTAATTGCTTTTTTCATTTTGCCAGCGGCGTAATGAATGATTTCTTCAAGCTGTTTCATCAGTTCATCATCTTCAATCATTTGCTCAAATAACACTTGTAATTTTTCAATTTGAATGCCTGTTAATTTTTTTGGAAACTGTTCCTGCAAAAATTTTTTGTTCTCACGAAACGCAGCAATGTTGTTGTAATGAAAAATAATATCAGCAAGCTGCGGGTACAGTTTATTTTCGTTGAAGTATTTATTAATCTCCTGCAGATAAGCCAGCAGCGTATATTTTTTTAATTCAAAATCAATGTATCCATCAGCAAACCATGTTTCAGATAATGTTTTCATATTTTACTCCGGTTTAGTTTACAGGTATTATTGAATTTACAATTTTTTTTCTACTGTTTCATTTCATCATTCATCTATTTTAAATATTTCTTTTACGCTAACGCAATTTATAAACGCATATTATCAATATGCAGTCATGAAAAAATAGTAGTAATATTTTTTCATAATAATTATTAATAAATAAAATCAAAAAAACGGGAAGAGTGAATTAATAAAAAATGATGTACAGCGATTTTAAAAGCTGCACATCATTTTAAAAATCCCTTTCAGGATTAAAATTCTGTAATTCGTTAGCAACGGCTGTGAGGAAAGTGGCGCCCAGGCTGCCATCTACAATACGATGATCGTAACTCAAAGATAAATACATCATGTGGCGAATTGCTATGGAATCTCCCTGCGAAGTTTCAATTACAACCGGGCGTTTTTTAATGGCGCCAACTGCAAGTATGGCAACTTGTGGCTGATTAATAATCGGCGTTCCCATCAGACTTCCGAATGTTCCAACATTCGTCATGGTAAAAGTTCCGCCTTGTGTATCATCAGGGCGTAATTTATTATTGCGCGCATTTTCAGCAAGTGTGTTTACCTGTTTTGCCAAACCAACTAAATTAAGTTGATCCGCATTTTTAATAACAGGCACAATCAAACTTCCGCTTGGTAAAGCTGTTGCCATTCCGATATTAATATCTTTTTTGATAATAATTTTATCGCCATCAACAGAACTGTTTATTAATGGATATTTTTTTATGCAACGAATAATTGCTTCAATAAATAATGGCGTGAAAGTAATTTTTGTATTCTCTCTTTTTTCAAATTCTTTTTTCACTTTATCGCGCCACTGAACAAGATTGGTAACATCGCTTTCTGTAAAACTTGTAACATGCGGGCTTGTATGTTTGCTGCGCACCATGTGGTCCGCAATCATTTTGCGCATGCGATCCATTTCTATAATTTCAACATTGCCGCTATAAGTTGTAATCGTTGGTTGCGTTTCTGTATATTTAGTTTGCGCATGATCGTTAGATCGCAAAACAGTTACATCCTGCGCCTTGTAACTTGCACCTTGTCCATTATCACCAGATTTTTTTTCTGAAATATATTGCAACACATCGCGTTTTGTAACGCGGCCTTCATTACCGGTTCCTGCAATTGTTTCCAGTTCACTCACGTTCAAACCCTCGCTGGATGCGATGTTTAGCACAAGCGGCGAATAAAAACGGTTTGCAGTAATTGATGGCCGGGAATTATTATTCGTGTTATTATTATAATGATTATTGGAATTTGAATTTTGAATTTTGTTATTTTCTTCAACAGGTTGTGATGGCGTTGTATTAATAATTTTTTCTTCCGCATTCGTTCTTATCCGCGCAATCACTGCGCCGATAGGAACCACATCATTTACATCAAACAAAATTTCATCCAACACACCTTCTGATGTTGATGGCACTTCACTGTCCACTTTATCAGTCGCAATGTCAAGCACTGTTTCATCCTGTTTCACAAAATCGCCGGTATTTTTATGCCATTTTAAAATAGTGGCTTCCATAATACTTTCACCCAATTTTGGCATTACCAAATCAACAAGCGCCATAATAATTTATTTACGATTTACGATGTGAGATGCACGATTTGTAATTTGAAGTTTTTGTTTGTCTTTCATTTTCACATTTGCACATCTTCAAATTTTCACATTAATATTATTGTCCGATCTTTTGGTTCATTAATCATCATCAGTTGCGTCGCACACTTGTACAGCAGTTCTACATTCAGCATTAATGAAAGACAAAAACAATCAACGCCAAAGGTAATTATTTCCCGTTAATAGTTTTGTTCATTAATCATGCTTCAGCTTCTATAAATTTTCGCAACATATTCAATGCATTCGTTGCAGTCAGTTCAATATTGCGTTGCCTGTCAAATCGAAAATTAAATTTTTGTACAACAACTTTTTCTTTATTTCCAACAGCCACGAAAACCAGTCCCACAGGCTTTTCCGGAGTTCCGCCATCAGGCCCCATAATTCCGGAAACCGCAATCATAAAATCAGTTTGTAAAATATTTAACGCGCCTGTTATCATTTGTTTTACCGTTTCTTCACTCACCGCGCCAACAGTTTTTATCGTTTGTTCATCAACATGCAAGACACTTTGTTTAATTTCATTTGAATAGCTAACAATACTTCCTTTATAATAATTTGAAGCGCCTGAATTTGCAGTAAGCAAATGCGCAATGTAGCCGCCAGTGCAGCTTTCAGCGGTTCCTAATGTTTTATTTTTCTTTATTAATAATTTTCCAACAGCCTGCTGCATAGATAAATCGTCATCAATCGCCATCCATTCTTTCACTAAATTTTTCAACTCATTAAAATGATGTTGTAATTCTATTTCCAATGTTTCTTTATTATCACCAGTTGCGGTTAAGCGCAAACGCACCATTCCATAATTTGGTAAATACGCAAGTTTAATATGCGAAGGCAAAGCCACTTCAAATGCATTAATATGATCAGCTAAAAAAGATTCACCAATGCCAGCAGTCAATAATGTTGTGTGTAAAATAGTTGGCAGCGTAAATTTTTTTTGTAATTCGGGCAACACATAATCTGTCATCATGCCTTTCATTTCATGCGGCACACCGGGCATGGAAATAAAAATGCGGCCATCTTTTTCAAACCACATTCCCGGCGCAGTGCCGCGTTTGTTTTGAATAACGGTACAAACATCGGGCACTTCCGCTTGCTTTAAATTTCGATCAATCATTGGACGGTTTAATACTTTTTCAAAAATGTATTTTACATTTTGCAACGCGCCTTCATCAACAATTAATTTTCCGCCGAAATATTGGCTCAGCAAAGGTTTGGTAATATCATCCGCAGTTGGACCCAGTCCGCCAGTTATTAATATAATTTGTGATTTTTCATGTTCTTCATTTAGCGCATTCCATATTTCATCCCACACATCTCCAACGGCCACGCGGCGTTTTACCCACACACCAGTCTTATTCAGTTCCTGCGCCATCCACGCACTGTTTGTATCAATCACCTGCCCGATTAATAATTCATCACCTATTGTAATTATGCTTGCTGCAATTTTTTTCATTAATAAATTTTTATAAAAATAAATCTGCACATCTATTTCCCCGACATTCCATCAACACTATATTTTCCAGGGCCGATTAATAATAGGATAAAAAATCCAGCTAAATATATTATCGCTTCTTCTGATTGTTTTATTGGTGAATGATGAATTGCATACACAGCAACGGCCATATTAATAACGAGTATGAATGCTGCGATGCGTGAAAATAATCCAAGTGCCAAAAGCATCGCTGCAAATAGTTCTGCAAATATGCATAGCATTAATGACCATTTGTGCCCTATGTGAAATGGATCAAAAAAAGTAGGCGCTGATTCGTTAAAGTTTTTAACCTTATCAAATCCATGATTGAAGCACATTAATAATCCCAGTGCTGCGCGCAAAACAAAAGTGCCAATATTAAATGCTGTTTCCGAGTATGCAGTTGATAATAATCTTTTCATTACAATTTTATTTCGCGCAAAAATAATGGATTTGATTTTGTCCTTCTTCTCTAAAGAAAATGTTAATCATTGCAGTTATCCACACGTGTTTGGAATGATGTTTGGTTAACCACAAAATAATTAGAAACTTTATCACGTTAAAAACTTTACTTAAGGATATTGGAATGAAAAAAACACCCGTATTTTTTTTCGCATTATTTATTACGTCTTCATTATTTGCACAGCAAACTTATTTTTTAACCGATCCGCAAGCTGAATATAAACAGGCAAAAGAATATTATCAGAAACAATATTACAGTCTTGCATATCCGATTTTTAAAAAGTTGCAATCAAACTTGCGCGAAACTGATCGCAGCAATAATGCATTGAATGAACAAGACATTCGTTATTATACCATCGTATGTTCTTTAAAACAAAATGAAACTGCCGCAGTGCAAACTGCGCGCGATTTTATTAATGTAGAAGACAATGTGGCAAGAGTTGAAATGATGAGTTTTCATTTGGCTGAATATTTTTTTCGCCAAAAAAATTATACTGAAGCTGTGCATTTGTATGAACATGCCGGCATTGATAATTTAGATAACCGTGAAATAGCCGACATGAAATTTCATGAAGGTTATGGATATTTTACACAAAACCGTTTTGATAAAGCAAAGCCTTTGCTCGATGCAATAAGGCAAGTGCATGACGATCCAAATTATGTAGATGCAAATTATTATTATGGTTTTATTTCTTTTTCTGAAAGAAATTATAATGATGCATTAACGGCTTTTCAGGTTACTGAAAATGCGCCGAATTATGAGAAAGTTGTTCCTTATTATATCGCCAATATTTATTTATTGCAAAATCAAAAAGATAAAGCAGTTGATTATGCAGAAGCAAAATTGAAACAGGGCAATCAATATTATGAACAGGAAATGCGCCAGCTTGTTGGGCATGGTTATTATGAAAAACAAAATTTTGCAAAATCGCTTCCTTACATGGAGCAATATGTAAGCCAATCGAAAAAAACAACGCGTGAAGATATTTATGAATTGGCTTACGCATATTATCAAACAAAAAATTGGAACAAAGCCATTGATGGTTTTAAAAAGTTGAGTGGAAAAGATGATTCGCTTTCACAAAACTCTATGTATTTATTAGGCGATGCGTATTTAAAAGTTGGGCAAAAAGCAAATGCAAGAAATGCATTTTTATTTTGTTCATCCAACAGCAGCAATGATGCGCAACGCGAAGTTTCGAAATATAATTATGCAAAACTTTCTTATGAGTTAGGTTATCAGGACGTTGCTCTTACTGAGTTACAAGACTTTTTACAAAAATATCCGAACTCAACTTATAATAAAGAAGCGAAAGAATTATTGGTTGATGTATTGGCAAACACAAACAATTATAAAGATGCGCTTGATTTAATCGGAAGTTTGGATCATCCTTCGGAAAATGCGAAACGTGCGTACCCGCGCATATTGTATGGCCGCGCAACGGAAATGATTAATGATGGATTATTAATAGCAGCCAATGACATGCTTGATAAAGTGTTACAAAATCCTGATAATAATTCCGTGTTGCCTTTTATAAATTTTTGGAAAGGCGAAATTTCTTATCGCTTGAATAAAACAGATGATGCCATTCATTTTTATTTTGAATATTTAAAAAGCGGATCATCAATTGGCGAGATTAATCCAACTAACGCAAAATATAATTTGGGTTATTGTTATTTAAAAAAAGAAAATTACAGGCAGGCACAAGGTTTTTTTGAACAGATAATAAAAACGCCGCAACTCAATTCCACAGCGCTTGAGCAAGATGCTTATGTGCGCGATGCAGATTGTTATTACATGAACAAAGATTTTAAAACATCGATGAACATGTATAATAAAGTGCTTGATCTTTCATGGGCAGCAAGTGATTATGCAACGTTTCAAAAAGCGATGGTCGCAGGTATTAATAACGGGCCCGAAAAAATTAATTTACTGAATTCTATTACACGGAAATATCCTGCATCCAATTTAATCCCGGATGCAAATATGGAAATTGCAACAACGTATTTATCAAACGAACAATACAAAGAAGCGCTTCCTTATTTAAAAAATATTATCACTGCAACTGGTGCCGATGCCTTAAAGCCACGCGCTTATTTGAAAGAAGGAATTGCGTATTATAACCTCGATAAAAATGATGATGCACTTGCGCAGTATAATGCTTTATTAAAACAATATCCAAATTCTCCGGAAGCGCAGGATGCATTGGAAAATGCAAAATCAATTTATATACAACAGGGCAGAAGCAGCGAGTATGTAAATTTTGCAAAATCGTTGGGTGTTGATATTTCGCCAAGCCAGGAAGATCAGTTGGCTTACCAGGAAGCGGAAGTGCAATTTAATGATGGAAATTTTAATGATGCCGTTCAAAAGTTTGAACAATATTTAAGCAAATTCCCTGATGGAAAATATTCTCTCGAAGCAAATTATTATAAAAGCGAAATTTATTTCAACCAAAAAAATTGGGCAAAAGCTGCAAGCGGTTATGAAATTGTTTCTGATAAAGCGCCGAATAAATTTGCAGCAAAATCTTTATTGCAAGCAGCGCGCCTTAATTTTTTTGAATTAAAAAATTATCAGAACGCAGAAAAATATTTTACCAAATTAAAAGATTTTGGAACAACGCAGGAAGATAAAATGGAAGCTATGCGCGGTTTATTACGAAGTCAATTCCAATTGGAAAAATGGACAGATGCAACTGACAATGCAAAAGATCTTTTAAATCAAAAAGGGTTAAGCACGGATGATAAAGTGCTTGCGAATATGGCTATCGCAAAATTTTATCAAACCAATAACCAGTGCGATCAGGCATTGCAATATTTCCGCACGGCTGCTGCATTAAGCAAAGCAGCTTATGGCGCAGAAGCACGATATGAAATTGCAAACTGTTTGTACCAAAAAAACGAATTGAAAGATGCGGAAAAAGCAGCTTTTGAAGTTGTTAATAAAGCAGGCAGTTACGAAGTGTGGGTTTCAAAAGCATATTTATTATTAGGGGATATTTATTTTAAAGAGAAAGATTATTTCAATGCGAAAGCAACTTTTCAAAGTATAGCCGACAATGCTAAAATTGAAGATTTGCGCCAGCAGGCAAAACAAAAACTGGCGCAGGTTACGGCTGCGGAAGGCAATCCAGATAAAACGGGAAGTAATCAATAATAATTCTCATTGAAAATTACATGATGAAATCAATTCTTATAAAATCATTTTTTGCATTCGGGTTATTAATGTTTTTGTTTAAAATTTCTGTGCATGCGCAGGATACTTCTAAAAGAAAAACGATTGATATTACATCAACTTTTAAACCCGTTTTGCGCGAAGCGGTAAAAATAAATTTCCATGCATCGCCGCCGCTTGCGGATACTTCAAAACCAAAACTCACTTACAATATTCCTTCGCAATATTTATTATTAAATTACCAGCCTGGCGAATTGAAACCGGTTGCGTTGCAAATTGATTCTTTATTATCGTGGGAAAACAGCAACTACATAAAAGTTGGCGCAGGCAATGTTCATCTTCCATATGTGCAAACTGGTTTTAGCTTTGGCGATGGAAAAAATACTTTCTTTAATGTGTTTGCAGATGGTTATGCATCAAAAGGAAATTTGAAGTTTCAGAAAAACAGCATGACCGATGTGGCGATTACCGGCACTGTAAAAACACAAAATAATTTAGAATGGAGCGGCAAACTTGGTTTTAAAACTGATAATAATTTTTTATACGGATTTCAACCGGATACTTTAAAATATAATGAAGAACAACTCAAACAAAATTTTACAACTTTCGGTGGAAAAATTGCATTGAAAAATGTTGAACCAACTGAATTCGGATTAACGTATAATCCTAATTTATCAGTATCGGTTTTCAGCGATAACCATTCGCCAAAAGCTACTGAAGCAAATACGGTTTTGAATGTTCCCATGCAAAAATCGCTCGGAGATGAATTTGCTTTTAACCTTGATTTTACTGCCAATTTAACCAACTACAGATTAAATGGAAATTCGCAGGAGAACAATGTATTTTTTGTTGCGCCGGCAGTGTTATATAAAACGCACAATTTAAATTTACAAGCTGGCGTAACGCCGTCGTGGGATCAAAATACATTTCACTTGTTGCCAAATATAATGGCAGATGTTACCACTTCCGATCAACGTTTTACTTTGCAGCTTGGCTGGATTGGTTATTATAACAAAGGTTCTTATCAACGTTATGAATCTATTAATCCATGGCTTGCGCAGCCAACCAATTTATTAAATACGCGTATTGAAGAAAGGTATGTTGGCATCAAAGGCGCGCTGAATAACCATTTCACGTATTCTGCAAAAGTTGGTTTCAACACGTTTGAAAATATGCCGTTGTTTATTAATGACAGCATTGATGGAAAAAGTTTTGTTATCAGCAACGAATCATCCATGCAAAATTTGCAGGTGCATGGTGAAATTGGTTACACAATGGGAGAGAAGTTTACGGCAAGTGTTGGCGCGAGTTTAAACCGCTATGCAAATTTGCATGATAATGATAAAGCGTATGGATTATTGCCGTATGAACTAAATGCAACATTAAGATGGGAAATCATTAAAGGCCTTTGGTTGAAATCTGATTTATGGCAATTTAATGCGGGCAACTTTCGTGGATTGCATGGTGGTTCATATAAAGCGGGAACTGGTTTTGATTTGAATGCAGGAGTTGAATTCCGCATAACAAAGCCATTAAATTTATGGTTGCAAATGAATAATCTTTTAAACGATAAATACCAGCGCTGGAACCAATACCAGGTGTATGGATTTAATATTCTCGGAGGCATTGTGTATTCATTCGGCCAAAAACAAAAATGATTAAGAATTAAGAATCAAGAATCAAGAATTAAGAATTAAGAATTAAGAATTAAGAATTAAGAATTAAGAATTAAGAATTAAGAATTAAGAATTAAGAATTAAGAATTAAGAATTAAGAATTCATTTTTGGAAACGCAAATTACTTATAACTTATCACTTAAAACCTATAACTCATCACTCATAATCCATAACTTAATACTAAATTTATCACCCCAACTAAACCATGTTCGAAGTACTCAACAGTTATTTGTTTCAGCATAAAAGCATCAGCATTCCGGGGCTTGGCACTATCTTTTTAGAAAGAGAAGCAGCGATTAATGATGCTATTAATAAAAATTTTTTACCACCGTTATATCATTTTCGTTTTGATAAATATTTTGATGCGCCGGACAAAGATTTTTTTTCTTACCTCGCGGCAGAAAAAAATATTCCTGATTACGAAGCGATAAAATGGTACAGCGAATTTTCATACGATTTAAGAAATAAAATACGGCTTGATGAAAACGTTGCATGGGATGAAGTTGGCGTTTTAAAAAAAGATGATACCGGCAATATAATTTTTGAACCTGCTGAAAAAAATCCTGTTTTTTTAAAACCGGTTGGCGCAAATATTATAATAAGAAAAGATGCGCAACATAATTTATTAATAGGCGATAAAGAAGTTACAAATACAGAAGCAAGCGAACTTATTAATCCTTATGAGGAAGTTGCAAAAAAACCAACATGGTGGATATATGCGCTGATAATCGCTGTGGCAGCAAGCCTTGTGCTTGTGTGGCATTTATCATCAAACCAGTGGCATCTTAAAACTGGCAACCAGCAAAAGCTTGAGCTGGTAAAATAATTACTTCTTTTAATAACTCATTTTTCTTTCTTTTCTTTGCACACCGGTTTATATTATGGAAGAATCAATTATACATTATTCAGTTTGTCCGGTTTGCGGATCTGATCAGATTAATCATGCCATCACTGCAAAAGATTATACTGTTTCTCAAAAAGAATTTGAAATTTTAGAATGCGCAAAATGCACCTTGCGTTTTACGCAGGATGTTCCCGATACAAATTCAATTGGTGCATATTATAAATCTGAAAATTATATTTCTCATACCAATAGCAGCAAAGGATTTATTAATAGCATTTATCATTTTGTACGCAAATTAACTTTGGGCGATAAACGAAGGCTGATTGCCGCCGCAACTGGTTTAAAAAATGGAAAGCTGCTTGATATTGGCGCAGGCACCGGCGCTTTTGTGCAAAACATGCAATACAATGGATGGCAAACAACCGGCCTAGAGCCTGATGAAGAAACGCGCAAGCGCGCCGCCGTTTTGCATAAAGTGAATCTATTGCCGGCAGATGTTTTTTATAGTTTCCCTGCAGAATCGTTTAATGTGGTTACCATGTGGCATGTGCTCGAACATGTGCACGATTTGCATAATTACATTGAAAAATTAAAAGACGTTTTAAAACCAGGCGGGTTAATATTTATCGCCGTGCCGAACTATACTTCCTACGATGCAAAAGTGTATAATAAATTTTGGGCAGCGTATGATGTGCCGCGTCATTTGTATCATTTTTCGCCAGAATCTGTGAGGCAATTGTTTGCATTGCACGGATTGAATGTGCAATCAATCCGATCGATGTTTTATGATAGTTTTTATATAAGTTTATTAAGCGAAAAATATAAAAACGGAAGTTCGCTACGCGGATTTTTTACTGGCCTCATTTCTAACATGAAAGCATTTGTTAATAAAGAACATTGCAGTTCGGTAATTTATATTATTAATAGACCGTGAGGGAAATTTCGTGATTTTGTGATCTGAAAGGAAACTTTTTACAAGTTAAATGTTCAATTATTAATATCCAATATCCAATATCATAAATCAGACATCCTACATCAGACATCGACATCTCTCTAATAATTGAATTTTATTTCATAAATATTCGGCCACAATTTTCCGGTTACGTACACTTTTTTACTTGTTGAATCATATGCGATTCCGTTCAATTGCAATGATTCGGGATATTTATTTTTTGCTTCCGTATCTAATGTTGTAAGATCGAGTTTGCCAACCACTTTGCCGCTTGATGGATCTATTTTTAAAATATAATTTGTGGTGTAGCGGTTTGCATAAATAAAGCCATTAATAATTTCCAATTCATTAATACTATCAACCGGGCCATTATTATCCGTTACGCCCAAAACCTTTACCAGCTTGAATGTTATTGGATCAAGATAACTGATATTGCTTGAGCCGTCACTCATTATTAAAGATTTTCCATCGGTTGTAAATCCCCAACCTTCAGCGCTTGGAAAAGTAAACTCGCCGATTTTTTTAAATGTTTTTGCATCATACACAAAACCAATTTTGGTTGTGTAAGTAAGCTGGTAAACTTTGCCATTTAAAAAAACAATGCCTTCGCCAAAATATTTATTTCTGTCTATTTCAACTTTCTTTTGAATTTTACCTGTTTTAAGATCAACCACGCCAAACAATGATCGCGAACTTGGATATTCTTTGGTGTAACCTGTAGCTTCATACAACTCGCCATCGTGCACTAAAAAACCTTCGGTAAAAGATGTTGTATCGTGCGGATATGCATACACAACGCTGTAATTTATAGCTGTCGGTTCATTGCTTATAGCGGGCGTGTTTTGCGGCGCAACTTCCTTTGGTTCAGGGTTATTACACGCGGACAAAAAAATAATTGCGATGATCCAGGTTAATTTTTTATTCATATAAGTAATAGTAAAACAAAAATAAGGTTAGCATTTGTGATTACTCCGCAAACGGTGTATAAATTTTCTGCTAAAATTTTGGCGGATTCAAAATAAAATGGTTGCTTTACCTCGCTTATCGTCTGAATAATGCCTTTATCTTCATCTTTCATAGATGTTCCTTTCGGTTTTATTCTCTCGTACTCAATTCTTCTTTTAACTTATTGCCAATTCCTTTGTTAATACCTGTTTGTATTAATGAATTATAGATCCCTCAACAGATTTATCATTTATTAATAAAGTCTTCCAATATCCCCTGATTAATACTGGCTAATTCGTATCCGTCGAAAGTACTATCCCAACCTGTGCAGAACCGTTACGAAAAGAAATTTCATGAAAAGAATTTTACCGTTACTTCTATTGTTGCTAAGCCAATTTATTTTGCATGCGCAGAATGATTGCCGGAGTGCAGAATATAAAAAACAATTGATTAATAACTCACCGCAACTTATTGCAAAAATTGCGCAGGTTGAAGCATTTACGCAAAGCCAGCAAAAAAATAAAACTACAATTACCAATGGCGAAACTGCCGGCACCACTGGCGTTCCGGCCATTATTAATATTCCAGTTGTAGTGCATGTTGTTTATAATTCTTCTTCTCAAAATATTTCTGACCAGCAAATATTTTCGCAAATAGATGTTTTGAATAAAGACTACGCGCGGCAAAATGCGGATACTATTAATACACCTGAAATATTCCGCCAGTTTGCTGCAAATTGCAATTTTCATTTTGAGCTTGCCAAAGTTGATACGCTTGGTTATGCAACCACTGGCATCGTGCGTAAACACACGAGCATCCTGGCTTTTACTATTGATGATCGTGTTAAATATTCAAGCCTTGGCGGCGATGATGCCTGGGATGATGATAAATATTTAAACATTTGGGTGTGTAATTTAAACAGCGGCGTGCTTGGTTATTCAAGCGTTGTTGGTGGACCCAAAGATAAAGACGGCGTTGTTATTTTATACAGTGCTGTTGGTGTTAATGGTTCTGCGGCTGCGCCTTTTAATTTAGGAAGAACTGCAACGCACGAAATCGGCCACTGGCTTAATTTAATACATACCTGGGGCGATGCAGATTGCGGCGATGATTTGATTAATGATACGCCGCCGCAACAACAGGCAGATCGCGGCAACCCGCAAGGCGTTATTATAAGTTGCAACAATGCACCTTACGGCGATATGTACACGAATTTTATGGATTTAACGAACGATGTTTCGATGAATATTTTTACCAATGGCCAGCGCGACAGGATGCAATCTTTGTTTGCGCCCGGCGGCGAGCGTTTTGCAATGCTTTCATCAACTGCATTAACGGCAACGCCTTTGTCTGGCCCGGTTTCTACAACAACTTCTCCTGATAATGGGAACCTTACAATTTCTGTTTTCCCGAATCCCGCTACCAGCATGGTTTCTGTGCAGTTTAATGATGTTTCAATTATTGGTTCAACACTTGAAATTTATAACCAGGCAGGACAAAAAGTTATTACTACAAACGTAAATGAATTGCTTGTTCAGGTTAATGTTTCTTCGCTCAGTAAAGGAATTTATTATATAAAAACCGGCGATGGAAAAAGCAGGATGATTTCCAAACTGATAAAAATGTAAACAGGTTTTTTTCTGTTGAAAATTATTTTTCAATCATTTTTTTTGCAATTTTTTCGCCAACGAGAGGAGCAAGTGCAACGCCCATTCCACCCATGCGAACGGCGCAAAAAATGTTGTCAGAAACTTCTTCCATTATCGGTAATTTTTCTGAACCAATTCCCATAATTCCGCTCCATCTGTAATCAATCGTAAACGATTCATTGGGAAGAATCACTTCATGCAAAAATTTTTCCAATTCGTTTTGAATATGATCTGAAGTAGCAAGTGTGTTTGTATGTTCTTCTTCAAAAGCCTTATTGCGCGCGCCTCCCAGCAGCACACGGCTGCCGAGGTTGCGGAAATAATAATAGCCTTCATCATAATGAAATGCACCTTTAAATTTTAAATTTTTAATTTCTGATGTAACTAAAATTTGCCCGCGCGCAGGTTCAATATTTATTTGTGGCAACAATTGTTTTGCAAATGCATTGGTGCATATTAATAATTTATCGCAGGATAAATTGAATGGCTGGTTTGTTTGCAATTCAATTTTATCATTATTTTTTTCGAAGCTTTTTATTTCAATGGAATTTAAAACAGTAATGCCCATCGATTGAACAAGCATTAATAAAGCCTGGCAAAGTTTGCCGGAATGTAATTGCCCTTCGAGCCTGTTTTCTATAATATGACTGGTGTTTTTAAAACCAAAAGTTTTAATGGCATTGTCATTAATGCAAAATGCTTTTTCTTTTTTTATTAATGACTTTAACTTGTGGTTTAGTGAATCAATATTGCTGCGCAAATTATTAATGTCCATATTTTGCGATTCATTAATCAATTCATAACCGCCAAAATCTTCGTAACCAATTTGTTTATTGCTAAAAATTTTGCGCATGCGTTTTAAACCTTTGTAACGCATTTCTACAATATCAAGCATTTTATCTTCACCCATTTTTTCCGTGTCGGCAATCAATTCTGTAACACTTCCAAAACATGCGAAACCCGCATTGCGCGTGCTTGCGCCGGTTGGTATAATTCCACGATCAACAATGGCAACTGATAATTTTGGGTTTGATTTTTTTAAATAATAAGCGCTCCATAAACCAACAAAACCGCTGCCAACTATTATTACATTTTTATGCGCATAAAAACTTTCTTTCTCCCACACAGAAATCTGTATCATGATTATTAATGATTAAAATTCAACGAAAGTTAGTAATAAAAAATGTTTGTAAAATGCAAAATCACAACAAGCTTTTTTATAGCTGTTGTGATTTTTTTAAAACGATTTTAAATTTATTAATGCGATGAAAATTTTGTGACCGTATTTTTTAATGGCGTTACCGTTTTTAAATAAGTATAAATCGCGGCAAGATCTTCTGTGTTCATCTTGCTATACATATTCCACGGCATAATGCTGTTGAATTGGCCGGCAGCAATAGTTTGCGGTTTATAACTTGAGTCTGCATACATTTTAAAACGCGCGATAAATAACTCTTTGGTCCATTTACCAATTCCTGTAATTTCATCAGAAGTAATATTTGCAGAACGCACAATGGAACCATCATGAAATTTAAATTCGCGGCCGCCACTAAACTCAAGCCCGGCAATAATTTTTCCTTTATCAACCTGCGTGTGGCATTCAACACACGAAGCAGCATTCGCTAAATATTTTCCATAAGCCAATGAATCTGATTTTGCAGGTAACTTTTGCGGTTCTGCTTTTTGAGGAATAGTATTAATAATAAAGTTCATCGGGAAATCTGAAACAGATTCAGCAACAGGATTTTCAATTGGCGCAAGAGAACGGATGTATGCAATGATGCACTTAATATCTTCCGGATCCATGCTTCCATAATGCTGGTAAGGCATCACAGGAAACATCGCACGGCCTTCTTTGGTAACGCCGGTTGTTATCAAACGAAACAATTCGCCATCAGTATAACGTTTAATTCCTGCAGGTGTAATATTTTTTGAATAATACGTACCGGGAAAACCAACTTTCTGATCAAAACGTTCGCCGCCTTTCCCTAATGTGCCACTGATGATAGGGCCCGCAAACTTGGTCCAGTCGCGGGTTGAGTGGCAATCGATACAAACGGAAACCGTGTTGGCAAGATATCTTCCGCGTTCAATTTTTTCAGCTGATAAATCAACCGTGAGATTTGGCGCGGCGCCAACATTTGGCAACGCAACTTTTATGTACGTTAATAATCCAGCGATAAGTACAATTAAAATTACCAGCGTGTAGCCCAGAAATTTAAAAACCTTTTTCATATTGTTAGTTTTGGAGTTACAAGGTTATCGCGGGCACAGAAATAAATTCCAAAATATGATGTGATTAATGAAGCAAGAAAGTGACGATAAGGAAATGGTGTAAGATGAAGGTTTGATAATGAAGATATCGTTTTTAAACAGAAAAAAGATAATCTCTTTTAAAAAAATTATTTGTTCCGCCACAGCAAACTGAAATATTTATTAATGCATTTTATCTTATTAATGTTATGCTTGTGCGAGTACTTTAATGTCTGCTATTTCAAGAATATTTTTTGCATAACCAATCGTTACTGCATTAATCATTGCTTTGCCCAACTCTTCCATTGTAATTATTTTTTTTGATGCAAAGACTTGAATAATTTTCACAAGCACTTTATAAATACTTTTCCAGTTTTTTTGTCCATCGAAAGGAAGCATGCCGCCGGGACGAAAATTATATTCACTTTTAAATGGAAGTTTCATTAAATCATTTTCTGTTTTTCCTTTTACGCGCGCCCACATGATGCTTCCTTTTTCGCTGCTGTCTGTGTGGCTTCCGGAAACGTAAGTGAAACTGATATTGTTATTATGTGCAAGCAACGTTTTTGCAAACGCAAGCGTGGTATCGTAAGTAATTTTTGTAAACTTATCTTCTTTCATACCAATGGAACTAATGCCAGCGCAAAAAAAACATGCATCATAACCCTTAATATTTTCAGCAAATTTTTCCAACTGAAAAAAATCCGGCACAATCAATTCTTTCAATTTTGGATGCGTGATTTCATAATGCCTTCTGTTAATGATTAATACTTCAGACACTTTTGGATTTTGCAAACACTCAAACAAAACACCTTCGCCAACCATGCCTGTTGCGCCTGTTATTATTACTTTTATTGGGGACATTATGTGTTGATTTTATTTGTGAAGTTCGGAAGAAAAATTATGGAACGATTTGTAAATATTTGGATTAAAGAAATAAAATTTGAACTGTTATTGATTAAGAATGGTTGCTTAAATTTTTGGGCAACCTTCGTTAATTTAATATCTTCATTTCTCCATTAAACTTACTGTATGAAAAATAATTTGATTGCCTGTCTTTTCCTGTTTGTTGCAGGTTCTTCATATGCCCAGTTAAGCAAACACCAGTTTGTTATAGGCGGTTTTGGTAATTTTTCTTATTCAGATCAAAAAACAAAATTTGGTTATTTTAATGAAACCACTAAATTAACTGCATTTGATGTCTCAGCAGATGGAGGCTATTTTATCATTAACGGGCTGTGTGCAGGTTTGCGTTTTACAGGAAGCCTTAATAAAATCAAACAGCAATCAACGAATGCCAGTTATACTATTAATTCCAATGGTGGCCCGGCAGACACAATGTTTTCAGTTACTCAAACAGAATATCTGAGCAAAATTTATAGCTATGGTTTTTCGCCTTTTGTTCGCTACTATTTTTTAAAAGCTACCCATAAAATAAATGTAATAGCCGAAGCAAATTATACGCATTCTTTTGATGCATCGGGTTATACTTCTGCTAGCCAATCAGTCTCTTATATAAATGGTAATGCACCACCTCAGCTTAATATAAATACAAATACAACTTTGGCGAAGACACAATCCAATGCATTGGGAATTCAGGCGGGTCCTGCTATTTTCTTTGATCCGAAAGTTTCGATGGAAGTTTTATTTGGCTGGCAATATCTTACGGGACATAATATTACCACAAACAGTTTTACAATTGGATTAGGATTTCACGCATACTTGAATAAATTATGATTTTAAAAAGATGAAATGCTTTGAGAAAAATGTTGTGATTGAAAATTTTTCTTCCGCTCGATAGAAAACAAAAAGCACAAGTGTGCGACGCAACAAATGCTGAACAAAGAAATCCTGATCGCTTAAAAAAAATAAAAATGGGATTATGAAAAAAACATAATCCCATTAATCTTATTACTTACAACTTATTACTTAAAACTTATAAATGTATCGCCTCACCATAAGCCACTTCAATTGCGTCTTTCACGCTTTCGCTGATGGTTGGGTGCGGGTGAATGCTGTTTAATACTTCATGATAAGTTGTTTCCAGTTTTCTGCCTACAACAGTTTCAATAATAATTTCAGTTACGTTGTAACCAATCATGTGCGTGCCGAGCCATTCGCCGTATTTTGCATCAAACACCACTTTTATAAAACCTTCCGTATGTCCGGCAGCAGAAGCTTTTCCGGAAGCGCTTAATGGAAACTTGCCAACTTTAATTTCATAACCGGCATCGCGTGCTTGTTTTTCGGTTAAGCCAACACTCGCAATTTCCGGTGTGCAATATGTGCAACCTGGAACATTTCCATAATCAATCGGTTCAGGCTGGTGCGCATATTTTTTTTCGTTGTAACCAATATTTTCTACACAAATAATCGCTTCTTTGGAAGCAACGTGTGCAAGTGCTTGTCCTGGCGCGCAATCGCCGATGGAATAAATTCCTGCAACATTTGTGTTGTAAAATTTATCAACTGCAATTTTTCCTCTTTCTGTTTTTACACCCAATGTTTCCAGTCCGATGTTTTCAAGGTTTGCAGTAACGCCAACTGCGCTTAATAATACATCAGCTTCCAAAGTAATTTCGCCAGTTTGTGTTTTTACTTTTGCTTTTACGCCGGCGCCGCTTGTATCTACACTTGTTACTTCACTATTCGTTAAAATATCGATGCCGTTTTTCTTATATATTTTTTCCAGTTCTTTCGAAATGTCTTCATCTTCCACCGGAACAATTCTTGGCAAAAATTCGACGATGGTCACTTTTGCGCCCATGCTAAAATAGAAGTATGCGAACTCAACACCAATCGCGCCGCTGCCAACAATAATAATGCTCTTCGGTTTTGCAGGAAGTACCATTGCTTCACGATAACCAATTACTTTTTTGCCATCTTGTTTTAAGTTTGGCAATTCTTTACTGCGCGCACCAGTTGCTACAATAATATGTTTGCCTTCTACAATTTGTGTTTTTCCATCAGCGCCGGTTACTTCAAGCTGTCCTTTTGCTTTCAGTTTTCCGAAACCCATTACCACATCAATTTTATTTTTGCGCATCAAAAACTGAACGCCTTTGCTCATTTTATCAGCCACGCCGCGACTGCGTTTTATCACTGCAGGAAAATCCGGCGAGCCAGTTGCTTCAATGCCAAAATCTTTTGCGTGCATAATATCCTGGTACACCTGTGCACTTTTTAATAATGCCTTTGTAGGAATGCAACCCCAGTTGAGGCACACTCCGCCAAGGCTTTCTTTTTCAATAATAGCTGTTTTAAAACCTAATTGTGCAGCACGAATCGCCGCCACATATCCGCCGGGCCCGCTTCCAAGAACTACTACATCGTATGCCATATTATTAATGATTTTTAATTTGAAAAGCGATGCAAAATTAAGACAATTAATGAGATAATGTGCAAATATGGAAATGTGAAAATGGCTCAATGTGAAAATCGAAAACCGCATGACAAATCATTAATAAAAAAATAAACGACTAGCTCCGCCATTTATGGCGGGGAACAGGATGTTATTATTAATAATAATTTTTGTCCGATCATTTGAATCTTTATTCATCTCCCGTTGCGTCGCACACTTGTACAGATAATTCTTTATTTAGCCAATTGTCTTAATTAGGATTGGTGGGACTTTTGGAATATAGGATTTCTTAAAAACCTTTGTGAAACTTTGTGTTCATTCTTTGAGTTCTTTGTGTTATCGCATTTATATTCATTTAGCTCATAGAAAAAATAATAAGCAAGATTTTTGAAACCATTGAGCCATTTTCGAATTGAGCCATTTTGCACATTAGTATATTATCGCATTATCACATTAATTTTGCATCATGAAATTAGATATACTCGCCATCGCCGTTCATCCTGATGATGTGGAATTGGGTTGTTCCGGTTTATTAATGATGGAAAAATTACATGGAAAAAAAGTTGGCGTTATCGATTTAACGCGTGGCGAACTTGGCACAAGAGGCACTGCAGAAATCCGTACGGAAGAAGCTGCCAAAGCCGCATCAATAATGGATTTGGATGTGCGTGAAAATTTAAACATGGCCGATGGTTTTTTTAGCAACGATGAAAAACACCAGCGTTTATTAATAAGCGCGATAAGAAAATTTCAACCTGAAATTGTTTTAGCAAATGCATTGGCAGATCGTCATCCTGATCATGGGCGCGCGGGAAAATTAATTTCAGATGCATGTTTTTTGAGTGGGTTGCGTAAAATTGAAACTGCAGATAGTAATGGCAATTTGCAAAATCATTGGCGCCCGAAATACGTGTTTCACTATATACAGGATCGCTATGAAAACCCTTCTTTTGTTTACGACATCACACCGGTTTTTGAAAGAAAAGTGGAAGCAATCAAAGCGTATTCTTCCCAATTTCATTCAACAGAATACAATAAGGATGAACCGCAAACTTATATTTCAACACCGGAATTTTTAAACTCTATCATCGGCCGCCAGCAAATGTTTGGCAAAATGATTGGAGTGCCTTACGCTGAAGGTTTTATATCAGAAAAAATGATTGGCGTAAAAAGCCTGGATGCATTTGTTCAATTAGATACTTAGTTTTTAATCTTAGTTCTGCACGCAACAAAACAAATAACCCATTAGCACGTTTATATTGTACGAATCTTAACACAAGAATCAGTTTAAAAGAGCTACCTTGCACCCGATTTTTAAACGCTAAATTTTTCATCATGACTATACCTAAATTCACAAACGTTCCTCATTCTTTTCACACCGAGTTGAAAGGAAGGATAAGTTCTTACTTTGAAGAAGTAGGTAAGTCAACAACAGGCGATACAAAAATTTTTATGAAGGCAGTAATATTAATGCTGACTTTTTCTTTCATTTATATTCATCTTGTATTTTTTACACCAAATGCTGTTTTCGCAATTTTAGAAAGTGTGTTGCTTGGCTGCGTGGTTGCCGCGATTGGTTTTAATGTGATGCACGATGGCGCTCATGGAAGTTTTAGCAAATACAAATGGGTGAATATGTTCGCCGCATTTTCATTAAATATTTTGGGTGGAAACAGTTTTATGTGGAACATGAAACACAATATTATTCACCATGCATTTACAAATGTTGATGGCGTTGATGATGATATTGACATTCAGCCATGGATGAGAATGAGTGAGTCGCAGAAAAAATATAAGATGCACAAATACCAGCATTTCTATTTCTGGTTTTTATATTCTTTGCTTTATATTTTCTGGATTTTCGTTTTGGATTATCAAAAATATTTTAAAAGTAAAGTTGGTGCAATGCCTTTAAAGAAAATGACTGTTTCTGATCATTTTGTTTTCTGGGGATTTAAAATATTTCATGCATTTTTATTTATCGGTTTACCAATTTATATGATTGGATTTACACATTGGTTAATCGGGTTTGTAATTTTTACTTGCGTCGCAGGATTTGTTTTGAGTATTGTATTTCAATTGGCACATACAGTTGAGCATACTGCATTTCCTGTTGCAAATATTGAAACCGGAAAACTGGATGATGAATGGGCAATCCATCAAATAAAAACAACCGCCAATTTTGCTACCCATAATAAATTGGTTTCATGGCTGGTTGGTGGTTTAAATTTTCAGATTGAACATCATTTGTTTCCAAAAATATCGCACGTACATTATCCTGCTATCAGCAAAATTATTAAAAAGGCCTGCCAGGAATACGGAATAAATTATATAGAATATCCGCGCGTTCGTTACGCCGTTGCTTCGCATGTTGCTTTTTTAAGGCAGATGGGAAGAGCATAAAAAAGAATTAGTAAAGACTGAAAGTCTGCAAGTCCGAAAGAATAATTTTATAATATTCCTTCGGATTTTTTTTATTAATAAAACATCTCACAATATTAAATTCTTAAATTTTCTTTTCCGGCTTTCTCACTCACGGACTTTCCAACTTAACCATGTATTTTTGCAACCTCAAATAAATAATAATGGGCAAAGTAAAATTGGGTTTGGTGCAAATGAGTTGCACAAATGATAAGCAGCAAAATTTGCAGAAAGCAATTGAAAAAGTAAAAGAAGCTGCGGCAAAAGGCGCGCAAATAATTTGCCTGCAGGAATTATTTACGTCATTATATTTTTGTGATGTGGAAGATTATGAAAACTTCAAATTAGCTGAACCGATTCCTGGCCCATCTACAGAAACATTAAGCAAAGTCGCAGCAGAATTAAACGTGGTTATCATTGCTTCTTTATTTGAAAAAAGAGCGCAGGGAATTTATCACAACACAACTGTAGTGCTTGATGCCGATGGTTCTTATTTGGGCAAATACAGAAAGATGCACATCCCCGATGATCCTGCTTTTTATGAAAAATTTTATTTTACGCCGGGCGATTTGGGGTATAAAATTTTTGAAACAAAGTTTGCAAAAATCGGCATATTAATATGCTGGGATCAATGGTATCCAGAAGCAGCGCGCATCACGTCATTAATGGGCGCGGAAATTTTATTTTATCCAACTGCAATTGGTTGGGCAACTTCACAAGACGAATCAACAAACACAGAACAATATAATGCGTGGCAAACTATACAACGCAGCCATGCCATTGCAAATGCTGTGCATGTTGTAAGTGTAAACAGAGTTGGTTTAGAACAAAATGGCGCTATGAAATTTTGGGGCGGATCATTTATCTCCAATCCATTTGGATCTATTTTATACCAGGCATCGCACGATAAAGAAGAAATTATTTTACAGGAAATTGATACTGATAAAACAGACAGCTATAGAACGCATTGGCCTTTTATGCGCGACAGAAGAATAGATTCTTACCAACCAATTACAAAACGTTATATCGACGAAGATTGATGAAGAAAATTATTTTTATCTTATCAATTTTTATAACGCTTAATTCTTTTTCGCAAGAATTGAAGATTGAAAAAGTAACCTGCAATTTTTATGTATATACAACCTTCAATTTATATAAAGGAGAACTTGTTTCTGCCAATGCAATGTATGTGCTCACAAGCGAAGGCGCAATTCTGTTTGATACGCCATGGGACAGTACGCAATACGAGCCATTAATAGATTCAATTTGGATAAGGCATCACCAAAAAATAATAATGGTTATTGGAACGCATTCTCACAACGATAGATCTGCTGGTTTTTCTTTCTTTCAAAAAAAAGGAATTGCAACATATGCAATTGCATTAACCGATTCTTTTTTGGTGAAAGATCATCATGCGCCTTCAACCAATATCTTGCAGCCTGATCAAAAATTCAATATCGGAAACGAATCTTTTGAAGTTTATTTTCCCGGCGCCGGGCATACGCTTGACAATATTGTGGCATGGTTTCCCAAAGAAAAACTATTATACGGCGGTTGTTTTATTAAGAGTGCTGAAGCAACAGATCTCGGCTATATTAAAGAAAGCGATACAAAAGAATGGCCGAAATCAATAGAAAGAATTAAAAAGAAATTCGGAAAACCAGCCTATGTTATTTCTGGCCATGATGACTGGCATGATGCATCATCTTTGGATCATACGCTTCAATTATTAACAGAGTTTAACAAACAATAAAACGGATGGACAAACAACAATTAACTCCGAAAGAACTCGGCTATTATTTTCCTGCAGAATTCGATCAACACGAAGCAACATGGCTTTCGTGGCCACACAAAGAAGCATCCTGGCCGGGAAAGATTAATACGATTTTTCCATATTACGCTCAGTTTGTAAAAGAGCTTGCGCTCAGCGAAAAAGTGCGTATTAATGTTGCTGATGAAGCCATGAAAAATTTTGCAATAAAATATTTAACTGCGGCGAATGCAGATTTAAATAATGTAGAATTTTTTTTCAATCCAACAAATGATGCATGGTGCAGAGATCATGGACCGGCTTTTTTAATCAATCCAAGTGCAGAGCAAAAAAAAAATAATTGTTGATTGGGATTATAACGCATGGGGAAATAAATATCCGCCGTATGATTTGGATGATGTGATTCCAACATTAATCGCGAAGCATTTTAATTTGCCTGTTTATTATCCGAAAATAATTATGGAAGGCGGCTCTGTAGATTTTAATGGAAAAGGAACATTAATAACTTCCACTGCATGTTTGTTGAATGAGAACCGCAATCCAAATTTCAACCAGCAGCAAATAGAAAACTATTTACAAAATTACTATGGCGTCGAACAAATACTTTGGATAAGCGAAGGAATTATCGGCGATGATACTGACGGCCATATTGATGACACCGTAAGATTTATTAATGAAGACACTGTGCTGACTGTTATTGAAAAAAATAAAAATGATGAGAACTACGAATTGTTGCAAAAAAATTTATCTGAATTAAAAAAGATGCGGTTAATAAATGGCAAGCAATTAAATATTATTGAACTGCCAATGCCAGATGAAGTGTATTATGAGGGCCAGCGCCTGCCTATGTCTTACGCAAATTTTTATATCGCAAATAAATCAGTCATCGTTCCAACTTATCGTTGTGATAACGACGACAGAGCATTACAAATAATTGCAGAAAGTTTTCCGACAAGAAAAGTTGTTGGCATCGATTCAACAGAAATAATTTGGGGCCTGGGAAGTTTTCATTGTCTTAGCCAACAGGAACCGGCTGTTTGATTTATTAACAATTAAATGCCGCAATTTCTATAAACATATCACTTCATTCTTTCCATCAAATGATCGGCAACTCTTAATGCGTTTGCAATAATTGTTAGTGATGGATTTACGGCGCCGCTGGATGGGAAAAAACTTCCGTCGACGACATAGAGATTGTCTACTTCGTGCGTTTTGCAATTGGTATCAAGCACGGATGTTTTTGGATCTTCGCCAAACCTGCATGTGCCGCATTGATGTGCAAGGCCTTCTAACGGAATATTTTTTTTGAGGTACAATGAATGCGGCACAAAATATTTTGCATCATCTGTTTCGCGGAGAATGTGGCTCCACTTGTCTTTCAGCCTGCTGATGCCTTCTGTGTTTGTTTCTGTGTATGCAATATTAATCTCGTCATTTTTTATAAAAACACGATTTTCCGGCAATCCTAAATCTTCGCCGGTAAACCACCAGTCAACAGAATGGCTTGCCATTTCATCCATCACAATTCCCGGTGTAAAAAACGGCGCATCCGGAGAAATTTGATCGCGGTTTGATTTGCCCATTAACTGCACATGTCCCATCGGAAATTTAAATTCATCATCGCCCCAATAAAAATCATTAACGGCTAAAGTTTTTTGAAATTTTGTAGGATTTGGTTTGGTGGAAATCGCAAGCATCGCTGCATTATGGTGCTTCATTAAATGACGGCCAACCATATCAGAGCCATTCGCAAGTCCGTTGCTGTGCACATTGTTGGCGGAACGCAATAATAAAATAGCGGAGTTAACAGCGCCGGCAGCAACAACAATAATGTCTGCAGAAAAAGTAAATTTTTCGAGCCCGCGTTCGGCTTCTACACTTGTAACATTTTTGCCAGATGCATCGGTAATTAATTTCGTAGCCTTCACTTCCGTCATTAATGTAACGTTTGTATTTGGCAGAGAAGGCCGCACGCAGTTGATATCAGCATCAGCTTTTGCATGAATTAAACATGGAAAACCATCACAAGTATTGCAGCGAATGCACGGGCTGTTTAATGGATCGCCTTCAACCAAACGCACACCAATGGGCAAACTGAATGGATGATAACCACCAGCCAGCAATGCATCATTTATTTGCTGAATGCGCGGCTCATGAGAAACTGGCGGGTTCGGGTATTCCGCACTGCGAAAGGGTTCCGTAGGATCTTCACCCATTTTTCCATGCACATTAAAAAGTTCTTCTGCTTTTGTATAATAAGGTTCAAAGTCTTTATATTTTAATGGCCACTCCGGTGTAATGCCATCATGATGTTGAACGCTTTCAAAATTATTTTCGCGCAAGCGGAATAATGCAGCGCCATACACTTTTGTATTTCCACCAACCCAATAGCCGGTTTGCGGATGAAAATCTTTTCCCGTATCAGTTTTCCAAACTTCTTTTGTATGATAACGATCATGCTGAAACACTGCGATGGAATCCCAATTTTCTTTTTCTCTTGGCAAATACGTTCCGCGCTCAACCACTAAAATTTTTTTGCCTGAATCTTTTAATGCATGCACAAGTGTTCCGCCGCCCGCGCCAGTGCCAATAATAATAATGTCGTATTGAGCCATTGTTTTTGAACTTTGTGTGCAAGGTACGAGATGCGTGATTTGAGATATTGGATATTATGTTATTAAGATATTAATAGAATTATTTTACTACTTAAAATGTATCACTTACAACGAAATCCCGTAACCTGAATCTCGTATCACAAATCAGCATTTTATTTCTCTTCCAAATCATCCTTTGATGGTAATTTTGGAAATGGTTTATGCGGTTCTGTTTGATACCAAAATACTACAGAACTTATATCTGATTGTTGAACGAGATATGTTCCGTTGCTTCTCCATCCTAAATCCTGTATCGTTACTTTTAAATTTTTATCAAAACGAATTGGATCTTGTATATGCCATCTATATAATCCAAAACGTTGTTGCGTAACATATAAACCATCCGGGCGAATAACCTGTGGCAAACCTGCATAAGCAGTAGAAAATTCTTTATACTGATGGTTCACTTCAAAATCATACGAGCCGCAAAAATAATCTTCCGTTCCTGTTCCATTAATCGTTGGAAATTTGGTGTCGCCATCCATATAAAATTTTATTTCGCCTTCGCCCCACCAACCGTTGTTATGAACTCCCCATGCTAAGTATGTTCCAACATATTGTCCTTTGCCTTGTATGCTATCAACCAAAGTGTAGATGCCATTTTCAACAGGATTTTTTCTGCGGAACTGCGCGTGCAAATACGCGGCATCATCCTGCACATCGGTTAATGTATAATCAACCTGGTAATACAAACTCATGTTTTCTGTATTAATGTTCGTCATCGTAATCCTGCATTTTCTTTTAAAAGGCATCACCCAATAACAATTAAATGCACTGCCCGGATTAACAGTTACGGGCAATGAATTTAATTGCGCATACGTGCCCCAACCCATTCCAAAAAAATCGCCGACAGGTGTTTCGATGGAAGGTTCTTTTTCATCATCCCAATAAAAACGGAGAATAGAAAAACGCCAGTTGCCCGTTGGCGTCATCCAGATATGCTGAATTGCGCCAGGGCCGCTGATTTCAGCCATTGTGTATGTTTCGCCGGGTTTAATGATGATATAAGGATTTACTTTCCAACCTTGCCCCAAGTTGCGTGCATTGTCTGCGGCGCTTCCGTTTTCAAGTGTTGCCATTCCGGCTTTTCCGGGTTCGCCGGTAATACTTTCCGGCCCGATAGAACGCGTTTTTGCATCTGATAAACGAAATAAATTTCCAAGGTTCACATCAAGCCCGCTAAACTTTGCAGGCTTTTGCGCAAAAGAAAAACTTACAATCATTATTAATAAAAAGCAGGCAGTTATTTTTTTCATTTGTTATTTTTTATAGATCAGAAATTTACAGCAATTAAATCTTTCATTAATGAAAAATAATTTTATTAATGTTATAAATAATAATTAAGAGATAACTACAGATAATCCTGAAGCTATTATTAATAGATGAAATTTTATTAATGACTTTTTCTTTACCAAACAATTCCCAATCTTCAAAATATTAATACGCGTATCGCTTTGTTGTTGTTAATAAAGCGTGGATAAATGCAATTATTAATGCACGGTTTCCCGGCGTTCTTTTTGCACGTTCCGTTATATTTGCCGTCTTACTAAAAACAATTTGAACTGTGCGATTAAAGAGTTTGGAAATAAAAGGGTTTAAAAGTTTTGCAGATAAAACGCTTATCAGTTTTAATGAAGGCATCACGGGCATTATTGGCCCAAATGGTTGTGGTAAAAGTAATATTATCGATAGCATCCGTTGGGTTATTGGCGAGCAAAAAATCAGCCACCTGCGTTCTGAAAATTTAGAGAGCCTTGTTTTTAATGGCTCCAAAAGCCGCTCTGCGAGCGGGCTTGCAGAAGTCAGCCTCACTTTTGAAAATACAAAAAATTTACTGCCGACAGATTTTAATACCGTAACTGTTACCCGAAAATTTTATAAAAGTGGCGAAAGCGAATATCGCTTAAACGATGTTTCATGCAGGCTGAAAGACATCCAGAATTTGTTTATGGATACCGGCGTTTCCACAGATTCTTATGCTATTATCGAGTTGGGAATGGTGGATGATATTATTAAAGACAAAGACAACAGCCGCCGCAGAATGCTTGAACAAGCTGCCGGCATTACCATTTATAAAACACGCAAAAAAGAAGCGCGCCAAAAGCTTGATGCAACCGAACAAGATTTAGCGCGCATTGAAGATTTATTATTTGAGATTAATAACCAATTAAAAAGTTTAGAAAACCAGGCGAAGAAAGCAGAGAAATATTACGAGATAAAAAAAGAATATCGCGAGTTAAGTATTGAACTCGCGAAAGCTGCGCTGGAAGGTTTCAACATCACTTATAAAACATTAAACGAACAATCGGAAACTGAAACCAACAAACGTTTTCAAATAGAAGCTGTAATTGCGCAGGAAGATGCAGAATTGGAAAAAGAGAAAGTTGGTTTTATTGATAAAGAACGCGCGTTGCAAAGTATGCAACATGAGTTTAATGATCTCTTGCAAAATTTACGCACAAAAGAAAATGAAAAAAATCTTGCATCGCAACGTTTGAATTTTTTGAAAGAAAAAGAAAACAGCTTACAGGAATTTTTACAAAAAGGCGAAGGACAATTAAAAGGTTTGGATGAAAGCATTGCGTTTACCAAACAACAAATTGAAGAAGAAGAAAATAAACTCAGCGGTTTACAAGAGCAATTAGAATCATTAAAAATTTCCGTTGATGAAACGCGCAAAATTTTTGATGAAAAAAGAGTTTCGATTGACAGCATCAGATCTGAAAATGCACAGATACAACGCAACCAGTTTGAAGCAGAAAAAAAAGTGGCTGTTGCAGATACTTCTATTCAAAATTTGCAAAGAACAATTCAACAATTAGAAGAAGAAAGAACAACACGACAAAGCCAATTAAAGCAATTGGAAGAAGAATATGTGATTAAGGAAAGTGAATTGGAAAATAAAAAAACGGCATTACAACAACTGCAGGAACATCAGCAAAAAACAAAAGAACAAATTTTACAAACGCAAAGTGAAGTAGAAATTTTGCGCCAGCAATTAGCGGATGAAAGCCGCAAGCTTGATTCAAAAAAGAATGAACACGATTTATTAAAGAGCCTGATGGATTCCATGGAAGGTTATCCGGAAAGTATAAAATTTCTACATAAAAACCCGAACTGGAACCACGCTGCGCCAATATTATCCGACATTATTTATGTGAAGGAAGAATTTCGCGCAGCCGTTGAAAATGTATTGGAGCCTTATTTAAATTATTACGTTGTTAATAATTTACAGGAAGGTTTGCAAGCTGTGCATTTGCTGGATGATAATAAAAAAGGAAAAGCCAATTTCTTTTTGCTGGATAAATTTGCAGAACAGCCCGAAACAAATTTTCATCAGCCGCATGAAACTATTCCGGCGATGAATGTGATTGAAGTAGATAATCAATATAAAAAACTGGCTGAATATTTATTATCAAATGTTTTTATTGCAGAAAATGAAGAGTCGCTTGCAAACAGCAATGGGGCAGTGGTATTGGAAAAAACAGGAAAATATGTAAAGGGAAAATATTCATTAACCGGCGGAAGCGTTGGCTTGTTCGAAGGAAAAAAAATTGGCCGTGCAAAAAATTTAAAAAAATTGCATGAAGAAATTGTTGCGCAGCAGGAAATTGTTTCTACTTTAAATGCAAACATCCAAGCGAAACACAATGAAGTAATTGTTTATAATGAACAGTTGAAAGAGCAAGCGATTAAGCAAACGCAGGAAGATATTAATCGTTTAACAAACTTTGTTTTTTCCTTGCAAAACAAAACAGAAAACCTGCATGCGCAACAGGAAAATGCACAAAACAGGTTGAAGGATTTGCAATTAAATTTAGAAGAAACAATTGCATCCATAGAAGGCACGCGAAGCGAATGGACCACACTTGTTGCATTGGTTAATGAGTTGAAAGAAAAAATGTTTGTTGCTGAAGAAAGTTATCGATCCGCTGAAACTGCTTACAGCACTGCATCTGCAGGCTATAATGAATTTAATTTACAAGTAACAAGACAGCACAGTCGCATTAATGGTTTGAAACAGGAACTTGTTTTTAAAAGTAACCAGTTAAATGATTTGCAGGTTCAAATTGAAGTAAATGCTTCGCAATTAAAACAAACGAATGAAAGCATTGCAGAAAGCGATGATTTATTAACAACTTCAGAAACCGCGCTGGTTGAGCTTTTGCGCAAGAAAGAAGACGAAGAAAAAAAATTAAACGAAGCAGATCAGTCTTATTATAATTTGCGAAATGCATTAAGCGAAAAAGAAAGTACGCTTCGCCACAAAGTAAAAGAAAAAGAACAGATCGAACATTTATTAAGTGAAATAAAAGATAAGCTGAACGAGTTGAAATTGCAACTCGCAGGAATGAAAGAAAGATTGAATGTTGAATTCAGGATTAATCTGGATGATATTATCGATCAGCCAAGAACTGGTGAAACACCTGTGGAAGAATTGCATGAGAAATCTGACAGGATGAAAAAACGTTTGGAAAATCTCGGCGAGATTAATCCAACTGCTATCGAAGCTTTTCAGGAAATGAAAAAACGCTACGAATTTATTCTTGAACAAAAGAACGATTTGGTTAATGCGAAAGATAGCTTGATGCAAACCATACAAGAAGTGGAAGCAACTGCGAACCAGCAATTTTTAGATACGTTTAATAAGGTGCGTGATCATTTTCAGAAAGTTTTTAAAGCATTGTTCAGTGATGAAGATACTGCTGATATGGTATTGGATAACCCTGAAAACCTTGCTGAGACTGGCATTGACATTATCGCAAAACCGAAAGGAAAACGTCCTTCATCAATAAGTCAATTAAGTGGTGGTGAAAAAACATTAACAGCAACTGCATTATTGTTTTCAATTTATTTAATAAAACCAGCGCCATTTTGTATTCTCGATGAAGTTGATGCGCCGCTTGATGATGCAAACGTTGGCAAGTTTACAAAAATGATTCGCCAGTTTAGTGAAAACTCACAGTTCATTATTGTTACACATAATAAAATGACGATGAGTACGGTTGATGTAATTTATGGAGTTACAATGCAAGAACCCGGAGTAAGCAAATTAGTGCCTGTTGATTTCAGGAGTTTGAATTAATTTTTATTAATAAATTTATAGCAACAAAAACCTGGTGATGAACCGGGTTTTGTTTTTTAATTTTGCACCATGCAATCAATCCTGCATTTTTTTTCAACCATCTGGAACGAGATAATAAATTTTCTCGGAATCAACGCATGGCTTGCAATGTACAAATCCGGCAACTATAGTTCGCTACACACCTTGCAGGGAATTGAAAATGCCATCGGCCCATTAATACCATTTTTATTAATCATCGAAATTATCCGTTCTGCATTTTATAAACGCTTTCATGTGCTGCATTATAAAGTGCAGTTTTTCACGTATGTGTTCAATAGTTTTATCGGCCGTTTTATTTCCATTGCCATGGTAATTTTTTGCGTTGGCTTGTTCGAAAAATTTGCAATCATCAAAACAACATTTACGTGGTATTGGTTAATTTATGGATATATTATTTGGGAGCTTTCGCATTTTGTATATCATTACCTCGCGCACAAAGTCAGGCTGCTGTGGTGTTTGCATTCAACGCACCATGTTCCTGAAACAATGAATTTATCTGTTACCTACGCGCACTTTTTTCTTGAAGGCCCTTATGCAGATATCATCCGCACATCCATTTGTATATTGCTTGGCGTTAACCCAACGCTTTTATTTTTCATCATGTTTATTGATGGAACATGGGGCGCATTTATTCACGTTGGAGAAAATATTATTAAAGATGGAAAGCTTGGTTTTTTAAATAAAATAATTCTTACGCCTTCACATCATCGCGTTCATCATGCAAAAAACCCTATGTATATGGATACAAATTTTTGCAACCTGCTAAACATTTGGGATAAATTTTTTGGTACATTAACAGAAGAAAAAAATGATGAAAAACCAGTTTACGGAATCACGCGCGAGATGAACCCAAATAGTTTTTTAGATGCGTATTTCGGAGAGTTTGCTGGCCTTTGGAAAGATGTAAAAAAAGCGCCCGGTATAAAAAATAAATTGCTGTATGTCATAATGCCGCCAGGGTGGAGCCATACCGGCGATCATAAAACTGCCAAAGTTGTTAAAGAAGAATTTAAAAAGAATAACAGCAGTATGACAACTGCCGTAATTTCGCATTAATAAATTTGAAAATTTAAAGAATAATAAGCCGCTTAATTATTTTTCATTTCTTCTTCAATCAAATCATGCAGCACCATTTCATTGTCTGTAACCCACGCTGGTAGCGGCTGCGGAACAATCTTCCAAATTTTATCTTCCTTCTGCATTTTAAAAATAATACGGTTTCCTCGGTCATCACTCACATCAACAGTAAAAATTCCTTCCTGGTGCCCGTTTGGTTTTCTAAAATTAAATTCGCGCATGCGGCCATCGGCTTTCAGCACTTTTGTAAACTGTATATTTCTTATAAATTGAACCTGCATAGTAGTAGTAATTAGAAATGTAACATAACAATTCTCATGCTAATGTTTCACAAAATGGTCTTAATAATAAAAAAAATTTTGTACCTAACATTTGATTAATAATTAAGCTTCATTGGCGTCGCACTCTTGTACTTTAGTTCTTTATTGATCAATGATTTTTTATTAATGCAAGTTGTTTTAATATTCAACATTCAATAATCAATAATCAATAATCAAGTTTTCTGAATATTGATATCTACAATAATACTTGAATGTTGATTATTGAGTGTTGATTATTGATTATTTTTTTTCAATTTAAAGAGCTACAAATAAAAAGCAGTAAACTTCTAAAACTTATGTAACGCAGGTTTCATGTATAAAAAGAAAAACTGAATAAAATTTAAATGTACAAGTGTGCGACGCAACTAATGATCATTAATGAACAAAAAGATCGGACAATAATTTATTTGAAAATTTGAAAATGGCGTAATGTGAAAATGATTAGCAATATTTCACAATGAATTTGATGCGTTATTATAATTAAAAACGAGAACAAAAAACCCCGAAACCCGCATCACGAATCTTGAACGAAAAACATCAAGTGCTACTGCTTCATCAAAAGATACTCTCTCAATGTATCATAATGCACATCCATTTTTATACTTTTCTTTTCTTTATCCAACAACATTTTTACAGAATCCGGCAAAGAAATTTTTTCATTAATAACAGGTTCAACAACATCATAAAATTTTACTGGATGAGCAGTTTCTAAAAAAATACCGTTTTGATTGGGATGATTTTCTAAATATTTTCTAAGCGATAAATATCCAACGGCGCCGTGCGGATCCAATAAATAATTTTCGTTTTGATAAACTTCTTTAATAATATTTTTTGTTTCATCATCAGAAATACTATAACTGCTCAACACATTTTTCAGCGAATTAAATTCTTTATCAAACAATTCCAGCACGCGCACAAAATTGCTTGGATCGCCCACGTCCATTGCGTTTGATAATGTTGCTGTTGCTTTTTTTGTTTTATAATTTCCGGTTTGTAAATATTCTGTAACAATATTATTTGCATTGCAAGCCGCGATAAAATGATTAACAGGCAAACCAGATTTATGTGCAAGCAAGCCTGCGCAAATGTTTCCAAAATTTCCACTCGGCACACTTATTATTGGCGGATTATTTTTATCGGCCCATTGCTGGTATGCAAAAAAATAATAAAACTGTTGTGGCAACCAGCGCGCCACATTAATAGAATTTGCAGAAGTAAGAAATAATTGTTTGTTTAAATCAACATCTGTAAACGCATGTTTTACGAGTTGCTGGCAGTCATCAAATGTGCCATTTATTTCAAGCGCAGCAATGTTTTTTCCGAGCGTTGTAAGTTGCAATTCCTGCACGCTGCTCACTTTTTTTGACGGATATAAAATAACAACATCAACACCATCTACATCATAAAATCCATTGGCAACTGCGCCGCCAGTATCACCGGAAGTGGCTACCAGTACGGTTATTCGTTGGTTATTATTGCGCACAAAATAACCGAGGCAA
>Ga0206963_10034_pt1 | contig 49848 bp, 34 predicted proteins | sample Alteio_BWOrgHeat_28_FD_152958 | JGI IMG/M metagenome (GOLD analysis project Ga0206963, IMG submission 152958) | Enriched cells from forest soil in Barre Woods Harvard Forest LTER site, Petersham, Massachusetts, United States -... | ecosystem: Environmental > Terrestrial > Soil > Temperate forest >... | reverse complement strand
GGCCGGCGACAGGGTTTTGCGGAAATCTTCAAGCTCATGGCGGGCAATATTGGCATAAAAGTCGGGGTTTAGGTAGATAACATATACTGTCTCGATGATGGCGTAAGCAATGGCCGGGATAAATATCATTAACAACCCTATTTGAAGCCCTTTTAAAAAGGAAACGGTACCATTGTTGACGTTATCGCGGTAATGTTTAATGCCGAAGTAGACAAATATCAGCGGACTGATAATAACAAACCAACTGATGGTGCCCTGCACCTTCAGGTCTATTTGTACAAGTGTTAATAGCAGCCAAACCAGGAAGAATGTCAGCAGCTCGCCAAGTGCGGCGTAGGTGCCAAATCGTAAAATTATTTTTTTCATAACGTGTTGATATTTAGCCCAAAGTAACGGCATCATTATCAAATTCCGGCAGTACTTAAGTAGGATTTTGGCCGGAATAATAAAAATACAACTTTAGTAGTAGGTCACAAAAGGATGGAAAGCTCCTGCGCTTTTTTAATCGCCTCGGTGCGGCGTTCTACCCGTAGCTTCTGAAACAGGTTGGAGATGTGTTTTTTAACGGTGCTTTCCGAGATAAACAGTTTATCAGCGATCTGGTGGTTTGATAGACCCTGTTCCATCAATTGCAATATCTCACCTTCACGCTTGCTGATGCCTGATTTTTGTAATTGTTCGCTATTGATGGCAGACGGACGGTGTTGGATGACAATGGTTGACTTACTAAAAAATTTCCTGCTTAAAAAAATGCCGATCGCCAAAAATGCCGCGCCAAACAACGCTACCCATATGTCATCAGCCGAATTAGTATAAAACTGGTGCAGGTGCCCGACCCAAAGCAATACCATTATGGCTGTAATGATGAGGCCAAAACTGATGATTACCTGTCGCATGGTGGAGGGTTACGTAACTCCTTGTAAAGTTACGTCTTTTTTAAAGCTCCTGATCACCAGCAACACGCTTATCAGTATCAATAAAGCGCCAAGGATATAGGGCGCCCCTGGGAAATATACCGGCGAGCCTTTGTGTGTAAATGCCTTAAAACTGTAGCCCATAATCAGCGGGCCCACAACCAGGCTTATGCTGGACAGAAGTGCCAACCCGCCCTGAAGCTCACCTTGTTCGCTGGCTGCAAATTTGCTGGTGATAAGTCCCTGCAAGGCCGGGCCTGAGATGCCGCCGAAGCAATAAGGTATCATATACACATACAGCAGCCACCCCTGGTTGGCAAACGCTATGAGCGTAAGACCGGCGCCATAGGAGATGAGACCTATAATGATATTCTTTTTCAATCCCCATTTAGGTATCAAATAGCGAATGAGGCCGCCCTGAATACCGATAAGCAACACACCTATAAAAATACCCAATATACCAACGCTGATCAGTGTCCAGTCGAATTTCTCATAAACATAAAAAGGCAGCTGATACTCAACGGCCTTTTGCGCGATATAAACAAGGGTGAACGCAATTGCCAACCCAGCAAGCGCTTTATATTTACTTAACTGAATAAACGAGCCTATTGGATTTGCGCGCTTCCACTCAAATTTGCGGCGATGTTCCTTATCCAGCGATTCGGGCAGTACAAAATAGCCGTAAAGCGCGTTTATCAGCGCGGCGGCAGCAGCCACCATAAAGGGGAATTTGATATTAATGGCACCCAAAAATGCCCCGCCTGCAACACCAATTACGAAACCCAGGCCTGAGGCGGCGCCCACAATACCAAAATTGGCCGCGCGTTTATCGCCTGTGCTCACATCGGCTATATAGGCTGTTGCGGTCGACATTGTGGCGCCGGTTATTCCGGCTATGGTTCTACCTATAAAAAGCCAGAACACGGTGGGGGCAAAGGCCATAAAAGTATAATCGATACTGAAGCCGATAAGCGAGGTAAGCAGTATAGGCCGGCGCCCAAAGCGGTCTGACAGATTACCCATTACCGGCGAGAACAGAATTTGCATGGAAGCATACGTGAATGTGAGCCATCCGTTGATCTCGGAGGCCTCGGGCGGCAGGGCGTGGCCCAGTTGCTCCAGCAGTTTGGGGATAACTGGGATAATGATAGCCAAACCCATTACATCAATAAAAATGGTTACAAAGATAAACGCAAGCGCCTTTGATGTTGTTATTTTAGGTTTAATATGCATTAGAACAAGAAATAGAAATTTGAAGATAAATGTTTCAAATGGATATTATTTTGTTTTAAAACTACGTATGGCCAGTATGGCGCTCAATAACATCAATATCGACCCAATGGCGAAGGGGGCGCCGGGAAATTGAAAAAACGGATTGGGTTGCGTAAAATAATGAAAGGATCCCAACATCACGATAGGGCCCAAAACGGAGCTTAAACTCATTAACCCTGTGAGGCTGCCCTGTAAGTTGCCCTGCTCATTTGCAGGAACGCCAATGCTCATGTAACCCTGTATCGCCGGACCGGCTATACCGCCAAGGCAGTATGGCACCAGGAAGGCAAACATCATCCAGCCCTTCGTGGCGAAAGCAAAAAGCATCAACCCCAGTGCGTACAACAACAGCCCAACCCAAATACTGCGCTCCTGCCCAAATTTTGGAATGACGATCCTGATGAGTCCCCCTTGCACCAGGGCAACGAACAGCCCCACTGCGCCCAGTGACAAACCGATCATCCCGGGATCCCATTGAAATTTATAGATGGTATAGTAGGTCCACGCTGTTTGCACAGCTTGCGCGGCAAAGTAGATAAGGAAAATTGATGCAGCCAGGCCGATGACCGATGGATATTTTTTAAGCTGAAAGATCGAGGTGAACGGATTTGCTTTTTTTAATTCAAGCGGACGGCGATGCTCGGCGTCTAACGATTCGGGCAGTATAAAGTAGCCGTAAGCCGCGTTAGCCAATGCCAAAACCGCGGCGGCGATAAAAGGGTAGTGTACATCCCATTGACCCAGGAACCCACCGATAACTGGTCCAATAATAAAGCCTAAACCAAATGCCACGCCAACCATCCCAAAGTTTGCAGCTCGTTTTTCGGGCGTGCTGATATCGGCTATGTAGGCCGATGCAGTAGTGAAGCTGGCGCCGGTGATGCCTGCAACAATACGACCAATAAAAAGCCACCCAATGGTAGGTGCAAATGCCGAGAACAGGTAGTCGACGCCAAAACCTAGCAGCGAACAAAGTAATACCGGCCGGCGGCCATATTTATCGCTCAGGTTTCCTATGAGCGGTGCAAAAACAAATTGCATAATGGCATATGCAGCAGTAAGGTAAAGCGCGTATCGCGAAGCATCGCTTACGCTTACACTGGTTAAATGCTGAATAAGTTTTGGGATAACTGGTATTATAATAGCCAGGCCCATCACATCAACAAACAGGGTGACGAAAATGAAGCCTAACGCTGCTTTTTTCCCTTTGGGTACGGTTTCATCCATGGGCGCAAAATAGTAAAAAAATCAGCCGCTTAAATGTGTATTTTTAAACCTTATCATCCGGAACATAACACCGGGTGGCCCTGGTGGATGCGCAGCATAACAAACTACGTTCAACTATGCCCACACAACATAAAAATGCATCCTGGTTCGTCAATTTACCCCTTTTGGCTCTCCCTTTGCACTCCTATACCGAAATTGTACTATTTTAGGAGTTAAAATTACTACCGTCTTGTCTAAAAGAAACGACTCTAACTATGTCCCGGCGTTAACAGGGGTGCGCGCAATGGCTGCCTACCTGGTGTTCATATCCCATTATTGCTATGTTTTTGATGATAAATTTCCTCAAATTGTGCAACGTTTCCTGGGCGAGTTCCATATCGGGGTATCACTTTTCTTTGTGCTCTCGGGTTTTTTAATAACTTTTCGCTATTACTCCAGGTTCGACAGACTGACCAAAGACTGGTTCCTGCAATACCTTAAAAACCGCGTGGCGCGCATTTACCCCATGTACTTTTTACTTACGGTAGCAGCCTTCATTTATTTCTTTATCACTAACGATCAAAGCATCACCCATGGCTACGATCACCCGGTGGCGCTCATGTTGATGAACATCACTTTTGTACGCGGTTTCTTTTATCAGTTTTGGGATACAGGCATTGCCCAGGGCTGGTCGTTAACCGTCGAGGAATGTTTTTACTTTTCGGCGCCCATTATATTCCTTATCGCCAAGCGCTATGGTAAGTTCTATATACAACCTGTAGTAATTACTTTGTTCGCCGTTACTATGTTTCTCATTTTCAGTCATGTAAACTGGCATGGGTTCTTCGGTAATTTTACTTTTGTAATGCTGTTCACGTTCTTTGGCCGTTGTTTTGAGTTTTTTGTGGGGGTACAATTGGCACGTATCGTACTAAAAAAAGGATTGGGGCGCAGCAATAAAATGCCGTTTACCTACGGCGGTTTTGTGTTGATATTTGTATGTGTTTTGGTTATGGCGCTGCAACCCATTACACCGCCATGGCGTGCCGGCTTAGAAAGCCCGGTAGGTATCATCACCAATAATTACTTTTTGTGCATAGCGGTAGCCTTGTTCTTTTATGGCATACTTACCGAAAAAACATGGTTCAAAAGCTTCCTTGCACATCCATTTATCGAGCTGCTGGGCAAAAGCTCCTACATATTTTACCTCGTGCATTTGGGCTGGATGGACACCATCATCAAAAATACTTTTAACTCATTGAACGATTGGGTATTCTCTTTGTATGATAAGTGGAACGTTGATTGGAACTCGCCGTTTCAGTATGATGCTTTAAACCTTCTGTATGCGTTTATCGTATTAAATGCGATTTCCATCACGCTGTTTAAACTGGTGGAAGAACCGCTGAACCATTATATACGCCGATCGGACTTCCTGATAAAAAATAAGCCCAGGAATCCCGAAAACGAAGCAGTTGCAATTAAAGCTTAAAATAAACAATAAAAGATGTTGAAAAAGTTGTCGAAAGGTTTTGTTTCATGTATCGTTTTCATGGCCCTTATGCAGCGCGCCGGCTTTAGCGCGTTTGCACAGCACCCCAACGCGAAGCTCACTGATACAGCCGGCAAAAAAGGTATACCAAATGACACCGACACCGCACGAACCGACGAACCCGACCAAAAAAACAACGCCGCCGGTATTTCGACAGTATTGATCGCCGGTGATAAAAATGCTTTTTTCGACAAGGTGGCGCATTACACCTACATAGTAAAAAACCCAACTGACGACCCGCAAACAGGCACCGTATCGTGCCAGGTTACTACCGAGACAGGAAAGGTGCTCACCAGCAATTCGGTTAAGGTAGATATTGCAAAAAAGACTACCGGCACTTATACATTTGACATCCCGCAGTCGAAGCCCGGCTTTTATAAGATCAATTTTATGGTGAACGTATCTGATTATGACGATACCACCCTTCGCGTTTTCGGCATACGCCCCGGACAAATAAGGTCTCAATACCCCAAGCCAGCCGATTTCGAGCAATTTTGGGCCGATACAAAATCCCAGCTGGCAACAATACCGGGCAATTTCAAGGTTACACATATGCCTGAAATGGATTCAAAATTCCGCAGGGTGTATTCGGTTGAGATGCAGTCGTTTGATAATATTACCATTCACGCATGGATGACTTTGCCTGTTACCCCCGATAAAAACAAAAAATTCTCGGTGCTACTCGGTTTGCCGGGCTACCAGGTGGACCTGTACCCTATAATGGGCCGCGATGATGACCTTGCCATAATCACGGTTGATGTAAGAGGGCAGGGCAGGAGCCGCGGCATTATCAATACCCGTAAAGATGAGTTTATATTTTTTAGATGCGAAGACAGGAACCGTTACGTAATGCGCGGAGTAATAATGGATTGCGTACGTGCTGTTGACTTTATATTTAGCCAATCCAATCTAAAACACGACAACATATTGGCGACAGGCGGCAGTATGGGCGGCTTTTTATCAATAGCGCTGGCCAGTTTGGATAAGCGCGTAACCATTTGTTCGTCGCAAAACCCAATCCTGTGCGATATACACAATCTGCAGGGCGAAGTAAAGTGGCCCATAACCAGCTTTGAAAAATATGTAGTTACAAAGCCCGGCCTTACTATGGATAAGGTGATGAAAAATATGGAGTACTTTGATACCAAGAACTTTGCAACAAACCTAACCTGCAGCACCATTATGGGCATAGGTTTGCTTGATCCGTATGCACCGCCAAATAATGAGTATGCCGCGTTCAATAATATCCCCGGTAAAAAAAGGATATTGGTATTCAAAGATCTGGGGCACGAGGTTACCGAAACCTATAAAAATCTGGAAGGCCGCTGGCTGCGTGATACGTTTGGATTATTTTAAGTATTTTAACAGGTAAAAATATGATAAGTATGAACCGGTCTTTGTTCGCAAATTTTATAAAGATTGCCTGCCTGTCGATTATTTTCCAGGGAGTTAACTACGCATCGGCCGCGGGATCAAAGCCCGCCGATGAGGTTACATTCACAGCAACACCCAACAGCAAAGGCGCCATATTCCGCACAGGCGAACCCGTTGCCTACAATGTCGATATTAAAAATTCACTCGATACAAAACAAACAGGCAAACTAACCTACCGCGTAACTACCGAAAGAGGCAAAAGCATTGCCGAGGACTCGGTAAAGGTGAGCATTGAAAGCAAGGGTAGCAAACACGTTCAACTCACTATGCCTGCCAGGCCGGTCGGCTTCTATAAGGTGCTCATTATGATAAACACAACCGATTATGATGATACCATCCGCCGCACTTTTGGCGTCGACCCCGATAAAATAACATCTCCATTTGCCAAGCCGGCCGATTTTGACCAGTTCTGGAATGACACCAAAGCTGAACTGGCCAAGGTCGACCCCAAATTTAAAATGACTGAGCTGCCCGATTCAAGCCGGGATAACCGCCGTTGTTTTCTGGTTGAGATGCAGTCGCTTGATAATTTAACTATCAGGGCCTGGTTAACAGTGCCCATATCTACCCAAAAAAATAAAAAGTTTGTAGTGTTTATGGCCCTGCCGGGTTACCAGGTGAACCTGATACCAGGGTTTGGCCTCGATCCGGATATTGCCGTACTGTACCTTAACGTTCGCGGGCAGGGCAACAGCCGCGATGTGATCCACACCAAGCGCAACGATTTTATCACCTATAATATTGATGACAAGAACAAATACGTAATGCGCGGCGTAATTATGGATTGCATGCGCTGTGTCGATTTTGTTTTCAGCCGCCCTGAATTGTATCATGATAAAATATTGGTTACCGGCGGCAGTATGGGCGGTTACCTTACATTAGCACTTGCGGGCCTGGACCATCGTGTTAGCATATATTCGGCTCAAAACCCTATTTTATGCGATGTGCATAATTTAGTGGGCGAGGTTAACTGGCCTTTTTATGACATAAAACAGTACGTAAAAACCAAGCCCGGCTTAACGTTCGACAAAGTGCTGAGTAATCTGGATTATTATGATGGGAAAAACTTTGCAACCAATATAACCACCCCCATATTGATGGGTATTGGCTTGCTCGATCCGCTGGCTCCGCCAAATAATGAATACGCTGCCTATAATAATATTGCTTCAAAGGACAAAAAAATAATGGTATTTGAAAATCTCGGCCACGAAGTCCCGCTCGTGTATGGCACGTACCAGGGCAAGTGGATGCGAGATACTTTCGGCTTATTTTAATGATAATTATATATCGACATGAACTTTACCAAACCTTTACTTAAATATGTGTTAACCACCGCAGTGGCTGTATTACTCAGTTACAGCAGTTTTGCAGGTGGTTTTCCCGTGCGCCAGGGCAGGCTGCTGTTATCACCCTCGGTGAGCTATTTTTTTGCCAATAAGGAATGGGATTCTGTGGGCGTAAAAAAGCCATTTCCAAAAGACGGTAAGTTTCAGTCTATCGAGTTTTCATTAGCAGCTGAGTACGGTATATCAAGGCGCTGGGCGGCTGTGGCGCTGGTGCCTTATGTAATAAACACTTTTCAGCAAACTGGCTTTAAGAGTACAACAACAGGTTTTACCGATGCCGAAACAGGTTTAAAATACTACCTGGCCAATATCAATTATCAATATTATTTTTCGCTGCAGGGTACAGCTATAACGCCCATGTATACGAACAAAAATTTGGGTTATGAGGCCGAGGGAGCCGAATTTAAGATAGCCTTTGCAGGCAGTGGCGAGATGGGCAGCAAAAACTTTTATTTTAACGTAGAAGACGGCATAAGGCGTTATTTCGGCGCATCCGGCCCATTACAAGATAGGTATACCGGCACCTTTGGTTTAACACTCGATAGAAATTTCAAAAATCAATTGTCTGTTGCCGTAGGTGGCTTTTACACATACAGTAGCTACAAATTCTTTAACCGTTTAAATCCAAGTGCTACTAAAAACTTTGCATTTAACCAGGTATCGCTCAGTTACGGGCACTCATTTAACCACGACATATCGATATTTTTAACCGCGGGCCAGTTTATTACAGGTCGTAACACAGGAGATGGTACAAGCGGCCAGATAGGATTAGCTTATAGAATAGGAAATTAAGAAGGAAGGAGATAGGGGAGAAAACCTATTTCATCATTTTAAGCACTATACGGATAGCAATGATAGAAGCTATTAAAAAAATAACATCGGCTATCTCTGAACTGAATTTAAAATCAGCAAAACGGAGGTAAACACCACCGAAAATACCTAAAATTACTACAGCAACCAGGATGGCTACGTCTTTTACCGGGTTTGTTTTATCAGTTGAATTCATGTTGCTCAATTGTGTCAGCAAAAATATAAATGTTTACTATAATTAAGTAATGGTTTTGTGATTTTAATTTCTTCGCAACCGTCGGCGTCAACGGCGCCGCAACTTATCCAATTTTGTTAATTAATACAGCGCCAAATTGTCAGCTCAAAATTTTGAATTGCAAACTATTAGCTTATTTTTGTATTAACTAACTTATCGCAAGTTTTATGAAAAAATATTTATTTTTAATTAGTATTTTAAGTACCGCAGGTGTTTTACATGTTAATGCGCAAGCGCCGGCTATCAGCTACTCAGCCAATTTGACTTTTGACCTTGGCGCGGCAATAACGCCCGTAACACCTGTTAACACCGGCGGCGCAGTACCGGCTACTTATTACGGAAGGGTTATTACGTTTGCCGGTAGCGGTAATACCGGTTTTGTAAATGGCACGGGTACAGCTGCTTCCTTTAGCTCGCCGACGAGGCTTTTTGTTGACCCGTCGCGAAACTTATATGTTGCTGACAGGGACAACGGTGCTATCAGGAAGATTACGACAACGGGCGTTGTAACTACTGCCGGTACTGGTTTTAATGGACCGAATGGCGTAGTGAAGGACAAATACGGGAATTTATTTGTTGCTGATGCTGCCAATAACGCTATAGACGAGTTCACGGTAACAGGCAATTTAGTGAGGTTCGCAGGCTCCGGAGGACGGTATTCGCAGGATGGAACAGGCACGGGGGCGAGTTTTAATTATCCGTTTGGGATTGCCATTGATACTGCCGGTAATTTATACGTAGCCGATACTTATAATAACCAAATACGTAAAGTAACCCCCAAAGCTGTGGACCATCGCAGGTAATGTTAATGGGGGCTATGCCGATGGTGCAGGACAGGCAGCAAGCTTTAATCACCCCGATTGTGTTCAGTTGGATGCAGCAGGCAATATTTATGTGGGCGATGTGGGCAATAACCGGGTAAGAAAGGTGACAGTCGCAGGCGTAGTAACTACAGTTGCAGGCAGCGGAGCGCAGGGCTCTGCCAACGGTAAGGCATTATCGGCCAGCTTCTATGCGCCGTCAGGCATCGCATTCGACAAAAACCATAATATATTTATAGCCGATGCGCTGAATAACCTGATACGAAAAATTGATTCGGCAGGAAATGTAACCACATTTGCAGGTACAGGTAAGCCGGGAGCAACAGATGCATTAGCTCCTTTATCGGCTACATTTAACTACCCGAACGACGTAGAGTTTGATCCAGCCGGGTTTTTGTACGTTGCTGATTACGGTAACAATAAAATACGAAGAATATATTTAACGGGATACACTATTGATAAGGCTTTGCCCCCTGGCCTCGCTTTTGATCCTACCAGCGGGACCATTAGCGGCACTCCAAAAGCACTCACAGCCTCAACCACTTATACGGTAACAGCATATAACGCTTACGGAATCAGCAAAAACACGTTTACTGTATCAGTAGTAAATCCCCCGTCTGTCAATTACGGTATAGCCGATTTTGATCCGAGGCCGGGCGAGGGCATTACCTATTCAAGTAACAATGCTGCAGTAGCAACTATTGTAAATAACAAGGTGCACGTAGTTGGCGCAGGTATATTTACGCTATCGGGCGTAGCTGGTAACGCAACCGGCAGCCAGGTGATTTTGGTAAACAAGGTTCCTTTGGTTATTACCGCCAATAATGTAAGCCGGGATTATAATACGGCCAATCCTGCATTTACCGCAAGTTATGTAGGTTTTGTGAACAGCGACGGGCCTGCAAATTTAACGGCTCAGCCAACATTTACAACTACCGCAACCCCGACCTCTGTTCCAGGTAACTATGCTATAACCGTTGGCGGCGCAGCTTCTAACAATTATAATATTACTTATGTTGCCGGCACATTAACGGTGAACCAGTTGCCCTCAGTTACTTATGGTATAGCCGACTTTGACCCAAGACCCGGACAAGGGATAACTTATAGTTCGGGCAATACCACCATTGCTACTATTATTAATAACAAAATACATATTGTAGGTACAGGCATAGTAACCATAAGCGGTACGGTAGGCAGCACTACGCAAAGCCAGGCATTAATGGTGAATAAGGCACCGCTTACCATAACCGCAAATAACCAGACAAAGGTACAGGGCAAGGCAAATCCGGTTTTAACAGTAAGCTATAACGGTTTTGTGTATGGTGAAAGTGCTGCAAATTTAATTACCAAGCCATCGGTAAGCACCACAGCAACTACAACATCGCCGGCAGGCAACTACCCAATAACCCCTGCGGGCGGAAAATCAAATAATTATTCCTTTACTTATGTGCCGGGCACATTGACTATCACAACCGATTCGGGAAGCAATAGTATAACTAAGAACGATGTTGAAAGAGTATCAGTCAACGGTTTGCCGGCTGAACCGGGTGTACGGTCTGCTATTTCTCCCAACGGCGATGGTATTAATGATGTACTAACCATCGACAATATCCAAAACTACCCTAATAACAAGCTGACCATTGTGAACAGCACCGGCACAAAAGTTTTCGAGTTGACAGGATATAATAATGTAAATAAAGCGTTCGATGGGCATTCAAATGTTACAGGTGCAAAGCAACAACCCGGTACTTATTACTACATGCTGCAATACACAAATGCAGGTGCCATAAAATATAAAACGGGTTATGTGGTGTTGAAATATTAAAGAAAATAATTTTGACAAAAAAGCCTGGGCAGTTTGTTCGGGCTTTTTTGCTTAACCTTGTTTTTATTGCTCGATCTTATGAGGATATTTAAAACAACGATACCCGGCAAAAGTTTCCATAGGTGGATAACTAACTGAACGTTAATATCTTTTATAAACTAATCACTTGCTCGTTGGTCTTTTAATTATTATAAATTAAAAATATAGTCATGAAAGGTCATATCATAGAAATAACCAACCAGCTACCATTGTTTTCATCTTTTAATAAGGCAAGGGAAAATTACAACGGCGCATACTGGATGCAGGTGTATAAACCCATGAGCGAGAATACTACCGTAGCGGTAAAAGGCGCCAAACAATTATGCCCATGGAGTATGGCTGCCGAGTTATCAGACAGCTGTACCATTATGCGCAGGAAACAATACATATTAGATGCCTTTAAAGGCGGCCAAAACATTATGCGCCAGTTTAATTTGCCGCCAAACCGCATTATGTTCATGGAAGACACAATAACTGGGAAGGTAACCGTGTGGGTTGATTGAGTGGTTAGGCTTAGTTGCACCAAATAAAGCGCGATGTTAATTGTGCCAACGGAGATTTTATCCGATTCCCGTACTCCAGACGTGCGATCACATATATAGAGCGCATTCATTCAATCACTAATTCACTCAATCACCCATTAAAAAAACTCACTCATTCACTCATTCGCCAATTCACTCATTAATTTACTCCACACCACCCCAACTTTTCAACAATCCCGCTAAACGCCGGGCAATCCATTAACTTTACCAACCTGTAAAATTTTACCAGCTTGGCTAAAGACACAACAAAAGAAACGCCCTTAATGCAGCAGTACAATGCTATCAAAATAAAGTACCCAGGTGCTTTGCTGCTGTTTCGTGTAGGTGATTTTTACGAGACCTTTGGCGAAGATGCCATTAAAGCCGCCGGTATTTTAGGCATCGTACTTACCCGCAGGGCCAATGGCGCCGCCACCCATATTGAGCTGGCAGGCTTCCCGCATCATTCGCTGGATACCTATTTGCCCAAACTGGTGCGGGCCGGTCAGCGCGTGGCCATTTGCGACCAGTTGGAAGACCCAAAAACTACCAAAACCATTGTAAAACGCGGCGTTACCGAACTGGTTACCCCTGGCGTTGCGGTGAACGATAATATCCTCCATCAAAAAAGCAATAACTACCTGGCATCGCTGTATTTTGAAAAGAACAGTATTGGCATAGCGCTCATTGATATTTCTACCGGCGAGTTTTTGACTGCGCAGGGTAGCAGCGACTATATAGACAAGCTGCTGCAAAGTTATAGCCCTGCCGAAGTGATCTACCCAAAAACCCGTCAAAGCGATTTTAAGGACAATTACGGCGACCGCTTTTACACTTATACCCTCGACGAGTGGCCCTACAGCGGTGATTACGCGCAGGAAACCCTGCTCAAGCATTTCGGGGTAAAGTCGTTAAAAGGGTTTGGGATAGATAAGTTGAACCTGGGCATAATAGCGGCTGGTGTGGCGTTGCACTATTTGAATGAGACCGAACACCGCAACCTGCAGCATATATCAGCCATCAGCAGGATAGAGGAGGATAAATATTTATGGATCGACCGCTTCAGCATACGTAATCTTGAATTAGTCGGCTCCAGTAACGATAACGCGTTGACTTTGGTCGACGTGCTCGACCATACGTGCTCGCCCATGGGTGCACGTTTACTGCGCCGGTGGATAGTAATGCCGCTGAAGCAAATAAAGCCTATAAACGACCGCCTGGGCGTTGTAGAGTATCTGATAGAACAGGAAGAACTGCGCGAAGCCCTGCAGCAACTTATCCGCCAGATAGGCGACCTGGAAAGGCTGATCTCCAAAATAGGCCTGCAAAAAGCCAACCCGCGTGAGGTTTGTCAGCTTAAAAAAGCTTTGAGAGCGATAGAAGGTATTAAGCGGATGTGCGAAACATCAGCGAGTCTGCCTTTGAAGGCTATTGGCGAGCAACTGAATCCGTGTTCGCTCATGAGCGATAAGATAGAAAAGGAGTTGAACCCCGAGCCGCCGGTAATGCTGATAAAAGGCGGCGTGATGAACGAAGGTATCAGCGATGAGCTTGACCGTTTGCGCAAGATAGCCTTCGGCGGCAAGGGTTATTTGCTGGAGATACAAAAGCGCGAGGCAGAAATAACAGGTATACCGTCGTTAAAGGTATCGTTCAATAACGTGTTTGGCTATTACCTTGAAGTTACCCATTCGCATCGCGACAAGGTGCCGACTGATTGGATCCGCAAACAAACCCTGGTAAACGCTGAACGCTATATTACGCCCGAATTAAAGGAGTACGAGGAGCAAATACTTGGCGCCGAGGAAAAGATCCTGGCGCTGGAAACAAAGCTGTATAACGACCTGCTTTACTCGCTGGCAGAATATATTAAACCCATCCAGCTCAATGCGCAATTAGTGGCGCGGTTGGATGTGCTGCTGAATTTCGCAACCATCTCCATAAAAAACTACTACGTTAAGCCCGAAATGAACGAGGGCCGCGTCATCGATATAAAAGGAGGTCGACATCCGGTCATCGAAAAAAATCTCCCTTTAGGCGAAACCTATATCACCAACGATGTATTCCTCGATTCAGAATCGCAGCAGATCATCATTATTACGGGGCCGAATATGGCGGGTAAATCGGCTTTGCTACGGCAAACCGGGTTAATAGTACTCATGGCGCAGATGGGCTGTTTCGTCCCGGCTAAGTCAGCAGCGATTGGGATGGTCGACAAGATATTTACAAGGGTAGGAGCATCCGATAACGTTTCATCCGGCGAGTCAACCTTTATGGTGGAGATGAACGAGACAGCCAGCATCCTCAATAACCTATCTGACCGTAGTTTGATCCTGCTGGATGAAATAGGCCGCGGTACGTCGACCTATGACGGTATATCCATTGCCTGGGCGATTGCCGAGTATTTACACAATCACCCCGCTGCCAAAGCCAAAACGCTTTTCGCCACGCATTACCATGAGCTGAACGAGCTGAGCAACTCCTTTAACCGGATAAAAAACTTCAACGTATCAGTGAAGGAGGTGGGCCAGCAGATCATCTTCCTGCGCAAGCTGGTGCCCGGTGGCAGCGAGCATAGCTTTGGCATTCACGTAGCCAAGCTGGCGGGCATGCCGCAAAAGATCCTGAGCCGCGCCAACGAGATCTTAAAAAAACTCGAGAACGAACGCACCGGCGGCGAGCACATCAAGGAAAGCATTCGCAAGGTTCAAAAGCAAGCAGTCCAAATGCAAATGTTCAGTATCGATGACCCTGTGCTGGTGAAGATCCGCGATACGCTCAATAACCTCGACGTAAACACCCTCACGCCCGTTGAAGCCCTCATGAAACTTGACGAAATACAACGGGTTATCAAAGGTTAGTTTGCACGTATATTGCTGATTGTTAGTGAATTATCTTTTTTTAATCATCTAAAACTATAAATTAATTGCCGCTGATTATCAGTCATTTACAAAACCATAAACTCCATTTTTTCGCTAAAAACACGCTAAAAACCTTCAAAAAACCGGTCGTTTTTTAAAATCTAAAATTGCCGTGGTTTACCTATAAACTGGGGTGTAGCGTAGCGGAAAATGATACAAATACTACGGAATGCTACACCTCTGACAAATTATGTCAGTGAGTTAAACTTTGCAATAAGCTGATAGTCATTTACTTATATAATATATTTTTGGTGATGTCATGCCAAAATGCTACACCTGCTACACCAAAATTCACCCAAATGCTACGAAATGCTACACCCAAATGCTACACCTATTTTGACGTGGGCGCGTGTTTTTAACGATAATCCTGTAATAGATTTACACAAAATAAATTTTTGAAATGACAGGCTCTGTGTACTCTGTGAAAATCTCTGTGGACTCTGTGGTTAATTTTTAATACAGCGCATAAACGCACATATTGTTTTCTAAGAACCTGCACCTCCTCCTTGTTAATATGTTAAAAACCTTTGCCATCATCCTAAAAATAAGTGGTTTAATTTTAGGCCATGAGCAAAAAGTTTTACCTGCTTTTCTTCGTTGCCGCTGTTATTTTGTCTTCATGTCATTCGCGCAGGGCCGCAATGCGCGGTGAGCCCGGCGAAATTGTAAAACCTGATGCCTCCATCGCCAAAAAATATTCAGAAATGCTGGGGGTTGACAAGAGCGACATACAAAACGGCCGCCTGTATGCTTTCATAGATCAGTGGATGGGCACGCCCTATAAATTTGGCGGATTGGATAAGGAAGGCATCGATTGCTCGGGGCTTGCCTTTTTACTGGAGCAGCAGGTCTATGGCCTTAATATCCCGCGCAATACCGGCCTGCAGGTAGCTATCATCAAGCGCAAATACGAAGAGGATCTGAAAGAAGGCGACCTCGTATTCTTCGATTATAATGGCAAAAAGTTTAGCCATGTGGGTATTTATCTTCAAAACGGCTATTACGTGCATGCAAGCACCACCAAGGGCGTCATTATTGTAAAGCTGCACGACCCATATACCTACAAATATTTCTCCCGCGCCGGCTCGGTGATGGACGTACCTGTTACCGCCGAAAATTAATAGCCCGTAAAATTTCCGTACTTTTACGCCATGTCAAAACAGGATTACTCTTTTTGGACAAAGTACAAGCGCTACGCCAGTACGGAGATATTGCTGTATGTAATAATGGTAGCAGGTATTATTTTAGGCATTGTCATCTTTAGTTACCTTTCACCGGCAGGTAAATAAAACAGTATGGCATAACCAGCCTCGTCACTTCTTTTTAAACGTGAATTTTACTTTTTCCGAATCGACAACCTGGTCAAAAAACGGCTTCAAAAAGGAATATTCCTCAACGCTGTAAACGGGCTTATTAAGCCGGAGAATCTGTGAATAAGTTATAGTATTATTATCGCTCTCAAATGTGGTGGCATATCCGCCGCCGTTATTTGGCAGGTTCATTGTTAGGTTTTGCGGCGCGTTATCTATTGTATAATTTGCCGGCAAATGTATGGTGAGGCTCAGGCGCATTACCGACGGCATACCAAAATCAACAGGCGTACTGCGCGTATTGCTCTGAAAAGGATTTGTACCGATAGTATTGAACATAAACGGGTCAACCGATACGCTGTTACCCGCACTTGCTACAGCTATATTAAACACTTCCGAAACCGGCATTTCAATACTATCTACGCCACCTATAGCTGTTTTTGCCAGGGTAACGCCCGGTAAACCGCTTGCTATGTTTTTCACATAGTCATCGGTAGAGGCATAATTTTTTATCTGTTGTCTTTTCTCGTATGCTGCATAACTTACAGCATAATGGTTAGCCGTACCGCTTATTTCGCCGTTTTCATCCAGTGTAAGGTCTATAGTATAGGTGTTGGCTTTCTTTTGGCCGGTATTTATATCCACCCAGTAGGAGGGTCTAACTATGGGTATTACGCGCCCACGGCCATTCAAGTCCTGGTAATTTAACATTCCAAAGGGCAGGAGCGGGTCGGCAGCATCCAGCAGGTAGGTAGCGCCCTTTACGTTAAGCATTACAATAACATAATTAAATTCTGTTATTGCAGGGTACAGATCATTTACCATGCCATTATCGCGTGTCGAGATCAGTACCGGCTCCGCATTTAACTCGGCCATTTTTAATGCGTCCGTTAATGCAAGGTTAATATCCGCGACGTTGCCCGTATGATTCTCAAAAGCCTTTTTCACGCCCTCATCGGCATAAATGCTGTTTAAATTATTGTTTTTGATGCTATTTTTGATAAAATAGTATATCGCTTTAGCTTTGTCAAGGCTATCAGTCGCCCCGGCCAGCACCGGGTTTAACTTGTCCTTAAAAAACGACTTTTTATTCAGCTGGTCGCCGAAATTATCATGGTATCTTAGGGTATTGTCAGCATGCGACCAGTCAACCGCCTCGTCCTTCTGAAATGATTGGTTCAGCGTAGCATAATTATTTAACTCGGTCGAATTTGTAAGCTGGAAATACAAAGCCGACATATAGTTTTTGGGCGATGATGCAAAAGGTTCAGGTTTGTATGCAGGGATGTCTTTTATCATATAATCCTCCACCGCGCAATCGCTGCGTATATCGGTTGATTCAAAGCAGTTTTTTTCAACCACAGCGGTATCCTTAGTTAGTTTCAGCGTGCCCCTTAATGATATGTTATAACCAAAAACCTTGGGTATATGTACCTCGTATTCGGACGAAAGCTTCGGGATGTCGGACTGAAACTCCCACGTTCTGAATTTATCCAGGTATGGCGATTCAAGACTGTAGCGGTATTCAATTATGCAACCGGGCCTCATGCCCGGCATATTAAATTTAACCACGTTTAGGTGCTGGTTCTTTTTAACTATCCGTATGCTGTCGGGATTAATATTGATCTCTTTAAAAACCCCTTTATCGTCGGTATACATGGTTATGGCCTCAACGCTCGTCAGTCTTATTTCTTCGTAACTGCCGTTATCCTGGATGTAAACGGGCAGTTCAATGCTGCCCCTATCAAGCGCCTGTTTATCAAACAGTTTTATTTTAATGTGATAATCAAATGTTAGCGGCGTTGTATTGCCATTGCTGGATATAGCCGCCCTACCAAATTCCTTTAGCACAAGCGCATGTGCTAAAGGGTCTTTATCATAGCTGGTCATAGCCATTTCCTGGTTCGTATGCTCTGCAAATTGAAAATCTTGAGCAATATTATTGTCGAACGGCAGGTTAGCATATTGCTGTACAACCTGGGCCTGTGCAGCCAGGCCTGATATAAACAGCGCGAAAATTATAAAACTTATCTTTTTCATTTCATACCTGGATATCGCTATACCTGGTAACAGGCATATTATTTTTAGTTGGCCTTAACCAAAGCAGCGGTATATCCGTCCGCGTCAACCACAGCCTGAAAAAAATCAACCACATCAGGATAAGTATCTTTCGGATAGGTTCCGTCAAAAACCTGCAGCCTGCGTTTGTATACCAGTTGCGTGCCGTTCACGCTTACACTGGCCGAAAAATTGCCAAATGGCTTTTTGATATTTACCATCAATGCCGTGTCATCCAGCTTATAACCGGGCGGAATGGTATAGGCTATCTCGTCAACGTAATTATAGCCGTCATTAATATAAACGTCGGTAGTGCGGTTGCGCACCCTTTTTGGCGCCCCGCCCCACCGGGCTGTTGAATTTGGCATAAAGTTTATCTTATCACCATCTACCGATGCAAATTCCAGCGCTTTAAGCTGTATGTTTTCGGTAGTTACAGGCTGCATGCTTTTATCCTGTTTAAACTCCAGCTTTTCAATAGTAAGGTTGTTTATATCGGCATAGTGGTGCGCCAGGTATTTTTTTTGTTCTACAACAGACTCGCTGATCACACGCTCGCGGTCGTCGTATTCTGTCCCCTTAAATGTGGTGGTCATATTGCCGGATAGTCCTCCATCAGTATTGATGATGAAAATTGCCTTGCGGTCGCGGGTGTTATCCTGCGCATTATACCTGGTGGTGTGCATAAGTTTACCGCCCTCTGGGGTGCAGGCCAGTACGGTACGATCATCGGTAAAATCACCCAGGTAGCCAAAGGGCAGCGTTTGGCTGGTGCAGTCGCTCCAGGTAGTATCATTTTTAAAAGGTACACACAAAATAATATGATTAGCCTGATCCATACTGGCAAAATCAGGGATCAGGCTTATCTTCCTGCCTGGGTCGGCCATTACAACACAGTAATACGACTCTATCCCCACTGTTTTAAGTAATGCCCTTGTGTAATTAACAAGCGCCTTGCAATCGCCATAATTTAACCGGTCTACATCCGCCGCTGAAAAAGGCTGATAACCCCCAATACCGATCTGTACGCTTACGTAATGGGTACGGCCCTGCATGTACTCATATATTTTTTTTGCTTTAAGCTTTGGGTCGCTTATGTCTTTTGTTAGCTGCAATACGTATTCCGCCGTTGCCTGCGATACATCCTGCCGGTTAACAAGCAGTTTATCGTATATCCATTTGCCCAGGTCGTTCCAGTTGGTGAACTGGCCTTCAATGCCATCGTAGCTAAATTTTTCAGGCGCTATTTTTACCATTGGCAGGTATTTATCAGCATTTGGGCTATAGGGCTCATATTTTACGGCCTTTAAATTATTGATCTGCCAGGTATATGTTTTCAAGCTTTCTTTATTTGTACCGGTGATAACGCCAGATGGCAGGTTAATTTCTTTATACCTGATGTTAAAACCGGGCTTGCAGGTAAATGTGTAACTGCTTTTTTCAACAGCCATCCCAGCTTCTGAGCTCGGCTCCCATCCCGGAATGTTGAGCGTTTCTTTTTGCTTAACTTCGTATTCGCATTCAACAGTGTAGGGATAGTCGGTATTAGCAGGCAAATAATATTCAACCCTTGAGTCTTCAAACAGCGAAAAATCCTCGCCGGCGTACACGTCCTTAAAATCACTTTCCGAAAACTTCCCCTCAGGTTTGCCAAACTGGTCGTAAACAATACCCTTTATCGATTTTATAACATGACTCTTGTTGTGCCAAACCACAATACGCGCCATATCATCACCATTTTTATTTAAAACAGTAACAACCCTTTTTATATGGTAAACGGCATTATCAATGTCCTTTACGTCAACACTTACCTGTTCATCCCGCACAACCGCGCTGGCGTAGGGCAGCAGGCTCTTGTCAATAAGACTAACATCATAATTTTGCTGGGCACGGGCGCTCAAACAAAAAACAAACAGCCCAACGGCTATCAACACACACTTCATATTCACTTATTTCTTTTTGAAAATTATATTTGCTTGTTCTGATAGGATGATCTTGCTGTAAAGCTCCTTTAGATACGAGTATTCTGCCGGCGAATATATTGACTTGGTAAACTGTATTACGTGCGAAAATGTGAAATCGGTATTGTTGTTATCAAATCTGGTTAAAAAACTGCCGCCATTATTGGGTAAGCCAATGTTGGTGTTTTCCGGGCCGGTTTCAATGGTATAATGGTCGGGCAGGTGCATGGTTAGCGTTATCCTGTCGGCCGATGGCATACCCATATCAACCGGATAGGTGCGCGCCGCCTGTTTAAATGGGTTAATGGTTTGCCGGTCTAACAAAAATGGATTAAAACCCAGCCGGTCATGTCCCATATTATTGTATTCCTTTATTTCAACCTCGTAGGTTTCGGTTATGGGCAGGTCAAGGCTGTCAAGGCCCTCAATATTTGATTTGAGGATGGTCATTTTTCCATCCTTATTCTGCAGATCTTCAACGTATTCATCTACCGAATTAAACTTCTTTATCGCGGCTCTTTTTTTGTAAGCTGCAAAGCCCATGGAGTAATGGATAATGGTACCCTTTATTTTACCATCGGGCTGCAGAGTCATATCAAGCGCATACGTGTTATTTTCGCGCTGCGATGTGTTAAGGTCTATCCAGTACGATGGTTTGTCCAGGCTTATTACCCGGCCCTGGTCATTAAGGCAACGCATGGGTAACATCCCGAAAGGCATTAGCGGGTCCGTAGCGTCAAGCAGGTAACTTTTACCGCCGGCATCAACCTTGGCTATCACATAGTTAAATTCGGTTATTGCCGGGTAAAGCCTGTTCACGAATCCATTTTCACGCGTTGATAGCAATACCGCCTGCGCATTTAGTCCAGCGGCACTCAAAGCCGCAACTAACGCCAGGTTTATCTCCGCAATACTGCCGGTATGGGCCTCAAAGGGCTTACGGATGCCATTTTCACACTCAATGGCAAAAAAATCGTTCCACTTCATGTTTTTTTGAATATAAGTATAAACCGCTTTTGCCTTTTCCAAACTATCCGTTTTCCCGGCTATTACCGGTGCTATTTTATCTTTAAAATAATCTTTTTTCTTTATCGCGCCGCCAAAATCGGGGTTGTGCTTAAGCTCATCGTCAACGTCCTTCCATTCTCTTGAATATGTGTGTTTTACACCATCATACGGGCTCTGGAACACTGCTAACTCAAAATAAATAGCCGATTTAAAGTTATTGGCTGATGTCATATAATCCTCTTCAATAAAAGCCGGGATATCGCTTATACCATATACAAAGTGCGAGCAATCAGCTTTTGAGCCATGTGCCGTAAAACAATCCCGTTCCACCTCTGCTGTGTTCTTGGTCAGTTTTAAATACCCCCTGATAGATGCGTTATAAGTCCAAAACGCCGGTATGTGCATTTCGTATTCCGAATAAACTTTTGGTATATCGCTCTGGAAATCCCACGACCGGAATTTTTCCCAAAAAGGTGATACGATCTGGTACGAATATTCAATAATACAACCATCTTTTATTGCGGGCATTGCAAATTTAACGGTCGATTGGTATGTGTAATCCTTTACCTTGTAAACTTTTCTTGTGTCCAGCTCCGTTGTTTTTATACCGCCATTGTCATCGGTATAAATAGTAACGCCTTTAATATTATCTACTTGCTCAACAAACTCACCATCCTTGCTGTTCCTGATCGGTATTTCCACGTTGCCTTGCCCATACCCGGCTTTATCAAATATTTTTATCCGTACGTGATAGTTGTGTATGATACTTATATGGTCGTCGTTTGTCTCCTCAATAGTGCTGTTTCCATACTCATTCAGGACAACCGCATGTGCCGAAGTGTCCTTCACGTATTTCGTCATGGCCATTTCTTCCTGTGTGAAACCGCCGAATGGAAAGTTCTGTGCATGCGCACCAATAGTTAAAAGGCTGATGATTAACAGTAAGCGTAAAGATTTTTTCATATTAGTCTAAATTGATTTAGGCGCAGTAAATTAAATAAAAATGCTCGATTATGAAATTATTTAAAATTATTGTAGCCAATTCTTTGTTATACTTTTGCACCTTTGCAGCTCTGAAATAAATAAATGAAATTAAACTTAAAAAGGCCGCTCGCGTTTTTCGACCTTGAAGCCACTGGGACCAATGTAGGGATAGATCGCATTGTTGAAATATCGGTTATTAAACTGCACCCCGATGGCAGCGAAGAAGTAAAAACCTGGCGCATAAATCCTGAGATGCCGATACCGTTGGCCTCATCGCTGATACACGGTATTTATGACGAGGATATAAAAGATGAACCGACCTTTAAAGCTGCGGCAAAAGATGTAGCCGATTTTCTGCATACCAGCGACCTGGCAGGCTTTAACTCCAATAAATTTGATATACCCATGCTGATGGAGGAATTTTTACGCGTAGGCGTTGATTTTAGCCTCGACGAGCGCCATTTTGTAGATGTACAGAACATTTTTCACCAGATGGAGCAGCGTACCTTAAAGGCTGCCTATAAGTTCTACTGCGAAAAGGATATTATTAACGCGCACTCTGCCGAAGCCGATACCCGTGCCACTATGGAGGTATTATTGGCACAAGTGGCCCGTTATGAGAACAAGGAATGGGAAGATAAAACCGGTAAAAAAATAGTGCCTATCACCAATGATATTGAAGCGCTGCACCAATTTACCAACCTGAATAAACCGGTTGATTTTGCAGGCCGTATGGTGTATGACGAGGATGGCCACGAACTATTTAACTTTGGCAAACACAAAGGCAAAAAGGTAGAGGATGTTTTCAGCGCCGAACCCAGCTATTTTTCATGGATGATGCAGGGCGATTTCCCACTGTACACCAAGCGCAAACTGGAAGAGATCCATAACCGCTTTAACGCAAAAAGAATAGCCGAACGGCAACCAAAACCCGTTCAGCCAAAGCCAGCTCAACCAGCGCCGACAGAAGCCGCTGCGCCAGCGGAAATTAAAAAACCTGCCTACGTAAAACCCAATATCCCGCAGCAGAACCGCCCCGTAAAAAAGGATGAACCAGCCAAACCGGTAAATGAAGATATGCTTAAAATGCTGGCGGATAAGTTTAAGAAAGGGTAGTTTTTTAGTCCGAAAGTCGGGAAGTCCGAAAGTCCGAAAGACGGGAAGTCCGAAAGTCCGAAAGACGGGAAGTCCCGCGAGTCCGAAAGGCAGGGATTAGAAAAGACGAAAAGCTTTTGGCTTCAGCCTAAAACTACTTTGTCCTTTTTGTATTTGGCTAAGAAAACTTTCGGACTTCCGGTCTTTCGGACTTCCCGACTTAAAAAGCTAATCACTCACCCAGAAACTCAATATTCCTCTTCAAACCCACAAACTTCGCACGTTTTACTGCGGAATTTTTAAATACTTTCTGAAAAACCCCTTCGGTTATTTCGTTCCAGTCGTTTTTGGTCATGCTGAGTAGTTCGTTTTGCGGGACGAATGCCTGCTCCTGGTGCAGTATCGAGAATTTGTTCCAGGGGCAAACATCCTGGCAAACATCACAGCCAAACATCCAGTTATCCATTTTGCCTTTAAATTCCTGTGGTATCTCGTTTTTTAATTCAATGGTAAGGTAGGAGATGCAGCGGCTGCCATCAACTATATAAGGCGCTACAATGGCCTCGGTAGGGCAGGCATCAATGCAGCGCGTGCAGGTACCGCAATGGTCGACAGTGGGCTGCACATCATATTCAAGCTCAATATCCACTATCAGCTCGGCCAAAAAAAAGAAAGAGCCTGTTTTTTGATTGATAAGATTAGTGTTTTTGCCTATCCATCCAAGCCCCGCCTTTTTCGCCCAAACCTTATCCAGTACCGGCGCCGAATCTACAAAGGCCCGGCCGTTAACTTCACCAATATTTTCATTAATTACGGCTAATAACTGCTTCAGCTTGTCCTTTATTACCTGGTGATAATCAGCGCCATACGCATATTTGGAGAGCTTTGGGGCAAGCGGGTCGTGTTGTTCCTGTTCGGTGTAATAATTTATGCCTAATGATATTACGGATTTGGCATCGTCGACCAATAATCGTGGGTCAAGTCGCTTATCAAAATGGTTTTCCATGTACTGCATTTCGCCGTGCATGTTGTTTTTTAACCAGTTTTCGAGGCGGGGGGCTTCTTCAGCCAAAAAATCAGCTTTGGCAATGCCGCAAAACAAAAAGCCAAGGTTTTTGGCTTCGTTTTTTATCATCTCCGTATATGCCTGTTTATTAAGCTGCATTATACAAAGATAATACAATTTATTGCGCAGGTTTTACCGGTACAAAACGGTTATTAACCATGGCAAATTCGCTCGACGGATTGTTGTACATTATCTCCGTATCTATTTTCGCATTCCTTATCCTGAATATGCTGCATGCCTTATACGTAAAAAATATGGCAGGCATGTCGCGCACCTTGTTGCCTCTTACGTCGTATTGTACAACGGCGCTGCTGTCGGTAGTTAAAATACTTCTTACCTGGTACTCAATGTTGGCCGATAGCAGGAATGTGTAATGAAAAACCATCTCGGCACCCCGCGGCCCCGGGTAATCACTCGGCGCCACCGGCGACGATATAAACGCGCTATCGGCATACTGTGCCCGTAATGCAGGCAAATTGTGCGCGTTCAAATATTTAAAATGATCCAATATCAAAGCTTTTGTCGTATCGATTCTGGCAGCAGGCTGACTGCACGCCGCAAAAAACAACAATAAACAAAAAGCAACAGGTTTATATCTCAAAAGCATAGGCTAAAAATAGAAAAACTATCCATATAAATAAAAAAGCCCTTTTAGCTATAAAGGGCTTTAACAAATATTGTTCCCCCTTCAGGGGGTTAGGGGGCTTAAAAACTATGCCTTACACTATTACTGAACGTTTTGGTCGTCCAGTAGCCGCTATCCAATATCCTTCTCACAGTCATCAGCGGATCTGATGGGTCGCGTTTATCAGCTAACTGGAAAGCCAGTTTAAAACCATGTTTTCTTATCTCAACCAGGCTGGCCTTGTTCCATATGCCAAACGGGTAGGCAAAATAATCCATTTTTTTGCCGGTAATATCTTCCAATTTTTTAACTGGCTTATCTATCTGTATTACCCAGTCATCTTTTTTGGGATTGGGATCGTGTTTGTACTTACTAACCATATGATGATCCCAGGTGTGGGCCGCAATAACATTGCCTTCGTCCGACAGTTGTTTTACCTGTTCTTTACTCATATAGTGCGGCCTGCCTAACGAAACGGTCATGATAAAGAATACACCTTTAAAACCATACTTTTTCATTTCCGGGCGCGCAACTTCAAATTGATCGAGGTCGGTGTCGTCAAAGGTTAGCATAATAGGCTTGCTGGGCAGGGGAGTACCTTTAGTAAGGTAAGCATAAAGCTGATCGGGCAGTATGGTATGATAACCGCTATCGGCCAGCATTTTCATATGTTGCTTAAACGCAGCTATGGGTATAATATAATCTTTACTGGTTTTTGAATCGGTTGGCCTCCAGTCGCGGATCTGGTGATAGCACACTATCGGCACCTGTTTCCGCGCCATAATTGCGGCTGGATTTCCCTGGGCATTCGCCATGATCGCTGTTGAAACAACGCCTGCACAAACTAATGTTATGGTCTTAAAAAACTGTTTTAACATGGTATTTATTGGTGATCTGTAAATGATGTAACACTGGCGAAAGTACTATAATTAGACAGGTTGTAAATCATAAATTATACACAATGCCGCCAAAAATGTTTAAAAATTTATAAAACAATCCGTTTGCCTTCCTTAATAGACCGCTTGGCGGCATCCAGTATTTGCATCACTATCATGTTGTATCTCAATGACGACTGATCGTTATCCCCCGATATTTTTTTATTTAAAACGGCGGCTAAATATACCATCGGGTCATTTATTGGCTGAGGCAGGGGGGCGGCAGTTTTTGCTCCCTTTATATTTTCACGCATGCGGCTCACAATGTCGGTACCGTTAAGCGCATGCAGGTAACCTGTCTCGCCAAAAACCTCCAGGTCCTTTATAGAAAATGGCCAGGCCCATGATGCCTCTATCTGTCCAGTGGCGTTGGGATATTCAACCAAAATAGTGGCGTCATCTTCCACTTTAGGGTATACTTCGGGTTTATAATGTCTTGCTATTGCGGTTACCGCAATAGGTGCCTGGCCGTGCATAAACCAGGTCATCAGGTCGGCGCCGTAACAGCCAAAATCATTCAGCGCACCCGCGCCATTCAATACCGGGTCGGTTAGCCACGCTAAAAATTCCTCGCTGCAACCAATTTCCTTTGGCCCCTGGTGCCCGTCATGAACAACCATCCTCCGTATTTTGCCAATACTGTCGGCTGCAACAGTATTGTAAATAGACTGGCCCGATGCATACCACGTAGTTTCGTAATTGGTAAGCACCTGCACATGATATTTGTTGGATAACTCTTCTATTCGCTTAGCCTGCTCAAGCGTTGCTGCCAATGGTTTTTCCACCATTACCGGGATGCCTAACGGCGCGCACACTTCAACGATACCCACATGGTCGGCGGCTGCATCGTAACCCAAAACAGCATCGGGGTGAGTTTTTATTACGGCAGTTTTCAAATCGGTGTAAAATAATGAATCAGGGATATTGAAAAGCTTACCGTATTTCACCCACAAAGCCTTGTTGGGCTCTGCAATAGCGGTAATAATTACCGAATGGTCTTTATAGCGGTTTAAAATTCCATAAACGTGATTGTGGTTTAGGCCGGCTATTATGCAGCGTAATTTGGTTTGTGCATTAGCGATAGTTGCGAAGGCTAAAAATGCATTTAGCATCAACACCATTTTAAGGTGAGGTTTTACAAGGTTTTTCATTTTATGCAGATATATTATTGGTTTTTCTAAAACAATGACGGATTACCACCCATTTTCAGTTTGCCCAGGTGCTTGTAAGCGGCCTCGGTAGCCTCACGACCGCGGGCCGTGCGCATTAAAAAGCCTTCCTGTATTAAAAATGGTTCGTAAACTTCTTCAATGGTGCCTTCTTCTTCACCAACGGCGGTAGCAATGGTTTTTAACCCCACAGGGCCGCCTTTAAACTTCTCGATGATGGTGAGCAATATCTTATTATCCATTTCATCCAGCCCGTGCTCATCTACATTTAAAGCGTTCAGAGCATATTTGGCTATGGCAGTATCAATATTGCCATCACCTTTTATCTGGGCAAAGTCCCGTGTCCTACGCAGCAATGCATTGGCAATACGCGGGGTACCCCGGCTGCGGCGTGCAATTTCAAATGCGCCTTCGTCATTTACAGGCGTCCGTAATATGGATGCCGAACGCAGCACAATGGTAGTAAGCAGCTTCGCATCATAGTACTCCAGCCGCGCGTTAATGCCGAAACGGGCACGCAATGGAGCGGTTAGTAAGCCCGAACGCGTAGTAGCGCCCACCAATGTGAACGGATTCAGTGATATTTGCACAGAGCGCGCATTAGGGCCGCTCTCCAGCATAATATCTATCTTAAAATCCTCCATTGCGGAGTACAGGTATTCTTCAACTAAGGGACTCAGGCGGTGTATCTCGTCAATAAATAAAATGTCGCCGGTTTCCAGGTTGGTGAGCAGGCCTGCAAGATCGCCGGGTTTATCGAGTACCGGGCCGGATGTGATCTTGATGCCCACGCCCATCTCATTGGCTATGATGTAGGATAGGGTAGTTTTCCCCAATCCCGGTGGGCCGTGCAGCAGCACATGGTCGAGTGCTTCGCCGCGTTGACGGGCCGCTTGTACAAATACCTTTAAATTGGCTAATATTTTATGCTGACCGGTAAAATCCTCAAAAACCTGCGGCCGCAAAACTTTTTCAATTTCACGTTCGGCAGGCGAGAGGCGTTCATGGTCGGGATCAAGATTCTCATTCATTACCAACGAAATTAGTATTTATTTTTTTAGTCCGAAAGTCCGGAAGACGGAAAGTCCGAAAGAAATTTTTTATAGTCCGAAAGCCCGTAAAGACGGAAAGTCCGAAAGCGATGTTTTAATCCGAAAGAAGATTCCTTATATCCAACACTCACGGTCTTCCCAACTTTCGGTCTTTTGGACTTTACTGACTTCCCGACTAAACCTACCCCTCAGGATACTTCCTGAATATACTATTGATCTTCATTTGTATCACACCCCAAAATGCTTCCTTAAATATACTGGTCGACATTTTTGAGGTGCCTGCCGTGCGGTCGGTGAAAATAATGGGTACCTCTACCAGTTTAAAGCCGTGCTTTATGGCGGTGTATTTCATTTCTATCTGGAAGGCGTAGCCAACAAAACTTATTTTATCAAGCTGCACCGTTTCCAGTACCTTGCGCTTGTAGCACATAAACCCGGCGGTGGCATCCTGCACGTCTATCCCCGTTATAAAACGCACGTAAACCGACGCAAAATAGCTCATCAGCACACGGCTCATGGGCCAGTTAACCACGTTAACACCCTTTATATAGCGCGAGCCTATCACTGCATCGGCGCCGTCGAGGGCAGCTTGCCGCAGCTTCATCAGGTCGTTAGGGTTGTGCGAAAAGTCAGCATCCATCTCAAAAATATAATCATATTCTCTTTCAATGGCCCATTTAAAACCGTGGATATAAGCCGTGCCCAGGCCTTGTTTACCCTCGCGGGTTTCCATAAAAAGATGGTCGGGGTATACGTTCTGCAGGTCTTTTACAATGAGTTGCGTGCCATCTGGCGAACCGTCATCAATAATAAGCAGGTGAAATTCATGAGGAAGCGAAAAAACCTTGCGGATCATCCGCTCAATGTTTTCCTTCTCGTTGTAAGTAGGTATAATTACTATGCTATCGGGCACTTAGAAAAGTTTGGGTATGAAACAAGGGTCAAAAATAATTGATTTACACCGTATAAAAAATAAAAAAACAGGAGAGCTTCGCAACTTTCCTGTTTCAAATAACGGAATATCTTTTTATAAATTATCGGTATCGGCAATGATCTTGTTTTTTTCAGCATCGCTGAGGTAAGGATCAGTTATATAATTATGTTCCTTTAGCCGTGGCGAAACAAACATGAACACTACAACAAATGTCATAATAAATGCCACAAAAAACCAGTAATAACCTGCACCAGCCAGGTAAGGCGCAAAAGAGCCCTTATTGGCAATATAGCCGTTTACCCCCGAGGTTATATAGTTACCCAGCGAAACCACCAACAGCCAGATAGCCGTCATGGTGCTTTTCATTGATTTTGGGGAGTGGGTGTAGGCATATTCCAGGCCGGTAATAGATACCAATACTTCGGCAGCTGACAATACGATATAAGCCAATACCTGCCACCATACTGATGGCGTGCCGCCATGATCGATGCTGGTTTGTATTAAGGCAATGATAACGAAAGTTAACGCTGTTAAAACCAAACCTGTTCCAAGGCGCCGTAATGGCGTGGTTTTAAGGCCCATTTTGTCGAAGAATGGGTAAACCCAGTAATTAAACACCGGGATAAATATGAGCAGGAATATGGCATTAACGGTTGATATCTGTCCGGCTATTATGGTAAAGTGATAAAAACCTAAATTGATGTTACGGTCGAGGCTGCGGGCTTGCAATACCCATTCTGACAGGCACTGATCCCAAACGGCCCAAAATGCCAGGGCAAAAAAGAATACAGCCATTACACGGTAAACCGCTTTTACACCGTCAACTCTTTCTGGGTTATGCGCTGCTTTGGCAACATCCAGCCACGATTCGCCGGGTTTTCTGTCGCCTAAATGCGTTAAAGCGTAAAATGTAATAAACACAAAATTATCGCGGTTTACACCGGATGGCGGTACTCTTACATACATCTTCCGGCCCGAAAAGAATATGATGGTAGCCACGGCCATTAAAATGCCCGGTATGCCAAACGCCCATTTGGCGCCATAATTTTGATATACATAAGGAATTAGCAAGGTTGATAATACTGAGCCGGCGTTTATGCTGAAATAAAACCACCCGTAAATTTTCGATAAAAGATCCTGGTTTGATGCGTTGAACTGGTCGCCTACGTTAGCTGAAACGCATGATTTTATACCGCCAGCGCCTATGGCCACTAATACAAGCCCGAATGTAAATCCGCTTAGGCTAGAATCAAACATGGACAGGCACAAATGCCCCATACAATAAACTATAGATATGTATAAAATGATCTTGTATTTCCCGGTAAACCAATCGGCCACCAAACCACCGACAAAAGGAAGCGCGTAGGCCACGGTAACAAACAAATGCGACATCTGGTTAGCCTTAGCATCGGCAATTGTTGATAAAGCTTTACTACCTGTTGGGTTATAAAATTGCACCACCAAAAAAGTAACCAATATGGAGCGCATGCCATAAAAGCTGAAACGTTCAGCGGCTTCGTTACCGATAATATAGGGTACAGCTTTGGGGTATCGGGATTTTGTTTGTACAGGAGGGGGTAATGCAATGTCTTGCGCCATAAATTGATCAGTTAAATTGGCCTAAAATACTATTATTATGCGAAATCAAAATTTTATATTGAAAGTATCAGTCAAGATACGCTTAATGTTTTGATTTATAACTTATATCAGCGTTGAAATTTTTTACTGGTGAGTAATGGTGTTTTCAAGTTCGTCCTGTTTTTTTGGATCGATATAATCCTTGTCCTTATCTTCGGGCACGTTGCGCATATCCAGGTTCTCCACAAAATGCCAGCGGCCGTTTACAAGGCGATAGCCATCGTAGCTCAGGTCGGGCCCATACATTTCGGGCATGTTCTTCATTTTAGGATCAGGCGGCGACAGGTGGTCAAAAACGATGAGATGTTCTTCAGGTACATATCGTAGCAGCATAGAAGCATTTCGTGTGTACTCATATATCAGCCTTTTATGATTGCGTCCCTCGCCGTCAAAAACCGACATGCCGAAAACCGGGTTGTCATTCTTAAAGGATAATATCTCTATTACTTTTTTGGTTGATTTTACGGTATTGCCCTTCCAGCCCAACATTACATAATAGGGCTTATCAGCATCAACACGTACTATATTGTAGTATTGCGCGCCATACCACTTACGATTAGTAAGCACAGAATCCTCGGGGTTCTCCAAAAGCGGCGAATAATCAGTAAGCGGGAATAACCGCAAAGCGCCGCCGGTATTCATTTGTATGGCGCCAAAAAAACGGTAGCTGCCATCCTCGTTCTCCAAATGCCAGCTAAATATCCTGAAGCGGTTATCGGGCGAATTTAACAGGCTGATGCTTTTCACCGAATCGAACCCAAATAAAAAAGAGTTGGGGATCTTTAGCGCGCTTACCAGCGTTTTAATGAACTGGTAATTGGCATTTTGCCGCTCCAGCTCATTCTCATTGTTTATCATTATTTTGCCCAGGTCTTTGAGGCTGTCCTGGTAATTTTCTAACCGTTTTAAATAACTGCTTTCGTCGGAGTGCTGTGCCAAAGCCAGCAGGGGCAGGGCAGCTGATAATAAGCAGGTAAAAAGTATTCTCTTCATCAAAAGCATTAACGTAAATTTTCAATAACCATTGCGCTGGCGCCGCCGCCGCCATTACAAATTCCGGCTACACCAAATTTACCCTTATTTTGCTGTAAAACGTGCAGCAGCGTAACAATAATACGCGCACCCGATGCACCCAGCGGATGCCCCAACGAAACCGCGCCACCGTTAACATTCACTTTTGCCGGGTCGAGCTTTAACGCCTGGTTATTTGCTATCGAAACCACCGAAAAAGCCTCGTTTATCTCGAACATATCAATATCTTCAATTTTTAAGCTGGCGCGATGCAAGGCTAAAGGAATAGCTTTTGATGGGGCAGTAGTGAACCACTCCGGCGCCTGTTGTGCATCGGCATAAGAGATTATCCTGGCCAGCGGCTCAATACCCAATTCGTCAGCTTTTTCCCTGCTCATTAAAATAACTACAGCTGCGCCGTCATTCAGGGTTGATGCATTGGCGGCGGTAACCGTGCCGTCCTTTTTGAATACTGGTTTTAAAGATGATATTTTATCGAACTTAACTGCCTTTGGCTCCTCATCATCGGCAAAAAGAGTAATGTCGCCTTTTTTGTCTTTTAACTCCACGGGCGTTATCTCGTCCTTAAATTTACCTTCAGTTTGCGATTGCTGCGCCCTTTTGTACGATTCTATCGCGTAAGCGTCCTGTTCTTCGCGGCTTATATGGCAGTCAGTCGCGCACAATTCCGCCGCCGAACCCATGTGATAATCGTTGTAAACATCCCACAAACCATCCTTAATTAAGCCGTCGATGATCTTTCCATCGCCCAGGCGGTAGCCGTTGCGGGCCTTGTCAAGGTAATATGGCACATTGCTCATGCTCTCCATACCGCCGGCTAAAACAATATCGTTCTGGCCCGATGATATGCTTTCGGCGCCCAGCATAATGGCTTTCATGCCCGATGCACATACTTTATTGATAGTGGTAGCAGGCAGGTAAGGCAAACCGGCAAAAATAGCGGCCTGGGTAGCGGGCGCCTGCCCAACATTGGCCGATAGCACGTTCCCCATAAAAACTTCCTGTATATGTTCGGGCTTTAAAACGGCCTTTTCAATGGCCGATCTGATAACAATGCTGCCCAGCTGCGTGGCGTTTAATGAGGCTAAGCCGCCCCCAAAACTGCCTATAGGTGTGCGGGTAGCCGCAACAATAACTACTTCTTTCATAAATTCAAGGTCAATTGATGGGGCAAAGTTAAACTTTGCTTTAAATTAGCAGGTACATATAAACGTAAAAGTTTTTATGGCGATAAAGGGCTATTTAACCGCTTTACCCCAAAACAATAATAACTATAACAGAAACTTATAGTAATTTTGATGGGTTAAATTTTTAAATGGCAAATCTTTCTCCATCGCGCCAAAAGGCAATATTGCGCAAGTATGCGCGTAATCTCAAATTTTTAATGATGCTCATCAGCATCGGTGTAATTGTGGTAACGCTGCCCAAACAGGCCAAATTCGGCTATGAAATTGAAAAGGGCCGCATTTGGACACAAAAGGATCTTGTTGCCCCCTACAACTTCGCTATACTGAAAACCCAGCAAGAAATGGACAACGACCGCCGCACTGTGCTGGCGACAATAACACCCATTTACCAGCTAAATGCCGAGGTTGAGCCGCAACAGCTGGACAGCTTTAAGAATGATCTACAGGCTAAATGGCATGCCTCGGGCTTAAACGAGCGACAGAAACAGGATTATTTAAATACAGGCGTAACCTTACTACAGCATATTTATGATAGCGGTTTGCTCAGGCTAAATAGTAAATACCAGCAGTACTCCACTAATTATCCTATCACTATTCTTAACAAAAATATAGCTACCGATAAAAACACCGCCGACCTGTTCACCCGCGACAAGGCGTTAGCCTATTGTAACCAATATTTAAGCGCTCAACCCAATATCGACAAAACCTTTTTGCTCGACCTCATCATTACCCGTTTACAAAATAACCTTATTTATGATGACGGATTGACCGCCCGGTTGGAGAAGGAAGCCATTGACGGGCTTTCCACTACACGGGGCATGGTGCAAAAAGACGAGCCGATAATAACCAAAGGCTCGGTAGTGAACGATGACGTTTACCAAAAGCTGGAGTCCTACAAAAAGGCTTTTGAGGACTATTCGAGGGTTAACGGCAGCCGCAAGCTGGTTTTGTTGGGGCAGGTGCTGCTGGTATCGATAACGATCACACTGCTAATGGTGTTCCTATACCTGTTCCGCCGCGATATTTATGACGATAACAGGCTGGTATCGCTCATATTGCTGGTTATAACCGCCATGCTGGCTGCTTTGTCGCTAGCTATAAAGCTGCAAATGCCTAATTTGTATTATATACCTTATTGTATTGTGCCTATCATCATCCGCATTTTGTTTGATACGCGTTTGGCGCTCAATATCCACCTGTTAGTGGTACTCATCGCCGGTTTTTTTGTGCCGAACAGTTTCGAGTTTGCTTATTTCGAGATCACCGCCGGTATGGTGTCTATCTACAGTATCAAAAATCTCATCCGCCGCGAGCAGTTTTTAATATCGGCAGTCATCATCACGTTTACCTATTTCGTGGCATTTTTAGGTATTAATTTTATCCGCGAGGGTACCTTTTTCAACATCAACTGGATGGAGTTTGTGCCATTTGTGGTTAGTGTGCTGCTTACCTTGCTGGCTTATCCGCTTATTTATTTGTTTGAGAAGATATTTGCCATCACCTCGGATATTACCCTTATCGAGCTCACCAACACCAATGCGCCACTATTACGGAAGCTGGCTTTTGTTGCGCCGGGCACGTTCCAGCACTCGCTGCAGGTTGCCAATTTGGCCGAGAATGCTATATACAGCATTGGCGGTAACGCCTTGCTGGTTAGAGCAGGAGCCTTGTATCACGACATTGGCAAAATAGAGAACCCATTATTTTTTATTGAGAACCAGGCATCGGGCTTTAACCCGCACGATAAGCTTCCGTATGAGGAAAGCGCCCAGATCATTATCAGGCATGTAAGTAAAGGTGTTGAAATGGCCGAAAAAGCCGATATTCCCGAGGTGATCATCAACTTTATCCGCACCCATCACGGCGATACAAGGGTAGATTATTTTTACCAGTCGTTTTTAAAGAATTTCCCCGAAAAGCTCATCAACGAGAAGATTTTCAGGTATCCCGGACCTATACCGTCCACCAAAGAAGGTGGTGTTTTAATGCTGGCCGACTCGGTTGAGGCTGCATCGCGCTCATTAAAGGAGCCGGATGAAAAATCAATAAACGCCCTCGTGGATCGTATAGTAAAATACAAGCTTGACCAGGAACAGCTGAAAGACAGCGCGATAACGCTGAAGGACCTGGAAACCATCAAAACAATTTTCAAAAAAATGCTGATGAGTATTTACCACGTGCGGATAAATTATGAGGATAACTAAAAATTTTTTTGTCGGCTAAGTCGAATTGCTATATTTGCACTCCCGAAAGGGTTTTATTGAGCTACGGCCGCAAGGCCACAATACTGGTGAGGTGCCTGAGAGGCCGAAAGGATCAGTTTGCTAAACTGACGTACGGGAAACTGTACCGAGGGTTCGAATCCCTCCTTCACCGCAAACCAAAACATTGCCCTGGCTTATGCCGGGGTTTTTTGTTTTAGGACGTCGCCAAACGGAGTTTGAGCGCAAACCATAAAATAAAAAAATAGCGTGAGTGCTAATGAACGGGCAACATATTGCTTCGTAAGGCCACCCCTTAGGGATCAATGAATAAACCATTCCTTCATTGGTGGAACGCAAATCAAAACCCCTAAAAAGGCTATCCGCTGGACGCCTGAATTTAAAAAATTAAAAAAAGAAAAGGACGGGCTCCCCTCCCGTCCATTTTCACCCTAACACATGCTCCCCAAGTCGACCCGGATCGCAATCAGATCTTATTGATGGTGGGTTGCCGGTACGCTTGCCCGTGCAACCCAATCATCAAATCATCCATCTACTGTAAATCAGTATTTTAATATCAAATAACCTGTTTTGCTCTTGGTTTCTCCGGCAACCTTATATTGCAGCATATAAAAATACGTCCCCGGCTGGCTCATGGCGCCATTAGTGCTGGAGTGGCCATCAAATACCCTTGTAACGTTATCATAGCCCTTACATTCAAATACCTTATTACCGCTGGCGCTTACTATCACCAATTTATTGTCTGGATAAAGTGTAATGCCGTCTATCTGCAGGTGATCATCAATCCCGTCACCATTTGGTGATACCGCGCGATGGATAAATGGCTCGTCCGCCAAACCGGTCAAGCTGTTGAACGGAACCGCTAACGCCGATTGGGTAACAGGATCCTTTATTTCCATTACAGGACCTGCGGTAGACCTGGTTACTGTAACCGTATAGGTTTTGGTGGTGGTGCCGTCGCCGGCAATTACTACTGCGTTAATGGTATTAGCACCTACAGCTAACGAGATGGATGCCGAAGCTGCGCCCGATTTTACTCCCGTTCCGTTTACTTTTATGGTGGCAGTGGTATCGCTGGATGTCGGCGTTAGTTTTATAGTTGTGATGGTATTGTCTACGGTTGCGGTGTAACTTGTTGTTGCTGTGGCGAAGACTGGAGTTAAAGTTCCGCTGCTCAATAACAGTTTAGCAAGCCCGGCATTGGTTGATGGTTGGCGCGTTACCGCAATGGTATAGGTTTCTTTGGTTACCCCGTTTGACGCGGTTACCTGTACCGGTATGGTGGTGGTGCCTACTGGCAATTGAATTGCCGCCGAAGGCGAGCCTGATGTAATCGCGTTACCGTCGACCTTTACAGTGGCGGCCGGGTCGGCTACCGTTGGTGTTACCGTTATTGTAGGATGCAAGTTGCTTAATACAACAGTATAACTGGTTTTTGCAGCAGAAAATGCAGGCGACAAGTTGCCGATGCTAACCGTAAGATTTGCAAGTGAAGCATTTTGTGAGCGGGTAATTACAACAGTATAGGTTTTGGTTGTTGAACCATCTCCGGCAGTTACTACGGTGTTTATGGTATTCGTGCCTACAGCTAATGCGATAGATGCCGAAGCCACACCGGATTTTACTATTGTCCCGTTAACTTTTATAGTGGCGGTTGTATCACTGGATGTTGGCGTAAGCTTTATGGTTGATATTGAATTATCGACAGTTGCAGTGTAATCTGTTGTTGCTGCCGCGAAGGTTGGCGTCAACGTGCCGCTGCTTAGTATAAGGTGTGAAAGTGTTGCCACTGTTGATGGCTGGCGCGTTACAACTATGGTATAGGTTTGCTTGGTTACGTGGTCGGCCGCGGTAACTACTACAGCAATATTATTTGTGCCGACCACAAGTTTAATAGCTGCTGAGGCCGTGCCTGAAGTTACTGTAGCGCCGTTAACGGTGATGGCCTCTGTTGGATCGGAGACCGTTGGCGTTATCGCAATAGTAGGATGCAAATTGCTGAGCACTACTGCATAACTTGTTTTTGAAGCGGAAAATGCTGGAGACAATGTCCCGATGCTCACTGTTAGGCCCGAAAGCGATACGTTGGCCTGGCGGGTCACAGTTACGGTATAGGTTTTTGTTGTTGTACCGTCCTGCGCGGTTATTACAGTAGTAATGGTATTACTGCCAACCGATAATGAAACAGGTGTGGAAGCTGTGCCTGACGCAACCGCTGTTCCGTTAACTTTTATGGTAGACGTAATATCGCTGGCCGTTGGCGTCATGGTAACCGATGAGACAGAATTACTCACACTGGCCGTATAGCTCGTTGTTGCCGTCGCGAATGTTGGTGTCAATGTGCCGCTGCTTAACAAGAGTTTGGCAAGCCCGGCGTTGGTTGATGGTTGTCGTGTTACAACAATTGTATAGGATTGTTTGGCTACGCCGTTGGGCGCGGTTACCTGTATGGTTACAGTATTGGCGCCTGTTTTAAGTTTAATGGTATCTGATGCCATACCCGAGGTGGTGGCGATGCCATCCACCGTAATTGTCGCACCTGTATTTGCAGCGGTCGGCGTAAAATTAATAGTGGGATGCAAGCTGCTCACCGTGATAGTGTAGCTTGTTTTTGCAGGCGAAAAAGCAGGTGATAGCGTACCCACGCTCGCCGTTAGTTTTGAAAGTGTATCGTTAGCCGATGTGCTGGTGATAACCTTAATGTTCACAATACCCGAACCCGGACCGCCTGCATTATACCCGGTAACCGTATAATTAGTTGCAGGGTTGGCCAAAGCTGGCGTTCCGCTGACGGCGCCGGTTGATGTGTTGAAACCAAGTCCGTGTGGTAACGGCAGGCTAATGAAGTAGCCTGCTACCGGGGTAGTTTGTGTAACCGTTGCGTTGCTAAAATTGGCGGTATACAATATTCCCCCGCTACTTATGGCAATGCCGGTAGGATGTATATATCCCGTACCTACGGCAACAGGCGTTGTACCGCCGGCTGGTATCATTTTCACTGCATTATTACCGTAGTCAGCCACATAAATATTGCCCGCACCGTCGAGTTTTACATCATAGGGCTGGTTAAAGTCAGAGCCAACAACTACCGGCGTGCCATTACCGGCCGGGATCATTTTTATTGCATTGTTTCCTTCATCAGCCACATAAACATTACCAGCAGCGTCAACTGCCACACCACATGGTATTGAAAAGGACGAGCCTAAAGTATATATGGGCCCATTCCCAGCCGTTATTACCCGAACAGTGGCATAATTTTGGTCGCCTACATACACATTACCGGCAGCATCAACTGACACGCCGAATGGCGATATAAATCCAGACCCAAGCGTAACAGGAGCACCTCCGCCAGTTGGTATCATTTTTATTGCCTTATTACCCAGGTCGGCTACGTAAACATTACCCGCAGCATCAACGGCTATACCCGTTGGCAGACTAAAACCTGAGCCAATGTAGGTTGGTGAACCACCGCCAGCGGGTATTTTTGTAATGGTTGTTTTGGAACGCTCAGCTATGTAAACATTCCCTGCGGCATCGGTAGCGGTTGCAATTGGTGAACCAAGGTTTATGGCAAAATTGCTTATACTGCTACCGTAAGCCAAGGGCGAGGTAACATTGGTGCTTGTAGGCGTTAACGTTGTTATTGGCTTGTTAACAATATAAGTTTGCGGGCTGGCATAGCTGATGGTTGGCGCAGGCAGTGAATTATTGACCGTTATATTAATCGTAGCCGAATTGCTGTATACCCCGTTGTACCCCGTAATGCTATAATTAGTAGCCGGCGTTGCCGTAGTTGGTGTGCCGGTTATAGCACCTGTGCCGGGGGTAAATGCCAGGCCCGCAGGCAACAGGGTATTCACATAATAGCCGCCGGTTGGATTAATTTCCTCCACCTTACCGTGTACCTGGTCGGCTATGAATATATTGCCGTATGGATCAAGCGCTACCCCCGCAGCATTTATCGTACCCGAATTTAAAGTAGAAATGCTGGTGTGAGCGGGATTGATCATATATATGGCATTCTTTGCGCGGTCGCCCAAAATTATATCGCCTGCAGCGTCAACAGTAATACCGAATGGGAATACTATAAGCGACGCATCGGCGTAAACCTGCACTGGTGTTCCGCCCCCGGCCGGCACTTCCATTATCCTCGCGTTGTTGGCATCAGTAACAAACAGGTTGCCACTGCCATCAAGTGCAACGCCCAGCGGCCCATTGAAACCTGTTGCGTAGGTTGTGGGCACACTGCCGCCGGCGGCCAGTTTTTTTACCGTATTGCTGCCGTAATCGGCTATGTATATGTTTCCTGCCCGGTCTACGGCAAGGCCATAAGGCTGCGCAAAGCCGGTGGACGCAATAGTGGAGACAGTAGTACTGCCGGCATTTATCTTTTTTATACTATTAGTGCCGTTATCACTGATGTATAAATTGCCAGCGAGGTCGAATGCCAGGCCTGTTGGCGTGTTAAAACCAGTACCGACAGCCACTGGCGTGCCGCCGCCGGCAGGCATTTTCTTTACCAGGTTATTATTTGTATCGCCTATGTATATATTCCCGGCTCCGTCAGCCGCTACCGCGGTCACATCATTTAAATTGTTTGCAACAACCGGCGCCGAACTGCTGTAACTGGCAACGGTGGAAACGCCGGAGCCTGTAGGCGAAAGCGGGATTATGGCTTTTGTTACCGTATACACCTGTGGCGTGGCGTAGCTGAAGGTAATGGGAGTAACACCCATATTCAATGTAGCAGATGCGCTTGCGGTCGAATTCCAGGCTGTTATGATATAATTTTGCGGTAGCCGGGTTTGGCTGGGCGTACCACTTAACTTACCCTGTATACAATCAAACGCTAAACCGGCGGGCAAAAATGGCGCTATATAAAAGCCACCCTGGGGCGCCAGTTTCTGTATCTCGCTGTTGTTGTAATCAGCAATAAATACATCACCGTTACCATCAACCCCAACGCCTAACGGAAAATTAAGCCCGGTGGTTATCGATGAAGCGCCCGAAGCGCCCGGCAAAAGCTCATAAATGGCATTAGTCGATCCGCGCACAGAAAAGAACAGATCACCATCGCCATCAAGGGCAAGGCCGTATATACCTGTATAACCGCTTACTAAAGTAACTACACTGGCACCGCCGGGCGCTATCTTTTTTACGACACCATTCGTCGCATCGGTGGCGTATACATAGCCGTTTTGGTCGACAGCTACGTTGGTTGCATCAATGTTTGACTCCAGAACAATGACATTATTTGTGCCGGCGAGTATCTCCTTTACTTCGTCGTTGCCCGTATCGGCTATATATAAATCCCCTGCAGCGTCAACAGCAACGCCGTCAGGATTGAAACCGGTACCCTTAAATACGGTCCCCTGGCCATTGGCCAGTATTTCCATAATACTCGTTTGCACCTGATCTGCCACAAAAACATCTCCCGCAGTGTCGACAGCCAAACCTATAGGCTGGGTAGCAGTTCCTATTACCGAAACTGTATTAGTCACCAAACTCATTTTATAGACGTTGCTACTTGATTGCTGGACAAAATAAATATAACCCTTATTATCAGCAGCTACTGCATATGGGAGCGCATATGCGCTTGTTATTGGCGGCACCTTGATAAAGGTAGCCGACGCTACATTGCTTGTGGTAGGCGCCAATGGAGTTATGGTATTGCCGGTAACGTAGCGCTGCGGGCTTGCATAACTAACCGTTGGGGGTGGGATCTTGACGCCGATATTTACGGTTGCTGAAGCCGATCCTGATGCACTCCTGGCTGTTACAAGGTAATTTTTTGCCGCGGCCGTATTCCATGGCGAGCCAAATATTTCACCGGTATTGTGGTTAATGAACAATCCGGCTGGCAGTTGAGGGCTCATGAAATAGCCGCCCGTCTGGGAGAATTCCTTTTCTGTGTGAGCATTATAATCTGTTATATAAAAGTTGCCCACATAGTCTATCGCCAGGCCGGTCGGGAAATTAAAGCCGCTCGCTATAGTAGCAGGTGTGGTCGAACCTGGTATTACCTCCTTAACGTCACCGTCGCTGGTATCCAGTACAAAAAGATCGCCGGTATTGTCAATTGCCATTTGGTACACATTATCGGTCAGCTGATTGCCAGTACCCGAAAGTACGGTTATGGTACCTCCGCCATTTTGGGTCGAAAGTATCTCCTTTACACCGCCGGTGTTAGCCAGGCCAACATAAATATCTCCTTCACCATCAACTGCGATGCTTTGCGGCGACGTAAAACCCGAAGCGATCAATACCGGCGACCCGTAGATATTTCCCGGAATATTTAAAAACGGCAGCTTATATACCTTTCCATTTGTATTATCGGTATAGTAAATATTGTTAGCCGCATCTAAGGCTATCCCATAGGGGCTGGTGAGGCCGCTCCATAATGTGGTTGTTGCGGAACTTCCGTTAACCACTTCTTTTATTGCACCGTTGCCTGTATCGCAAATAAACAGATTACCTGAAGGATCCATTACTATGCCCTCGGGAATGCTTAAGCCGGTGGCATATGTCGTAGGATTATTTGAAAGCAGGCCGCGCTTTACCACAGTGCCCGCGGCCCAATCAGTAACGTACTGGTTTTGGCCCTGGGCATCTACACAAATGCTGCGCGGCTCTGACGCACCGCTGGGCAGGGTGGTAGCCGGCGTGCTGAACGCGTACGGGTCCGCACCACTGGCTGTTGGAAGCAACGATGACGACTGGCCTACGTAAAACGTTACCGGAGAACTATAGCTTACAGAAGCCTGCGGGCGTGGTAATCTTCTTTCTGCAATTACCTTTTTTACTGCGTCGGGCATGGCGCGGTATCTGGCTGATGACAATCCATCGGCCCAAAGGCTGGTGTTAAATAAAAGGATAGCTATAAATGAAAGTATAACTGCTTTTATAACAAGGGTGAATGTTACAAAATGAGATTTGGATAAGAGTAAACTATTTTTCATGTGTATGCGAAGGTTCGTAAATGTAATGCTGTTGAATAGTGCTTTTAACGAAGCGAAAGTGCGTAAATAGTCCTATATGCATCAATAATAGGAGCTTATGATATTTATGGAAAGGAGAGGGGTGGTTAGTTGCTATCCCTGACGAGGCGTTCGCGGATGGCTTTGGCCACAGCCTCTGATTTGGAGTTTACATGCAGCTTTTTATAAATATTGCTGATGTGAGTGCAAACAGTGCCCATACTAATGAAACAATTGCTGGCTATCATTTTATAACTATCGCCCTTTACAAGACAGCTAAGTACGTCTATCTCGCGCGAGGAAAGATCATAACCATTATGTGTGATATTCTTTTTTTCGTTGAAAAACTCGAGCACTTTACGGGCGATACTTGAATTCATAGGAGCTCCGCCCTGGTTTATTTCGATGATGGATTCCATGATTCGGGCCGGAGAGGTTTTTTTAAGCAGGTAGCCTGTAGCTCCTGATTGTAGCGCGTCAAATATTTTGGCGCTATCATCAAAAGCGGTAAGTATCAGCACATCAATATCCGGAAAGTGGCTTTTTATAAGTGCGGTACCCTCAATTCCGTTCATGCCTGGCATATCAATGTCCATAAGCACAACATCGGTGGCATCGCTTTGTAAATGTTCAAGAACCTGGTTGCAATCGGGGTAAACACCGGCCACGCTGAACCCGGGCGTGCCCGATATCAGGTAGTAAAGGCTGTCGCGCAACGCGCTGTTATCATCAAATACAGAAACCCTGATGTCCAAAAGCTATAGTTATTGGGAATTTATAATAGAAGTAAATATAACAGTCCCCGGCTCATCTTTCAATAATATGTTTATATGATATTAATGGTCAAGCGGGTAACCGTACCCTTGCCGTGCTGGGCCGAAACATGTACGAAAGCATTGACAGCCGCGGCGCGTTTTTGCATGTTTTTAAGACCATTGCGGCTGCTTGGCGCGTTGGGGTCAAAGCCCTTGCCGTTATCTGTTATGACCATTTCCAACTGGCTATTAATTTTGTTTACATAAACCCACATTTTTGTACAGTTTGAGTGCTTGAGTATATTGTTCACGGATTCCTTAAATATCAGGAAAATATTGCGCCGGGCTTCCATTTTTATGCGGGTGTTCAATATATCCTCGCGAATATCGATCTCAAACTGTATGTCTTTTGCTTCCAGCAGCGGAATGGCAAACTCACGCATACGCACGGCCAGATCATTAAAGTGGTCGTTTTGCGGGTTTACAGCCCATATAATGTCGTCCATGGCATCAAGCATAGCACGCGATTGCATTGCTATGTGGCCAACTATTTCCCGCGTTTTCTCAGGCGGAGAATGCAGGGCCAACTGTTGATCTGCAACCTCGCTGAAAATAGATATACTACTGAGCGCCGAACCTATATCATCGTGAAAGTCAGAAGCTATGCGTTCCCTTATCTTTTCTATCGCCAGCAGGTGCGCTACCTGGTATCGATATAAATTGTATAATATAATTACTATCGCCGCAACAACCAATAACCTGAACCACCATGTTGCCCAATACGGCGGATCAATAACAAAATTAACGGTTGCAATGTGTGGGTTCCATATACCATTCCCATTGCCACATTGAACCCAAAAATTGTATGTCCCGGGCGAAAGCTGAGCATAGTTGGCGCTTCGTTCCCCATCAGCATACTGCCATTTTACTCCCGCCCCCGCAAGCTTGTATCGGAATTTAATATTGTCGGGGTCGGTATACAAAAAGGCGGTGAAACCGATATTGATGGAGTTATTTTCGTGATCGAAAACCAGGTTACTGTTGCCGATTTGCTGCTTGTAATGTTTGGCTACCAGGTGGTTATTTGCCGTTATACTCTCTATCACCGGATCCGACGGTAATTGATCCTGTTCAGCATCGGGGGTGTAAACAACATATTTATTTTGATAACCAGCCACAATTGTATTATTTAAAACAGCAAATGGCGACGTTGGAACATCTTCTATCTGCTCAGGTTCGTGTTCGGCTTTTGCAAATTTGCGGGTTAGCAGGTCATAACCCACAAGGCCGGCCTCGGTACCTATCCAAACCTTATGATGCAGGCAGGTTACACTTTCGCAACAAGGCTTATACAAATTGTCAATGGTATTTACCACCGCCATTTTTTTGGTGTGTGTGTTAAAAATAGCGATCCCATTAATGCCAGAGCATATCACCTGGCCATCAGGGGCGGAAACAGCATCAATAAAGTAATAATCGGTAGATGTGCTGCTACCGCCATATACACGGCTACCGCCGGTGGCAACATCGTAGTTAAATAATCCGTTACGTGAAGCTATCCAAAGTAGTCCGTTTTTATAAAAACCTTTCACCAGGTCGTATTTCAGTTGTTCCTGTTTGGATGCCGTTGGCGGGTATTGCGCAGCAACGGTTATATTATTGGTAGTTAGGTTGTATTTAAAAAGCCCTTTATTTGATGTGATGAAGCAGGTGTGCATGTCTGTATAAAAAAGTCGCCTGATGATGTACAGTACCTTGATGGAATCCTGCACGGGCAGCGACTGCGTTTTTAACCTGTTGGTTGCCGAGTTCCATCGTATAAGCTTATCGGCGGTGGTAAGGAGCCAATCGTCCTTGCCCAACTGCACAAAATCAATTACCCTGGTTATTTGCCGGGTGTTATAAATGTTTTCAGTTTTTTTTGTTTTCCAATTCAATTTTACCATGCCCAGTTCGCGGCAGGCCAACCAAACTTTGGTGCTGTCAAACTTATCGGGCGCAAGCCTGGTAATATACAATTCATCGGTTCCATGCTTGTCTAAAAAATGGATCTTCCATTGCTGTGCAGAAGTATCCAGCATGCTTATACCTGTAGCTGTTCCTACCCACAAATGTCCGTGCTGATCTTCGTGAAATTTTCCAATATCATCATCAGGCAAGGTATTTTCGTCGCCGTTATTGTGCGCAAAGGTGAACTCAACCTTGTTCTCACCGGTATTGTAAATCATAATGCCTTTGCCATCAGTGCCCGTAAAAAGATAGTTATGCGTTTTATCCTGCTGCATAAACACCAGGTCATTTATAGCTATGCCGCTTATTGGCGTGGGCTGCGGATTAATATGATAAATGTCGGCAGTGGTGAATAGTCCTGAATTTGTCCCTAAATAATACCGGCCATTTCCTTTTATCACTTTAAATATTTTGAGCAAAGCATTGTCATATATAAGCGACGTTGCTTTATAACTATCATGAGTAATGCTATACGTAAAAACTTTTTCGCGGTCCGAAATCAACAACGATTTGCCATCAATTGCATAAATACACAATGGGTTAGGAACGTAGGTAAGCGACGTGAAAGATATCTTTAAAGTACGTAGATCAAGCCTGCACAAACCATAATCACACACAAACCAGATATCTTTGTTTAACAAACACGGCGAATAGACATTGGTAATGTGATGCGCTTTGTCCGGATCGGCTATATATACAAATTTCCCAGTGGCGTCGTTGTAATAACATATCCCGGCCGAGCTCACCCATATACGTCCCGTGTTATCCTTTATAATATTGGTCGCGTTTATCCTGAGCGAACCCGACGATGGGTCGAAACGGTTAAAATCAAGTGTCTTATACCCATCAAAGCGCTGCACACCGCGGCTACAAGCCCACATGTAGCCATAATTATCCTCGGTAAGATCGATAATGGAACGGCTGATAAAATGGTTTTGCTTATTAAAATTCTCAAATCGCCACTCAGGGTTAGGCTTAAACGCTTGCGCAAACAGAATGAATGGCGCAAATAGAGGCAACAGTATATAAAATGCGCGTTTGCACATAAGGTTTTGTTAACGAGATAATTAAAGCGAAGCTAATATTTATTTTAATTTGAATGAGAAGAAAGTGATCGTTGTTCGCTGGTTCGAATCTTATCCGGGAATCATCATCTGAGTAGCTATTTTTAGACTGGCGCAACTGATAAAACCGCACAGTCGTTGTAACGTTTCCGAACGGTATTGGTAATAAAGTAAGTATAAAATATTAACTATCAGTAATTTATATTATTGGCACGGGTTTTAAATAATGTGGTAGGATTTAAGTTCGTAGTTTTAATTTAATCACTCATCCAAAGACCATAACGATGTTCAAAACATATTTTAAACTTGCCTACAGAAATATAATAAAAGATAAAGCCTATTCCATTATTAATATAACGGGTTTAGCCATAGGCTTGGCGTCAAGCATCCTGATCTTGCTTTGGGTGCAAAATGAATTAAGCTATGATAAATTTCATAAAAATGCCGGCCAGATCTATCGCGTAGCCAGCGATTTTGGCGATTCAAAAAGCGCGGCAAACTCAGCAGGCATGCCCGCCGGCTTACAGGCACAAATACCGGTTGTTAAAAATACAGTGCGCTTGGGGCAAAGCAGCAGCATTTTACTGGAAACCGGCAACAAAAAATTTAACGAAAAACGTGCGATTTATGCCGATGCAAGTTTTATGGATATGTTTTCATACCCACTGGTTAACGGCGACCGCGCCACAGCATTAAAACAACCGGATGCCATTTTGATAACACAGGAAATGGCAACCAAATACTTCGGCAGCGAAAACCCTATGGGTAAAATAATACGGAAAGATAACCAGGAAAAATGTGGTCGTTACGGGTATTTTAGTTAATGTTCCGGCCAATTCCGACCTGCAATTCGACTTTATTTTACCGATGGCATCCCTGGCCAAAACGTTTGACGATCTTAAAACTAATACCTGGGATAATTTCAACATGCTGGACTACATTCAACTCGATAAAAATTTCAATCCTACTGTGGCCAATTTATCAGGGCTTGAAAAACAGATCAACCAGATATATCACAAACACAGCCCCAATGTTAAGGCTTCATTTGAATTGCAGCCTTTAACCCAAATACACCTGGCGCCAGAAAGGCTGGGAGATTTTGAGGGGCACGGAAATGCACAATACGTAAGCATTTTTTTTATCGTCGCTATTTTGATCCTGGTAGTTGCCTGTATCAATTTCATGAACCTGGCTACCGCGCGTTCGGCCCGCAGGGCCAGGGAAATAGGCTTACGTAAAGTGGCGGGCGCTGTACGCGGGCAGCTGATATTGCAGTTTTTATGCGAATCGGTGTTTATATCTTTCCTGTCATTACTGCTTGCGCTGGTGATCGTCCGTCTATTCCTGCCGGTATTTAATGAACTGGCAAGCCGGAAACTCAACATCGATGTATCGGACGCTCGGCTTTGGTTAAGCCTTTTTGGCATCGCTTTGCTAACCGGGCTTATCTCCGGCAGCTATCCGGCCTTATTTCTTTCCGGCTTTAACCCGGTTAAAGTGCTCAAGGGTAATGTAAAATCTATGGGCGGAAATTTATTGTTTCGTAATACGCTGGTCGTAGTTCAATTTATGGTTTCTATCATATTGCTGGTGGGCACAGTGGTTATCTATAATCAGCTTAAATTCATCAGGGACCGGAACCCCGGCTTCGAGAAAGCTAATCTTTTGTATATACCCATGACGGGGGATATATGGAACAAGCAGCAGGCTTTTAAAAATGAATTGTCGGCGAACCCATTAACAAACAATTTTGCTGTTACCTCTGACCTGCCCACCGACTTAGGGGGATGGACGCTTAGCGTAGGTTGGGATGGTAAAGATCCGCACTCGCAAATGTCTTTCCCGGTAGTGGCTGTAAATGAGGATTTTACTAATACGTTTAAGATAAAGTTGTTAAATGGCCGTAGTTTTTCAAGAGCGTTTAAGGCCGATTCAAATAACTACATGATCAACGAAAAAATGGCGAGAATTATGGGTTTAAATGCTAATACCGCAGTAGGTAAATCATTAACGCTTTGGGGTAACAAGGGCACTATTGTTGGTGTTGTAAAAGACTTTAATTTTAAACCGGTTCAGCAGGCCATAGAGCCATTGGTTATGCCCTTTAATAAGATGGGTGGGTTTGTGGTGGTACGTACATTGCCCGGTAAAACCAGCGCAACCATACAGGCTTTAGCAAAAATGAGCCAACAACTGAACCCTGCATATCCCTTTACATTTGATTTTCTTGACCAGGACCTTTCTAATCTTTACAAAGGAGAGCAACAAATGAGTAATATTTTTAACCTTTTTGCCGCTTTGGGTATTTTTATATCCTGCCTGGGTTTATATGGTTTATCCGCTTTTATGGCCGAGCAGCGTACCAAAGAAATTGGCGTGCGGAAAGTATTAGGTGCGTCTGTGTTAAACCTCGTCTATTTATTGTCGTCCGGCATCACCAGGCTAATCCTGATCGCAATAGTTATAGCCATACCGCTTTCATGGTACGCGGTGAATAGCTGGTTAGCCGGCTTTGCTTATCACATCAGTGTTAGCTGGTTGGTATTCTTCACGGCCTCCGTAGCTGCTTTAGGCATCGCCTGGATTACGGTTAGTTACGAATCTGTAAAAGCAGCAATTGTAAATCCAATAAAGAGTTTAAGAACGGAATGATTTGTAAATACTTATTTGTTTATAAACCGCAATGATATCCTCATCACCCAAAGCAGGTTCTGCATCTTGAAATGTTTGATAAGCAACTTCACCCAGAGGGGTTGAAAGGCCAATGTCCTTTGCAAGACGCAGATCTTTCGCAATATTGCTTAATGAAAACATTGCATTAAAGTCATTATTAACGATCGCTTCGCCTTTTATTTTAATAAATGGGCTGCCCAAAGCGCTGTTATTGATAAGCGTCATCAGGTCTGTATCTTTAATACCGCTCTGCTGCGCAAAAGCAACCGCCTCGGCCAATCCTTGAGCTTGTATGCCAAGTAATGTATTAATAGCCAGTTTTGCTGTGTTGCCAGCACCGGTATCACCTACGAGCAGTACCATGCGGCCAATTTTTTCGAGTATTGGTTTTGCTTTCGCAAATGTGGCTTCATCGCCGCCTGCCATAATAACAAGTTGTGCCTCCTGGGCCTGCTTTACACTGCCCGACACAGGTGCATCCAAATAATGGTTACCCAATTGCTCACAAGCGGCAGCCATATCCTTACTTATCGCCAGCGATACTGTACTCATGTTAATGACAACCTTCCCACAGGCGCCTGCAGCCAGGAGGCCGTTTTCGCCATTAAAAATATCATTGATCGCTTTATCATCTGTAACCATAATGATAACTACATCTACTTGTTGTATCAAGGCGGCAGGGGTTGACGCAACACCAGCGCCGCTTGCTTTTAAACCTTCTTCTTTTTCTTTAGTGCGATTGTATACGACTACAGGGAAACCGGCCTTTATTAATGATTGTGACATAGGCGTACCCATTTTGCCCAACCCTATCCAGCCTATTTTTGTTGTGTTCATAATTTTGTATGTTAAGTTATGAGGTATCGATCTGTTTTTTTCAGTTTTGCTTAACCGATAACCCCGTTTACCAACCTGTAGATTAGAAATCTGAATACTCAGTAGGGTGAAGGAATATAATGTCAGCGTGCGAAACGTTGTTTTTATACTCGTCTTCGGCAATAAGCGTTTTCCATTGCGGATCGTTTCCGAATGTATCCCAATGTTTGTCCCTGTCTGCTTTGCTGTTAAAGGTAGTCATATACATCAGGTTAGGCATATGGCTGCCAGATATAACTTCCGAGTAAAAAACTGCATTAAAGTTCAATCTTTTAAAAAGACCGATCTCATCGCCCACATTGAACATTCGCACTTTATTGACAT